>Ga0316198_10001460_pt1 | contig 13902 bp, 9 predicted proteins | sample OudBieAanoxic_MG_FD_204935 | JGI IMG/M metagenome (GOLD analysis project Ga0316198, IMG submission 204935) | Coastal sediment microbial communities from Oude Bieten Haven, Netherlands - site A anoxic | ecosystem: Environmental > Aquatic > Marine > Coastal > Sediment | place: Netherlands...
GGCGCAAAGCTGGTCCGCGAATGGCGAGGTGAGACCCATGAAGTCGTCGTCCTAGAAGACGGCTTCTCCTGGCGTGGTAAACAATGGCGCTCACTGTCGCTCATCGCTCGCGAAATCACCGGCACGCGATGGTCCGGTCCGCGATTTTTCGGAATAGGGCCGAGAGACTCGAATGACGGCGCGTTTCGGAGGCAGCCACATGAATAGCCGCCAAACACGGCCTCGTTCCAACGGCGCAGCGGTTGTCCGCTGCGCCATCTATACTCGTAAATCGTCCGAGGAGGGCTTGAGCCAGGATTTTAATTCGCTCGACGCGCAGCGCGAGGCCTGTGAGGCCTTCATCGTCAGCCAGAAGAGCGCCGACTGGATGGCGCTCCCGGGCATGTACGATGACGGCGGGATTTCCGGTGGCACCATGGAACGGCCTGCGTTGAAGCGCTTGCTCGCTGACATCGAGGCGGGGCGGGTCGACACGGTCGTCGTCTACAAAGTCGACCGTCTGACGCGCTCGCTCAACGACTTCGCCAAGATTGTCGAGACGTTCGACGCCAAGGGCGTCTCCTTCGTCTCAGTGACCCAGCAGTTCAACACGACCACGTCGATGGGCCGGTTGACGCTCAACATGCTGCTTTCGTTCGCGCAGTTCGAGCGTGAGGTGACCGGAGAGCGAATCCGCGACAAGATCGCCGCATCAAAAAAGAAGGGCATGTGGATGGGCGGCAACCCACCGCTCGGCTATGATGTTCCGGTCGTCGGCACGAGCGAAGCGAGCGATCGCAAACTGGTCGTGAACGCGGCCGAGGCCGATACGGTCCGCCACATCTTCCGCCGGTTTGCTGACCTCAAATCGGTTCTGGCCTTGCAATACGAGCTGAACCGGGCCGGCATCGTCAGCAAGATGCGGACGGATCGCTACGGCCGTCCGACCGGCGGCAAACCGCTGGCCCGTGGCGCGCTCTATCTGATGCTGCAGAACCGGATCTATCGCGGCGAGATCGTCCACAAGGACAAGGTCTATCCCGGTTTGCACGACGCCATCATTGACGAGGCGCTGTGGGATGAGGTGCAGCGCGCCCTCGCTGAAAACCGGGTCGAGCGCGTCACACGGTCCAAGGCCGCTGCCCCCAGTCTGTTGACCGGCCTCGTCTACGATGCGAATTGCGAGCGCATGTCCCCAACCCACGCCGACAAGAAAGGTATGCGTTACCGCTACTACGTCAGCCAATCACTTATCAAACGCGGTCGGCCGACGGCCGAGGCAGCTGCCTGTCGCGTGCCGGCCGCCGACCTCGAAACGCTCATCGAGGATCGCATCTGCGCACTCTTCCGCGATGTTGCCCGCATCCACGAGTCCGCGGGTGACGGCACCGTGGCCGAGCGCAAGGCAGCGGTCGCGCATGCGACTGCACTGGCTGACCGCTGGTGGGATCTGCCTGCGAGCCATCGGCGCGTTCTGTTGCAGGCGTTGGTTGTGCGGATCGAGGTTCGGGCCAAGTCCGTGCACCTGACCGTTCGCCTGTCGGCGCTAACTGCCATCACGAAGCCCGATCTCGACATTCTACGCTTGCCCTCGGACATCAACGGCCCGACCGAGTCGCTCATCATACCCGCGTGGGTCAAGCGCACCGGGACGTCCAACAAGCTGCTCATCCCTGGTGCCGTCGGGCCCGTGCATCTCAAGGCGGACCGCAGTCTGCTCCGCTTGATCGGTCAGGCTCACCGCTGCCGAAGGCTACTCGACCGGTCCACGCCTGATATGAGAATGGCCGAGATCGCGGCGCAGGCAAATCTCAGCCCATCCTACTTCTCTCGAGTACTTCGACTGAGTTTCCTGTCGCCGGACATCACGAAAGCAATTCTGCAAGGCCGCCAGCCATCCGAGTTGACGGCAAACCGCCTTATGACCGAGGGGCGGCTGTCTGCGGCGTGGGCTGAGCAGAGCGATGGCCTCGGGCTGGCCTGAAATCACCCCCTAAGATCCAGAGATTTTGGATAGTCCGACCGGACTTTCGTACCACCAAAAGTGTTGTAAGAGACTATTGGCGCCGACGGCCGAAATCATCGGCACCGGAGCGGTCTATCGTCACTGACATGTCAGCCGCAAAGCCGCTAACCCGCGGAAACTACGGGACTAATTCGAAACTTATGAGAACCTTATTTTGTCGTTCAATATCAACGACTTAGTCGTGGCGGAGAGAGAGGGATTCGAACCCTCGAGACGGTTACCCGCCTACACGCGTTCCAGGCGTGCGCCTTCAACCACTCGGCCACCTCTCCATCAGTGCGCTGAATGCGAAGCGCCGCACTATAGCGAAGCGCGTTTCTCGTTCAAGCGAGCGAAAGTGGCTTTCGCACGCCAAAAGCTGCGCGTTTGAAAGCGCCCATTTGAACCCGCCAGACGGATCGCGTATCTAATCGGAAACTCTTCGGCCCTTTTGGGCCCTCTCGGACCTTTCTGGAGCCCTCGCACCGATGCGCTTTGTATTGCGAACTCTCGGGATCTGGCTGCTTCTGCTGGCCATGGTCGCCGCTGTCGTCGATGCCACGAAGAGCCTTGCGGGCGGCGGGGCTTGGGCGGTGACGCCACTTGGCGAGCAATGGCGCCAGCTCTTCCCCGAAATGCTGGACGGGTTCCGGCAATGGGTAATCAGCACCGTGGGCAATTGGCTTTGGGACCCGATCCTGCTGTCGATCCTTGCGGCACCGACCTGGGTCGTATTCGGCATCCTCGGCGTGTTCCTGTATTGGCTGGGACAGAAGCGCAAGGACGTCGAGGTCTTCATCAACTAGCGCTGATGTGATGGGCGGATCCGCTGAATTCCGCAACTGGAGCCCCCATGTTTGGTTTCATGCGCAAATCTATCTCGATTCCCACTGCCAAGGACGCCATGACCGGCCGTGATCTGCCGATCCCGACCGCGCCCGCTCATTTCGTGACTGGCGCCCCCTTGAAAGGTCCCTACCCGGAAGGGGCCGAAATGGCGGTGTTCGGGCTCGGCTGCTTCTGGGGCGCGGAGCGGAAATTCTGGCACCTGCCGGGCGTGCTGGTGACGGCTGTGGGCTATGCAGGCGGGCCGACACCCAACCCCACCTATGACGAGGTGTGCACCGGGCGGACCGGGCACACCGAGGTCGTACTCGTGGTCTTCGACCCCGGCACGATTAGCTATGACGCCCTTCTGAAGACGTTCTGGGAGAGCCACAACCCTACCCAAGGGATGCGCCAAGGCAACGACGTGGGAACACAGTACCGCTCGGCGATCTATACGTTCTCCGAGCGCCAGGCCGAGGCAGCACAGCTTTCGAAGACCTCGTATGACGCCGCATTGAAGGCACAAGGCATGGGTCGCATCACCACCGAGATCGCTTCGGCCCCGCCCTTCTACTTCGCGGAAGCCTACCACCAGCAATATCTGGCTAAGAACCCGGACGGCTATTGTGGGCTCGGCGGCACGGGCGTTTCGTGTCCCATCGGCACCGGGGTTGGCGCGTAAAATCTAGCTCCGGATGAAGCCGACAATGTCCTTGGTCATTGCCAGGATCGGGTCGGCCACATCGTGGGCGCGCTTGGCGCCATCGGCGAGAATGCGGTCGATCTCGACCGGATCCGACAGCAGACTGCGCATCTCATCGCCAATAGGCGCGAGCTTCTCGGTGGCGAGTTCCACCAACGCACCCTTGAAGGTAGAAAACTCGCCGTTGCCGTAGTCGGCCAGAACGGCATCTTTGCCGATCCCTGCAAGCGCCGCGTAGATGCCGACGAGATTGTCGGCCTCAGGCCGCGCTTTCAGCCCTTCGACCTCGGAGGGTAGCGGCTCGGGGTCGGTCTTCGCCTTTCTGATCTTCTTGGCGATCGTGTCCCGGTCGTCGGTCATGTTGATGCGGCTGAGATCGGATGGGTCTGACTTCGACATCTTTTTCGTGCCGTCGCGGAAACTCATCACCCGCGTGGCGGGGCCGGCGATCAGCGGCTCAGGCGGAGGAAAGAAACCTTCCGGGTAGCCAGCACGTTCGATGGTCTTGGCGAAGTCGTTGTTGAACTTCTGGGCGATGTCGCGCGCAAGCTCGATGTGCTGCTTCTGGTCCTCGCCCACCGGCACATGCGTGGCGTGATAGAGCAGGACATCGGCGGCCATCAGATTGGGATAGACGTAAAGTCCAGCCGAGGCCTTCTCGCGGTCCTTGCCCGCCTTCTCCTTGAACTGGGTCATGCGGTTGAGCCAGCCGATCCGGGCGACGCAATTCAAGATCCAGGCGAGTTCGGCGTGACCCGAGACCTGGCTCTGATTGAAAATGGCGCTGCGGGACGGATCGATGCCGGCGGCGATATAGGCCGCCGTGACCTCCCGCGTATTGTGGGTCAGTTCGTCCGGGTCCTGGAACACGGTAATGGCGTGCAGGTCCACCACGCAGAACAGGCAGTCGTGATCCGCCTGCATCTCCACGAAGCGTTTGATCGCGCCGAGATAGTTTCCGAGATGGAGATTGCCGGTCGGCTGGACCCCGGAGAAAACGCGAGTCGTGTGCTTTGGTGTGCCTTGCATGTCCTGTCCCTAAACCACGCGGGGTTATGGCGTGGGGCCGGCGCGCACGCAAGGCTAGTCTGATCCCACTAGCCGATAGACTCGTCCAGAGCCCGGATCTGATCGGCAATCTCGACGACACGCTGGGCCATGCCGAAGTGAAGGCGCTCAACCATCTGACCCTCGACAACGATGACACCCTTCTTTTCGTTCTCTGGTAGACCGAACGCATCGATGACCTTGCGCGACCATTCGACTTCCTCGTCGCTAGGTGAAAAGATTTCGTTGCAAGGGCCCACTTGGCTCGGATGGATCAGCGTCTTGCCATCCATCCCGAGAATCCGGCCTTTCTCGCATTCGTCGCGGAACCCCTCCACATCGCGGAAGTCATTGTAGACGCCATCAATGATGTCGAGCTTGTAGGCCCGCGCGGCGGCCAAAGTCATGGCGAGCCACGGCACCACGGCTAAACGGTCGTGCAGCGCGCGGGCGCGCGACTCTTTGATGAGGTCGTTAGTGCCCATGATGAGGCAGTCGAGCCGGTTATCGTCGTAGACCGCCCTTGCGGCAATGGTGCGGGCATTGAGGATCGCCATGGGCGTTTCCATCATGGCCCAGAGCCGCACGTTCTCAGGCGCATGCACGCTTTGCAGCAGCTTGGCGGCAGAGATGATATCGCCAGAGTGAATGACTTTTGGGATCAGGATCGCGTCGGGCGCGGCGTCGCAGGCCGCGATGATGTCCGCCGCGCCCCAGGGAGTCTCCAGCGCGTTCACGCGGATCACCACTTCGCGGCCGCCATAGCCGCCGTCCGTCACAGCGGCGCAAACCTGCTCCCGGGCCATGACCTTGTCGTCGGGCGCGACGGCGTCTTCCAGATCGAAGATCAGCGCATCGGCCGAGAGTGTCTTGGCCTTTTGCAGAGCCCGGGCGTTGGAGCCCGGCATATAAAGCACGCTGCGGCGTGGACGACCTTGCATTCGATACCCCCCGATAAGATTACAAGACGATATTGCGGCGCAACATACCGGAGAAAGACCAGCGCGCAAACGGGTTCCTCGTCCAAAATCAGCGCCCTAGTAGGTCGTTGATGAAGGTTCGTGGCTTCACGGCACCCGAGACCGTACCGACCCCGAAATAGAGCGCGACACCCATTGCGATCAGGGCGGTCAGTGAGGCGGCCTGCACAAGGAGCCCGTAGGCCGGATCGAAGTAGGGCCACAGCACACCAGCGAGCCACCAGAGGCCAAGCCCCATGGCCGCGCTGGCGAGGACAATGCCGCGGAAGGCTCTCCGGAATGCATCGTCCAGCACGAACTCGCCACGCCCGCGCAAGGCGAAGGCCAGGAGTACGACATTGATCCAGCCAACCAGGCTCGTGGCCATGGCAATGCCCGGCGGACCGACCAGGACGAACAGCAGGGGGCTCAGGATCGCATTCGCGACCAACGCCAGCCCTGAATAGAGCATGGGCGTTTTCGTGTCTTCGCGCGCGAAGAAGCTCGGCTGCAGGACCTTGACCACTACATAAGCGGGCAGGCCGAACGAAAGCGCGGCGAGCATCGCGGCCGACGCTTGGGCGTCCCTCGCCGTAAAGGCGCCGCGTTCGAAGAGGACGCGTATGATGGGTTCGGCGCAGACGTATAGCGAGACGGCGGCAGGCAGGGTCATCAACAGCGAAAATTCCAGCGCGCGATTCTCGCTGTCGGCGACGGCATGCGCGTCGCCGGACCGGAGCTTGTGGCTTAGGTCGGGCAGCAGCACCACGCTGACTGCGACACCGATGAGACCGAGCGGCAACTGGAAGATGCGATCCGCGTAGTAGAGCCACGACACAACACGATCTTCGAGGCTCGCGACGATGGTGGCGATCACAATGGAGATCTGTGCCACGCCCCCCGCGATGATCCCCGGGATGGCCAGGTGAACGAGCCGCTTCATGTCGGGGGTCCATTGGGGTCGTTCCAGCTTGAGCCGTAGACCCGTCCGAACCGCGGCAAAAACGACAATTGCGACCTGCAGAAATCCGGAGATGGCGACACCCCAGGCCATGGCCACGCCGGCGACCTGATGGGCGCCGTGCCCGGTCGCAATGAGCACCAGCAGCACGGCGATCAGAACGAAGTTCAGAACGCTCGGGGCGAAGGCCGCGGCGGCAAATTTCCCGAGCGTGTTGAGAAGGCCGGTATAGAGCGCGACCCACGACATAAAGATGAGGTAGGGCATCGCGATGCGGACCAGCAAAACAGTGAGACGAAACTTGTCTGGGTTCTCCGCGAAGCCCGGCGCCAGCAACATGACAAGCCAGGGTGCGGCGATCTCCGCCAGCACGACAAATGCGATCAGGGCTGCCGTCAGGCCCGCTAGCGCGTGACCCGCGTACACCCGGGCGGCTTCCTCACCCGCCTCATGGAGCTTCTTTGTATAGAGCGGAATGAAGGCAGCGTTGAATGCCCCTTCCGCAAAGATGCGGCGGAACATGTTCGGTACGCGGAGCGCGACGAAGAAGGCATCCGAGATGGCCGACGCACCGAGGACGGCCGCGATCAGAATATCCCGGACGAACCCGAGCAGACGGCTGATGACGGTCATCCCGCCGACAGTGGCAAATCCTCGATAGAGCTTCATGGATACTGCGCCATCGAGTTGGGCATCTTACAAGCGGGAAACACGGAGGGTCACGATACCTCCAGCTCCGGCTCTTGCGTTTCCACCAGAACGCGGGTCAGGCGCTCGCGGATGAGTGCCTCGCGGCTCGAACTCCTGACCTTCTTGCCGGTGAGGTCGGTCACATAGAACACGTCCACCGCCTTCTCGCCAAAGGTCGCAATATGCGCCGACGCGATATCGAGATTGAGATCCGATATCTCGCGCGTGACTTCATAGAGCAGGCCGGGCCGGTCGAGAGCGTTGATCTCGACCACCGTCAGCGCGTCGGACAGCGTGTTGTCGATAATCACCTGCGGCTCGACGGAGAAGGCAGACAGGCGCGAAGCGCTGAGGACCTTGGCCTTGATTACTTCAACCACATCGATTTCGCCCCTGAGCATGCGCTCGATCGACACCGCGATCTTGCGGGCACGCCGCTCCTCGTCCTCGGCGTGGTCGAACTCGCGCTCGAGATGGATCGTGTCGAGCGCCATACCGTCCCGGGTGGTTGAAATCTGCGCGTCGGCGATATTGGCGCCGGCGCCCGTACAGGCGCCCGCGACCATGGCAAGCAGCCAAGGATGGTTCGGCGCGAGCAGCGTGAGCTGCGTGACGCCGCGGAACGCGTCGGTCGAGATATTCGTGACGATAATGCTGCTCTGCTCTTCGGCGTCACGCATCAGCCGCGCGTGCTCCATAATGACGTCGAGATCGGTACGCAGCCAATAGGCCGGATAATGCCTGTCCATGAAGCGGTCCAGATCTTCTTGCGGCCAGTCGGCCAGGCGCTCGCGCAGTTCTCCTTGGGCGCGCTGCATACGCTGGGACCGCGTGAGTTCGGTATGGCCGCCGCCCAGCAACGGCTCGACCTCATAATAGAGAGTCCGCAAGAGCTGCCCCTTCCAGCCCGTCCACGTTCCGGGCCCGACCGCGCAGATGTCGCACACAGTGAGGATGAGGAGCAGTTTGAGCCGCTCCCGGCTCTGCACAATCTCGGCGAAGTCCCGGATGGTCTTCGGGTCGTTGAGGTCTCGGCTTTGCGCGAACAGGCTCATGGTCAGGTGCTGCTCGATCAGCCAGGATACCGTCTCGGTTTCGGACGGCGACAGACCCAAACGCGGACAGAGCTCCCGCGCGATCCGCGCACCGGCGATGGAGTGATCCTCGTCACGCCCCTTGGCTACGTCGTGAAGCAGCGCGGTGACATAGAGCGCGCGGCGATTGTCGATGGTGTTGATGACCTCGTTCGCGAGCGGGTGCTCGGCCGCAAATTTTCCGCGCTCGATGGCATCGAGATGGCCCACGGTGCGAACCAGGTGCTCGTTGACCGTGAAGTGATGATACATGTTGAACTGCATCATCGACACGACCCGACCCCACTCCGGAATGAACCGGCCGAGCACGCCGGCCTCGGTCATCTTGCGCAATGCGGCCTCGGGATCGCGCGCCGATGTGAGCAGTTTGAGGAACAACCTATTGGCGGTCGGATCCTGGCGCAGATCTTCGTCGATGAGACGGAAGTTCGCGCGGATCTGGCGCAACACCGAAGGAGACAGCGCCGCCTGGCTTTCGTCCGCCACGACGAAAAGGCGAATGAAGTTGACCGGGTCGGTCTTGAACGCGTCCTTGGCGACCGTCGAGATGCGGCCGTTCTCGATCCGGAAGTCGGATGTGCGGCGCAGCTTGGCCCGCCGGCGCCAATCGAACGGTGCCAGAAGCGTATCGAGCGACGGGACGGATTTCAGTTGCTTCAGTTCGAGCGCGCTGCAAACGATCCGCGTAAGCTGACCGACCTCCAACGCGATCATGAAGTAGTGCTTCATGAACCGTTCGACGCCGCTGAGGCCCGCATGCGCACGGTAACCGAGCCGGTCGGCCATTGCGCGTTGTAGATCGAAGCTCAGCCGGTCTTCCTCCCGGTCGGTGAGAAAATGCAAGTGGCACCGGACCGTCCAAAGGAAGAACTCGCAGCGGCGGAAGCTGGCATATTCGCCGGACGTGAATACGCCTGCTTCGACGAACTCCTCCTCAGCCTGGTCGGGATAGATGTGCTTGGCAAGCCAATGCAGCGTGTGCAGGTCGCGCAAGCCCCCGGTGCCTTCCTTGATGTTAGGTTCAACGAGATAGCGCGAAGCGCCCGTGCGCGAATGGCGAGCATGCTGTTCGGCCAGCTTCGCCTCGATAAATGCGCGCGCGTCCACGTCCAGCACTTCGCGCCGGAACCGATGCAGAAACTCGGCGAATAGTTTTTCGTCGCCGAGGATGAACCGCGCGTCGAGCAGGGCCGTGCGGATGGTCATATCGGCTCTGCTCAGTCGCAAGCATTGGCTGATCGTGCGCGCCGCATGTCCCACGGTGAACCCAAGGTCCCACAGGAGATAGAGGATGTACTCCGCAACGCTCTCTCCCCAGGCGGTCTGCTTATAGGGAAGCAGAAACAGCAGGTCGATGTCGGAACCCGGCGCCAGCAAACTGCGTCCGTATCCGCCTTGCGCGACCACGGCCATGCGTTCGGACGTAGACGGATTCTCGGCCCGGTAGACGTGGCGCGTGGTGAAATCGTAGCCGAGACGAATCAATTCGTCCTGGAAAGCGGATAGGCCGGCCGCGCAGGCACGCCCGTCCCCATCGTCTTCCAGTTGCGCCTTGGCAAACGCCCGGGCCTGATCAACGTAAGGCTTCAGGAACTCGACCAGCGCCGCGCGCATTTGCGTATCTTGGCCCGCATGGGCCCGCGCAAGTTCGGCAGTTTGTTCGCGCAACAAGTCGAAGTCGAAATAGGGAGGCGTTCTTACAACCGCTTGGTCCATCGGGTCAGACCTTACCACATCCGTACTTTAGGCATCGTCTTCTACCAGAGCTTTCAAGCGATAGAGCGCCTCGATAGCCTCTTTCGGCGTCATCCCGTCGGGACTGTAGCTTCTGAGCGCCTCTTTGAGCTTCGATGGCGAAGTCTCCGGGCGCGGAGCGGCGGCAGCCTGAAACAGGGGCAGGTCCCCTGCAAGGTCCGCAGGCTTCGGACGCCCATCGGCCTTCTCAAGTTCCGCGAGGACAGCGCCCGCACGATCGAGGACGGACGCCGGAAGTCCGGCGAGCTTGGCCACATGGATGCCATAGGAGCGGTCGGCGGCGCCCATCTTCACGCGATACAGAAACACGATCTCTTCGCGCCATTCCTTGACCTCGACAGTTGCGTTGGCCACATGCGGCAGCCGGTCGGCGAGCGCCGTCAGCTCGTGATAGTGCGTGGCGAACAGGACCCGCGATCGATTGACCTCATGCAGATATTCGAGCGCGGCCCAGGCGATGGACAAACCGTCGAACGTCGCCGTGCCCCGCCCAATCTCGTCGAGGACCACGAAGGAGCGGGGCGTCGCCTGGTTTAGGATGGCAGCGGTTTCGACCATCTCGACCATGAAGGTGGAGCGCCCGCGCGCAAGGTCGTCTGCCGCCCCCACGCGACTGAAAAGCCTGTCGACCAGGCCGATATGAGCGGCCTTGGCCGGCACGAACGCCCCGGCCTGTGCCAAAACCACGATCAGGGCATTCTGGCGCAGGAACGTCGATTTGCCGCCCATGTTGGGACCCGTGACCAAAAGCGCGCTCGGGGCATCGTTGCCGTCGTCCACGCCGCCGCAAAGGTTGCAGTCGTTGCCAATGAAGTCGGCGCTCTGCTCACGCCGCAAGGTCTGCTCCACCATCGGGTGGCGGCCTTCCTCGATTGCGAAGACGGCACTGTCATCCACGCGCGGCCGCACGTGTCGCTGCTCCACGGCGAGCTCAGCAAGCCCTGCGTACGAATCGAGTTCGGCAAGCGCGGCGCTGGCCGAAGACAGAGAACGCTCCGCGTCCATCACTTCGCCCGTGAGCTTGGCAAAAACCTCCAGCTCGAGCGCCAGCGCGCGTTCCGCCGCGGAGGTAATGCGCGATTCGAGCTCGGCAAGTTCTGTGGTCGAAAACCGCACCGCATTCGCCAGGGTCTGGCGATGAATGAACTTCTCCGTATGGGGCGTTGCCATCAGGGTCGGTGCGTGCAGCGCCGTGACCTCCACGAAATAGCCCAGCACATTGTTGTGCCTTACCTTCAGCGACTTTATGCCCGCCGCCTCCGCATAGGTGGCCTGAAGCCCGGCAATGACCTTGCGGCTGCCGTCGCGCAAGGCACGCAGCTCGTCGAGATCGGAATCGAATCCGGACCGCACGAAACCCCCATCGCGGGTATTGACGGGCAGATCGTCGGCCAGCGCCGCGGACAACGATGCGGCCACCTCTGACGGCGCTTGCGCCAAGCGTTCGGCGATGCCCATCAGTTCGCGCGGCAACCCCAACGCCTCCCCTGCGCCCAAGAGCCGGACCGCAAGTTCATGCGCCGCCCCGATTGCGGCGTTGACCGCGCCGAGATCGCGCGGCGTGCCTCGGCCGAAGGCAAGACGCGCCAAAGCGCGGGCCAGGTCCGGTGCGGTCTTCAGTGCGTCCCGCAAGTCCTGGCGCAGACGCGGCTCGTCGGCGAGATAGCCCACAGCGTCGAGCCGGGCGTTGACCATGGCTCCATCGGTCAACGGGCTCGAAAGACGGTTCGTCAATTCGCGCGCGCCGGCCGCCGTGACCGTCCGGTCGATCGCGGCCAGGAGACTGCCCGCCCGGGTCCCCTGGTTCGAGCGTACAAGCTCGAGATTGACCCGCGTCGCCGCATCGATCAGCAGAAGCCGATCCGCACTCTCTTTGCGCGGCGGGCGCAAGAGCGGCGCGCGCCCCACCTGGGTGAGCTCCACATAGGTAAGGAGACCGGCAAGCGCCGCGAGCTCCGCGCGAGAGAAGTCGCCGAATGCGTCGAGTGCGGCGACGCCAAGCCGGTCCTTCAAGGCCCGCTCGCCGCGGGTCGAGTCGAAATGCGCGCGCGGGCAGTGCGTCAGCGCGGCGCCGGCATCCTTGACGAGATTGCGGATCGCGTCATCGTCCGCGAGGTCCTCGCCGGCGAGTAACTCGCCAGGCCTGATCCGGGCGAGTTCGCCAGGCAGGTCCGTAAGGCGGCACGTCGCCGCGATCAATTCGCCCGTGGAGATGTCGATCGAGGCCAAAGCGAAGCGAGGCTCCGCGGCCTCTCCGTGCGGCTCCCGGAACAGGGCCGTGAGGAAGTTGTGAGCGCGCGCATCGAGCAGCGACTCCTCGGTCAGCGTCCCGGGCGTTACCAGCCGCACCACGTCGCGCCGCACGACGGCCTTCGACCCGCGCTTCTTCGCCTCGGCAGGATCTTCGGTCTGCTCGCAGACTGCCACACGAAGTCCGAGTGAGATGAGCTTTTGCAGATAGTCGTCGGCGGCATGGACGGGTACGCCGCACATGGGGATGTCTTCGCCGAGATGTTTGCCGCGCTTGGTCAGCGCGATCCCGAGCGCGCGCGAGGCGACCGATGCGTCCTCGAAGAACATCTCGTAGAAGTCGCCCATGCGGTAGAATAGAAGACTGTCGGCGTTGGCGGCCTTGATCTCGAGGAATTGGGCCATCATCGGCGTGACGCCATCGGGGGCGCGCGACGGCGATCTCGTCTTCTCGTCCGCTGTGTCCGACTTCATGTCCGGTTTCGTGTCCGTCTTCATAATTACCCGTGACCGCGCGCCCAAGTGAGCCGGGCCACCACCTTTGGACTTAAGTCATCGAACCAAACGCCGCACAGCAAATCCTGAAATTGCTGATTGCGCGTGGCTTCAGTGACCACCGCGTCGATGACAGGATCGTCCTCGCTCGGGATCAGTTCTTCCAGCATACGCGCAGATAGGAATCCGAGCAGGTTGGGATTGTCTTCAATTTCAAGAACGGCTTTCACCAGCGGCAGTGCCCTCGAGGGCTCTTTCGCGGTCAGCTCGTGCTGATGATCGTAGAGGTCATACCAATGCTGGTCCCACTCTATCTCAATATCGGACCTCGACGTAATCGCCACCCATTTCGCCGCGAGCTCTCTAACCGGCAGCTTTTCGAAGTCAATCGGCTCCGACACCCTGCGGGCCTTCTCCTCCCAGGCGCGGTACGCCGGCCCGTCACAGATTGCGAGGAGCCGCTGTGCCAGGCCCTTGTCTTCGACTATCCCATTTTCGATTACGGCCACCTTACCGCCCAAGAGCCAGCATAGGCGCGGGCGCCGCAAGGCCACCTCCTGCAGGAGGGGCGTGGCCGTGGCGGCATGAAAGACCGAGAGCTGACCCAACGGCTTTCCCTTGGCCAACAGCATGAGGATTTCGTCGTTCGGCTCGACGCGAAGCGCCGCTTCGATGAAGACGACACCGCGTTTCGGATCGTCATGAGAAAGACGATCGAAATGGGTGACGAAGGCAAACACGCCGGGCGAGCGATCCCTGAATTTAATCTTGTAGATTTCCCGCCAGGCATGCACCCAGTCGGTCAGGGGCATGGCATCGATCCGGATGGTGTGCTCATAGCCGGGCGCGGGACCGACCGCGCAACCCGAGGCGTCACAATAGCCGAGAACTTTGTCGCACCAGACCATTGCAGGGTCCTAGCTTTTCGCCATCTGCCGCACAAGGGCGCCCCGGGGGACAGTTGGGGAAAGGGCTTCCCGCGCCTTTCCACGTCCTCTAGGGTGCGCGACTTCAAAGCCATTTATCAGGAGAGCCGCTATCACTCGCCCCTCGAAACGCGCGCCCGACGCGCTGCGCCCCGTGAGCCTGGAACGCGCGACCTCGCGCTATGCCGAGGGCTCCTGCCTCGTCCGCTT
>Ga0316198_10001462_pt1 | contig 13900 bp, 12 predicted proteins | sample OudBieAanoxic_MG_FD_204935 | JGI IMG/M metagenome (GOLD analysis project Ga0316198, IMG submission 204935) | Coastal sediment microbial communities from Oude Bieten Haven, Netherlands - site A anoxic | ecosystem: Environmental > Aquatic > Marine > Coastal > Sediment | place: Netherlands...
CAGCTCGATTCCGCTCGAGATCGCTCTCGGCACAAGGGCGATCCAGCGAGCAATCCGCTCTCCGGCGTACAGGAATCCCTGCCCCTCGATCTTCTCGATCCGCCACGTACCGTTGTCCTGGTTGAACGTGGCCTGCAGACCCTCGAGCACCTCCGGGTGGTCCTCGGTGAACGCCCGCGAGCCGATGAGCCCTACTTCCTCGGCGGCCCAGTGGCCCGCGATGATCGTCCGTCTCGGAGTCACGCCGGACTCCTTCAGCAGGCGCATCGCCTCGAGCACCATGAGGGTACCCGTCCCGTTGTCGGTCGCGCCGCTGGCGGCGTGCCAGGAATCGAGATGAGCTGAGAGAACCACGTACTCGTCGGGCAATTCCGAACCGCGGATCTCCGCGATCACATTATGGTGCGGGACTTCTCCGGTGAGTTCGTGTGTCGCATCGAGCCGGATGCGCGGCGACTGGCCGTTCTCCGCGAGCCGGTACAGCAGGCCGTAGTCCTCGCATGACAGACTGAAAGAAGGGATCTCGCGTGTCGGGGCGTCGAAGATCTTGGTGGCTCCCCATCCCTCCGACCACCAGCTCATCACGATCCCCGCCGCCCCGCTGTCGGCGAGTCGCTCGAGCGCCTGCCATGGATTGCGACTTCCGAGGGCCTCGAGCCTGTCGCCCGCGGCACCTCTCATCCCTTCCCTGAGCGAGTCGAGCCGGGCGACGGTCTCCGGGCGCGCATTCGCTTCCAGTTCCTGTTTCGCCCTGCACATCGGCTCGGGCGGAAAGGCCATGACGAACGCTCCCTCCAGACCTGCGACCCACTCGTCGGCGGTCTCTTTCGTGAGGTCAGCCGGGATGACTACGACCTGGCCCTCCACCGGACCGTCCGTTCCGGGGCTGTAGGCCATGGGGATCGCTTCCAGCGTACGAATCCGCGGCTCGATCAGATCCACGTGGGTCGGCCCCTGCCGCCAGCCTCTCCAGGTCCCTACCTCTTCCTTCCGGACGGGGATGCCCCACGACTCGTAGTTGGCGATCAGCCAGTTTGCGGCGGCATCGTACTGCGGTGTTCCGGCGAGCCGGGGGCCGATCGAGTCGAGCAACGCCTGGCCCAGCGGCTCGAGCTGCGACTGCTCGATCCCTTCTGCGTAGATCGACTCGACGATCGGATCGTCAATGGTCAGATCCTGCGCGCCAAGGGGGGAGACCACGGCCGACATGGCTGCAACGAGCATCAGGGCAGAGGATACGAGACAACGGGGCGACATTGACCGGTCCTTTCGATTCAGGTGCGCGCCAAATCTCTCGTGTTCGCAGTCGGAATGCGAGCGCCTGCTGGCTCGAGTCTTGACCGCCCGCTTCTTGTACGGTGACGCTCGAACCGACAGGATGCCAAAACGCGTCGTGGGGTGTGTACTTCAATCTCGGAGAGGCGTTCTTCCATGTGCATACAGGCCTTGCCGCTGAGGCTCATACGACATTCGTTGCTCGTGTTCCTGGTTGTGCCGGCCGGCGGCTGTGGAGACCCGGTTCCACCCGCTCCGGATCTGGCCGTTCGGGATGCCTGGGTGCGCGCGGCGGTAGTGCCCGAGGGCATGACAGCCCCCGTGAACAGCGCCGCGTACCTGACGATCGAGAACCGGGGAGATGCTCCTGACCGACTGGTCGGCGTGTCGTTTGACGGCGCTAGACGTGTCGAGGTGCACGAGAGCTTCGTAACCGAACAGGGAATTGCCAGCATGCGCCCCGTGGACTCCGTGGAGGTGCCTCCCGGTGGTGAGGTGCGACTGGAGCCGGGCGGACTGCACGTGATGCTGATGGGACTGGTTGGCCCGCTATCCGTTGGAGACTCGGTACTCACGGAGCTGCAATTCGAAGTATCGGGCCGGGTGTCGGTGATCACGGTGGTGAAACAGTTGTGAGACTCGGACCAGGATTTCGGTGGAATCGTCGGCGTGCGGACGGTAGTTTCCCGGCGGCGTCGCCATGTTCGGCCGACCCGTATCCAGCACCTCGAGGTGAAGTTGAGCGGTAAGGCAGTCCGGTATTCGATCGTCTTGTGTATCGCCGCCATTGCCGCGGTCCTGACCCCGTCCCTGGTGCGGCCGGATGCGCTGGTCATCACCAGGGCGATGCTGGCTACCACGATCTCGGAGATCTTCATCCGGGCGGACACGGTGGTGGTGGAGCTTGAAATCGGTGTCAGCGACGCACAGGCGTTTCAGAACCTGATGCCGGATGAGCTGTACGAGGCGCTCGGCAACGAGCCCGCGCCCTGGCGAGACCGCCTCACCCGGTTCGTGGAGCAGGATTTTAGCGTGTCGGCCGACGACGGCCCTCCGCTGCCGGGCCGCCTCACCGATATCGAGATCAGGCATCGGATTCAACGCGACGAAGTTACCGGGGAGCCGCTTCCGGTGCAGGCCGAGGACGCGGAGCGCGTCGTGTACGCACGACTTGCGTATCCACTGTCGGAGCGTCCCGCGAGTCTCACCTTCACGCCTCCAGGGCGCGAGTCCGGCCAGCCTCTCGCGAACGTCGGGTTCGTCGCGTACCACGACGGTCTGCATGTCAACGATTTCCGCTACCTGGGCCGGCCGGAGCGGGTGATTCTGGACTGGGAAGATCCCTGGTACTCGCAGTTCGAGAACCGCAATCTGTGGCGCCAGTACAAGTCACCGATCTCGGCCTTTCTGTACGTGGAAGCGTTCGAGGTCCGGAAAGAGATCGTCATCCGCCCGAAGGACCTGGAGCAGTGGATCGATCTGGGACTCGAAGGCCGGGATGTGATCCCGGTCGACGAGCAGGAGGAGTTGAAGGCCAGGGTTGTCGAATGGCTCGAGGGCCGGAATCCGGTCACGATCGATGGCCAGCCGGCCGAGGGGTTCCTCGACCGGGCCCACTTCATCTACCGGACCCTCCGGACCAGCGGTGTGGTGGACCCACCGCGCGATCTCGACGTAACGTCGGCGACGCTCGGGGTGATCTGGGTCTATCCGACCGAGGCGCTTCCGGACAGCGCGGCCATGACCTGGGAGTTGTTCAGCGATCGCGTGCCGAGGATTCCAGGGGCGGTGACGGACGAGGCAGGCGCGTTGCCGTACTTCCTCACCGAAGAAGACGCCGTCCTGGGCTGGGAGAACTTCCTCACCAATCCCACGACTCCAGGCCTCGTGCCCGTCGAGGCACCTCCCACCGTCGGCCGAATCCCCGCCTCGATCGTCCTGATCGCAGCGCTCGCGGTCTCGGTTCGGTCTGTCGCTCGAACGGGCCAGCTCTCGGACGATGAGACTCGCACAGTCGTTTCGGGACTGCTGCTCAACGTGTACAAGGCCTTCGATTATCGTCAGGAAGACGTGATTTACGACGCCCTGGCCCGAACGACCTCGGGTGATCTGCTGACGGATGTGTATCTCGAGACGCGTCGGAGCCTCGAACTGGCGAACCAGGGTGGGGCGAGGGCGAAGGTTCGGACGCTCGAAGTGACGGAAGCGACGAACGAACCTGTCGGCCGGACGGGGAATTTCCGCAGTCATGCCTCGTGGAACGTTCACGGATCCGTCGGGCATTGGGGGCACGTGCATCAGCGGGTGAACCGCTACGATGCGGAATTGACCGTCGAAGTCATCGACGGCGCCTGGAAGATCACCGAACTCGACGTCCTCCAGGAGGAAAGGCTGCCCACGACTCCGTCTCCCGGCACGTCGGCCAACCCCGCCGTGGGCGCCGCGCAGGCAGGAGAGACGCGGTGATCGGAATCCGCGACCTGGAATTCGCCTACACGGATTCCGACTTTCGGCTCCGAATCGAGGAGTTGTCGGTAGCACCCGCTTCTACCACGGCCTTCATCGGACCCAGCGGGTCCGGCAAGACCACGCTTCTCAACCTGATCGCCGGGATTCTGCTGCCGGACAGTGGGACCGTCGAGACCAACGGAACCGTCGTTACGGACCTTTCGGAGAGGGAACGCAGGGCGTTCAGGGTCGAGGGAGTGGGTCTCGTGTTCCAGGAATTCGAGCTGCTGGAATATCTCACCGTACTCGACAACATCCTTCTTCCCTACAGGATCAACTCCGCTCTTCGGCTGGAGCCCGCGGTGCGGGACCGGGCGGCTGCCCTGGCGGAGCGCGTCGGCATCGCCGACAAGCTGAATCGCCTGCCGCGCCGGCTGTCTCAGGGCGAGCGTCAGCGGGTAGCCGTGTGCCGGGCCGTGCTCACCGACCCACCGCTCCTGCTGACCGATGAGCCGACCGGGAATCTGGATCCGGTGAATCGGGAGAAGGTGCTCGACATCCTCTTCGACTACGTACACGAGTCCGGCACGACCCTCGTATCCGTAACCCACGATCACGAGATACTCGAGCGGTTCGCCGAGGTCGTGGACTTTCGCTCCTTCCACGCCTTCGGACCGTCCGCGTGAGGGCTGCGGGAGGAGTGATATGAGCGGCACTTCATACCTGGCCTTGCGCTACCTCGTATTTCATCGCTGGAAGACGGCGGTGCTCGTAACGGCGCTCACCCTGATCCTGTTTCTCCCGGTCGGTCTGCGAGTCCTGGTGCGTCAAAGCTCGGAGCAGCTGACGTCGCGGGCGGAGGCGACGCCGCTGCTGATCGGGGCGCCGGGAAGCCCGACCGAGCTCGTCCTCAACTCGCTGTACTTCGGATCCGACGTTCCTGCGACGATTCCGTACACGGAAAGCGACCTCGTGGAAGGGACCGGGCTTGCCACGCCGATCCCGCTGTACGTCCGATTTCGTGTCCGGGAGCAGCCGATCGTCGGAACGACACCCGAATACTATGGCTTTCGGAATCTCGAACTCGCGGATGGTCGCCTTCCGGCAATTCTCGGTGAAGCGGTACTCGGAGCGGCAGCGGCCCGGGCGCTCGAAGTCGGAGTCGGCGAGCACGTCATCTCGTCCCCCGAAAGCGTGTTCGACATTGCAGGCGTGTATCCGCTCCGCATGCTGGTCACGGGCGTCCTGGAGTTTTCCGACACACCGGACGACAATGCGGTATTCGTGGATATCAAGACCGCATGGGTGATCGAAGGACTCGGGCACGGGCACCAGGACCTGGCGCGGCCGGAGGCGGCCGCGGGTGTCCTGCGGCGTGAGGGGAATGTGGTGATCGGTAACGCATCCGTTATGCAGTACAACGAGATCACGTCCGAGAACATCGACAGCTTCCACTTCCACGGGGATCCGTCGGCCTTCCCGGCGACCGCCGTGATCGCGGTTCCGGCCGATGACAAGGCTTCCGCGCTGCTTCAAGGGCGCTACCAGGACGGCTCGACTGTCCAGATCGTACGACCGGACGCCGTGATGGCGGATCTGCTGGGTACGGTGTTCACGGTTGAACGATACGTGGTGGCCGGAGCCGCGATCGTCGGCCTCGCCACGCTGGCCACGGCACTGCTCGTATTCCTGCTGTCCCTGCGCCAGCGGAGCCGTGAACGGGAGACGCTGAGCAAGATCGGCGGATCGCCCGCGGCGATCACGGCGCTGATGGGCTCGGAGATCGTATTCGTCCTGGCGACGGCGCTCACGCTGGCCGCACTGCTGACCTGGCTGGCGAGTCGCTACGGTGCAGAAGCGGCCCGGGCCGTCGTCGGGCTTTGAGGTCCTGCCGCCGCGGTGTGCGCGGTAGGCGCGAAGAGGAGAAACTATGAACGCTCGGTTCCTACTCCTGGGAGGGTGCCTCGGGCTGGGTCTCGCTGCCTGCGGAGGTGAAGGCGCCTCGGAGGAAACGACTGCTCGGGAAGTTGAAGTTGCAGCTGGCGGTCCAATCGTGGTCTATGCAGTGAATTATCCGCTGGCCTACTTCGCCGGGCGGATCGGTGGGGATGACGTCGACGCCAGGCTGCCGGTTCCGGCGGACGAGGACCCGGCGTACTGGAATCCGACCGCGGAGGCGATCTCGGCCATCCAGGCGGCAGATATCATTCTCCTCAACGGGGCGGGCTACGCCGGTTGGACCGAAAAGGCCTCACTCCCCCGCTCGAAGCTGGTGAATACGTCCGCGAGTCTGGCCGACAGGTATATCGAGGCGGACGAGTCCCTGGTTCATGCACACGGGCCCGAGGGGGAGCACGAGCACGGGTCGATGGCGTTCACGACCTGGCTCGACCCGACGATGGCGATCGAGCAGGCACGGGCGATCCGAGATGCCCTGGCTGCTCTCCGGCCGGAAGCGGAAAGCCGGTTTGACGCGGCTTTTTCCGAGCTGGAGACCGAACTCGAGGACCTCGACCAGGAGTTAGCGGCAGCGGCGGCAGCCCTCGAAGGAACTCCCGTGCTCGGCTCTCATCCGGTCTACCAGTACCTGGCCGGTCGCTACGGCATGGACCTGTGGAGTGTCCACTTCGAGCCCGACGAGTCCCCATCCGATTCAGGCTGGCAGGAGCTTCAGGAAATGCAGCGGGAGCGAGCCGCACCGCTGATGCTGTGGGAAGCGGATCCGGAGCCGGCCACTAGAGTGCGACTGGAGCGGGAATTCGGGATCTCCAGCATCGTGTTCAGCCCTTGCGCAAACACTCCCGATGTAGACGATTACATGGATGTAATGCGCGAGAACGCGCAGCGCCTCTCCGCAATCGCTGACTGACTGCCGGTGATTGCGCCCCGACCCTGACAGGGAGGACCTATGCTCGATCTCCTTTCACGCCGATGGTGGTGGATCCTGGTACGCGGTATCGCCGCGATCCTGTTTGGCATCGTCGCCTTCACGCGGCCCGGCCTGACACTCTGGGCGCTCGTGATGCTGTTCGCGGCCTACGCGATTGTCGACGGCGCGTCGATGATCGTATTCGGTCGCCGGCTCGGAAACTGGTTCTGGTATGCGCTCGCGGGGCTGGCCAGCATGGCCGCCGGCGTGATCGCGATTGCCTGGCCGGGGATCACGTCGATGGCCCTGCTCTGGGTGATCGCCGCATGGGCCATCCTGAGCGGCATCTTCCAGATCATGTCCGGGATTGAGATCCGCAAGGCCGTCGAAGGCGAGTGGGTGCTTTACGTGGGTGGAGCCCTGGCGATCCTGTTCGGCCTCATGCTGTTCTTCCGGCCGGGCGCCGGAGCGCTCAGCGTCATGTGGCTGATCGGCACGTTCATGCTCCTGTTCGGCATCCTGCAGGTCATACTCTCCTTCAAGCTGAAGGGGCTGCAGGGCAAGGTGCAGGACGTGAGAGAGGCCGTCGAAGACCGCTTGGACACGTAGGGTCGTTCGGCAGCGCCAGACAGCACACAGAGAGCCCCGCTCGTCAGGGCGGGGCTCGCATGAATCCGGGGCGGGGTCGCAGTGCGGCGCCGCCCCTTGTGTATTAGCGGAGTTTCTGAGCCAGGTGCAGGAGTCCGAGGACCGGATCCGAAAGGGTCGCCGGCAGGAGCAACTCGTGTTCCCGCTCTATGAGGTCGTCGATGAACTCCCAGGCGTCCTTCAGTGACACAACGTAATGAGTATGCGTCTTCCGGCTGGTCCCCATGCCGAAGGCGATCAGCCGCACCTGCCGGATCGGGTTGCTGCTCTCGAGCCTGACGACGGCCTGCTCGGAGAGGGCCTCCGCGGCCGTGTCCAGTTCCTGTTCATCGCACACCCCGACCCGGGCCAGCCCGAGGCGCAGCGCCTCGGGGGAGCGGATGGCCCGGTTCAGGTGTGCCCGACCCTCCTTGACCTCTCCGATGATCACGTCGATCGCGCCTTCAGGCACGTCGAGCTTCGGGTCGGTCTGAATCGGGTTCGCAATTCGACCGGCAGCATCGGGATGCCCCATCCGCACACAGGGAAATCGGACCGCCACGATGTCCAGGTCGGTATGGGTCCGGTATCCCCCGGTCTCCTCCGGGAGGACGATCGGCATCTCGGCCAGCACCAGGTAGCCGTTTACCCTCAGATAGGCCTCCACCAGGGCCACCCCGGAGTTCAACGTCTTCTCCGGTGGTTGTCGAGTCGCTCCCAGCTCCCGCCGCTCACAATGTCGAGAATGTTGGGATCGGTCACGAAGTTGTGCGGAAATCCGAGGTCGACCCGGCTCACTTCGTCGAGCGTCGCGAGCTGGTCGTCGCTCAGGCGAACTTCGAGCGCTCCCAGGTTGTCGGCGAGCTGAGGGAGATTCCGGGCGCCGATCAGCGGAATCACCACCCCATCCTGCTGTCGGGCCCAGGTGATGGCGACCTGTGACGGTGTGCAGCCGATCTCGTCGGCGATGCTCACGACGCTCTCGGCGATCTCGAGGTTTCTCTCACGGGTCGCGGCGCCAGCCAAAGCCCGTCCTTCGTCGGGCTGATTTCCGCGACTGTACTTGCCAGTGAGGACCCCCGCCCCGAGGACGCTCCACGGTGTCACGGCAAGATCGAGAGCCCGGGCCATCGGCAGCAGGTCCGCTTCCGCCGTGCGGTCGATCAGCGAGTAGCGGATCTGCAACCCGACGAACGGTGACCAGCCGCGGAAGTCCGCAATCGTGTTGGCGCGGGAAACGATCCAGGCCGGAGTGTCCGAGATCCCTACGTACAGCACCTTGCCTGCGCTCACGAGATCATCGAGGCCGCGCATCACTTCTTCGATCGGGGTCGTGAAATCCCAGGCGTGGACCCAGTACAGGTCTATGTAGTCGGTCCCCAGTCGCTCGAGGCTGGCCTCACACGCCTGGATCATGTTCTTCCGGTGGTTGCCGCTGAAGTTCGGATCATCCCGCCTGGTCCACAGCGTGTACTTGGTCGCTACAACCCAGTGGTCCCGGTCGGCGGCAATGAAGTCGCCGAGGTAGCGCTCGCTCGTACCCTCCGTGTACCGATTCGCGGTGTCGAGGAAATTTCCGCCGGCCTCCGCGTAAGCGTCGAACATCCGCCTCGATTCCTGCTTCGAGGCTCCCCAGCCCCACTCCTCGCCGAACGTCATCGTCCCGAGTGCGAGCTCGGAGACCCGGAGCCCGCTCCGACCCAGCAGTTTGTATCTCATGGTCCGAACCCTGCTCCTCGATGTATGATCTTGGAACACCGTGTCCGATTTCTGACCCTGATCATGGTACGGATCGGTCGGTTTCCGGCCAAGAGAGCCGGACATTCGTGGATTCGCGGGGGATTTGCGTGGAGGAAAACGAGTTCGCGCACGGGCTGGCGCGACGCCTGACCGAACTGCAGAACGCGGACGGAGGATGGGGCACCGTGGAGGCTGGAGTTTCCGCCACGGAGCCTACCTCCTGGGCCCTGCGTGCGCTCGATCCGATCGTGCGCGACCCTGAGCTCGGGCTCAGCGCTGCCGCTGCTCGTGAGCGCGCCGTGAACTGGTTGGCGCTCCGGCAGCTGCAGGACGGAGCGTGGCCGGGATCAGAGCGCGTCCCCGAGCCCGGGGCGAGCACGGGCATCGCCGTCCTGGCCCTCGCTGCCTGCCCGGAGCCTGAGCTACGGGACCGAGCTGTGGCCGGGGGTCAATGGCTCCTGGAACATCCGGGCAAGCGCATTGCGTGGCGAACCCGCCTGTGGCTGCGCTGGAATCCCGACCGGAATCCACTCGAGATGGACATGCGGCTCCGCGGCTGGCCGTGGATGCGGGGAATGTGGGGCTGGGTCGAGCCGACGTCGATCGCGCTGCTCACCTTTCGGGTCCTCGGGGAACGGCTCTCCCAACCAGGCGTCAGCCAGGCGATCGACGACGGCGAGTCCATGCTGCTGGATCGGACCTGCCCGGACGGTGGCTGGAACCACGGACTCGGTCGCTCGCACGATGAAGACCTGTGGCCCTATCCGGATTCGACGGCGTTCGCTCTCCTGGCCCTGGGACCGGACCGGTCTGACGAAGCAGTGGACGAGGGGATCACTGCTCTGCGGCGGATGCTCGAGAGCCCAGTGTCCCGGCTGGCCACGGCGCTCGGAATCCTGGCGTTCGAGAGTTTCGGAGAGAACACGGTTGAATTGCATCAGCGGCTGGTGCGGGAGTGGGCGGACCCGTTTCCACCGCCCACCACGCGCACGCTGGCCCTGTCATTGATGGCAGCCCGCGGCGACAGACTCGGAGCCGCCGTGGGGTCCGTCGGCGCAGCGAAGCGAGGGACCAGTGGCTGATCGCCGCGAATTCGTCCGGGTCACGGGTGGGGCGACAGTCGCGCTCGGCCTCGCGGGCTGTCGTGAGCAGCGGGAACCGGGCCCATCGTGGGATTCGTCAGCCTACTCGAAGCCCGATCGTTCGCCAGTGGCGATTCTCGCTGCCGAGACCTACGGGAAGGAGCTTTCCGACCTCGTGTCGCGCGGGCTCGCCCTGTTCCCGGAAGTTCGGATCCGGGACCGCCGGGTGCTCCTCAAGCCGAATTTCGTGGAAGTCGATCAAGCCGGCGTGATCAACACGCACCCGCTGGTGCTCCACGCGGCGATCGAGGCTTTCCGGCGGGCAGGCGCCGCCGAGGTCGTAGTAGGCGAGGGGCCGGGGCATCGACGCGATACGGAGTACCTGCTGCGCGAGACGGGAATCGGTCCCGTGCTGCGCGACACGGGGGCGCGGTTCGTGGACCTCAACCTGGATGACGTGACCCGGGTCCCGCTGCTCGGACGGTTCGGGTCCCTCGGATCCCTCTACCTGCCCGACACCCTGCTCGGCGCGGATCTACTCGTTTCACTGCCCAAGCTCAAGACACACCATTGGGCCGGAGTCACGCTGTCACTGAAGAACATGTTCGGGATCATCCCCGGGGGCGTGTACGGGTGGCCAAAGAACGCCCTGCACATGGCGGGGATCGGCAACAGCATCCTGGATATCAACGCCACCCTCGCGCGCATGGATCGGTTCACGATCGTCGACGGGATCGTGGGCATGGACGGAAACGGCCCGATCCAGGGCGAGCCCCGGCCTGCCGGCGTCATGGTGATGGGAGTCGACCACGTCGCCGTCGACGCTACGTGCTGCCGGCTGATGAACATCGCGCCAGAGCGGGTCGACTATCTGCGACGCGCCTCGATGTTCCTCGGGAATCTGACGACCGACAGGATTGATCAACGAGCGGAACACGTTGCCGGCCACGAGACCGTCTTCAGGCTGATTGACGACTTCGCCGGGCTCAGGACCGTTCCGGCAGCTTCACCGGGTTGAGTCCGCGCAGCACTCCCAGGGTCAGGACCACCACGGCGACCATCTGGACCAGGTGGAACACACCGTTGTGATCCAACGGCAGACCGGCGAACTCCAGCGTCACTGAACTCTGCTGCACGCCTGCGGCGAGCAGGTTGAGGGTCACGCCGACGGCCATCAGGGCCGCTCCCGCCACCCGGGGACGAATTGCCGCGTCCAGGTAGAGGACCAGCGCCGCGAGCATCGCGACGGTCTCGTAGGCAATGAACACGAGGAACGTCCCGGAGCCTATCCGGGTGATCGCGAAGAACCCGAATCCCAGCACGATCATCCATGGCAGGGCCCGGCGTGCCGCCGATTCCCCGAGCCGGTCCCGGATCGCGGCCACGGTGAACAGCGCGACGACGAGGCCGAGGCAGAGATACAGGGGCTGCCACAGGAGGTCCTGGAATCGGTCCGTCAGCTCGAGTCCGTGGGCGATCGCACCCAGCACCGAAGCCAGAGCCAGGAGTCCGAGCAGCCAGCTCCAAAGGCCGACCTTCCACGGGTCGACCGACTGTCTGCGGCGGATCACCACGAGTGCCATGACACACAGGATCGCGAGCAGAGCGTCCGTCGCCGCTGTCGTCAGCTCGGTGGGTACCGGATTCAAGGCCATCATGTTCTCCACGTTCTTCTCGGGCCGATCGGCAGTTCATGAAGGTACCTTCATGAAGCCGCACACGCCTCGGAGCACACCGGCTCGCGGTCCGCCCGGGATCGCGTATCTTCAGGTCGCTGAGCACGGCGTGCGCGCGACCGCGAAGCGTGACGCCGGGACACGAAGCCCTGCACCCCCCAGCGGAGGACACGGATGCCCTCTCCAATCAATCGCCGGCTGTTTCTGGGCCGGACCGCCGGTCTCGGCGCCGGAGCGCTTTTCGTGCGCGCTGCCGGCCTCGATGCAAGTTCGAGCCGCGGCGGAATCGGGCGGACGCCGATCATCGTAACCAGCCATTCGAACCAGACTGGCCAGCGCGCCGTCCAGGATGCGTGGGGCATACTCTCGTCCGGGGGAAGTGCGCTCGACGCGGTCGAGCTGGCGGCGAACGTGATCGAGGTGGACCCCGAGGACATGTCAGTCGGCTACGGCGGACTCCCGAACGAGAACGGGGTGGTGCAGCTCGACGCGTCGATCATGGATGGAAGGACATACAATGCGGGAGCCGTCGCTTCGCTCGAGGGAATCAAGACTCCGTGCTCGGTGGCGCGACTCGTGATGGAGCGGACGGATCACGTCCTGATGGTCGGCCCCGGCGCGCTCGATCTCGCGAAGTCATTTGGGTTCGAGGCGGAAGACCTGATGACCGAGAAGTCGCGCGCCCGCTGGCTGGAGTGGCGGGAGAACCGGTCCGACCGGGATGACTGGGGCCCGCCGGACCACCTCAAGGACCGCGAGGAAGCGCAGCTCGGCGGTGAACCGGCGTTTCACTATGGGACGGTGAACGTGCTGGCGGTGGACGGAAACGGAGACGTGTCGGGGATCACGACCACCAGCGGCCTGAGCTGGAAGATCAACGGACGGGTGGGTGACTCGCCGATAATCGGGGCGGGTCTGTACGTGGACAACGACGTGGGCGCCGCGGGCGCCACGGGCCGTGGCGAAGACGTGATCAAGTCCTGCGCGTCCTATTTCATCGTCGAGCGCATGCGGGCCGGCCGGTCGCCGCAGGAGGCCTGCGAAGACGCGCTGGAGATGATCCGCCGGCGCTATGCGAAGGTGAACCCGGCCTTCATGCCCGGTGAGAAGTTCGTCGCCCTGAACAAGGACGGGGACTACGGCTGCGCATGGAGCTACGAAGGGCGGGGTATACCCCAGATGTCCGTGCGCGACGAGGCCGGACTGCAGATTTACGAGGGCGTGCGGTTCGGAGACTGACCGGCAGGAGATGAGATGATGCGCACCGGAGTGATCGGAGCCGGAAGCGTCGGCAAGGCATCGGAATCACGCTCGCCCACGGGCACGGTGCGTTGAAGATCTCCACCCGCGGCGTTCTCGCGGCCGGGAGGCAGGTCTCGGGATTCCTCTGCCTTCTCGTCAGCGTCGCGCTGCTTCTCTTTACAGGCGCATTCGACACAGAGCTGATATGGAGTCTACTGTGCCTCGCGACCTTCGCAGCGGGACTGGCGTTGTTGCGCCTTCCACGGGCGATGGCCCTTACGTGGTTCCTGTACGTGACGGGTTTTCTCCTCTTCATCAAGTTGCGCCTGTACGCGGACGATCTCTCGCCGCTTCCCGTCCAGTTCGACTACGTCATCCGCGCCGATTCCTATCTGTTCGGTGGAACGCTGCCGACACTTGCCCTGCAGGATCGCTACTATGAGCTTGGAAGCCCGACATGGGGCATCAAGGCCCTGGTAGTCGTCTATCTGACATACGTGTTCGTACCGCACCTTCTGGCACTGTGCATCGCCATATGGAGGCCCATACGCGACCTCTGGCGATACGTGGTAGCCTCCATGATCTGCTATTACACGGCGGTTCTCGTCTCATTCGTTGTGCCTACGGCTCCACCCTGGATGGCAGGGCAGCTCGACTATACGAGACACGTGTATCGGGTAGTGCTCGACATCTTCCTCCGATCGACGACGGCGAGCCACACGGGTGAATACCCGATGATTGATGGCAATTCCGTAGCTGCCATGCCGTCTCTGCACATGGCGATCGCAGTCGTCTGCGGATTCGGCCTCTGGGTCCTGAATCCTCGTGCGGCCGTTCTGGGAGTGCTGTACGCAGGCGCGATGGGGCTCGCGCTCGTCACGCTGGGCGAGCACTACGTCGCCGACATACTGGCGGGGGTGGTCCTTGCTTTCGTCGCGTGG
>Ga0316198_10001463_pt1 | contig 13897 bp, 8 predicted proteins | sample OudBieAanoxic_MG_FD_204935 | JGI IMG/M metagenome (GOLD analysis project Ga0316198, IMG submission 204935) | Coastal sediment microbial communities from Oude Bieten Haven, Netherlands - site A anoxic | ecosystem: Environmental > Aquatic > Marine > Coastal > Sediment | place: Netherlands...
CGAGAAGACTGCGCAGGTTCATCGGTGCGGATTCGTTGATCATCGGATTGTTCCGACCTTTCTGGCTCGAGATGCGTGGAGCGAAGTTCGCTCCGTCCATCTCAATGCGCTGTTTCCTTGATCACTTCTTCCAGCGTCGTCACTCCCCGTCGGACCTTCAGCATTCCGTCCCGCCGCAGCGTGATCATCCCCTCGCTGACGGCCTGGTTCTTGAGATCCTCAGATGACGATCCCGCGAGGACCATACGCCGAAGTTCGGGGGTCATGGGCATCACTTCGTACAGTCCCTGTCGGCCCGAATACCCGGACCCGTTGCATGCATCGCAGCCTTCGCCCTTCTGGAACTGCAGCGTTGTCGCATCCTCATGGGTCAGCTGAGCCGACTCCAGCACCTCTGGTGGATACGACGCCTCGACCTTGCAGTTGCTGCAGATCCGCCGGACGAGACGCTGTGCCGTGATGATGTTCACGGCGGACACCACGTTGAACGGCTCGATCCCCATGTCGATCATCCGGGTGATCGTCGATGCAGCATCGTTCGTGTGAAGCGTCGAGAGAACGAGATGCCCCGTTAGAGCGGCCTTCACGGCGATACTGCCCGTTTCCAGGTCTCTGATCTCACCGACCATCACGATATTCGGATCCTGCCGCAGAAACGCCCGCAGGGCGGCGGCGAAGGTCATCCCGATATCCGATCGGACCAGCACCTGGTTGATGCCAGACAGATTGTATTCGACCGGATCTTCGGCCGTCATGATGTTGACTTCGTCCGTGTTGATCCGGCTCAAGGCGCTGTACAGGGTCGTCGTCTTACCGGAACCGGTGGGACCCGTGACGAGGACCATGCCGTAGGGCTGGGAGATCGCATGGAGGAAGTCCTGCTCCGACTTCGGCTCCATTCCGAATTTTTCGAGATCGAGGGTCAGGTTTCCCTTGTCGAGAATCCTGAGCACGATCTTTTCGCCGAACAAGGTCGGTAGTGTCGAGACCCGGAAGTCGATGACCCGGCTGCCGATCTTCAGTTTGATCCGGCCATCCTGCGGAATCCTGCGCTCAGCGATATTGAGATCTGCAAGGATCTTCACGCGCGAAATCAGAGCCGCCTTCATACGGTTGGGCGGCTTCATGATCTCCTGGAGCGCGCCGTCGATCCGATAGCGGACCCGCAGATGTTTTTCGTACGGCTCGATGTGAATATCAGAGGCCCCCCTGCGCACGGCGTCCGTAAGAAGGCCGTTGATCAGGCGGACGACCGGAGCTTCTTCGACCTGCGCCTGGAGCTGAGTCGTGGAGAGGAATTCCTCATCGTCTTCCACGACTTCGACGTCCTGCTCCTCGAGTTCTTCGAGCAGTTCACCAAGCCGGTCGGAGGAAACCTCGTAGTACTTGTCGATCGCCTGGCGCAGTGAGTACTCGCCGGCCACCACAGCTTCGACATCGAATCGGGTGATGAACTTGAGATCGTCTATCACTCCGAGATCCGACGGACTCGCCATGGCGATGGTCAGGGTGCGACCCACACGTCGGAGCGGAAGAACCAGGTGTTTGCTGGCGAAATCAGCGGGGACGAGCTTCAGAATTTTCGGATCTATCGCCACCGTTTCGAGATCGACGGCCGGACACCTGAATTGGCGGCTCAGGATGCGCGTGAGGTCCGCCTCCGCGACGGCACCGCTGGCGACGAGCGTGAAGCCGAGCCTCGCCCCGTTCTGAATCTGCTCGGCGAGTGCACGCTCCAGATCTTCCTTGCTGATCAGGTTCTCCCTGATCAGCAACTCGCCGATCTGATCGTGTCCGACAGCTGCAGATGCCATAGGTCCCGTATCGTTCGGTGGATCCCGACGGTTGCCGCCCTGTGCGGCTCCACGGTCTTGCGGCGTTTCGATCTTACTGCCAGTTCCGGTACCGCCGCGTCGTCCTTCGGGGGCAAGAGGCGTGCCCGGTATGTCCCGCAGGGTTTCGCTCTTGTTTTTTGGGGGCAAACAGGTGATTTGGAGGCCTGCGAGGGACCGATTCGATCACCGGAATTGCACCTGATAACGGATTTTCTCCACAATACCGGGACCGATGCCCGGTACGGCGAGCAGATCATCCAGCTCCCGAAATCCGCCGCTTCGGTGGCGAAACTCCACGATCCTCCTGGCGAGCTCGGGACCTATTCCAGGCAGCTGAACGATGTCCTCGGGTGCGGCACGATTCAGATCGAGCAGGCCCCGGTCTGAGCGGACTGCGAAGGGCGCCGATGTCAGGGTGAGGTATTGAGCGAGGCGAGACACCGTCTTCTCCCCAAGCCCTACCACGCGCTCGAGATCTTCGAGCGTTCTGAAAGGACCGTTCTCCCGTCGATCACGAACGATTGCCGACGCCTTTGTCGGGCCGATTCCGGGCAGCCGTCTGAGTTCGGTTTCGTCGGCGAAGTTCGGATCGAGCCGTTCTCCTTCCGCGACCGGGACACCCGCTCGCTCTTCGCGCCGAACCCCTTCCTCTACAGTGGCCCGGAGGTCGGCCGCAGACGTCGCGGCGAGTTCCATTTCGGATGGTGGTCGCCATTCGGTATCAGCGGATCCCGGTCCGAGGCCCAGACGAATGCCGGTGCCCGCGAGCACGAGTACTGTCGCGGTCGCGAGAGATCGCGTTTCAATTCGATTCAGAGAGAGCATTTTGTCCCGGAGAGTCCGGGGCCGGGCTCAACATACTTTCATCCCGATCGCCGGCCGGGAGCCGACTGCGGAATTCGGGATATCAGCGGATCGGCTCTACTCCCGTGTCCGTACGAAGCGCGAACCGACCGAAGATGTTGAGGTTGAGCTGGTTCGAGTTCTGCTGAATTCCTACTGCGCTGCCCCGGTTCGACCATGTGAGCTGGACACCGACCGTATACCCGGTGAAGTCCGAATCGAGAGTGAACGCGGCCGTTTGTGTCGTCTGATCCACGTGCGCCGTACACTCTCCTCCAAGGCCCGGGACAGTTCCTCCGAAACCGGCACCGCCCAGCGCCCTGCAGTCGAAATTGCCGTTCAGCGAATACTCGGCCGACATGCGCAACGGCTGTTTCACGAACCCCAGGAAAGCCGGCGGGGGAAGCGTTCCGGTCAACCTGAGACTGTGCGACGTCCGGTTGGATTCACTGCCACCTGTCTGATCGGAACGGTCCGTGCTGGCATCGTCCAGCTGATAGCTGAAGTTGAACCCGTTGCTGAACAGAAAGCCGATGCTGAGCGAGCGAGTAACCGTCCGGGTTCCCTGATTCTGTCCGGTCGTCGTCGTCACATTCCGGTCCCGGTCCCTCCAGGTGGCACCCAGGTTGATGTTTCGGAACAGACCGGACAGCGACTTCGGGAACGGGACCTCCCGCCACCGCAGACTGACCCACGGCCACTCCACGTCCTTGGTCCCGCGCGTGCTCAGCGGGGTCAGGGTCTGGTTCTCACTCGTGGAGTAGTTGATCTCGGCGTCCAGGTCCGCCATGAGCCTGTACCCGCCCTGGGCCGACCATCGGGTTACGTCGCCGGCAGCCGAGGCCGTGTCGGATCCGATCACGCGCATGTTGGAGAAGCTGGCCAGTACCAGCTGCTGCCCGAATGACGGATCGATATTTCTCCGGTCGAAATTGGAGCTCAATAGCTTCGTCCAGTCCACACGCACCGGGAGAATTCTATCCCACACCTCCCTGAACCCCCTCAACACTCCGGTCGCATTGCGATGCTCGGGCACACCAAACGCTGTCGCCAGACTCTCCGGAAGTAGATCGATGTTCAGCCCGACGTCACGTGACATCGCGACATCGCGATACAGAACTGAATCACCTTCGATGTCGGAAGACTCGATGTAGGACGTGTTGCGAGCGGCGCGATACGCAGTGTTGAGGGTTATTCTGGGCGAGAACCACGACGCCAGCTCCGGCTGCCAGCTCAGGTTCCCTCTTACCGAGCGGGTCATTTCCCAGCCGGTCGGCAATCCCAGGAAGCTGGATGATTCGGCTTCCAGAATGGACTCCGCCTGGTCCCCCTGAACTCGCAGATCCGGGTCCACCAGGTCCCGACTCGACGACCACCCGAGACCCGCCACCACAGACGGAAACGGTTGAAGCTGGAAGCCGGCGGTCGGGGTCAATACGAACTGGCGGTTGATCGTCGGCGTCACGGCCGAATCCGAGGAATTCCAGGCGCTCGTGACGAATCGCCGCCGCTCGTCCCGGGATTGAGCGAGGTTCACGCCCATACGCAGGTCCCTCGGCGTCCAGCGGAGCCGGAGATCCCGCAGGTTCTTCATGAAAACACTCTGCGACAGGAAGGTCGGCAGGCCATCGATCGCGCTTCGCATGAACCCCGGAAGCAGCGGGAACGACGCGTCCGCGACCGGGCGTGCCCAGTTCGCCACTCCGGTCCAGCCGGTTCCGTCCGCCTGGGTCTGCGTGGTAGTCGCGCCTGAGGTGCGATACGTGTAGCCGAGACGGAGTCCGTCGATCGTCGCGCGGGCTACGCTGCTGTTGGAGCGCGTCTGTTTGTACAGGCCTGCGTTGAAGCGAGTCAGTGAACTCTCGGGCGTTCGAAGTCCCTCGATCTCGGGCGCGAAGACATCGGTTTCCGTCAGGAAGTAGGGATCGCTGGAAGTATTTCGATGCGTGAACTCGAACGGAATTGCCAGCCCCATTTTTTGCGGCAAGAATCTCCCGATTTGCGCAGCTACGCGGGTGGAGTAATCACTGGATGCCTCGTAGGGCGGAGCCGAGCCCAACTGCCTGTAGAATGCGTCCCGGTTGTTGTACGATCCCTCGAGCGTGATCACGTCAGCCAGATCGACCCGCACGTGCCCCCGCAGCGCTGATCCGACCTGGTCGGCGGCTTCATCCAGGCGCAGATCGTCAACCCAGATGCGGCCCGGCCCGACACTCACGGATCCCGGGTTTTCAATGCCAAGCGCTATCTCCCGGATCGCGGACAGATTCGGGGCCCTGGAGCGATCGTTGATCACGATCGCCAGCGTGCTGTCCCCGTCCGGGAATACGTCCACGTCCCACAAGACGAAGGTCGTATCGTTTGGCAGGGCGGAGCCTGCCAGGACGATTCGCTGCTCCGCCTCTGTGCGAAGCTGTATCCAGCGCTCGAGGTCGATCAATGTCTCGGGATTCCAGTCATTCCGCGTCGGCTGGCCGGAGGGCGTGATGAGTTTTGTCCGGTACAGATAGAAGTTGTTTGAGTCGAACCCCATCCGAAGGTAGTAGCGCACCGGGGAAGTCAGCCCCCACTCCCCGTCGACCGCCAGGTTCCAGGCACGCAGGCGCCGATACGTCAGGAAATCGCGTGGTCGCTCGGTGAATCGGCGATACACCTCGATTCTCTCGCCCGCAGGAATGTCGGAAAACGCGACCTGCAGCGCCTGCTCGTTGATCGTCTGGTTGGACAGACTCAGTTGATCGCCGGCATCGGCTTCCTGCGCCACGACACCTGGCGGGGAAATGTACTCGGCATCGGTTGTCGAGATCGGCCCGACGGAAACCTGCTGAGCCGTTCCCGGGACCTCCCCGATGAATCCATCCAGGCTGCCGGTGTCACCGCGTTTCAGCCATGGCGAGCCGGCAAATTCCATCCGACTCAGGAGCACCGTCGCCGTGGTACTGGAAGTCAGCGTCATCCGGACGTGCCGCACGTTCTGTTGCTCCGCGCCGGTCGCGTTCACCTCGTAGTCCGGGATCCGGAGGGGAATCCGATACAGGCTGAACTGGAATTCGCCCCCCGTCGGACGTTGCAGATATCGCGAGTCTGCCGTCAGCGGAACGACGTAGCGGAAGTACCTTTCATCCCGGTTCAGGAAGTTATCGGAATTCAGGTCCTCAGAGTCCTCGAGGCCGTTTCCCGTCGTGCAATTCGCGCGTTCGTCTCCCAGCGGATACGCGGTCTCGTTTGAGATGGCGATGCAGGCCTGGTCCCAGATGCCCGTGTCGTCCTGATTGCCCCACACGCCGACCACGGGATCCACTTCCTGGTCGAGAGCGCCGAGACCCGACGGAAAGCCGAGCGAGTCGAGCACGTATGCGTCCTCGGACAGTGTGCCAATGTCGATGATCAGTGCGAGGTCCTGATTTTCATTTCCCAGCGTGCTCGCGTAGAACTCCAGGAACTCCGAGCTCGTCAGGTCGATCCCCGATTCCGACAGCGGATTCGTTATCGTTACCCAACCGTTTTCCTCGCCGGTCGGCGCATCGTCGAGGCTTATCCACAAGACTCCCTCGGAAGCGCCCGGGTTCGTTACCTGCAGCTGAGGATCGATCTGCCTGACCGCCAACGGGCCTCGGACCTGGGTGCCCTCGAGCCACTGAGACTGCCACGCGGCGGTCAGCTGGTTGCTCGCGTCGGGGACGTCGGGCAGAAGATCGTCGGATCCGTCGAGATCCGGACTCGAGACGATCGAGCCGCGAAGCCAGGACCGGGTTCCGAGTCCGAGGCGGAGACGGGAGCTACCCTCGAAGTCCTCGATGTACGTTACGCCCTGGCGGTTCGTGGTCGGATTTGAACCCGCGATTTCCCCGTCGATCGAAATTCGCGATTTCACGTTGGAATCGATGCCCGGAAGAGCATTTACCAGGCGATCCAGTGAGGCAGCCCCGAATCCCAACCGGGCGATCACGCCGCCGAGCTGAACGCTGCCCGGCTCGAGTCCTACCTGCGGACGACTGAGTACCGTCCCCTCTCTCTGGCTCAGGCCGACGAAGTCGATCGCTCCCACCTTGCCCAGGGTCCACGTGCCGGTGAGACCGAAAATACTGCGCTGTGCGATCTGGAAGATCGGCTTCTGTTCGAACAGTACTTCGAGATCCGGATTCTGAGCACCGGCCAGAAGGTCCTCGGGTCGGAGCAGCGTGAGCTGTCCGATCTCGTAGTCGACCGTGTAGTCCTGGCCGAACACCAGGTCACGTCCGTCGAGCCTCACCCGTTCGCTGCCCTGTCGAATCCCCAGCGCTCCGAGGGAGAACGAGCTGGCGACCCCGCTGCTCCGGGACCGGTAACTGAGATTGAGCCGGTACAGGAAACTCGAAATTCGGATCTGGTCTACCGGTTCGTCATAGATCGAATAATTCCGGTCTCCCTCCGCCAGCGGGAACGGCTGGCCCTGGATAGTTGAATTCCTCGGATCCTTGATCGGCGGTGGGTTCTTGAACGGCTCGAGTGCCGTGAACACCAGGTAGCTTCCCGATACCACGTTGGAGCCTGCGAATTCACCTGAAGCCGCCGGACGCCAGACTCGGGCTAGATCGATCCCGTCGTCCCTCGGCGAGTCGTCGAGGCCGAAGATCTCGAGGAACGCATACTCGGTATTCTGCTCCACCCTGACGACCGGACCGGACTCGACCGGACCCTGCGAGATCACCAGCTCCACGGATTCCTGCTGGAGATCATCCGAGGAAGAGATCCGGTAGATCTGATGCATCTCCTTTTCCCACGTCACGCCGCCGGGACGGTGAGACTGAGGATCCCTCAGCAGCGCCAGACGCGGAATTTCACCGGTTCCGGTATTCGCGTACTCTCGGTATTTGTCCTCGGCATCGAAGTCCCCGATGCTGTCACCGGCAGCGGAGACATACGCAACAGCAAGCGCCTCCGAGCTCAGCGTCCGGGACCTGAGCACCACCCACAGGCCGCTCCGATGGACGATGAAGTCCTCTCCCTCCACGAGAGGACGGAAGAATCCTTCGAACACGGCGCTGTCGGGCAGGGTCGGATCTGCCGTAGGCGGTCGCAGCGCCACGGCACGGGCCTGGAGCACTCCGGACTCGACGTTTTGCGGCTGAGACAGCGCCGTCTCATGCCGGTACAGCTTGATTGACGAACTGGGTCGCACCGCGTCCGGCGCTTCGGTCCCCTCCAGGTTCGTCACATCCAGGTACGGATACCCGATCAGATCCCGCGGGTCGGCGACGAAGAAGAAATGTCCGCTGGAGTAGCCGGCGTCGTCGAGGATCACTTCCACGTCCTGGTAAGTACCCGCCTCGGGACCTCCGACATCGAGGGTGACGGACCGGCTCTCCACGCTGCCCTTCTGTTCTGCGAAGACTCCCCGGACCGTCAGCGGTCCGACGCGCGCGTCTGCGTGAACCCCGAAGTTGCCGGCCGGAATTCCCTGGGAGATGAAGCGGGATGTCGGCAGCGGGAGCGAAACCTGACCCACCTCCACAAACTTGAGCATCTCATCCGGCTTGCCCTCGTAGTAGACGTTCAGGTTGTTCGTCGCGTCGAATTCGCGAGTCTGATCGAAGTCCACATCGATGTGCACACGCTCGGTGATCGTTCCCCTGGCAACCGCCCTCAGCTGAAATTCCGGCGCGATGTCGGGAACGGCCCCTGCATTGCAGCGCTGGCCCGTGGTCAGGAGGCAAGGATTGTAGAATTGCCACCGTGATCCAAGCTGTCCCTGGCCTGAGACCTGGAGATCGAGGTCGGCGATTCCCTTCAGAGCATCCGGAATGATCTCGATTCGTTGTTCATTACCGACCGCCAACGGCGTTGCGTAGTCTCCAACCGACGGGCCGTATCGGAAGAACCGGCGCGCGTCGAAATCAGACGGAAGCTTGTCGAGCGTCAGACCAGCCAGCCACATGGTGTCCTGGCGGGCCTCGAGCGTCCGATCGAGTCTGGCCAGATCGGTCGCGAGCCAGTCTGACGCCAGTTCCCCGGGCCACCGGGCCCGGGATTCGAGATCCTCCGGATACAGGTACGCCTCGATTCGCCATAGATACGGTATCTGAGTCAAACCCAGCCGGAGGCCCGTGACATCCTGGGCTTCCTGTTCGCCGGACGGCTGCGGAGCCGCTGTCGAATCACCGATCGCCTGCAGGTCGGCCTGAATCAGACTGTCCGCCAAGATCAGACTGTCCGCCGAGATCAGACTGTCCGCCGAGATCAGACTGTCCGCCTGAATCAGGCTGTCCGCGGGGCCTCCTTGCTCGGCGGCGATGGCCGAGTCGATCCCGGCTGGCAGGCCTGGCGCAATGATCGTGTCCGCTGGCGGAGGATCGGGCTTCCGCTCACCCGGCACCTGGCCCGACAGAGTCGAGCTCGAGAACAGGAGCAGGGCGAATGCCGCCGGGACCACGACACGGATCGTGGGGAGATACAGACTTGTGCCGGCGCCCGGGGCGCGGAACTGGGTCGTCAAACCGCCCCGACGCTCGACGGGAGAGTTGAGCGACCGGCCGGATCGTGAGATCGGACACCGCCTCGACCGGGGTCGGACGCCGAACTCTGTGAACGGGTGCTTCTCGGGAGCACGGCCATGAGGCGAGAATATAGGGAGGGGTCATACGGCCGGAAACGAGGATCGTGTAATACCGGCTGGTTGGAGCGCGTTCAGAGGGCTGAGGCTAGAACACTCTCGTAATCACGGCCCAGTCCCGGACCGGCCGGCCGTTTCGCAACGCAGGCTTGAACTCCATCTCCATCGCGGTCTCGATCAACTTCCGGTTGAATCCCGCATTCGGCGTGGGCGGCTCGAGCTCCACGTCAACCGGGTTTCCCCGCTCGTCGACCAGAACCCGCATCCTGACTCGCAGGCCTTTCACTTCCTTCGGGGCATCCCAGTCCGGGATGATGACTCGCGGCTCCGGGACCGTATTGCGATACAGCCCCTCGGCGTCCGTTCCCCCGTCTCCCGTGCCCGTCCCACCGGGAATTCCCGGCGCGAAGCCGGCGTTCCGGCCTGGTGACGATCCGGGTCGCGCCAGCATTCCGGTGGCGAGAACTGGAGTCTCCGTTTCGACTGGCACGACTTCGGGGGCGTCCAGGCTGGGCAACGGTGCCGGCGGTGGCGGGATCTCGGCTAAGCGGACCGCGGCCAGGTTGATTGCCTGCAGGGCCCCGCCGCCTGCCGCGGCTGAGGCGTCTCCGGTTCGCAGGCCCGCCGCCACCAATGCTCCTGCGGCAGCCCGCTCCGATCGCCATGCAACGAACACGATCGCGTGTATCAGCAGGGACAGGACAAGCCCGACGTGAATCGCACGTCGGTACCGCCTGTCGTTCCGGCTCGCAGTTGTTCTTGGCCGATCCACCGCACCCACTTCCTTGCGGCGGGAATCCGTTTCGACCCCCGCCGTCCTCGTCCGCCACCCCGTCACCACCGCGGAGTGCGCGGGTCCGTTGTTCTTGTATCGCCCGTCCGGTGTGCAGGTTCCGCTTGCCGACCCGGGTGGCCCCGCTCAGATTCCCGCATTCATGAGTTTTCCACCCGGATCGAAGTGCGGGAAGGCGGATTTCCACCTGCAGTTCAAACGAGTACTGACCTGGTCTCGGGGCCGCCTCCTGCTCGCCCTCCTGCCGGTTTTCGTCGGGTGCTGGAGGATCGGCGAGCCGACTGAGAGTTCCGCACAGGTGACCTGGGCCGCGTACCCGGATACTGTCGTCACCGGATCGGTGTTCTCGTTCGAGTTCGCCGGGCCGGTATCCCCGGACGCCTGTGGAAGGTTGGACACCGTGATCGTGGCATTCGGGGATTCCACCCTGGTGCTCTCTGCCCGCCGGAGCGTGTACGATACGATGTGCGCGAACGGACCGGTCAGCTTCTACGAGGCGAGACCGGTACGTCTTCCGGGGTCCGGCACCTGGAGCATTCGGACCGCTGAGGGACGCGACCTGGGCGCGATCGTGGCTATCGATTCCGGCTCATTCTCCCCGATGCGCGCCATCGGCGAGGGAACGCTCCATTCAGCAGGAGGATGCCTGCTGTTCGGACCGGGCTGGATCGGCAATCAGCGTCCGTTCGCCCTGCGAGGTGCCCCGGAAGGGCTCGAACGGCAGGCCGGGACCGACAGACGCATATTCGTGGATGGACGCCTGGAGGGGTTTACCTTGTGTGGCGTATTCGGATCGAGACCGGTAATCCGGGTCAGCCGGGCGACCGTGACTGACAGCACCGGGGCGCAGTATTACACTGGCGAGGACGACGACTGACATACGGCAGTCGCTACGGAGCCACCAGCAACCCGCGATCGCCAGCACCAACGGAGGTGTGACCATGACGTTGTACGAGGAGGGGGATGTCTCGACGAGTCCGGTGAACGAGGGGCTGAACAAGCGTCTGGCAGGTGAGCTCGCGGTGATGCAGGAGCAGGGGGTGTTCAAGCACCTGCAGCATATCTGCGGGCCGCAGGGCCCGGTCGTGGATCTCGAGGGATATGGAGAGACGATCAATCTCTGCTCGAACAACTACCTCGGGCTGTGCGACGTCCCCGAAGTCGTCGCGGGGGTGCGCGAAGGAGCCGACAGATACGGGGCCGGCACTTCCTCGGTCCGGTTCATCTGTGGAACCTTCGACGTGCACCGGGATCTGGAGGACCGGATCGCGGACTTCCTGGAGACAGAAGCGGCGATCACCTTCACCTCCTGCTGGAACGCGAACGAAGGGCTGTTCGCCCCGCTGCTGGACGAGCAGGACGCGCTGATCAGTGACGAGCTGAATCATGCATCTATCATCGATGGCATCCGCCTGTGCAAAGCGCAGCGTCACATCTATAGACACATGGACATGGACTCGCTGCGCGACGCGCTCGAGAATTCACAGGCGGCGAGACACCGCCTCGTGATGACGGACGGCGTATTCTCGATGGAAGGGGAGATTGCTCCGCTCCCCGAGATTCGCGAGTTGTGCGACCAGTACGATGCAATCATGACGGTCGATGACTCTCATGCCACTGGCGTCCTCGGCGACACGGGACGGGGAACGCCGGAGCACTTCGGTATGCACGGCGAAATCGACATCATTACTTCGACGCTGGGCAAGGCGCTCGGAGGGATGGCCGGCGGCCTGGTGGCGAGCAGTCGGGAGGTGATCGAGTACCTGGTGCAGAGGTCACGCACGCAGCTGTTCACAAACGCGATCCCACCACATTCAGCCGCCGGGGCGCTTGCGGCGATCGACTACCTCGAGGCCCATCCCGAGCTCGTAACCCGGCTGCGAGAGAACACGGCGTACTTCCGGGAGAAGCTCACCGCGCTCGGGTACAGTCCGATCGAGGGCGACACCCCGATCGTACCCGTGATCGTGGGAGAGACAGCGGACGCCATCGCGCTGAGTACGAAGCTGCTGGACGAGGGAGTGTTCGTGATCGGATTCGGTTTCCCCGTTGTGCCTCATGGCAGCGCGCGGATCCGAGCCCAGATTTCGGCGGCACATACGAGAGAACACCTGGATCGAGCGCTGGATGCCCTGGACCGCGTTGGTCGAGAGCTCGGTATTCTCTGAACCGCCTGTAGAACAGGAGACTCATGAGAGAGTTCATCGTCGCCCCGTCCCTTCTCGCGGCCGACTTCGCCCGGCTGGGCGAGCAGGTGGCTGAATCGGAAGAAGCCGGGGCCCGCTGGTTTCATTTCGATGTAATGGACGGGCACTATGTGCCCAATCTCAGCATCGGGATCCCGGTTCTGAAGTCACTGCGCGCGGTTACCGAGTCGTTTCTCGACGTGCATCTGATGATCGACAATCCGGAGATCTTCCTTGAACCGTTCGCCGGTGCAGGCGCCGATCTGATCACGATCCACCAGGAAGCCTCGCTTCATCTGCACCGGGACCTGCTTGAAATTCGCCGTCTGGGGGCGAAGGTCGGAGTCGCAGTGAATCCGTCGACTCCCGTCGAGACCCTGGGCGAAATCCTGCCGCTCGTTGATCTGGTCCTGGTAATGACGGTCAATCCGGGATTTGGCGGTCAGAAGTTCATCCATGCCGCTCTGCGGAAGGTCGAGCGCGTTCGAGCCATGGCGCGGGAGCAGAACCTCATGGGTCTCCATGTACAGGTCGATGGCGGAATCGGGCCGGACACGGCCCCCGGGGCGGCTCGCGCCGGCGCCAATGTCCTCGTAGCGGGTTCATCCGTCTTCCATGGTCCCGGTACGATCTGCGAGAACTACGAGGCAATCCAGAGGTCCCTCGCAATCCGTGTCTGAGCGGGGCGAAGCCGGACACGCTGACTATCGCCCCGCAGCACTCCTGCTCTCCGCCGGCCTGCGTGACCTGCTGGCGAAACATGCGGAGACCGCGTATCCGGACGAGGCCTGCGGAGCGCTGCTCGGTCGTCCCGACGGGCCGGATCTCCCGGACGTGACTCGTGCAATCCCCCTCCCGAACTCTGATCCGTCTCCTGGTGAAGGATATCAGATCCGCGCAGCTGACCTGCGTGTGCTGTCTGCCGATGAAGGCTGCCGGCAGGAACTGCTGGTAGGCTTCTATCACTCACACCCGGACCGGCCGCCCCGACCGTCGGAGCGGGATCTGCTGAACGGAGCACCAGGATTGCTGTACGTAGCCGTCTCGGTCCGCTCGGGGCGTGCGGGTTCCCGGTTCGCCTGGATTGTAAACCCCGCTACTTCAGCGAATGCCGACAGTCCTTCGCAGGAGGGTACGTGCCGGAACTGATCGTTCGAATACCCGCGCCGCTGACGACCCATGCCAGCGGAGCAACCGAGTTGCGACTCGAAGCGAACACTCTGGCGGAAGCGCTGGCCAACCTGGCAAAGCTGGAGCCGTTGCTCGCGAGCCGGCTGCTGGCGGACGACGGATCCCAGCGTCCATACGTGAACCTGTTTCTCAACGGGCGGGACATCAGGTCGATCGATCCGAAGGCCGAGCGAATCAGACCGGGCTCGGTGCTCACCATCGTCCCGTCGATCGCCGGGGGGAGACCCGGCTCGGGTGCTGATCCGAGCGCCGAGGAGCGTTTCCGCTATCACCGGCAGGTCATCCTGCCGGGGTTCGGTGAGGAAGGGCAGGCTCTGCTCAGGTCGTCGAGCGTGCTTCTCATAGGGGCCGGAGGCCTCGGATCCCCGGCAGCAGTGTACCTCGCCGCGGCTGGAGTTGGCAGACTGGGCATCGTCGACAGCGACACCGTCGACCTGTCGAACCTCCACAGGCAGAT
>Ga0316198_10001464_pt1 | contig 13895 bp, 10 predicted proteins | sample OudBieAanoxic_MG_FD_204935 | JGI IMG/M metagenome (GOLD analysis project Ga0316198, IMG submission 204935) | Coastal sediment microbial communities from Oude Bieten Haven, Netherlands - site A anoxic | ecosystem: Environmental > Aquatic > Marine > Coastal > Sediment | place: Netherlands...
AGGATTCTTTGAAAAACCTGTAGACCATTTGTTTGCTTCTACCCTATTCCTTCCTTATCTGAAGAGCTTAAATTTAGACAATCTTACAATAGCATCTCCCGATATGGGTGGCTCAAAAAGAGCCTATGCTTATTCCAAGGCACTTGAATGTGATGTGGTGATCTGTTATAAACAAAGATCCAAGGCCAACGTAATATCTCATATGGAACTTATTGGCGATGTACAGGATAAAAATGTGGTACTGGTAGATGATATGGTAGATACCGCCGGGACATTAACCAAAGCCGCCGATCTAATGATGGAACGAGGGGCTAAAAGTGTAAGAGCCATAACCACTCATGCTTTGTTATCAGGTAATGCCTATGAAAAAATAGAAAAATCGCAATTGTTAGAATTGATCGTTACAGATTCTATCCCTATCAAAAAAGAAAGTGGAAAAATAAGAGTTTTGAGTTGTGCCGATCTGTTTGCAGACGTTATGCACAGAGTTCATCATAACACCTCAATTGCGTCCAAATTTTTAATGTAAATATTAATTAAACTTAGATAATGAAATCAATTACAATCAAAGGATCAGAAAGAGAAAGCGTGGGCAAAAAGGCAACGAAGGCCCTACGTAATGCTGGAAAGGTTCCTTGCGTGGTATACGGAGGGGAAAAACCATTGCACTTTTCAGCGGATGAATTAGCATTCAAAAATTTAGTGTATACTGCAAAAGCCCACACCGTAAAGGTTGATTTGGATAAAGGTGACAAATTAAAAGCAGTAATGCAGGATATACAGTTTCATCCTGTAACTGATAGAATTCTACACGTAGATTTTTACCAACTGTTTGATGATAAAGAAGTTACAATGGAAATTCCTGTTCGTTTACACGGTAGTTCCCCGGGAGTAAGAAATGGAGGACGCTTACTATTTAGAAATAGAAAACTGACTATTACGGCCTTACCAGACAACCTTCCCGATTTCTTTGACATAGATATTTCTAATTTAAAAATTGGAGATAACATCCTGGTAGAATCATTGCTAAATGATGACTTTACAATTCTACAACCAGATTCTACTGTGGTGGTTCAGGTTAAAACTGCTCGTGCGGTCATAGAAGTTGAAGAGGAAGATGAAGAAGGAGTAGAAGGAGTAGAAGGTGCTGAAGGAGTAGAAGGTGCTGAAGGTGGAACAGAAACTGCTGCTGAGGGTGGAGAAGCCCCAGCAAAAGGCGCTGAATAAATAATCTCAAGCTATTAATAAAAAGCATCCCATCCGTCATATATCAGGATTCGGGATGCTTTTGTATTTTTACCCTTAACCAATTGAGGGGATGAGAAAATTTTTTGAAATTCTTTTTGGAAAGGAAAAACGACTACTAGAAGAAACAGATTCCATGAAAAAGTACCTGTTAATTGGCTTGGGAAATATAGGTGATGAATATAAAGACACCAGACATAATGTTGGCTTTCAGGTTCTTAACAAGTTATCTGAAAAGGAAAAATTCTCCTTTGAGACCCAAAAATTAGGAGATTTGGGTTCCTTTAAGATAAAAGGCAGAAGTGTTTTATGCTTAAAACCATCTACCTATATGAACCTAAGTGGTAAATCTGTAAAATATTGGATGGAGAAAGAAAAAATTCCATTAGAAAATATCCTGGTCATCACAGATGATTTAAACCTCCCTTTTGGGACATTACGGCTAAAAACTAAGGGAAGTGATGGCGGTCACAACGGTCTTAAGGATATTCAAAATAGCTTACAAACTGTGAATTACAACCGATTGCGAATTGGAGTTGGCTCTGAATTTAACAAAGGAAGACAAGTAGACTATGTCCTTGGAAAATGGAATGACGAAGAAAAACATGCCCTGCCTGAACGGCTAGAGAGAGCCAATGAACTTATTGCATCTTTTATCCTTGCCGGTGTAAAGATTGCCATGAATGAGTATAACAATTCCTAGACTACCTTACCACTCGGACCAGTACTTCTTACAAAAATGCTTAGAAACTATAAGGCCCGAAAGGAATAAATCCCTGAATCTGAGCTGTTTCCCTCAGTATCTTTAGTGATCACCTTCCAATAATATATTGTATTAGCAATAGTATTTATTTTAATACTGGATACAGAAGATGCAGGTGAAGCTACTAAGACCTGAGGAGGAGATATCGTATCCAGAAATATCTCATAACCCACTATATCATTATCAACATCTGCCCCGGACCATTCCAAAACGATATCTCCGTTGATATCACGCACTACTGAAGCCCCGGATAAAGGTGTTATTATTTGTGCCGGAAAGGGAGTATGGGAAATTTGAGACCCTGCATTGAAAAACTGCCAGGTTTCACTTGATGCTGTTTCCTGCACCTCTGTATTCCTGGTAACAACTAACCATGAATAGGGAGTGCCTTTTTCTATGGTGAGTTCTGCGCTGGTGAATTGGGTGTTAGCGGTTTGAGTAATCCCCGTTAAAAGATTGGCAACCCTTAATTCATAGGTGTTTGTATTGTCTGCCGTTTGCCACTTGAACTCTACCCTGCTCGTAGTTGGAGTTATACTTACGCCTGTGGTGCAGAGGGAGTTCTGTAATGGAAAAGTTAAAACCGCCGCTGAGGGTGGCTTGGGTGAGTCCTTTTTACAGGCTGTAAAAAGCAGGCTAATGAATATTACTAAAACAATTCTCATCGCTTCAACACTTTATAAGTTCCTTTAAGAGTTTCTCCTCTTACATTTACATAATAAAGCCCGGAAGGTAATCCGGCAAAATTAAGTGTAAGTGTATCCTCATTACCATCATACTTATGACTGCTGATAAGTCGGCCGTCAGATGCAAAAATGGCAATGTCTACCTGGCTTGAAATTGGTCCTAAAAACACATTTAAAGTCTCCACTACCGGATTTGGATAGATAACCGGATCAGCGGAAATAATAACTGTCTCATCATATGTCCCCTGACAAGGCTGATTGGTAGAAACTTTTAAGGTATTTAGCCCCTGCTTCAGATCCAGTATAATTTCTGAACTTTCTGACTGGGTAAGGATCCCATTTAATTCAATAGTATACAATTGGGCACCGGATAATGTCAGAACTGCCTGCAGGCCCTCTAGAGAAACCACAGAACTTACAATTAAAGGTTCTGGCTCATTTATTACTACGTCAAAACAGACTTCCTCAAAGGTATTTGCACCATCCGTTCCGCTAATGCAAACGGAATACGTGCCGGAAGCTAAATTTTCCAATTTATAATCCTTGGTAAAGTCTTCGGTAATATTCAACCCGTTACCTAATACATTAACCGTGTAAGCCATAGACATTAAGGCAGTTATTTCAAATGATCCGTTATCACTGGTGATGCAAGATTCACTTTCTATTGCCAGGTTGAAATTATTCTCAGCAAAACGAAAAACGGGACAACCGTCCGCATTAACTTCGGTTCCCGGTGGTGTTCCCAGACAAAGGTCATCTCCATCATCAAAAACACCATCTTGATCATTATCGGGTCTCAATTCACCTTCACCACAGATTTCCAGGTAAAAGTTATCAATACTACCTCCATCGGCTGGGGCAGTATCAAAAACTGTTAGTATCCATTCGCCAAAAGAAGATTCGCCATTAAAAGAGGCTAGTGAACCCAGGGGGCTTACTATGCCACTAATTGCGGCCGCTCCGCCACCACAAATAAAAGCAACTCCGGCATCATCAAAAACGGCATCAATATTTTCTAATTCCCCACAGGAATTGGAAGTTAAAATAACTTGTGTACCCTGGGGTGATGTAATACTAATTATCAGATCGGCCAGGAAAGAATGCTCTAGTTCTAATCCTACATTTACATCCGTTATCGGCAAATCATTTAAAAATGTAATTGTAGAAGTTACTGTTGGTGTGCCTATAGAAGTAATGTCTACGGGCAGGTCCTGAGCTATTTCTATGTCGCAACTAATTGTTATCGTCGTAAAGCTGAAAGCCGGGCCAAAAGTTCCATCACCACAAGAGTTTTTTGGTTTTATTCTCCAGTAATAAGTGGTTTCTTCTTGTAGGTTTTCCGGTAAATAATTGTTAAAAATAACATCGCTGGCAGATTCAATTATTGAAGTGAACAGCATATCTGTGGCAATTTCTATATCATATGAGGAGTACTGGGCATTCAACTCCCAGCTAAGTTGTTGTTGCAGACCTACCCCTGTTGCCATATCCAGAGGGGTCTGTAAAACGACATCTGAGAAGTTAGCATCGTTTATATTAATATTTAATGTTACATCTTTAATAATACTCAAAGAGGTGGCTGTGACGATTACAGGATAATTCCCTGGAAGAATAAGATCTGTGTTTGAAAAAGTAATGGAAACCGGAGTGTTATTTAATATTGCGGTGGGCGGTGTAAAAACTGCCGTGAGACCGGCAGGCATCCCCTGAACACTGAAGGTAACCTCCTCATTAAAGCCTAAATAGGTTTCATATATAAAAGGTGCCACAAGGTCATTAGGTTCACAAACTTCATAATTGAGGTCTGCAAAGTTTAAAATAACTTCAGAATCCTCAATTACAAAATCAGAAGAATTAATACTGAAGAAAATATTGTTTGTGCCCTTAACCATAATACGTGCGGTTGTAGTGCTATTGCCTGGAATAATAACCTCATGGCTGCCATCGTTTGGAACTGCGCTGGCCAGTTGTATTGGAAAACTCAGGCCTCCGTCTGTAGATAGAAATATATCTACCGCTGCTGTATTTATTGGGGTTTTGTTAGTATTGGCAACATCCCAGCTAATAGTCTGTACAGATCCGGCTGTATAGGTCTCCGTTGTGTTTTGCGAGTTTACAACAAATGGCCCCGCACTATTTAAAACATTAAGCTTTACCAACTCTGAAGCTACCTGGCCCCCTCCCGTTGCGTTATCTCTAACGGTTAAGGCAAAGTTCATTTCGCGTTCCACATTAGAAACCGTTTCCCATGCCGAACTTATCAGCGGATTGGTTTGCGTAAGATTCCCCTGGATAACCTCCGCTAATTTTGGAAAATATCTGTCGGTATCTACGGTGGGTTTAAGCGATCTGAAATTTGCGCCACTCGGATTGTCGGGTCCGAAATTTTCTGTTGTGACCACACCGTCATCAATCTGTTCCCATGCATAAGTAAGTATATCTGTAGTATCAGGATCTATTGCATTTCCTGCTAATACAAATGGGGTTCCTTTGGGAATAATATAATCCCCTATGGGATTAATAACCGGAGGGTTGTTTGTTAAAGACGTAATTTCTCCACAACTAGTGGTCTGAAGATATTCAATGATTTGAAATATGCTGTTATAATGGAAATAGTCATCCCCGTTTGGGGCTACGTTTTGTCCGGGTATTATGCCCGCGTATCCCATGATGGTGGTTCCTGTACCCGGTTCGGCCTGCACCAAAGTACCTTCAGATTCAAAAGACCAGGTATGATTTGCTCCAAATTGATGCCCCAATTCATGTGATACAAAATCGAGATCGAAGATATCACCCTGCGGATTTAAGGCGGCAGCATATCCACTTCCTTTTTGGTTATCTCGGCAAACAGAGCCTATAAAGCCCGCATTACCCCCATCTGTATCTTCATGAAATAAATGACCTACATCATAATTTGCTTCACCAATTGTTGTGGTAAGTGTATTTTGAACCTCTGAATTTAAATTTCCCCCATAGGGGTCAGTATCAGGGTCTGTAAAAATCACCAAATCCGTATTGGCTATTAATTCTAAAGTAACGCCTAAATCTGTCTCAAAAACCTGGTTTACCCTTGTAAGTGTAGCATTTATTGCTGCAAGAGCGTCGGCCACCGTACCTCCATGAAATTGGGTATAATCTCCTGTAGCAGAAATTGCTATTCTGTATTTTCTTAGAATCTGATCATCCACTAGTTTTGAAACAGACCCATCTATGCTTTTTTCAATGGCTGATTGTGTAAAACAAATGAATTCGCTGTTGAGCTTCGCATGTAAACTTCTGTCGTAAACTACATAAGCACTACTTCCATCTGAGGCTTTCTCCATAAAAGTCGTCTTTTCACTTCCTGCATGAACAATCATGCTTTGTACTCCCTTGTGTGAAATGCTAAATCGAATACGGTCTTTATTTCCATCCAAACTATAACCTGAATAGGATTTTATACCGGGATATTTTTTTGCCAATTCCGGTGAGAAGACGGGATTTTCTGAAACCCTGAACGCCCTTAGTTTCCCTTTAACATCAGGAAAATAAACTATTCCATCAACTTTCTTAAGTGTAGATATGGATAAAAGTTCCTCAGATAAAGATGCCTGGTCCAAATCAAAAACCCTTACCTTAGTAACATCCGGATTGGATAGTGAAGGTGAAGAAAACTTACCAGGTGAAATTTCCTGCCTCCAATACTTGGATTGCGCAGATCCGTAAAAGGAGAGAAATATTATGGAAATTGATAAAACAAGACGTAGTTTTGCTAACATCAAGGGATTTTTAAACTTTTAAAAGTAAGCCTTTTTATTATTTTATTTGTGTGGTCACAGTTCAAAGCATTTCCAATTACGATAAAAAGCATCTAACTGCTATTACTATTGGCACTTTTGACGGTGTTCACATAGGTCACAGAAAAATACTTGAACACCTCATAAATGATGCCAAAAAAACTGGTCTGCGATCTACGGTGCTTACTTTTTTCCCGCATCCCAGGATGGTTTTACAAAAAGACACAAAAATAAGTCTTCTGAATACCATCCAGGAAAAAATCAAAATTTTAGAACGTATTGGGCTTGATTACCTAATTATTCATCCCTTCACACTGGAATTCTCACGCCTTTCTTCCACAGAATTCGTTAGAGACATCCTGGTAAATGAATTAAAGGCAAAAAAAATTATAATAGGTTATGACCACCGCTTTGGCCGCAACAGAAATGCCAATATCCAGGATCTTTTCGCTTTTGGAAATACGTTCAATTTTGAAGTTGAAGAAATTGCGGCACAGGAAATAGATGATGTTTCTGTAAGTTCTACAAAAATCAGAAATGCACTTTTAGAAGGAGATATAAAGACTGCCAATCAATACCTCGGGTATAACTACATGCTAACGGGTGATGTTAAAAAAGGTAAAGGACTTGGACGACAATTAAACTTTCCTACAGCTAATTTATTAATTGCAGAAGAATATAAACTCATCCCTAAAAACGGGGTTTACGTTGTAAAAAGCATTCTTAATGACAAGCTTTATTACGGGATGATGAATATCGGCTTTAACCCTACCGTAGATGGCTCTTCAAAGAGCATTGAAATCCATTTTTTTGATTTTAACGCAGATTTGTATGAACAAAATATCCAGGTAGATATCCTGGAGCGCATCCGCGATGAACATAAGTTCAACTCTCTGGAGGAACTTAAAGCACAATTGCTAAAAGATAAAAAAACTTCAATTTCCATAATATCAAGCTAGATGTTGAATTCCTTTTTCTTTAAAAGAATAGACAATAGTCCCTTAATAATTTTTCGCATATTTTTAGGCATTCTCATTAGCCTGGAATGCTATGGTGCCATTCTAACAGGATGGGTCCGGAGAACTTTGATAGAGCCCAAATTTACCTTCTCCTTTATTGGTTTTGAATGGTTACAACCCTTACCAGGTTCGGGGATGTATATCTACTTTTTCATTATGGGTACCCTGGGAATTTTCATTGCTCTTGGTTATAAGTACAGACTCAGTATATTTTCATTTACGCTGCTCTGGACATCGGTTTATCTGATGCAAAAAACATCATACAACAATCACTATTATTTGTTGGTACTAATCTCCCTGATCATGTGCTTTTTGCCTGCTAACCAGGCATATTCATTTGATGCCAGGGCTAAGCCACAGATAAGGCATGAGAACATGTACAGCTATGTAAAATGGATTATTGTACTACAACTTTTTATTGTTTATACGTATGCGGCCCTAGCCAAACTATACGCCGATTGGCTTGATTTTAGTTTTGTAGGAATTCTGATGCAAAACAAAGCTCATTATTGGCTCATAGGCGATTTGTTGCAGCAATCCTGGGTGCATAAATTTATTTCCGTCATGGGAATTTTATTCGATTTACTCATAGTTCCTGCTTTGCTCTGGAAACCAAGCAGAAAAGTTGCTTTTGCCTTAGCCATTTTCTTTCACCTCTTCAATTCGGTTGTATTTCAAATTGGGATCTTCCCCTACCTTGCGCTGGCTTTTACTGTATTCTTTTTTGAGCCCGAAACTATAAGGCAGGTTTTCTTTAAAAAGAAACCCTCACAGGAACCTTCTGAAGTCATTATCCCCAAATACAGAAACCTCTTTCTATTAGGATTTGGAATTTACTTTACAATACAGCTTTTTCTTCCCGTAAGACACCATTTTATAGAAGATGATGTATTGTGGACAGAGGAGGGACATAGATTGAGTTGGAGGATGATGCTGAGAAGCAGGTCTGGTATAATCAGTTTCAAAGTGATCAATAATGATAATGGTAATGTCATTACTGTAAATCTCACTGACTATTTAACAAAAAAGCAAAGAAGCAGAATTTCTGCATATCCCGATTTTATTTGGCAGTTTGCGCAGTACCTTAAGAAAATTTATTCTGAAGACGGTGAGGATATTTCGGTTTATGTAAATTCCAGAGTCCGGGTAAATGGCAGTAAATTAAAGCCCTTTATAGATCCTGACGTAGATCTCGCCTCAGAAAAATGGGCCTATTTTTGGCATAATAACTGGATTTTGCCCTCTACAGAACCCAAAGCCGAACTACCGTCTTCTAAATAGGAATCCTTTTTATTGCCTAAATATGGGTGCTAAAATAAAATGTTGCCATTCCAAATTGATACATTAGTCATTTAACCCTAAATTTGCGCCTTAAAACATCTTAATATGTTGCAGTTACAAGCCTTACGAACAAATAAAGTTCATATTGCAAAAGCTTTAAAAAAACGAAATTTTGATGCAGAATTTCACTTGGATAAGGTACTTAGCCTTGATGAAAAAAGACGTGCACTGCAAACAGATTTAGATAATATACTGGCAGAAGGCAATAAACTTTCTAAAGAGATTGGGATGCTTTTTAAAAGTGGAAAAGCGGAAGAAGCAAACCAGATTAAACAAAAAACAACCCAACTAAAAGAAGATTCTAAGAAGCTAACCGAAGAACTGAATTCTGTTGCAGATGAGCTGGAGGAAGAACTGTATCAAATACCTAATGTTCCGCATGAATCTGTCCCGGCCGGAAATAGTGAAGAAGATAATGAAGAAGTCTTCCGGGAAGGGGATATTCCTGTGTTGGGTGGCGATGCCAAGCCACATTGGGAATTGGCAAAAAAATATGACATCATAGACTTTGAATTGGGCGTTAAAATCACCGGGGCAGGGTTTCCTGTTTACAAGGGTAAAGGCGCTCGCTTACAACGCGCCTTGATTGCCTATTTTTTAGATAAAAATACTGAAGCCGGATATACTGAAATGCAGGTGCCCTTCCTGGTGAATGAGACTTCCGGCTATGGCACAGGACAACTTCCTGATAAGGAAGGTCAGATGTACCATGTTACTGAAGATGATCTTTACCTTATACCGACAGCCGAAGTACCCGTCACCAATATTTTAAGAGATACTATCCTTGATAAAAATAATCTCCCTATCTGCTATACAGCATATACACCTTGTTTCAGAAGGGAAGCAGGGAGTTACGGGGCACATGTAAGGGGGCTCAATCGTCTGCATCAGTTCGACAAGGTAGAAATAGTAAGGGTAGAACGTCCGGATAATTCTTACCAGGCACTCGATGCTATGGTAGAACATGTAAAAAATATCTTAAGGGAATTAAAGTTGCCCTTCAGGGTCTTACGCCTTTGTGCGGGCGATCTTGGCTTTACATCAGCCCTTACCTATGATTTCGAGGTGTTTTCAACCGCTCAGGACCGCTGGTTGGAAATTAGTTCTGTCTCTAATTTCGAAACTTTTCAGGCAAACAGATTAAAGCTTCGATACAGAGATGAAAACAACAAAACACAATTGGCTCATACACTTAATGGCAGTTCACTGGCTTTACCAAGGGTTTTAGCAGGGATCCTTGAAAATTATCAGACCGCAGACGGGATAAACATTCCGGATATCCTTGTACCCTATACAGGTTTTAGTAAGATAGATTAAATTATTTTACCCGATGTACCTATTGGGTGAAGCTCCTTATTTATAACTTGTATTGGCATTGAATCAATTCGGGAAAAAGCTCAGTTCAGCGATATTATGTTTTCTTTGACAGTGTTTTTTATAGAGCTTGGTTAAATTTGATAAATTTCCAATATGAGATTTGCCTTATTATTTATTTGTCTTATCTGTACCTTCCAATCCTGGACTCAGGAAGATTTTCTGGCTAAGCAGTATTTCCAAGATGGTGAATTTAAGAAAGCGGCAGTCTTTTATAAAAATCTGGCAGAAAAAAACCCCAGACGCACAGATTATGCAGAAGGTCTGATTGCCTGCTACCAACAGCTGGAAAAGTATGAAGAAGCCCAGGCCTTTCTTTTAAAGAAAATAGAATCTGGCAACCCATACCCAACTGTTTATATTGAATTGGGGTATAATTACCTGCTGCAGGATCAGACAGAAAAAGCTAAAGAGAATTATGAAATTGCACTTTCAAAAATTGAGATAAATCCAAATTATGGTTATGGAATAGGGTTCAGATTTCAGCGCTATGCCCTTTTAGACTATGCACTTAGGGCCTACTCAATGGCTATGGAGCTTAATCCGCAGTTAGACTATAATTTTCAAATGGCCCGTATTTATGGAGAACAAGGAGATATAGAAAGGATGTACGACTCCTATTTGGAATTAATCTCTGCAGGAAAGGCTACCCAGACCAATGTACTTCGAAATCTTGATAATTTTATTACTTCAGACCCAGAGAATCCTAATAACCTTAAACTTAAAAAAATACTGCTGCAAAAGGCTCAAAAAAATCCGGATATCTTATGGAATGAAATCCTGAGTTGGTTGTTTGTGCAACAAAGGCAATACAACAGTGCCTTTAATCAGGAAAAAGCAATCTATAAAAGATCGGGGGCTTTTGCACTTCAACGTTTGATTGGACTAGGCGAAATTGCATTGGAGGACAATGCTGTAGAAGAGGCAAAAGGAATTTTTACCTATATCGATAAAAATTCAAATGATCCGGTAATCAAACTCAACGCACGCCTGAGCTTAATTGATATTGAACTTTTGGATGCAAGCGCAAAGCAACTTGATGAATTAGAAAGGCAGTTTGAATCATTGATGGAAGTATATGGCTATGAAAATCACACTTTACAATTGCAAATTGCCTATTCCAATTTTCTCACTTTTAAAAAAGGTAAACCCCGGGAGGCAGTTGCTATCCTCAAGAAATGTTTAGATCTCCCCCTGGAACGCTTCAGTAAAGCTTATGTAAAACTTGCCCTTGGAGATATCCTTGTTTTTGATCAGAAGTTCAATGAAGCACTTATTAATTTTTCCCAGGTCCAAAAAAGTTTAAAAAATGATGTTTTAGGTCAGGATGCCCGATTTAAAGTAGCTCAGACCAGTTTTTACAAGGGAGATTTTGATTGGGCATTTACTCAATTAAAGGTCCTAAGAGGCTCAACTTCGCAACTTATCGCAAACGATGCCATGCAGTTAAGCCTTTTAATTTCAGATAATTCTCTGGAAGATTCAACGCAGACTGCATTAAAGAAGTATGCCAGAGCGGACCTCTTGTCTTATCAGCAGAACACGAATGAAGCAATTAAAGTCTTCGACGATATTCTCACAAATCATAAGGGAGAAAAAATAGAAGATGAGGCACTTTTAAAACAAGGAGAACTTTTGGAACTTATCAAAGATTATGAGGGGGCGGAATTTAACTATCTTAAAATTGTTGAGTTTTATGGAAATGATATTCTGGCCGATGACGCTCATTTTGCTCTTGCAGAGCTCTATAGGAACATCTTAAATGAACCTGAAAAAGCTAAAGAACATTACGAGAAAATAATTTATAATTATCAGGACAGCTATTACTTTCCTCTGGCACGCAAAAATTTCCGAATATTACGTGGCGATAGTATTAACTAAATTTGCATTTACTGACATATAATATTTGATGTATGATAATCTACAATGTAACTATTAATATAGATGAATCTGTTCATGATAAATGGTTGGAATGGATGCAGGAAAAGCATATACCGGAGGTGCTGGAGACAGGAAAATTCATTAAGGCCAAGATGGCAAAAGTACTTTTAGAAGAAGAAATGGGTGGTATTACTTATTCCATACAATACACCGCTGAAAACAAAGAAATTTTAGAAAAATATTACGCAGAGGATGCCGAAAGAATGCGCGAGGAAGTATCAAAGCATTTCGGAAATAAATTTGTTGCCTTCAGAACAGAACTGGCTGTTATTAAAGAGTATACCGCACATAGATTAAATGCTACAGAATATCTTTTTACTTATGGTACCTTACAAAAGGAAAATATACAACTGACCGTTTTTTCAAGAACACTCTCCGGTTTTAATGATACCCTTTTTGGTTATAAGTTATCAGATGAAAAAGTAGTTGGTGTTTATCCTGTAATGCAAAGTTCAAAGGAGCCTTCTGATTTTGTGAATGGCAGAGTTTATATGTGTAGTAACGAAGAAATATTGGAAGTTGACAAATATGAAGGCCCGGCCTATAAAAGAATTAAAGTAGTCCTGAACTCCGGCAAAAGTGCCTGGGCTTATGTAAGCTCTACCCCGCAACCGAACTAGACTATGGCCAAAAAACGCAAAAAGCACAGCTCGTTTAAGAAAAGTGACTACCAAGTAGAAAGCCCGGTTAAAGCTAAAAAATATCTGGGGCAGCACTTTCTTAAAGATGAAGAAGTTGCCAAAAAAATAGCGTATACCCTTTCTATGGAAGGTTATACCAATGTACTTGAAATTGGTCCCGGTACAGGATTCCTTACAAAATATTTGTTGCAGCGCTCTATGAACCTTGTAGCCATGGAACTGGATGAAGAATCTGTCATTTACCTCAATCATAGCTTTCAGTTGGAACACAATGAAATTCTGCAGCAAAATAATTCATTTGAGGTAATACAGGCCGACTTCCTAAAATACGACCTTTCAACTTTGTTTAATATGGAGCCTTTTGCCATTACCGGTAATTTCCCATATAACATTTCTACTCAGATTGTTTTCAGGTTATTGGAGATTCGGAACAGGGTTCCGGAATTTTCAGGAATGTTTCAAAAAGAGGTGGCTCAGCGAATTTGTGCCAAAGAAGGAAATAAAACCTATGGTATTCTATCTGTATTAGTTCAGGCATTTTACCATGCCGAATATCTTTTTAATGTAAATCCGGAGGTTTTTGATCCCCCTCCAAAAGTTGAGTCGGGGGTATTAAGACTTGTAAGAAAAGATGATTTAACAATGGATTGCGATGAAAAATTGTTTTTTAGAGTAGTAAAAACAGGTTTTAACCAGCGACGTAAGACTTTAAGAAACAGTTTAAAAATATTTAACCTTTCTGATAATCTAAAAGAAGATGCTATCTTTGACCGGCGTCCCGAAGAATTGGCAGTTGCCCAATTTATCGCGCTGACCAAGAAGATAGATGATGACTCCATTTAAACTCACAGATGAGCTACTGGCAGAAATTGAACTGCTTATAGAATCCGGGAAAGACACAGATTTAAAGTCTTTCATGGAAGAGATCCATTATGCCGATATTGCAGAAATAGCTAATGATCTTAGTGAAGAATCAGCTACCTATCTTATTAAACTTCTGGATAGTGATAAAACCTCCGACGTACTCATTGAATTGGATGATGATATGCGGGAGGCTGTTCTTAATAATTTATCTTCCAAGGAAATAGCGGAAGAATTAGATGAACTGG
>Ga0316198_10001465_pt1 | contig 13894 bp, 10 predicted proteins | sample OudBieAanoxic_MG_FD_204935 | JGI IMG/M metagenome (GOLD analysis project Ga0316198, IMG submission 204935) | Coastal sediment microbial communities from Oude Bieten Haven, Netherlands - site A anoxic | ecosystem: Environmental > Aquatic > Marine > Coastal > Sediment | place: Netherlands...
CCGCGCTCAGCGCGATGGTGACCTGCGTCGACATCTCCGCGAGCGTTACCGAACGGTAGACGACAGCGACGATCAGGGCGGTTCGGAACAGGTTGTCGTTGAACGTTCCCAGGAATTGCGTCGCGAAAAACGCAAAGAAGCGCCGCGTGCTCAGCAGCCCAAGCTGGCTCATCCCGTCACTTCCATCGGACCATGCCTCGGCCAAACAGCCCGCCGTGTCCAAAAAATGCGGGCCAGGCCCTACGTCGCTGATCGCATGAACCGCTGGCAGCCTCCGCAGAGCGCGGTATGTCTCGGCATGCTTGTCTATCAGTACCCAAAGTGCAGTACCTGCCGGAAGGCATTGAAGTTCCTCGAAGCGTCCGGTGTCGACTTCAGGGCCAAGGACATCGTCGAAACCCCGCCATCGAAGTCGGCCCTGAAGAAGGCGCACAAGCTCTCCGGCCTGCCCGTCCGCAAACTCTTCAATACCTCAGGTCAGAGCTATCGAAACGGTGGCTTCAAAGAGAAGCTCGAGACGATGAGCGAGGACGAAGCGCTGACCGCGCTAGCCGCCGACGGGAAGCTCATCAAGCGGCCACTTCTGCTCGGCGAAGGCTTCGCCCTGGTCGGCTTCAACGAGGCCAGCTGGCGAGACGCCCTCGACGTCTAGAAGGCGGATGTGCCCTGAGCAGGCCGATCTGGTAAGGCCACCCCATTCTCCAACCCTTTTTGAGTCAATATGCTTTTTTCAACACCTGTTCGACACCTTCTTTCTCTCATCTTGCTGACCTCTCTCGGATGCAGCAGCTCCGACCCGAGCACCGCATCCGGTCCGCCTGCTCCAAGTGATCCTCTGCCCTCGCTTCGTGCTGTCCCTGACGCGACCGACGTCGGCCGCATCGTCGATGCCAAGGGTCGTGAGGTCCTGCTCCGCGGAATCAACGTCAACGCGCACGTCGAGTATTGGCAGTACGACGAAGACCTATTCACCACGTACCCGTTCACCGAAGAAGACGCCGACATGGTTGCGGCGATGGGCTGGAACATGGTGCGGCTGCTCTTGAGTTGGTCGCGCGTCGAGCCCGAGCCAGGCGTGTATGATGAAGCGTATCTAGACGAGTACGCGGCATCCGTCGCGATGCTTCGCGAGCGAGGGGTGTACACCCTGCTCGACCTGCACCAGGATGCCTGGGGCCCGTCACTCGTGGCGCCACCCGATGAACTGTGTCCAGAGGGAACCCGTCCAGCGGGCGGATGGGACGGCGCGCCTGACTGGGCGACCTTCGATCAGGGGGAGCCCCGCTGCGAGAGTGGAGAGCGCGAGCTCGTTCCTGCCGTCCAAGCATCTTGGGAGTCGTTCTTCGATAACGTCGAGGGGCCCGGTGGCGTCGGCATTCGTACGCGCTACGCGGAGATGTTCGGACACCTCGTTGCGCGATTCGCGAACGACGACTCCGTGGCGGGCTACGACGTCATGAACGAGCCGAATGCATTCACCGTCGGCCAACAATCGCAGCTCGTCGAGTTCTACGAAGACTGCCTCGCGGAAATGCGCGCCGCGGAAACCGCCGTCGGCGCACCAAGGCGGCTCTTCTTCTTCGAGCCGAGCATCCTGTGGAACGCTGTCGGATTGCCTGCGCCGCCCGCGTTCGAGCACGACGATCAAGTCGTGTACTCGCCGCATATCTATCAAGGCGGGATCGACCCAGGCACAGTCGAGGAGGGCTTTGCGCGAGCGGCCGACGACAGCCCCCGCCTCTACAAGGGCGCGCCGGTCGTCACCAGTGAGTGGGGCAGCGGCCCCGCCCGCGCGGCGGACCCCGAGGATGACTATTTCGAGAGGCACCTCGGCGAGCAAGACAGCTACCTCTTCGGCGGGACCATGTGGACCTGGCGAGAAGCCTGCGGTGACGCACACAAGTACGGGGCCGCGCGCGCCGGCCTGGTGCCCGAAGTCTGGGGCTTTTTCGAGGTGAACTGCGAGACCAACACGATTGACGGCCCACGGACTGCGCTGACCGACGTGCTGCGCAGGATGACCGTGCGCTTCGCCCCCAGTGCGCTGACCGCGGTCGACTGGGCGCAGGACGACACGGAGCTCACGGCGAGCGGTGACGATGCCGCAGCCGGCAATCGCCTCGAGGTATTCGTCCCGACCGACGACGCCTCGTCCGTTGAAGTCCAGGCCAGTGGGCTAGGCGACGTCGAGTCGGTGCCCTGGTTCGGCGGCACGCTTTTGTTCGCGCCCGCCGACGGTGGCCCCTGGTCCATCCGCCTCGCGCTCAGCAACTAGCTCGGATCCAGCAGAACAGTTCCAGCTTGGATGCCCCTTGCAGTCCAGGTCCAGCGACCACACGAGCAGGGAGGACAGCATGAAGGCAATCGTCCAAGACAGATATGGCTCCGCGGACGTCCTCCGGCTCCGGGACATCGACAAGCCCGAGCTCGGAGACGACGATGTGCTCGTGCGCGTTCTCGCCGCTGGCGTCGATCCGGGCGTCTGGCACCTGATGACGGGGCTGCCGTACCTCGTTCGCCCGGGCTTCGGGCTCCGCGCGCCCAAGACCCCTGTTCGCGGCATGGATGTCGCTGGGCGAGTCGAGGCGGTCGGCGAGAACGTGACGCAGTTCGAAATTGGTCACGAAGTCTTCGGTACCTGTAACGGCTCTTTCGCCGAGTACGCCTGCGCTAGGGAAGACAAGTTGGTGTTCAAGCCAGCAAATCTCAGCTTTGAGCAGGCAGCAGCCGTGCCTGTCTCCGCCTGTACTGCGCTGCATGCCCTTCGTGATAGCGGAGAAGTCCGCGCAGGACAGAAGGTCCTGATCGTGGGTGCCTCAGGAGGCGTGGGCACATTCGCGGTGCAGCTCGCCAAGGCGTTCGGCGCGGAAGTGACCGGCGTCTGCAGCACGGCGAAGCTCGAGCTAGTCCGCTCCATCGGCGCAGACCAGGTGATCGACTACAGGCGCGACGACTTCTCGCAGATGGGGCAACGCTATGATCTCATCCTCGACATCGCCGGGAACCGGTCGCTTTCACTTCTCCGCAGCGCCCTCACCCCCGAGGGGACGCTCGTCATCGTCGGCGGGGAAGAGGGCGGTCCCTGGCTCGGAGGCACCGATCGTCAGATCCGTGCGCTCATCCTGTCGCGCTTCGTGCGCCACAACCTGCGCAACGTCATCTCGGTGGAAAACAAAGAAGACCTTCTCGTCCTCAAGGAGCTCATCGAATCGGGCAAGGTGACCCCGGTCATCGACCGAACATACCCGCTACGCGAGGCCCCAGAGGCCATCCGCTATCTCGAAGACGGACACGCCCGAGGGAAAGTCGTCATCACGGTCTGAGACCCGGATCCTCAGATCTCAACCTGGGTTGATTTGACTGGGTTGTTGTTGGCTTTCTCACATAGGTCCCGATCCGGAATGATCACAGCAGGTTGGAGGACTCACAGACCGAGTGGCGTGAAGCCTGTGCCGCATTCATACTGTAAGAATGCGCTCTTATCATATTCGCTTGTTCAGTCTGACTCTTTTCATCGCCTTAGGCGGCCTGGTTGCCTGCTCCGGTGACAGCGGCGACGGAACCGCGGGCGGGGTTGGCCGAACCGGAGGCGCTGGGGGAGACGGCGGCATCGGCGGCGTCGGCGGAGTCGGTGGCGACGGCGGCGACGGCGGCGTCGGTGGCGATTCGGGCAATGGCGGTGATGGGGGAAGCGGCGGCGTCGACCCAGGGGAGGAGTGCGGAGACAGCGAGCGCCAGTCGACTGAAGCCTGCGACGATGGGAACCGGCGAAGCGGAGACGGCTGTGCGGCGGACTGCATGATGGTCGAGGAGGGCTTTCGCTGCCCCATCCCAGGTGCCCCCTGTGCGCCTCTGGTCTGCGGTGACTCTCGCATCGATCCGCCGGAGCAATGCGACGACAACAACAGCAACTCCTCGGACGGCTGCAGCGCGACCTGCGAGCTCGAGGCGGGCTGGGTCTGCCTACAGCCCGGCGTCGCTTGCAGTGCGGCGGAATGCGGCGATGGCCTGGTCGCGGGCTTCGAGCAATGTGACGACGGCAACGCAGTCACGGACGGTTGCTCCGCGAGCTGCCAGCTCGAAGACGGGTTCAAGTGCGACACGCCGGGTGAGCCTTGCGAGGCCACCAGCTGCGGAGACAACCAAGTCGAAGGCACCGAGCAGTGCGACGATGGAAACGTCACCCCCTTCGATGGCTGCGACCCCTCCTGCAACAACGAGCCAGACTGCTCCGGTGGCAATTGCCAATCGGTGTGCGGCGACGGCGTCATCCTCCCGGGTACCGACGAAGCCTGCGACGACGGAAACACCGTGGGCGGTGATGGATGTTCCGCAACCTGCGAAATCGAGGACGGCTTCACCTGTACCACGGTGGAATCGGAGCTTCCCGAAGAGTTCGTCGTTCCTGTGATCTACCGCGACTTCCGAAGCCAGCAGACCGGCGACAACGTCGACCCCACATTCAACCCCGACTTCAACCCGCCCGGGACGGGCACGCACCTCGGAATCACCACCGAGCAGCTCGACGCAGAAGGCAAGCCCGTGTTCAACGCGAGCGGAGTCGGCGTTGGCGCGGGAGGCTGGCCGCAAGACAGCAGCTCGTTTGCAGCATGGTACCGGACGAGCCCGACTCTCGTCGCGGACGGCAACATCGAAGTCATCCAAGAACTCACTCTCACGCGACCGGATCCAGGAATTCCGAATCGCTACGAGTTCTCCAGCGCCTCGTTTTTCCCACTCGACGACGATGGCTGGGAGTTGGAGGCTCCGCCCCTGCAAGAGCTCCCGATGTCCAACGGACACAACTTCGGCTTCACCACGGAGGTGCACTACTTCTTCGTCTACCAAGGCGACGAAGTGCTTCGCTTCGAAGGCGACGATGACCTATGGGTGTTCGTAGACGGCCACCTCTGCATGGACATCGGTGGCATTCACGCCGCCCTCGATGGGGTGATGAGCTTCGACCCTGCAACGGTCGACGACAATCCGGCCCGCCAGGCCATCGTCGACGCCTGCATCGCAGCCCTCGGCCTTCAAGTCGGCAAGGTATACGAGGTCTCCATCTTTCATGCCGAACGTCACGTCACTCAGTCCAATTTCAGACTGACGCTCGACGGGTTCGTCACCGAGCGTTCCGAATGCAGTGACACCTGCGGCGATGGGATTCGCACTCGCTTCGAGTTCTGCGACGACGGCAGCGAAGAGAACACCGGCGAGTACGGACACTGCAACGCGTCATGCACAGGCCTCGGCCCGCATTGCGGCGACGCCATCGTTCAGGCGGCGTTGGAGGACTGCGACGACGGAGAGAACCTCGGTGGTGTCAACGGCTGCAACCCGGACTGCACGACCGGTCCGTTCTGCGGCGATGGCATCCGTCAGCCGGAGCTCGACGAATCCTGCGACGCCGGCGAACAGAACGGCGAACCAGGCTCCGGCTGCAGCGACACCTGCGAAGTGGTCGTCGAGTAGCCGAGCCAGTCGGCTAGCGTGCCGTCTCGGGGATCAGCATCCAGAGCGGGCTCCGGTAGTAGCGATCAAACTCCTCGGACGAGAGCTCGAGCAGCAGCGGGACGACGGCCTCCTCTTCGACGTTGAGGTGAGCGTCGAGCGTTCGGTCGTGCGCCTCGAGAGCCGCCAATGCGAGGTTTTCAGAGGAGGGTTCGGTCTCCTCGCGGGCCCTCGCGGGCTGCGCCAAGGAACGGAAAGCTTCGACGACGCCATCCGCCCGTGCGTGCAGCTCTTCGTGGCCGGTTCGCGCTTCGTCCAAGGACACGCCCCAGCGGTACTCGAGGTACGGGTAGAGCTTGCGCTCCTCGTACGCCTCGTGGCTCCTCATGGCCGCAATCCAGCGGTCGAACAGTGAATGCAGGCCCACGAACTCCTCCGCCGAGGCCTTGTCGACCAGGTACCGACTCACCCTCCGAAAGTTGGAATGCGAGCCCAGCAGAAGCGCTTGCGTCCCAAAGCGCGGATGGGACTTCCAGTCCTCGCGAGGAATCCTCGGCACCGCCCGAGCTACCGACTTCATGTTTGGCTCCTTTCCCAACAGGGCGCCTCAACCTGTGCCCAGCCGCAACAGCGTCAAGGCTTAGCCGACCGCACAGCTCGTATCGACTTGGATGTGAGTCGAAGTTGGCGCTCCCCTACGGACGGGGCGTATGGTCCGCGGACCTTGACGACTGAGATTCCAGAATTCATCGGCGACCTCCCCAACATCTGCGGCGAGGAGCAACGGCTCGCGCAAGCGAGGATGGGCGAGTCCGTCCCTCCGAGCGACACCAGTGTAGACTTCGCCGGGGTCCGCTCTTGCGTCGCGGTGGCGCTTCACATGCACCAACCTCTGATTCCGGCCGGGGGGGCCGAGCTGTCGGCCGCGAAGCTGATCGGCAACCTCCAGCACATGATGGAGAACCCGGGCATCGGCGACAACCACAACGCCGAGCCCTTCGCCCGATGCTACAAGCGAATGGGCGAGCTCATCCCGCAGCTCATCGAAGAGGGCAAGCAACCACGTGTCATGCTCGAGTACTCGGGTCAGTTGCTGTACGGCCTGCGCCAGATGGGTCGAAGCGACGTGATCGACGCGCTCCGCGACGTCACGTGCGACCCGTCCTACCGTCACAGTGTAGAGTGGCTCGGTTGTCCCTGGGGCCACGCGGTCGCGCCCTCGACACCAGCCCAGGACTTCCGCCTACACGTATTGGCCTTTCAACATCACTTCGCCGCCATCTTCGGCATCGAAGCGCTCAAACGCCTGCGCGGCTTCTCGCCGTCGGAGATGGCCTTGCCGAATCACCCGGACGTGGCCTACGAGTTCGTGCGCACGCTCAAGGAATGCGGCTACGACTGGGTTCTAGTGCAGGAACACACGGTCGAGTTGCCCGGAACCGGGGCCGGACCGGGGCACAAGCACGTTCCGCACCGTCTGGTCTGCCGTAACGCTGCGGGAGAGACAGCCGAGATCATCGCGATCATCAAGACGCAGGGAAGTGACACGAAGCTGGTGGCGCAGATGCAGCCCTACTACGAGGCCAAGAATCTCGGCAGAACCGAGCTGGCGGGCAACAGCGTTCCTCCACTGGTCACGCAGATTGCCGACGGAGAAAACGGCGGCGTGATGATGAACGAGTTTCCGTCCAAGTACCTCGAGGTGGTCCGGGACTGTTCCGGGACCGACGTGCCGCTCGTCAACGTTACAGAGTATCTCCAGTCCTTGTTCGCCTCCGGCATCTCCGAGCAGGACTTACCGTCCCTGCAGCCGATTCATCAGAAGCGAATCTGGGATCGATTCGAGGCGGGAGCGGGTTCAGAGCGGCTCGCCAATGCGATCCAAGAGCTCAAACGAGAGGACGACTCCTTTCACATGGACGGCGGCAGTTGGACCAACGACATCTCCTGGATCAGGGGCTACGACAATCTGCTCGGCCCGATGGAGAAGGTCAGCGCCCTATTCAACGAGAAGGTCTTGAACGCTGGGATACCGCCCCGCGACCCACGCTACCGCAACGCGCTCTTTCACCTGCTCTGCACACAAACCAGCTGCTTCCGCTACTGGGGTCAGGGAGCCTGGACCGACTACGGTCGCGAAATCGCCCGGCGAGCCGAGGCTATCCTCACCCAGGACTTCTAGCTCGTCGATTCGGCAAATCGGCGGCAGACCGCGCGAGCTCCCCGTAGCTAGGATTCAGCCAGCAGTTGTTTCGGCAACGCCGGCCTGCGCATCAAGCGAAAAGCACCCGCCATCTGCGCGCCGAGGTAGTGCGTAGTCGCGCGAAACGGCGAGAGATTCGCGTTCGGTTCTCTTCCGTCGCCCATGCGCTCGATCTGCGCCCCGTGGTATCCGGCCTCGGCCATCGCGCTAATCTGCTTGTTGATGAAGCGTACCGGCTTGACCGGTGACGCGATCGAACTGTCACCGGTGATGAGCTTCGCCGCGAAATCTGGGTCCACTGCGAGCGGACGGGCCAGCCCGATCACATCGATGGAGCCGCTCTGCAGCACCTCACGCATCACTGACGCCGAACGCAGGCCTCCCGTCAGCATGAGCGGCGCCTTGAAAGCCTCGCGAATCCCCGCTGCATACTTGAAGAAATAGGCTTCGCGCGCCTTGGTGCTTTCGGCTCTCTCGTCGTCCACGCCGAGCAGAAGCGCCGGGCTCTCGTAGTTGCCGCCTGAGATTTCCAGCAAGTCAATCCCTTCGGCGTCCAGCAGACGCGCGACTTCGATCGACTCCTCGTGGGAGAACCCGCCCCGCTGAAAGTCCGACGAGTTGAGCTTGACCGAAACCGCGAACCCCGGCGACGTCTCTCGACGCACCGCCCTAATCGACTCGAGCAGGAACCGAGCGCGGTTCTCGATCGAGCCACCCCATTGGTCGGTGCGAAGATTCGTCAGCGGAGACAGAAACTGGCTTCCGAGGTACCCATGCGCCGAGTGGATTTGCACGCCATCGAATCCGGCCTTCTCGGCCCGAGCTGCCATGTCGCCATATGCGCGAATCAAGGCTTCAATCTCGTCTGCTTCGAGTGCTCGCGGCTTTGCGAACGACGCGATAATTTTCACCGCAGCGCTGGCAGACGGAGCGACCGGTTCGCGAGTGATGAATAGGCTCGATTGACGGCCGGGATGGTTCACCTGCATGAAGACGGCTGAGCCACCGGACTTCGCGTGCTGCGCGTACTCTCGAAATGCTTCAAAGTTGCTCCTGGCATCCAGCACCACGTTGCCCGCCTGCTCCAAGAAGCGCCGGTCGATCATCACGTTGCCGGTGAGCAGAAGCCCGGCGCCGCCGCTTGACCAGCGTTCGTACAAACGAAAGTGCCGTTCGTTCGGGTCGCCATCGACAGGATCGGCCAGATTCTCGGTCATTGCGGCCTTCGCGATTCGGTTCTTGAGCGTGAGGCCGTTCCGGAGCGTGAGGGGAGTTTCAATCATGGCGGGCCGATCCTGGAGCGCGCGGCCGTTGCTGACAAGCGCTAGCGCCAGCGATGCCGCGCATAGCAGTCCCGCACCCAGTCGAGCATCCGGTAACCCCGCATGGACTCGAGCGCCGCTTCCCCGGCCTCACCGTATGCCATTTTTGGATAGAAGGGGTGTTCCGCCGGGCGTACCAAGGGCGAAAGCATCGAGGCCATCGTGAGATCGGCCAGGGTGAAGCTGTCGCCCACGAGAAATCGCGTTGGCGTACTGAACGACGCGTCCCGCTGCTCGAGGAAGTCCCGCACGATGGCCTCGCTCTTGGCGGCAGCCTCCGGATTCACCCGAAGCGCTTTGAACGCGAGCCGCCGCGACACGGGAAAGACCAATTTGTGAATCCCAGCTTCGGCAGGACTCACGTTGAGCACCCATGCCTTCTCTAGCGAGCTCAGATCTTGGCCAATCGAAAAATACGCCATCCTTCGAACGTGGGGGCCAAGCGATCGGCCTTCGTCTGCTACTCGAAGCACTTCGTCGCGATGCTGAGCGGGGATCAGCGCGGGCTCCGGAAAGTGTTCCTCTAGGTACGCACAGATGTCGGCGCTCTCTTGAAGGACGCGACCGTCGATCTTGAGCACCGGCGTGTACGTCTTGTTCAGTCGCCAGGTCCTAAGCATGTGCAGCATCGGCGCCCAGGACTCTTCGGTGTACGACACGCCCTTGTAGTCGAGCGCCCAACGCGCATTCTCGCAGAAGTGCGAAAGCGCGAACGTGTTCAAAATCGTCGGTGTGGTTGCCAAAGGAGAGCCGTAGCTCTAGCGCCCGAACCGCTGCGCGTCCATCGAAGAAGCGCTAGCGTCGAACGCCGCTTTGATAAAGAAACTCGCCTTCCGAGCCGGGTTCTTCACCTGCCGCAGCCCCCCGGCCGCATCGTCCCCCAGGGGAGATCGTGCGCCCCCTCGCAGAGGACCGGGTCCGTTTCGCGAAAACCATGCGACACTATTCACAGGCTTATCTGGAGACATCATGAAACTCGCGTACGCTCAGCTCGGAATTGCGATCGTGGCCGAAGTCATTGCAACCAGCGCCCTCAAGGCGGCATGACGAACGGTGACAGCAATGGGAACCCGGTCCCGCCTCACCCTAGCGCGCCGCGCACGCCGCCGATTCCGACGTCCATCGGCGTGATCTATCGTGATGACGCGATCGTCGTCGTCGACAAGCCTACCGGCTTGTCGGTTCATCGTGGTGACGACAAAGGGGTGACCTTCGCCCTCAACCTCACGCGCAACGCGATCGGCCAGTGGGTGTATCCGGTGCACCGCCTCGACCGCGCGACCAGCGGCGTGCTCGTGTTTGCCCTCTCATCGGAGCACGCCCGCACGCTGCATGATTCGTTCAGCAAGCGAACCGTCGACAAGACGTACCTGGCACTGGTCCGCGGCACGCCCCCAGAACGCGGGGTGATCGAAAGCCCCATGCCCAAACGACTGGGAGGCCCGGACGTGGAATCGGTTACCGAGTATGAGACGCTCTTCGTTTCCGATCAGCGGCTTTCGCTCGTCGAAGCGCGACCGCGAACGGGGCGTCGTCATCAGATCCGTCGCCACCTGCGGCGGATCGATCATCCGCTCGCCGGCGACGTCAAGTACGGGAACGGCCCGGACAACCGCCGCTATCGCGCCGAGCTCGGTCTCTATCGACTCGCGCTCCACGCGCAACGCTTGTCGTTCGTGCACCCATCGAGCTGCGAACGCGTCACCTTCGAGAGCGCGGTCCCCGAGGATCTCGCCGAGCCGCTGCGATGCATTGGCGTTCCGGACAGGCTGTTCGCCGTCACTCCATCGCCCACAGGGCCGCCGCACCATCGTACAACCTCTGCATGATTTGCATTTCGGTCACGCCAAGCCTCGCGCTCGGGGAGATGTCCACGAGCCCGTCCTTGCCGGCTCCCGAATGCTCCCCGCCTGCGCCTCGCACGGAGAGGCCGAGTTTTGTTGCCTCTTGCTTGAGGCGCGTCAGGTCGCTGCCGTTTGAACTGAGCCCGGGGAGCTTCATGTGGAGGCTGGCGCGCATGCCTGCCCCGAGGTTGGTCGGGCAAGAGGTGACGTTCCCATAGCGGGGGGATGTGGCGAACGGCGGCAGGAGCTCGCCCAGCGCTTCGAGCCCCGAGCGCAGCCGTTCAAACAGCGCGTTGAGATTGCCGCCGCGCTGCATGGCCATGACGCGGAGGTGATCTTCTTCTCCGACCCATACCAAGAAGTCTTCGTCGCGCGACACATACATGCCGCGGCCGTGAGGCCAATCAGCACTGATGCCCGCAACGTTCAGGTATGGATCAGCGCTCATGTCCTTGAACATCTGGTGGGCGCTTACGCGACGCTGATATTCGTCCGTATCAATTTCATAGGGTGACCCCGGCGTAATCGAAAGGTACCGGCCGCCAAACGCCGGGTCTTCGATCAGTTGAGTGAAAGCCTTTGCTGCAACAGTTTCGAGAGCCACGCGCTGTTCCTTGCTCATCGCGCCGGGTAGGGGGAACGTGGCGACGTTGCGCGCCACCCGCACTCGCATCGAGACATCTTTGAGACGCTCGTCGATCGACCCGAGATTGCAGCTCTTGCGACTCGTATCCCAATCATGCTTCTGGGCGATCTCGTGCCGGGCATCAATGCCGTGCGAATCGCGGATCATCGGCTCGAGCATCGTCGCGAATCGATCGTAGTCTTCTGGGTGCATCGCATAGGCGCCCATCTTGCTGTCCGGGTTCTCGATTCCCGAGGCAATGATCTTCGCCAAGCGCTCGCGCGACGGCTCATCGAGAGAGAGGAAATACTCCGCGCTGAAATGCCGCGCCATCAGGTTTCCCCGATGAGCCTTTCTAATGGTCTCAATCCTCTCGATGAGGTCTCGATTCGTCATGTCCTGATTTTCCAATCGCTTCGCGGGCTTGTAATCTCCCTCACATAGGGGTCACTCAAGATAGCGCGATCCCGCATGGCCTCTCGAATCCTGGCAATAATACCCCGCTCATGGGCGACTTTCCCGGTGGAATTGATCAGCTGCTCAGTGGTAACGTCAGCCCTCCCCGTTCCCCCCTAGGAGAGGTTCATGCCGGCTTTGCGCTCGACATCATGGTTAGTTCTGATCTTCGCCGCTTTGTTCGTGGCCGCGGGTTGCTCGAACGACTCGAGTACGGCCGAGAGCGGTTCGCTCACGGTGAACCTAGCGCTGCAAGGTGAGGTCACGATCGACCAGGTTGCGTGGCTGCTCACTAGAACCGGTATGGAAGACATGAGCGGAGTGGTCGACACCAGTGCACCTGGCTCCACTCCATCTGTCGAAGTGTTTGGACTCGCGCCAGCCCGCAACTACCTGATCAAAATGACCGCGTCTTCGGCGGACGGTGAAACATCGTGTGAGGGTGAGGCGAAGTTCGATGTCGAGTCGGGCGCCTCAACCGACGTCATGGTGATGCTGAACTGCAAACCCCCTCCTAGCCTGGGCGGGGTTCGGGTCAACGGAAAGATCAATTTCTGCGCGGGTCTCGTCCAGATGGTGGTAGCGCCGCTTCAGACCTCTGTTGGTAACGACATCGACGTTTCGGCAACAGGCGCGGACATCGAGGGTGATCTCATCGACTACCGCTGGGAGGCAACCAGTGGATCGTTTGCCGACCCGAGCTCACCTGAAACAGTCTACAGCTGCGAAGAAATGGGCGTCCACGCGATTCGCGCGGTGGTGAGCGACGACGACTTCAATTTCTGCATGTCCGACTGGACGGTCGCAGTCACCTGCATCGATGTCGACGGTGTCGAGTGCAACGTGGACGGGGACTGCGCCTCTGGAGAGGTCTGCGTGGACAACGTGTGCGTGCCGGATGTCGAGTGCAACGTCGACGCAGACTGCGCCGCCGGCGAGATCTGCGTGGTCAACGTGTGCGCGCCGGATGTCGAGTGCAGCATCGACCAGGACTGCGCCGCCGGCGAGTCCTGCATCGCCAACGAGTGCGTTCCTGGTGTCGAGTGCAACGTGGACGCAGACTGCGATGCCGGCGAAGTCTGTTTGAACAACGACTGCGTGCCCGACGTGGAGTGCAACGTGGACGCCGACTGCAACAGCGGCGAGGTCTGTGTGAGCAACATGTGCGTGCCCGACGTCGAATGCAACGTAGACGGGGACTGCGCCTCTGGCGAAGTCTGCGTGAGCGACGTGTGTGTGCCTGATGTCGAGTGCAACGTCGACGGTGACTGCAGCGCCGGCGAGGTTTGCTTCGCCAATGAGTGCGTGCCCGACGTCGAGTGCAACATCGACGCAGACTGCAGTGCTGGCGAGGTCTGCGTTGCCAACGTGTGCGTGCCGGATGTCGAGTGCAACGTCGACGCAGACTGCGCCGTCGGCGACATCTGCGTGGACAACCTCTGCGTGCCGGAGATCGAATGCACCGTCGATCAGGACTGCGACGACGACAACGAATGCACGGTGGGCGCGTGCAACACCGGCGAGGGCCTTTGCAACAACACCAACGTCCAAGACGGCACCTCCTGTGACGCTGGCAATGGCATCTGTGCGGTCGGGCAGTGCAGGACAAACGAGCTCTTGGGCACCGACTTCGTCATCGTGTTCCAGGCCAACTACATCAGCTCCCAGGTGAGCTTGTTCTTGTCTGGTCCCCAAGCCACGACCGGTATCGTCTCCATACCCGGGACGACATTCAGCGAAGGGTTCTCGGTGACCCCTGGCGTAGTCACCACCGTGACCCTGCCACCCCGTACGGAGGTTACGTCGAACGACGTCATCGAAGCAGGGGCCGCGGTGCGTGTGACGGCTTCAGAGCAGATCACCGTGTACGGTCTGAATCAGCTGACCTTGTCGACGGACGCTTTCGCAGCGCTGCCAACCGAAGTCATAGGCCAGCGTTATCGTGTCGCGGCTTGGTCCGGTGGAGTCCATGGCCCTTCACAGCTCGCCATTG
>Ga0316198_10001466_pt1 | contig 13885 bp, 12 predicted proteins | sample OudBieAanoxic_MG_FD_204935 | JGI IMG/M metagenome (GOLD analysis project Ga0316198, IMG submission 204935) | Coastal sediment microbial communities from Oude Bieten Haven, Netherlands - site A anoxic | ecosystem: Environmental > Aquatic > Marine > Coastal > Sediment | place: Netherlands...
TCATTGGGAACGACATAACCTCTGGGGATATAGTTGAAATTCTTGTCTTTTGAAGAGGCGATTTCTATAACATCACCAAATGGTTTTGCCTCTTTGATTGCCTTAGTGCTCCAGGTACCGGTATTGATATAGCCAGCTTTGCTTTCCAAAAAGTTATAAGCAACCATAAGAAACTCCAGACTCGCACCTCCCTGGAGATATAAAGCCTTATATCCTTTTCCTTCAAGTCCTAGAAGTTCAAGAGCCAGTGACCTTGCTTTTTCCATAACAGCAACAAATTCTTTGCTGCGATGTGAAATTTCAATTAGAGAAAGACCAATACCATCTAATTCAACTACTGCTTCTGATGCCTTTTGCATCACTTCATTTGGTAATATACATGGGCCTGCACTAAAATTATGTTTTTTCATCTTTAACTTATTTTTTAGGATCTAAAGGTCATAAATAATACCGAAAAACTAGTCAGTAATATAGATTATTTCCATTATGTTTTTAACAGGAATTCAACAGTGTCTATTCCATCGGCATAATCCCATAATTCTGGTTTTTGCGTTTTACCAAAAGGCAGCGAATTTTCAATAAATTCACCTCCAACAATACATTGAATCTGATCAGTATCCCTGAGAAGCTTATCATTCAATGCTTCAGTAGTGGTATATCTCTCGTAAAAAGCCGTACCTATGGGCGAAGCGTACCCCGCATCTTCTTTTAATAAGAAAAAACCATTGTCCAGAAATTGGAATTCGCTCATCAAATAGACGGCTTTATTATAGTCATAATTATTAGCATACTTATTTTGGTCAATTAAACTTTGATAAGAACTTATGCTCTTAAAAAAATCATCAAAACTATACTGCTTAGGGACAAATAATTTAGAAACATTTCTGCACCCTAACCCATAATATCGAAATATATCTTCGCCGAGCTCATTAAGTTGTTCTTTAGTTTCCTCTCCTGTAAGTATGGCAATGGAGTTTCTGTTTTTTCGAATGATATTGGGTTTATTACCAAAATAATGCGCAAAATAACGCGCGGCATTATTACTTCCGGTTGCGATAACAACGTCAAACTTCGTTAATTTTCCCTCGCTAAACTCTATTTCAGAAGCCAACTCTGGTTCAATATGTATTAAATAATTAGCAATAAAAGGTAAGAGTATATTGTCATTAGAGGAGCATTTTACTAAAACCTGGTTTCCGCTTATAACGGCAGTTACAAAATCGTGAAAGCCTACCAAAGGAATATTACCTGCCATTATTATAGCAACAATTTTATGCGTATTATTCTCGAGAGGATATGGCAATAGCCAATCATTCAGGTTTTGTTCATTTAGCTGTTCAGCCCAGGCGGTTATTGCAAACATCACTTGTTGTTTTGTAAACCAACCATTTTTATGACCTGCTAAAGTGATAGTACTGTCAAATTTTTGATACCATTCATTATTATCATCTACAAAACCTGGATTAGCTGATGAAGTTTTGGCAAAATTTCTAAAAAAATCTCCAAGTTTAATAAAAGCTTTAAATCGTTGCTCCAGTGTGGCCATTATATTTGTGCAATAGTGTTATAGGATATACCTTTGCGCAAAAATATGCATGCTGTGACATTGTAGCAACAATCAGGGCAAGTATATTGCTTATTAAAAGAAAAAGAAAATTATGGCTATTATTATAACAGACGAGTGTATTAACTGTGGGGCCTGTGAACCCGAATGCCCAAATACCGCTATATATGAAGGTGCAGAGGAATGGCGCTATAAAGATGGAACCTCTCTTAAAGGTGATCTTGTATTACCAGACGGGAAGGCAGTAAACGCAGATGAAGTACAGGAACCAATAAGTGATGAGATATATTATATATCACCAGATAAATGCACTGAGTGTATGGGATTCCATGAAGAACCTCAGTGTGCGGCAGTTTGCCCTGTAGACTGCTGTGTCCCGGATGAAGACAGGGTAGAAACCGAGGAGGAACTACTGACCAAACAACGGTTTATGCACCCGGAATAGTTAATTATTCTAAGGGTTGTTCTCGATCATTTTCGAAGCTATTTCTTTAAATAATTTTGCACAGATCATACCTGTCATATTATCTATATCACGGGTTGGATTATATTCCACAATATCGGCTCCCAGAATAGGAACTTCTATTGCCTGAATTATTTTTAATACTTCTCGTGTACTCAAACCACCCGGCTCGTGATGCGAGACACCTGGAGCATAAGCTGGATCCAGAGCATCCATATCTAATGAGATATATACAGGATTTCTAAGTTCTAAAGAGGGTAATTTGTGCAATTGGCTCATTTCATAGGTTTCAACAGCAAATTTTTTGACTTGCTCGCGTTGATGCTTCGAAAGTGTCCTTATGCCTATTTGTATTAATCTATTGATCAATTTTTCTTCCATGATTCTTGCAAATGGGCAGGCGTGGGAGTATTTGTCTCCTTCAAATATGTCATAAAGGTCTGCATGAGCATCAATATGGATCAGATCTACTGCTCCATGTACTTTGTTGAAAGCTTTTAGTACCGGATAAGTAATTGAATGATCCCCTCCTAGAGTCAACAAATTCGTTTTATTTTTTATGTTTTCAAGGGTGAATTTTTCAATGTCGAAATAGGTGCTAATTTCAAAGTCACCTTTGTCATCGAAAATTTCAGGTAGTATTTCCAGACCGTTTTCCGCAAAGTAATTGGCAGAAGGGCTGTTATAAAAACGTCTAATTTTTGGTGGTGCCAGGGCAGGTCCTTTTAAAAAAGAGGACTTCTCATCATATTGTATTCCCTGAAGGGTAATTTTCTTCATAATGGCAGTTTAAATGATTCTAAATATACAGGTAAAAACTATATTTGCACCCAAAATAGGATGAGCTGATTTTAGCTTGCCAGGATATTTCTAAGATATAATAGATGAAAGCAGGAATTGTAGGACTCCCTAATGTTGGAAAGTCAACTCTTTTTAATTGTTTATCCAATGCGAAAGCACAAAGTGCAAATTTTCCGTTTTGCACAATTGAGCCTAATATTGGCGTAGTAAACGTACCTGATCATAGGTTAGAAAAATTGGAGGAGCTGGTTAATCCGGAAAGGGTTATTCCCGCTACTGTAGAAATTGTAGACATCGCCGGATTGGTAAAAGGAGCAAGTACAGGAGAAGGTTTAGGAAATCAATTTTTAGGTAACATACGGGAAACCGATGCTATTTTGCATGTTTTACGCTGTTTTGACAATGATAATGTGGTTCATGTTGATGGGTCTATAGACCCTGTTAGAGATAAAGAGACCATAGACATGGAATTGCAGCTAAAAGACCTGGAGACGGTTGAAAAGAAGTTAGACAAGGTAAATAGAGCAGCCAGAACAGGTAATAAAGAAGCTCAAAAGGAAGCCGCTGTCTTGCAATCGATAAAAGAGGGATTAGAAGCGGGTAAATCGGTCCGCGCTTTAGTTTTTGAAGATGATGACCGAAATGATTTTATAAAACCTCTGCAGTTTATTACAGACAAACCAGTTCTTTATATATGCAATGTAGATGAAGCATCAGCGGTCTCAGGAAATGATTATGTAGAACAGGTAAAAACTGCCGTTGCAGATGAGCAGGCTGAGGTAATTGTTCTGGCTGTAGGTACCGAAGCAGATATTACCGAATTAGACACCTACGAAGAACGACAAATGTTTTTGGAAGATTTAGGATTGACAGAGGCGGGCTCGGCAAAAATGATAAGAGCCGCTTATTCACTATTACATCTTCAAACCTATTTTACAGCAGGAGTAAAAGAAGTTAGGGCCTGGACCATTAAGATAGGCTCCACGGCACCTCAGGCAGCAGGAGTTATCCATACAGATTTTGAAAAAGGATTTATTAGGGCGGAGGTTATTTCATATAATGACTACATTGCCTATGGAAGTGAAGCAAAAGTCAAGGAAGCTGGAAAAATGCGTGTGGAAGGAAAAGAGTATGTAGTAAAGGACGGTGATGTTATGCATTTTAGGTTTAATGTTTAAAAAGCCATATCCGTCGATTTGTCATTTTGACTATCGCTATAATCTCGCTATCAACAATACAAGGTATTTTATTGTTAATTACTTTCTATAGTGCCCATTTTGATTTCTGCCTCGAAATTTTATATTAGCAGGGGTAATCCCCAAATATCATGGCAGAGTCTCAATATACCGAAGATAACATAAGATCGCTGGACTGGAAGGAGCATATCAGGCTTCGTCCAGGTATGTATATTGGCAAACTTGGCGATGGATCATCTGCTGATGACGGCATTTATATCCTACTAAAAGAAACTTTAGACAATTGTATTGATGAATTTGTCATGGGTGCCGGAAAAACCATAGACATCTCTATTCAAGGTGAAAAAGTAACCGTTAGGGACTATGGCCGTGGAATTCCATTGGGCAAGGTAGTTGATGTGGTCTCCAAAATGAATACCGGAGGTAAATATGATACGCGTGCCTTTAAAAAATCTGTTGGTCTTAACGGAGTTGGGACGAAGGCAGTTAACGCTTTATCTGCATATTTTAAAGTAGAATCAAACAGAGATGGCAAATCCAAATCTGCTGAATTTCAAACCGGGGAATTAGTAAACGAAGAACTTTTGGAAGAAACTTCCAGAAGAAGAGGGACCAAGATTACATTTATCCCCGATGAGGTTATTTTTAAAAAATACAAGTATAGAAATGAGTATATAGAGCGCATGCTCAAAAATTACGTATATCTTAACCCGGGGCTAACAATTGTTTTTAATGGAGAAAAATTCTTTTCCGAAAATGGGCTAAAAGATTTATTGGAGGATAATAATACTAAAGAGGATTTATTGTACCCAATAATTCACTTAAAAGGGAAGGATATTGAGGTGGCTATTACCCATAGTAAAACTCAGTATAGCGAGGAATACCATTCTTTTGTTAACGGACAGCATACTACGCAGGGTGGTACCCATCAATCCGCTTTCAGAGAAGCCATTGTAAAAACAATAAGAGACTTTTACGGTAAGAATTATGACGCTTCCGATATTCGAAAATCAATAATTTCAGCGATCGCGATAAAAGTGATGGAGCCTGTTTTTGAAAGTCAGACCAAAACCAAGCTGGGCTCAACCGATATGGGAGGAGGATTCCCGACAGTAAGAACATACATAAATGATTTTATAGGGAAACAGCTAGATAATTACTTGCATAAAAACCAGGAAACTGCTGAAAAAATTCAACGTAAAATTGTTCAGGCTGAGAACGAGCGAAAGGAACTTTCGGGAATACGAAAGCTGGCACGCGAAAGAGCAAAAAAAGCAAGTCTGCATAACAAGAAATTGCGCGATTGCAGGTTACATCTGGGAGATATGAAAAGCGACAGGCGCTTAGAATCTACGTTGTTTATTACGGAGGGAGATTCAGCTTCAGGTTCCATTACTAAATCGAGAGATGTAAATACACAAGCGGTTTTTAGTCTTCGGGGAAAACCCCTGAACTCTTATGGGATGTCTAAAAAAATAGTCTACGAAAATGAAGAATTTAATCTGCTTCAGGCCGCTCTGAATATAGAGGAGTCGATGGAGGATTTGCGTTACAATAATATTGTAATAGCTACTGATGCCGATGTAGACGGGATGCATATCCGATTATTACTTATTACATTTTTTCTTCAATTTTTCCCTGAATTAATAAAAGAGAATCATTTATATATTTTACAGACACCATTGTTTAGGGTACGAAATAAGAAAGAAACTTATTACTGCTACTCTCAGGACGAAAAGAATGAAGCGATTACCAAGTTAACCGGAAAACCCGAAATAACACGTTTTAAAGGATTGGGTGAAATTTCGCCCGATGAGTTTAAGCACTTCATTGGAGATGACATACGTTTAGAGCCAGTTATGCTCGATAAGGCATTGTCTATTGAAGAACTTTTAAAATTTTATATGGGAAAAAATACACCGGATCGCCAGAAATTTATCATAAAAAACCTTAAAGTAGAAGTTGACTTAATAGAAAGCAATTAACTATAAATTAGATTAATACTGATCTTTTTTTATGGAGGAGAGTGACGAAGTAAATGAAGCGAATGAAGAGAGCCATGGTAATAACCAGGAGGCTCTTACGCGGGTTACGGGCATGTATAAGGATTGGTTTTTAGATTATGCTTCATATGTTATTTTAGAAAGGGCAGTACCGGCTATTGAAGACGGTTTTAAACCTGTCCAGCGAAGAATTATGCATGCGCTTAAGGAGTTGGATGATGGCAGGTATAATAAGGTTGCAAATGTAGTTGGGCATACAATGCAATATCATCCTCACGGTGATGCAAGCATAGCAGATGCAATGGTGCAGATTGGCCAGAAAGAACTACTTATTGATACTCAAGGGAATTGGGGGAATATTTTAACAGGTGATGGGGCAGCGGCATCGCGTTATATCGAAGCAAGACTTTCCAAATTTGCATTAGAGGTAGTATTTAGCCCAAAAATCACAGATTGGCAGTCGTCTTATGATGGCAGAAAGAAAGAACCTGTAAATCTTCCGGTTAAATTTCCTTTATTACTGGCTCAGGGAGCGGAAGGCATTGCAGTTGGTTTATCTACTAAGATTCTCCCTCATAATTTCAAAGAGATTATAGATGGATCTATTAAACATCTAAAAGGTCAACGTTTTAAATTGTTTCCAGATTTTCCTACCGCAGGTATTATTGATGTAACGAACTACAATGATGGTTTAAGGGGAGGTAAAGTAAGGGTGAGGGCTAAAATTTCACAACTTGATAAAAATACGCTGGTTATTAATGAAATACCGTATGGCACAAATACTTCTTCATTAATAGATTCAATCCTGAAAGCGAATGATAAGGGGAAGATTAAAATAAAGAAGATTGAAGATAATACGGCAGCACAGGTTGAGATACTGATACACCTTCCCGGGGGCATTTCACCAGATAAGACCATTGATGCCCTATACGCGTTTACTTCCTGCGAATCTTCAATTTCCCCTTTGGGCTGTATTATTGAAGATAACAAACCTTTATTTATAGGAGTTACAGAAATGCTTGAACGTTCTACAGACAATACTGTAGCTATGCTTAAAGCAGAATTGGAGATACAGTTATCCGAACTCCAGGAGCAATGGCATTTTGCATCTCTGGAACGGATATTTATTGAAAACCGAATCTATAGGGATATAGAAGAAGAAGAAACTTGGGAAGGGGTAATAAGAGCAATAGATAAGGGGCTTAAGCCGCATATAAAACAGCTCAAAAGAGGAGTTACGGAGGAAGATATTGTTAGGCTTACGGAGATTAGGATAAAAAGAATATCCAAATTTGATTTGGATAAAGCACAACAGTACATTGATAGTCTGGAAGATAAAATTGCACAAACCAAAGATCATCTCGCTAATTTGGTAGATTTCGCAATTTCATACTTTAAGGAATTGAAAAGTAAATATGGCAAAGGCAGAGAGCGTAAATCTGAAATTAGAATTTTTGATGATATTGAGGCAACCAAAGTAGTCATTAGAAACACTAAACTATATGTGAACAGGGAGGAGGGTTTTATTGGAACTTCTTTAAAACGTGACGAATATGTTACTGACTGTAGTGATATAGATGATATCATCGTTTTTACTAAAAGTGGTCAAATGATGATCACTAAAGTGGATTCAAAAACATTTATTGGCAAAAACATAATTCACGTAGCAGTATTTAAGAAAAAAGACCAGCGAACAACCTACAATATGATTTATAAGGATGGACGAGGTGGGTCTAGCTATGTAAAACGCTTTTATGTTACTGGCATTACACGGGATAAACATTACGATCTTACAACGGGTAAAAGCAGTTCTGAGATAAGTTATTTTTCGGCGAATCCAAATGGGGAAGCAGAAGTAGTTACTATTTTTCTCAGGCAGGCGGCAAACATAAAGAAATTAAAGTGGGACCTGGATTTTGCAGATGTGATGATTAAGGGTCGTGCTTCAAAAGGGAATATTGTAACTAAATATTCTGTAAAAAAAGTAGAACTTAAGGAAAAAGGGCTTTCCACACTTAAACCCCGTAAGCTTTGGTTTGACGATACAGTGCAGCGTCTGAATGTTGATGATAGAGGTGAACTCCTTGGCGAGTTTACCAATGAAGACCGACTTCTTATAGTTAACCAAAAGGGATTATTGAAAACAGTTATTCCGGAACTGACAATGCGTTTTGATGATGATATTATTATCTTAGAAAAATGGGTACCCAATAAGCCAATTTCTCTAATATACTGGGAGGGAGAAAAAGAACTGTTTTACATAAAACGATTTCTTGTGGAAAACTGCGATAAAGAGGAAAAGGTAATAACAGACCATCCAAAATCCTATCTCGAAAAAGTATTTACAGATTATCGGCCTATGGCGGAATTAGTGTATTCGAAAAAAAGGGGTATGGAACGAAAAGATAACCTTACAATCAATATTGAGGAGTTTATTAGCGTAAAAGGCAGTTCTGCGATGGGAAATCAATTAACCAAGGATAAAGTCTTAGAAATCAACGCTCTGGATCCTTTGCCATATGAAGCACCGGAAGTTCATGACACCTTGGACATTGAGGTAGTGGATGAAGAAAATATAATTCCCGAGACGAAAGATTTACCTGCAAAGTCTAAGGATGAAAATAATCAGGTCGATGGCAAAGATAATCCTGATAAGGAAGATGGAGATGGGCAAACAAAACTTTTTTAGCAACTTGTATGATATTCAAATGCAATAATGATAATGACGCTAATTTTAACTTGCTAATTGTATTTGTTTTGGCTATAATTGCCAATATCTCCAATAATAAAAAAAAACTGCAACAAATTTATGGATTTTACAAACCCCCTGATTTACGGCGTTCCCTGTTTTATCGCCCTAATTATTTTTGAACTTATTTACAGCAAAACACATGGCAAAGAACAATTATATAATTGGAAAGATTTGTTCGCCAGCGGCGCCATGGGTGTTGGAGCGGCTATTATTGGACCGTTTTTTAAGATCATCTTTGCCATAGCTCTTTTTGAGGTGTCCTATGAATTTTTTAACCCTGTTACTAATGGAGTGCGTACAAACCTGCTGGGGTACGAGTCCTTTGGTTATGCATGGTATGTATGGGTACTTTGTATGTTAGCCGATGATTTTACCTACTATTGCTTTCACAGAGCAAACCATGAAATAAGATTATTTTGGGCAGGTCATATTGTCCATCATTCTTCTGATAATTTTAACCTCGGTACTGCAGTTCGAAATGGATGGTTCACAATTTTCCACAAACCTTTTTTCTATATGTGGATGCCTGCAATTGGCTTTCCACCAGAAATGGTAATTGTGTGTATAGGCATAGAGATTATGTGGCAATTTCAGTTGCACTCCGTTTATGTTCCAAAAATGGGGTTCCTTGAAAAGATTTTTAATACACACACGATGCATCAGGTACATCATTCTCAAAATGTGGAGTATCTGGACAAAAATCATGGGGGAATCCTCAATATCTTTGATAAAGTCTTCGGCACCTGGAAAGAACTGGATAATGATACAAAGATTAAATATGGTGTTATTCATTCCCCGAACTCTTATAATCCCCTGGTGATCCTTACACATGAATACAAGGATATCTGGAAAGATGTTAAAAAGTCGAAAAAGTTATCTCATGCCTTGATGTACATATTCGGACCACCCGGATGGAGTCATGACGGCAGTACTTTGACCGTAAAACAACAGCAACAAAAGCTTCAGGAATCACAAGTATTGTAGCTTATAGCGATGTAATGTCCTAAAAACTATAGGGATAAGGTTTAAACATGGCTGGTTTCTTATGTGTGCTTTTCCGGTATTTCTTTTGGATCAATTTTTTTCCGCATCTTTATATTTAAAAACTCTACTAACAAAGAAAAGGCTATCGCAAAATATAGATACCCCTTTGGAATAGCTCCAATCTCCTGCTCAAAAATTCTTGCATGGCTCAGATGCGCAGATTCTGCAATAAGCATAAAACCAATTAAAATTAAAAAGGAAAGAGCGAGTATCTGCATAGAAGGATGATTATTAATAAAAATCCGAATCGGATTGGCAAAGATCATCATGATTAATATAGAAACAACAACAGCAATAACCATAAGTACAAGGGCGTCCATAGGCTTATCACCAACGCCATTGGTCATACCTACAGCTGTTAATATTGAATCTATGGAAAATATAAAATCAATTATGACAATTTGTACAATAGCTTTGGAGAAACTGGTAATATTTTTAGATTTTATCGCATCTTCATCATGTTGCGGCATCTCTACCTTTTCATGAATTTCCGAAGTGCTTTTATATAAAAGGAAAATACCTCCAAAAAACAGGATCAGGGCCTGGCCGCTAACCCCTATAGAGATCCAGGAGGCATTAATATAATAAAAGGGAATCTTCAAGCCAATAAGAAGAGAAACTGCAAACAGTAATATAATGCGCTGTACCATGGCCAATAATAATCCAATATTTGTGGCTTTTTTTTGATCTTTTTTGGGTAGTTTATTTGCGGCAATCGAAATAAATACAATATTGTCAATACCTAATATTATCTCTAAAAAAGTTAATGTAAGCAGCGCTACCCAGGCATCAGGGCTTGTTAAAATATCGAACATAATTACTTAATTTTTAATACTGTTCCCAAAGATTTATTTGTTTCTCCCACAATCCCATACTCAAAAGTGTAGGAGCTATCCGTTGTGGTTCGTATTTTCATGTGAATTGATTTCTCTTCGGCTATATTTCTTGGATTCAATTTCTTCACTATATATTCACAATCATTTATCCACCTTACCGAGGAGGTGTCACTCTTTCCTTCATAAAAATCGATTTCAATATTATCATACCGAACAAAAGTGGTGGTCTTTTCTTCGTTATTTATCATTGAAGTAAAAGTAAAAGTACCATTTTTAAATGCTTTGCAGTCTCTTTTAGGTTGGTAACAGGAGCTTGTGACTAAAAAAACACAAACTATAAGGTAGAGCCATTTCATATTTGCAAAATAACAAAATAGTATGAATATCTATACCGAGGATTTAATGAATTTATGAAGCCATGTTGCTATTTCCCCACATTTTTGTTAAATGCCTCAAAACTACCATCCTCATAAAAAATTATTATTTTTTTAATTTTTTTCGAATTTGAAGGATATTCAGTGGAAGATAGAGTTTTGGAAGGGTAGGGTGCATCTGTTTCTTTTGAAGCAGCCGGAAACGTGCCTTTTCCATTAAGTAGCCAATAAAGATTTACTTCTGGAAACGACTTAACAACTTTTAAAACGAATTCAAGGCTGGGTTTGTTTCTCCCTGTTAGTAAGTGGGAAATAGTAGATCTTTGGACGGCTATCTTATCCGCAAAAGCTGAAGCGGAAAGCCCATAATATTTTAATAGTTTTTCTAAACGCCGTACAAATTCCTCTGTGTTTACCATTGTATAATAACCGATTAAATAGTTTTATATTTTCTGATATATTCCTTTTATATTAATGAATTAAGCTTACATAAATAGTATATTTAAACTTATATAAATATATGATATTTAGTAATATAACTTATAATTAACATCTTGCTCCTTATTTTGTTTACAACGGTACTCATATCTCTCGGATCAACCTTCCTGAGTGTTTACAAATGTAATTAATTTTATCACATTTGTAATTGAATTTGCCTTTACATTTGTAATTAAAATTAATTCATCTGTGAATTTTTCTTCTTTAAATTATCTGGAAATAAAAGAGCTTTCTGTGTATGGAAGATATATTAGCGGTTCGCAACTTCTATCTTTTATAAAGGGGAATTCAATCCGGAATAAAATTTCTCCCTTGGGTAAATCATTACAAAACAGACTTATTCATAAAGTAACACTAGGTAGCGGGAAAGTAAAAATCTTAATGTGGTCACAGATGCACGGCAACGAGACTACTACCACAAAGGCAGTACTGGATTTAATAAATTATTTAAATAAGGGAAATGATCTCACTGATCAAATTTTATCATCAGTTACCCTAACAATAGTTCCCGTCTTGAATCCTGATGGCGCTGCAGTTTATACCAGGGAAAATGCAAATAAGGTTGATTTAAACAGAGACGCACTGGAATTGAGTCAACCAGAAAGCCGGATACTACGAGTTCTTTATGATGAAATAAAGCCTGATTTCTGTTTTAATCTCCATGATCAGCGAACGATTTTTAGTGTGGGAAGCCTTGAGAAACCAGCCACTTTGTCGTTTTTGGCACCTGCCTATGATATTCAACGTAACGTCTCAGTCAGCAGAGGTCAAAGCATGAAAATTATTGTGGCCATATATAAAGCGCTGTCCTCTTTAATACCGGATCAGATCGGTAGATATGACGATGCTTTTAATCCCAATTGCGTAGGAGATGCATTCCAATTACTGGGAACACCCACCATATTATTTGAAGCAGGTCATTTTCCTCATGACTACCAAAGAGAACAGACAAGAGAATACTTATTTTATGCTTTAATCACAGCAATAACAGTAATTGCTCAAGCTAAAATAGAAGCATACAGTTTAAATACCTATTTTGACATTCCTGAAAATAATAAACGTTTTTTTGATGTATTAATCTTAAATGCAAATCTTATTGATAAGAAATATGACCATAATATTGGTATACTCTATAAAGAGGCATTGAATGAAGGAACCATAATGTTCAACCCCTTTATTGAAGCAACAGGTGAATTAAAAGATAGTTTCGGGCATAAATATTTTAATTGTATTGATCAAAATGATCTGGACTTCATAAAATCGGACAGAAAGCTGCATAAGCTCCTTTTTTAAATTATATCACGAAAAAGCGACATTTTTTTACATATAACTCAAAAAAACGTATTATTTATTGCATTTAAATTCTTAAATTTATCCCGAAGATAAAATTATTCTTAAAAATGGGGAAAATAAAATTAGACGAAATAGACCATCAAATTCTGGATATGTTAATTGATAATACCAGAACACCATTTACCGATATTGCTAAAAAATTACTTATTTCTGCGGGAACTGTTCATGTTAGGGTAAAAAAAATGGAGGAATCTGGGATTATTCGTGGCTCTTCACTCACTCTTGATTATGTAAAACTAGGTTATGCATTTATAGCCTATGTTGGCATCTTTCTGGAAAAAACACATCAAACTAAGTTTGTTTTAGAGCGTTTGAATCAAATTCCCTATGTTACTGTAGCCCATATTACTACCGGTAAATTCAACATTTTTTGTAAGATCCGAGCGAAGGATACTAATCATGCTAAGAATATCATATTTAAGATAGATGATATTGATGGGATTAGCAGAACTGAGACCATGATTTCCCTGGAAGAGAGCATTAACGACAAAAAACGTTTAATGCACACTATTTTTAATGAATTATAAAGGGAAAGAGTACTGGAAATTAATTTGCTCATTTTGAGGCCATGAATGGTTTTTGTTTATTTATGTTGATTTTCACCACGGCTATTCTCTATTATAACACAAAATCGAAAGATATTAACTTTCTCATTGGCCTCTATGAAAAATTCTGAACTGAAAAAAGAAGATTTCCATCCCTTTTACGAGCCGTACATTAAAACTTTGGGAGATGTAGAACTATTAGGGATGTTAAAAAGGCAATTGGAAAATTTTCCAATGTTTATTTCTAGTATTCCCAAAGATAAATTGCATTATACCTATAGTGCCGGAAAATGGACAATGGCCCAGGTATTGGTCCATATTTTAGATACCGAACGTGTATTTCAATACAGGGCTCTTCGATTTGCCAGAAACGATAAAACACCTTTACCTGGGTTTGATCAGGATATGTTTGTTATAGAATCTAATGCTGAAAGTTGGAATAAGGAGGAGTTTATA
>Ga0316198_10001467_pt1 | contig 13874 bp, 12 predicted proteins | sample OudBieAanoxic_MG_FD_204935 | JGI IMG/M metagenome (GOLD analysis project Ga0316198, IMG submission 204935) | Coastal sediment microbial communities from Oude Bieten Haven, Netherlands - site A anoxic | ecosystem: Environmental > Aquatic > Marine > Coastal > Sediment | place: Netherlands...
GAGAGCATTGTCTGTCTACCGCACCATTTTCATTTGACAATTACAGGTATTGAGGAGGTGGAAGTTGATGCAATCTCCCAATAAACGTATGAATGTCAGAGAACTGGTCATGTTAAGCTTGCTTATTGCCATTGCCCTTGTTTTAAGTTACTTTGAACGCTTTATACCAATGACGATTGCTGTGCCAGGTGTTAAACTTGGTCTGGCCAATGTCGTGACCCTCTTATGTCTCCATCTTTATAAACCGTCACGTATATACCTTCTGATTATTGTGAGGGTCTTGCTAGCATCACTCTTCATTGGTAGTATGATGAGTTTTTGGTACAGCCTGACAGGTGGCTTGCTTAGTGGAACAGCGATGATGGTGACGGCATGGTTACTTAAGGATAAAGTTAGCTTAATTGGTATTAGTGCCATTGGCGCAATCTTCCATAATATTGGTCAGCTAATCATTGTGACCATTATTACAGATAGTTTCTATGTCGCATTAGGTTATTTCCCTATGCTTCTGATTGCTGGGATTGTGACCGGTATTTTCATTGGTATTGTTGGTAAGGTGACCAAGCCTTACCTCATACAAGTGGCTAAAGCGTAAGCTATGTAGGTTAGGTACATGAACGAATCATGTACGAGTGTTACATAATAATTAAATATACGAAATTTACCTTTTAAAAAACTTAGGTATTTGCTATAATCGAGATGGTGTTCAAATAATGCACACGGATTAAGACGAATACCTATTTTTTAATGAAATTTAGTGATTAATTGGAACATAGATGCCCCTCAAGAATAGCGTTGTACCTTTAAGGAGAAATTTGTGAAGAGATTATTAGGAATATGCCTTGTTATGGCACTTTTGATCAATATAGGATCGGTAACCACTTATGCAGGCGATTATCCAGAGAAACTTTACTTGAAATACAATGAAAATATTTATAAGTATAATGGTCGACTTGTTACGGTGGAAATTAATGATCGAACGATCGAGACTGGCGATATGCCAGCGGTTATTATTGATGGGCGTACACTAGTTCCAGTACGTGAAGTTTTCGAATCAACTTATTTTGGTGCGACGGTGAACTGGAACGGAGACGAACAAGAAGTGAGCATTGCTTATGAAGATAAGTTGATTGTCTTACAGATTGATAATAAACTTGCCTATGTTAATGGCGTAGAAATAGAGTTAGATGTACCACCAATGTTGATTCAGGACATCAGCAAAAACTATCCTAAAACAATGATTCCCCTTAGGTTTGTATCTGAGTCTCTTGCTTTTGATGTGGATTGGGACGAAGGTTCCTATACAGCCATGTTAGATAATGGACGGGTGAATGACTCAGTATCTACTGAAGTACCAGCAGAAGTGGAAGTGACGCCGGATCAACCAGTGTCACCAGAAGTGCCGGATATACCAGATTCAACGGAGTCGGATCAAGAAGTTGAGGCATCAGATGACGAAGATCAAGAAGAGAAGAGCCAAGAGAGTGATAAGGCAACAAATGATGATAAGGCTACGATTACCTCGGGTGAAAAATTAGATGGTTTAACCGGTGAAGGGGCTAATAGAGCCTTGCCAACACCCCTTAAAGAGTCACCAGTCCAATGGTCAGCAACAGCAGAACAATTGGCTGAACTAGATGAGACTTATGTTGAGACGGCGATTACGAATGAGGAACACTCAGAGACCCAAATTAAAGATGTGGACTACGATGATGATGGCGCCTTTAAACAATTCACTATAGAGTCAACGTCAGCTATGTCAGCGGTTGATTATTTTGTCTGGGGCAATAAATTCATTATTGATATCTCCAACTCTGTGAATAAGTTAGAAGCGGAGGAGACTTTTGAAGATAACCCAATTCTGACAAGTATTCGTGCCAGCCAATATAGTTTGTCTCCTAATTCTACTCGTATTGTTCTTGACTTACGAGATGGTGGTAATAAGTTTGATTTAAGCTTTAATGATGATCGTGACAAGTTAATGGTACGTGTAACAGATAATAGTATTCATGATATTTACCTTGGTCAGAATGATTTAGGCGATTATATACAAGTGACGGGTGTTGCAGCACCAGATGTGACTATGTTCCGTCTTTCGGCACCAGATAGAATTGTTATTGATTTTCCTAACACTCAAACGCTACTAGGATTTAATGAAGGTGAAGCGGAAGGTCAATATGTTCAAAAGATTAGAACGGCACAATTTGATGCCACTACGACGCGTATCGTCGTTGAGACAGATGGTCAAGCAGATTACCAGATTACCCAAGCAGAGGGTGGTCAAACAGTGATTCAGTTCAGTGAACCAGGTTACAAAAATATCGAGTATGAAAACATCGATAGTCCAACCATATCACTAGACCAAGATGAAGTTGATATTAGTATAGAAGGTATTGTCTATAACAATGATTATATGAACAGAACCTATACCATCACCTTATCAGAGAATTATGGCAATCTTTTTGGTGATGGTTCCATAAAGGTCAACGATGGGATCATTGAAACCATTGAAGTGACTGAGACCGATGAAGGTTTGACGAAAATTGTTATTGAATCGACAACGGTACATGAGTACAGAATTGAAGAAATTGATGATAAAATTTATATTAAGGCCTATAAACCTAGAGAACTTTTTGATCAAATTATCGTGGTAGATGCAGGTCATGGGGGTAAAGATCCTGGCGCTGTTGCCAATGATCTACATGAAAAAACAGTTAACTTAGACATTACAGCTTATTTAAAGGAAATGTTGGATGAGGATGAGGCTTATAAGGTCTATTACACACGTTTGACTGATGATTATTATCCTACCTTGCAAGAACGTTGTGACCTAGCCAATGAAATTGATGCAGATATGTTCCTTAGTATTCACAACAACGCTTACCATTCCAGTGAAACTGGGACTGAGACCTTATATTTTCCTTCACAGGAAACTGGCGTATTAACGTCACCAGCCTTAGCCAATATATTCCAAGACCAACTAGTTGAATCACTGGGATCAAATGACAGAGGTATTAAGCAAAGAGAGAATCTATATGTCCTGAAACACACCGCAATGCCAGCGATTATTGTTGAGATTGGATTTTTGACCAATGTGAACGATGCTTCGAAGCTTAAAGAAAATGCTTATCTAAAAGAAGCGGCAACAGCCTTGTATGTAGCCGTTGAAGAAGTCTTTGGTGTCTACCCAACCCGTCGTAATTGAGGATGAATTTTGCCCTATATGGTTGGTAGGCAAGTGAGTGAGTCGTTCTTATGGGACGACTTACTTTTATGTTATACTAGAGGTGATTGATCATGAGATTCTTAGGCGGAGGCTTTTAAATGAAAGAACAGATACTTAAAATTTTGACCGATTGTAATGGCTACGTGTCAGGTGAAGCCTTAAGCCAACAGTTGGGTGTCTCACGAACAGCCGTGTGGAAAGTCATTAATAAGCTTAAAGAAGAAGGTTACAGAATTGATTCTGTACGTAATAAAGGTTATTGTCTTACGGCGACCACGACTGAGTTAGTAGAAGATGCCATTAAATTAAGGCTCTCAGAAACCAGTATTTTTAAGAAGGTTGAGCTTTATGAGACCCTTGATTCTACGAATTCAGCGGCCAAAAGATTGTGGCAAAATGGCGACCAGGAAGCAATGCTTGTACTTTCGAGAGAACAGACGGCAGGTAAAGGCAGAAGGGGACGTCAGTGGCTTTCACCAAAAGACCAAGGCGTCTTTATGTCTATGCTCCTTACACCGGATATAGAGCCGGTCCATGGGTCCATGCTAACCCTAGTTGCTGGATTAGCAGTATGTGAAGCTATCGAAGAACTGACAGGTCTAGAACCAATGATTAAGTGGCCTAATGACTTGGTGCTCAATAATAAGAAGATATGTGGTATCTTAACGGAAATGAGTGCTGAAGTTGATTTTATCCATTATGTGGTGGTTGGTATAGGTGTTAATGTTAGCCAAGAAGAATTCGATGATCAAATTGAGACGATGGCTACCTCTATCGGACAGGTATGGGGACGAACCTTAAGTAGACCTGACCTTATAGGTAAGATCATTGAAAAGTTTGAAGTACATTACAAAGAGTTCTTATTAGTAAAAGACTTAAGTTTTTTGGTAAGGGCTTATAATGCGCGGTGTATCAACGTAGGTGCTAAACTTAGAGTTAGTAGTAGAAATGCAACTATAGAAGGGGAAGGTATTGGAGTGAATCCGGATGGTACGTTGCAGATTCGTCTCGCTGATGGTACAATCACATCAGTGAATGCTGGCGAAGTATCTGTCAGAGGCTTATATGGTTACGTATAAGCAAGGTATAGGTGTTAATGAATAAGAGATAGGATAGGAAGATAAGATGGATTATGAAGAAGTTGTGCTAGCGGTGTCTAGCAGTTATGATAGGAAGTATTATTTTAACCCAGAGTTTAACGCATTGCCAGATACGATCAAAGAGGACATCCAAGTAAGAATGGTCATGTTCACAATGGAAATTGGCGGCATTCTTACGATGGCTTATGATGAAGATGGCACCTTAATATTTAGAACTGAATCAGATGAAGAAGATATACTTTATGATGAGATAGGGGCCCATCTTAAAATCAAGCAAATGACCATCGATGATCGGGAATTGTTAGAGAATTTAGAGATGTTCTTCAAGGTTTTTTATCTGGGGGAAACGTTATAGGGGTCATGTATTATCCTAAGGACTTGCCTTGTAAGCTTGTTAATGAAGAAGGAAGTAATTTGCAATTTAGCTAATTAGTGCTATAATTGTGATGTTATTTATACACATGTCTTGTACCCATTAAGGGACGAGAACAGGAGGAAGAAAATGAATAAAGTACTTAAAGATACTCGAACAATGGTTGTCCTTGGTCTTATGTTAGCCATTACAATGATTCTGGATTTGACACCGCTTGGTGCAATACCCATGGGAACAGTTGTGGCGACGATTGCCCACGTACCAACCATACTAGTCGGCATTATCTTAGGACCAGTTGCTGGTCTGATTATGGGACTAGCCCTAGGACTTGTGTCCTTGTTTCATGCACTTTTACGACCGGCCTCACCTTTTTCGTTGCTATTTATTAACCCTTTGATTTCTGTCTTACCAAGAATGTTCATTGGTGTGACGGCTTACTATGCTTATACAGGGGTTAAACATCTTTTTGGTGGTAGTCGTACGAACCCTATTGCTATTGGTGTTGGTGCGGCCATAGGAAGCTTGACGAATACTATTTTGGTGCTACTTATGTTGACCCTAATCTATGGTGGTCGTATCGTTGAAATGCTTTCAGCGGCAGGCATCAATGTGTCAGCAGTAAAGTGGGCGATAGGTGTTGCTTTGAGCAATGGACTAATTGAAGCTGTGATAGCGGTGGTCATCGTTGTGGCGATAGCAAGTGTTTATTTACGTAGTAATAGAAATTAGTGATGTACAAGTTACATATATAATAGTAGAGCGCGAAACCTTGAAAGTTGTCTTTCTTGGTTTTTGCGTTTTTTTACCTTAGGAGGCGTAGCATGTTATTAGCAATTGATGTAGGTAATACCAATATCACCATCGGTGTTCATGATCGGATGGAGTGGATTGGTCGATTTAGAATGACAACAATAACACCAAGAACTTCGGATGAGTATGGTCTGTTGATTCGTTCAATGTTAGAGTCCAAAGAAATTAGTGCTAAGGACATTAGTGATGTGATTATTTCATCCGTGGTACCCAATATTATGTACTCCCTGTCTAATGGTATTCGTAAGTATATTAATAAAGAACCGATTATTATTGGTCCAGGTGTCAAAACGGGTATTTCCATTCATACAGATGACCCTAGAGAAGTGGGAGCAGACAGAATTGTGGATGCGGCAGGGGCATATTTTGAATATGGTGGTCCGGTTTTAGTCATTGATTTTGGAACGGCTACCACTTACGATGTGGTCCTTGATAAAGGCATCTTTGAGGTTGCGGTTACATCGCCAGGCATTAAGATTACAGCCAATGCTCTGTGGAATAAATCGGCTAAGCTGCCTGAAATAGAGATAAAAAAGCCGGTATCAATTTTAGCCAAAAATACGGTGACTAGTATGCAAGCTGGCTTGGTGTATGGCTATATTGGACAAGTGGAATATATTGTCAAAAGAATTAAGATGGAAATGGACCTGCCGGACATGAAGGTTGTTGCGACTGGGGGGCTGGCACGAATTATGAAGGGCGAGACCGACGTTATTGATATATATGACAGTAACCTGACTTTTAAGGGACTTAAGTATATTTATGATAGGAATAGGCGATAAGATGAGAATTGGTAATCTAGAGTTTAAGAACAATGTCTTTTTAGCACCGCTTGCAGGGGTGTCGGATCGACCCTTTCGTCTACTTTGCTCCGAACAGGGAGCTGGTCTAGTTTATACAGAGATGGTGAGTGCTAAAGCAATTTCGTATGACAATAAGAAGACGGACTTATTGTTAACGGTATCGCCAGAAAAGGAACGGGTAGGAATTCAGTTATTTGGTCGCGAGCCAGAAATCCTTGCAGCTAGTGCTCAGAAGATTGATCATGAGGGTATTACACTCTTTGACATTAACATGGGTTGCCCAGTGCCAAAGATTGTGAATAATGGTGAAGGTTCGGCGCTTATGAAAGAACCTAAGCAAATAGAAGCGATTGTTAAGGCAATGGTGAAAGCTGTGGATAAACCTATTACCATTAAAATTAGAAGTGGTTTTGATACAGATACCATTAATGCGGTGGAAGTTGCAAAAATTGCAGAGGCTTCCGGGGCGGCGGCCATTGGTGTTCATGGTAGAACTAGGGAACAATATTATAGTGGTCAAGCGGATTGGTCCATAATCCGACAAGTAAAAGAGGCAGTTAGTATTCCAGTCATCGGTAACGGGGATATATTCTCGGCGACAGATGGCAAAGCGATGTTAGATCAGACTGGATGTGACGCCATACTAATTGCTAGAGGAGCTCAAGGGAACCCATGGATTTTCAGTGAAGTCCTTCATTATTTAAAGACAGGTGAACCATTAAAAAGACCATCACCGGAAGATGTTGTCGAGATGATTAGAAGGCATAAAGAGCTAATGATTGAAGAGAAAGGAGCCTATGTTGCCTTAAGGGAAATGCGCAAACATGTGTCCTGGTATACCAAGGGAATGAAGCATTCAACGGTCCTAAGAAAAGAAATCAATACTTTGGAAGACATGGATGGATTTGATGCTTTGATTTATGAAATATTGACAAAACAGTAAGAAAACTTAGGTCTACATAACTTATAAGGACGAATAATCGGTTAAACACACTGAATTGTTTCGATTACATTGACATTAATAAATTTCTAAGTTATAATATCTTGAATAAAATGGGAAGCTATAGTCTTGTGTCAGAAGGTGATACAGATAAATAAATTTAGAAGGGGTGTACTAAATGCCTGATAAAAAAGTGATATTAACTTACCGAGGACTGAAGGACTTAGAACAAGAAATTCAGGAGTTGAAAGTTAACAAAAGAAAAGATATTGCACAAAAGATTAAAGAAGCCAGAGAACAGGGTGACTTGTCTGAAAACGCTGAATACGATGCTGCCAAAGAAGAGCAAGCAGAAGTTGAAGCACGTATTGCCTACATTGAAAAATTACTTAAAAATGTTGAAGTAATTGATGAAGATGAAGTGGACCTTAGTGTCATTAGTGTAGGCTGTAAGGCAAGGTTATTTGACGTGGAGTTTGATGAAGAAATTGATTATGCTATCGTCGGATCAACAGAAGCAGACCCATTACGTAATAAAATTTCTAATGAATCACCTGTCGGTAAAGCATTGATGGGTAAGAAAGTAGGCGACATAGCTGAAGTAAGTACGCCAGCTGGAATGCTTTCATTCAAAATATTGGAAATACATAGATAGGACGAAATTGTCTTAGAGAAGGAGTGTTACTCTTGGAAAACAACAAGGTTACAACTAGCGAACCAGATTTAAATGAACTTTTGATCATAAAGAGAAATAAGTTGTCGGAGCTTCAAGCGGCTGGCAATGACCCATTCGAAATCACGAAATATGATGTGTCTCACCATGGCCAAGATATTCTTGATCAATTTGACGATCTTGAAGGTCAAGTGGTTAGTATTGCTGGTCGTATTATGACAAAACGTCTGATGGGTAAAGCAGCCTTCATTCATATTCAGGATAAAGAAGGGCAGATTCAAGCCTATATTCGCAAGGATATGATTGGTGATGCGCCTTTTGATGTCTTTAAAACCTATGACTTAGGGGATATTGTTGGTGTCAAAGGTCTAGTATTTAAAACCCAAAAAGGTGAAATATCGGTTAAAGCCAATGAAATCACTTTATTATCTAAGAGCTTGCAAGTTCTGCCAGAAAAGTACCATGGCCTTAAGGATACGGATACTAGATATCGTCAACGTTATCTAGATTTAATTGTTAACCCTGATGTCAAAGAGACTTTTTTTAAGCGTTCTAAAATTATTCGTGAGATTAGAGCTTACTTAGATAACAGAGATTACTTAGAAGTTGAGACACCTGTCTTGCATACAATACCAGGTGGTGCAGCGGCAAGACCATTCTTAACACATCATAATGCCCTTGATATGGATATTCATATCCGTATATCATTAGAACTTCATTTGAAGCGACTAATTGTTGGTGGTATGGAACGTGTCTATGAGATGGGACGTGTATTCCGTAATGAAGGCTTGTCTATTAGACATAATCCTGAGTTCACCTTATTAGAACTTTATGAAGCTTATACTGACTACCATGGTATGATGGACTTGACTGAAGACCTTATCCGTACTGTAGCTAGAAATGTATTGGGTTCAGCTGTTGTTGTATATGATGAAGTTGAGATTGATTTAGAGAAGCCTTTTGAGCGCTTAACAATGATTGATTCAATTAAGCGATACACAGATATAGATTTTGCAGATTATCCAGACGATGCCTCAGCTATAGCTTTAGCGGATGAAAAAGAAGTTCATATAGAAAAGCACTTCAAACGTGGTGAAATTATTAATGCCTTCTTCGAAGCTTTCGTTGAGGACCACTTAGTACAACCAACCTTTATTATGGATCACCCAGTTGAGATTTCTCCATTGGCTAAGCGTAAGCCTGAAGATCCAGCATATACAGAGCGCTTTGAACTTTTCATTACTAAACGTGAATTTGCTAATGCATTCTCAGAGTTGAATGATCCAATTGACCAACGTAGCCGTTTTGATTACCAAGAATCGCTAAGAGAAGCTGGTGATGAAGAGGCCAACCGTGTTGATGAAGACTTCCTCGTAGCCCTTGAGTATGGTATGCCACCTACAGGTGGTCTTGGTATTGGTATTGACCGTTTAGTCATGCTGTTGACCAATTCATATTCTATTAGAGATGTACTGCTCTTCCCTACTATGAAGCATAAAGACTAAGGTCTGTTTTAAGAGACTTTGTCATAAAGTGCCAAAATGTAGGTCGATATATTAAGAATTAGAGATCCGTAAATGACGGTAGGAGAAATCCTACCGTTTTTTGATGTTAAAAATAATATTAAATCTTGTATGCTTTTGTTATACTGTAGGAGTCCTTAAAAAATATATAAAAGACAAGCAATCAGGTGTGGGTATAAGGGTGACACCTGATGGGTATTGAGCTAGGGAGAATAATCATACTAAATGGCGGAAACAAGGAGCTTATAATGAAAAAAGAACAAGGGTTTCAATGGAATAGTTTGAATTTAGGTGTATGTTATTATCCGGAGCATTGGAATAAGACGATGTGGGAAGAGGATCTTAAACGCATGCTTGCTGTAGGTATTGAAACAATACGTATTGGTGAATTTGCATGGAGTCAATTTGAATTAAGGGAAGGCGAATTTAATTATTCGTTTTTCGATGCTTTTATGCATGTTGTAGAAAAAACTGGCATGAAGGTGATATTTGGTACGCCTACAGCCACACCTCCAGCGTGGTTAACAAAAAAATATCCTGAAGTCTTGAATTGCGATATTAATGGTACACCCTATCAACATGGTGCGCGCCGACATTATACCTATAATTCGCCTAAATATGTAGAGTTAACAAAAATAATAGTGGAAAAAATAGCCAGTCATTATGGTAGACATCCAAGTATTATTGGTTGGCAGATAGATAATGAGTTCAATTGTGAATTGGCCGAATTTTATTCAGAAAGTGATACAAATGCATTTAGAGGATTTCTAAAAGAGAAATATGAAAGCTTAGAAAAGCTGAATGATGCATGGGGTACTGTTTTTTGGAACCAAACCTATACAGACTGGGATCAAGTATACGTGCCAAGAAAAGTTATACACAATTCAACGAACCCCCATGTAAAGTTGGATTATATTCGTTTTGTTTCAGCGAGTACCATTAACTACTGTAAGATTCAAAGTGATATTATTAGAAAGTATGTTAACAATGAGGTGTTTATTACAACCAATGGCCTATTTGACCATGTCGATAATCACCAAATGACCAATGAATGCCTAGATGTCTATACGTATGATTCATACCCAAACTTTGCTTACGGCTTGGTGGCAGATCCTCATAACAATAAGACCTTGAATGATAGGCGGTGGAGTAAGCATCTGACCGATGTTCGATCGATATGCCCTCATTTTGGTATTATGGAACAACAATCAGGTGCGAATGGCTGGAATGACCGAATGGAAGGACCAGCGCCTAAACCGGGTCAGTTAATGTTGTGGTCCATGCAGAGTATTGCTCATGGTGCTGATTTTGTTAGTTATTTCAGGTGGAGGACATGTAACAAAGGTAGTGAAATATATTGGCATGGTATTTTGGATTATGATAATAGAGACAATAGGAAGTTAGCAGAGGTCGGTAAAGTTAATATAAGGCTTAAGAAGATACAAGAGATGACAGGGGCTAAGTACAAGGCTTCGGTGGCTGTCATAAAAGATTACGACAATATTTGGGATGAAGAAGTGGACCGGTGGCATAAACAAATTGCCAAAGTAAGTGATGATGAACTGTTTGTGGCCTTACAAATGAATCATACACCTTTTGATTATCTATATATGGATAAGACGGTAGAACTTGAAGCCCTTATGGCCTATTCATTAATCATTTATCCACACCCCTTAATATTGAACACTGAAAGAGTGGCCTTGCTGAAAAAATATGTTGAAGCAGGTGGATGCCTCGTTCTTGGTGCTCGAACTGGTATGAAAGATTGTCATGGCCAATGTGTGATGACAGCAATGCCGGGGTTAGCTACTGATTTAGTAGGTGTTACGGTAGAAGACTTTACTTTGATTGGACCTGGGGATGGCAAGGTTTATGCCGAGTATTGTGAGACGGTAGTTGAAATGCCTGTTTTTAATGAAATCCTAAAAGTAGAGGGTAATCATACAGATATTCTTGCCAAATATACGAATAATTATTATAAAGGTATGCCTGCAATAACGAAAAATGTCTTGGGTGCAGGTTCGACCTTTTATGTTGGTTCATCATTTAACCGTGAAATTATCGAAATGATTTTAGGTCAAACCAAGAACTTGGCACCTTATAAAGAAATCCTTGAGTTAGAGGAAGGCTGTGAAATTGCTGTAAGAGTAAAAGAGGGATCGATGTTCTTTATAGTCATGAACTTTATGAATGCAAAAGCAATTCTGAAGCTCCATGAAGAAATGTTAGATATGGATACAGATAAGAAAAGCCGGGGTCCTATTACATTAGAACCATTTGAGACAAAAGTATATAGGCGTAGGACCTGATGGCATTGGCATATTTAACTTTTTGTTAATATTATAGTGTCGAAATGCCTAGCGGACTATGTTATAATATTATGCAGTGTAAACCCATATAAGGGTCATGTAATTCACGAGAAACAGAGAGGTTCACTAAATATATGAAGAAGGATGATCTTAAGTATAAATGGCATCATTTAGTCATTGCAGGGGTTTTAAGCATTGCATTAAGTGGCTGTGTATCGGAGCCGGTAGTAGAAGAAGTATTATTGATACCACCAGTTGAAGTCGAAGTGTTGGTGGAAGAACCACTAGCAGAACCAGAAGTACTTGGTATTGAAGAGACGATTGTGACGGAAGTCTTGGTGGACTACACGACCTTTGATTCAGTTTCCGCGATGAATACAGATACATATTTTGACCGAGAACCAATTAAAGGGATCTATGTTAGTGGGCATGTCGCAGGGATAAGTTCTAGAATGGATGCCCTTATTGAGCTGGCAGATACGACGGAAATCAATGCATTTGTCATTGATGTCAAGGCGGATGAAGGACGTATCACTTATGATGTCGATATTGCAGCAGTAGATGAAATCGGAGCAGATACAAATTATATTAAGGATATTGATGGTCTAATGGATAAACTGTATGATCATGATATTTACCCGATTGCTCGGATTGTTACCTTTAAAGATCCTTATTTAGCCAAGAATAAGCCTGAGTACGCTATTAAGAATCAGGACGGGTCATTGTGGTATTACAAAAATGTACCATGGCTGAATCCTTACAATAAGGAATCTTGGGATTATGTCCTTGATGTAGCGAAAGACGCGGCAAAAAAGGGCTTTAAAGAAATTCAATTTGATTATATAAGGTTTGAAGCGACCAGCACATTGAAGAATGCTAATTTCGATGGGTTAGAAAATGGGTTAGATCGTAAAGACATCATCTTAGAATTTGTTGAATATGCGATGGAAGAGTTAAAGCCGTATGGCGTTGAAGTTTCGGCGGATGTATTTGGTACTGTTATTACAAGCGATGTCGATGCAACGATTATCGGTCAAGATTATGTAAGAATGTCGAATGTCCTTGATGTGATATGTCCTATGGTATACCCATCTCATTACGGCTATGGCTTTTATGGGACACCTTCTGGTCAACACTCTGACTTGTACCCCTATAGAATTATTAAAGGGTCAATGGATGACTCGACAAAAGAACTAGATAAGATCCCAGAAGGGGAGAAAAGTGCAGTTGTTCGACCTTGGTTACAAGCTTTTACAGCATCGTATCTTGGGTCTGGTAATTATATGGTTTATGGTAAGGAAGCAATAAGAGATCAAATTGAAGCAACCTATGATGCAGGTCTGGAAGAATGGATTCTATGGCATGCAGGTGTTAGATATAACGACAGTTATTTGTTACCGGAGGAATAATATGGTGAATCAAGAAAAAGTGAAGTTAATGGCCAAGTTAGCTTCCTATGAAAAAAATGGCAAAGAAGATTTAATCTCTACGGAATACTTTAGAGCGGATTATGTCTCTTACAATAGTTTTTTGATTATGTTTGGCGTCACGGTTTGCTTGGTGTTGTTCTTCCTTGCAGACTTTGGGGGGAAGTTCTTCGATAATATGCAGAACTTTTTTGAATTTGATTTTATTGGCCAAGGTATGGATTATTTAACAATTTGGCTAGTGTTTATGGTTATATATGGCGTTATTGCATCGGTGGTCTACAGGAAACGATACAATGATAGTAAAAGAAGAATCGACATCTATCAAAAGATGTTAAAAGATCTTAAGAGGATGTAGCAGTTGATAGTAAAACTGCTTAGGAGGATTATTAAATGACAACATTACTAGAAATCAAGGAGCAAATTGTCTCCCTTTACAAAAGAGTTGAATTCATACTATTGCCAGTAATTAAATTCATCTTTGCAATGATTATTTTATCTAAGGTTAGCGGTTTTATGGATAACTTTGATAGCACAGGCAAGCTGGAAATACTTAACAAGACAACGATTCGGATGGCAATGTCATTGATTGTGGCTTTTGTACCATCTACTTGGTTCGTTTTTTTAATTATTGTGAATATCTGTGGAAGACTATTTTTTGTCTCTATAGAGGCAACGGTGATTGTTCTA
>Ga0316198_10001468_pt1 | contig 13869 bp, 11 predicted proteins | sample OudBieAanoxic_MG_FD_204935 | JGI IMG/M metagenome (GOLD analysis project Ga0316198, IMG submission 204935) | Coastal sediment microbial communities from Oude Bieten Haven, Netherlands - site A anoxic | ecosystem: Environmental > Aquatic > Marine > Coastal > Sediment | place: Netherlands...
TCGTTCGGGCCGACGGGGAGCTTGCGTGCAAGCTGGAGGTCGTCTTGGTCGCGTTTGATGCGAAGACCCGCAAGTCTATCGATGTGCCGGCTCACTGGCGGATCGCTGAAGCCAGCTAGCTGAGCTTGCTCACCCAGGCTTCGGTTTCATTCCAGAGCCGGTGTGCGACTTCGGAGTCGTCCGATTCCTGGCTGACTTCGGCGGGCGCGCACTCTTCGTAGTAGATGCCGCCCGAAAGCCCTGGCGCCGTCGCGCAATGAATCTGGGTTTGCGCGCCTTCTTCCGGCGACTTCAGAAGGACGCCTTCCACGGACAGCAGGGCATTGCGCGCGCGCCCGGCCCAGGTTCCCTCGAGCCCTTTCGTGGCCACGTTCGTCGAGACAGCGCCAGGATGCAGGCAGTACGACTGAATCCCGTGTTCGCGCGCGAAGCGTCGCTGCGCCTCGAACGTCGCGTGGACGAGAGCGAGCTTGGCTCCCCCGTAGGCCTTCCACGAGCTGTAGGGCTCGCTGTGCTCGAAGAGCTGCGAGTTCGACCCCTTGAAGTGGAGCTTCGAGGAGACATTGACGATGCGTGCCTCGCCGGTCTTCTCCGCCGCCTTCTTCAGCGCTGGCAACAGGAGCTGTGTCAGGTGCATCGTTCCGAGGTAGTTCGTTCGCCAATGGATCTCGAAGCCGTCCGCGGTGAGGTGCGGCTCTTTCCACGCCGACATCAGGTCGAGGTGTACGCCGGCGTTGTTGACCAGCGCGTCGAGCGTGTCGCCCTCGGTGTCGACATACCATTGCGCGAACTGCGCTACCGAGTCGGCATCGCAGAGATCGAGCGGGTGCGCCTTCAGGTGTCGCGCACGCTGCGGTTCTCGCAGCGCAGTCGATAGGGCAGCCCGGGTTGCCTCGGTGTTCTTCCGAGTCGTGACGACGACCGTCGCCCCCCAGTCCGCCAGTGTGCGGGCGGTTTCGAAGCCGAGAGATCCCGGGCTGGCGCCCGTGACGATCATCTTCTTGCCTTCGAGATCCACGCGCTCGGCGAGCGCCGTTTTGACGAACAGTCGTCGCTTGGTTCTAGGCATTCGCACCGGATGGTCGCATACCCGGTCGCGACGGGCACGGCGGTCGACACGATGGAGGCGTTCGATTACACCCAACGCCGTTCACCGAAACGACGCACATGGGCTATTTCACCGGCAAAATCGCCTTGGTCACCGGTGCCGCATCTGGCATCGGACGGGGCCTCTGCGAAGCGCTCTGTGCCGAGGGCGCGGTCGTATACGCCGCGGATATCCAGGAAGAGAAGCTCCGAGAGCTGGAGCAATCCGTGGCGGGGAAGGGAACGATTCAGGGCGTCGCCTTGGACGTCGTTGATGCGAGCGACTTCGATCGAGTCCTCGATCGAGTGCTCGAGGAGCAAGGACGTCTCGACCTCATCGTGAACAACGCGGGCACCGGCGTGGTCGGCGACTTCCTGCAGATCGAGCTCGAGGACATCCGAAAGTCGATCGACGTGAACCTCTGGGGCGTCATCTACGGGACGAAAGCCGCGTATCGAATCATGGCGATGCAAGGTCACGGTCACATCGTCAACGTCGCCTCTTCTGCCGGGGTGATGCCTGTCCCGATGCAGACTGTCTACGCAACTTCGAAGCACGCTGTGGTTGGCTTGTCGCGATCTCTACGGGTCGAGGCGGCGGTTTACGGCGTGAAAGTCAGCGCTGTGCTTCCAGGCTTGGTGCGAACGGGTTTCTTCGACGCCGCGAAAGTCGTGGGCAAGTACGACTACCAGCGGGAGATGAATGAGCTGCCGATCCGGCCCATCGCTCCGCGTCGAGCAGGCGAGCTGATCCTCGACGGCATTCGCGCCAACCGCGAGCTCATCAGCTTCCCGACGAGCAACACGGTCATACTCACGTTGTTCCGCCTCTTTCCCCGCGTCATGGGATGGTTTGTCGCCAAGGCGACGGTGAAGTCTCTCGAGGCCGACCTCTAGTTCACGCCGCGGGCTTGGTCGCCCCAGAACTGCTTGCGAAGGGCCTTCTTGTCGGGCTTGCCAAGCGCGGAGAGTGGGATCTGCGCGACGAAGTCGACCGACTTGGGCGATTGCACCGCTCCTTTGGCGTCTTTGACCCTGGCCTTGAGCTCCGCAGCGAGCTCGTCGGTGCCCTCGTGCCCCGGTCTGAGAATGACCACGGCTTTGACCGCCTCGCCCCACTTCTCTTCGGGGACGCCGATCACCGCGACTTGAGCGACCGCCGGATGCGCCGAGATCACATCTTCGATTTCGCGCGGGAACACGTTGAAGCCCCCCGTCACGATCATGTCCTTCTTGCGGTCGACGATGTGGAGGAACCCTTCGTCGTCGAAGCGGCCAACATCGCCGGTGTGCAGCCACCCACCCGCGAAGGCCTCTTCGGTCTGTTCCGGAAGCCCGTTGTAGCCCTCCATCACGAGCGGGGCGCGCACACAGATCTCGCCTGCTTCTCCTTGTGGCGCAGCTTGGTTGTTCTCATCGAGGAGCGCGAGATGCACCCAGGGGCTCGGCCGTCCGCACGAGGCGAAACGTTCCGGCTTCGATAGGTCGTGCTCTTTCTTCTTCAAGTGCGTCAGCGCCATCGGCGCCTCGGACTGGCCGAAACACTGAAAGAAGATCTGCCCCCATTTTTCGACGCCCTCTTTCAGACGCGCCGGGCTCATCGGCGACGCGCCATAGAACAGGGTCTCTAGGCTCGAAAGATCCGCGGTCTCGGCGCGGGGATGGTCGAGGAGCGGATAGATCATCACCGGCACGAGGAACGTCGCGGTGATTCGGTGTTGCTCGATTGCATCGAAAACGAGGTCCGGGGTGAACCCTTGAAGCGCTACGAACGCGCCGCCGCGTTGGAGTGTCGGCACGACGAACGCCGCCGCGGCGTGCGAGAGCGGTGTCGCGATTAGGAAGCGAACTTCCTCGGGCCACTCCCACTCGGCCATCTGCACCATCGTCATGTAGGCAGCGGAGCGATAGGGTTGACGCACGCCTTTGGGGCGTCCGGTCGTCCCCCCGGTGTACACGATCGTATTGAGGTCGTTCGGCCCGATGTCCGGAGCAAGCAGGGGCTTCGGCTCGAACGTGGCCGCCAGCGCGTTCAGATCTTCACCCGCGTCGCTGGGACCGAGGCCGAGCAGGTTCTTCAGCCCAGGCACCCGTTCCTTCAGCTCTGCGGCCCGTTGCCCGAAGTAGGCGGCGTCATACACGAGGGTTTCGATGCCCGCGTCTTGCAGCACGTAGGCTTGATCCTCTGCAGAGCCGAGCGGATGGAGTGGGGTATTGCAGGAGCCGATCAACATGTTCGCGCAGAGGTTGTACAGAACCTCCGGCCGGTTCGCGGACAGGATGGCCGTGCCCGAGCCCTTTTCGACCCCCTTCGAAGCCAACGCCTGGGCGAAGCAGCTCGCATGTGCGCGCACCTCTGCGTAGGTGATTGTCGCGTCGCCGAGGAACAAGAAGGGGCGATCGTCGTACCGGTTGAGCCCATCGATGATGAGATGGGGCAGCAGTGGCATGTCGAACATTCGGTCATGGGTCATCGGGGCTCTCTCCTTTGGGCGCGAAGTGTCTAAGAATGAACTCTGCGACGGATGCGGTGAATGTATCGTTCCGGTCGCCGGCAACCATGTGGGCGGCGTCTTCGAGATCGACGTATTCGGCGTGCGGGACGACGCTGAGAAGCTCTTGCGCGTTCGCCTCGGACACCACGTCGCTGAGGCGGCCGCGGATCAGAAGCACGGGGAGATCGAGCTCCTTCGCCGCATCGAGCCGAGCCTGGATCTCGTCTTGGGCAGCCTTGGCATCGCTCCACTCCTCCGGGTCCCACGAGCGAATCATCGCGGGGTCCCAGTGCCAGCGGTAGCGGCCGTCGTCGCCGAGACGGAGGTTCTTCGCGAGTCCGGTGAGGTCGGTTCGGCGTTCCCTGTGGGGCAGGTACGCCGCGATCGCATCGGCGGCTTCCTCGAGTGAGCCGAAGCCGTCGATCCCGTCGAGCATCCACTTCAGGATTCGCGTGACGCCGGCGGCTTCCATCCGCGGCGTCGTATCGACCAGCACGAGCGCCTTGGCGACCGAGTGGTCGCTAAGGGCCTCGGCCCGAAGCGAGGAGATCCCGCCAAGTGAAGCGCCGACGATGATCGGCTTCTGCTCGAAGTGCTTCAGCAGCGCGAGCAGGTCGGTTGCGAAGACGTCGAGCGTGTAGCCGCCCTCGTTCGACCAACTGCTATCGCCGTGTCCCCGGTGGTCAGTGCAAATCGCGTAGAAGCCGAGCTCCGAGAGGGCTTGCGCGGCACCGCCCCAGGCGTGCCGCGTTTGCCCTCCTCCATGCAGGAAGAGAACGAGCTGATTCTCAGGGTCGCCGTAGGTGTCGGCGGCGATCGATACCCCATTGTCGAGTTCGAAGCGGACGGACGGTTCTGGTGCGGCCATCGTGCTCATGCGCCCCTCGTTGCGCTGAGCGCTTGGACGTCCGAGACGATCTTCGACGCCACCTCGGGATCGAGCGCGTACGTCGTCATGATGCTCAGGCGGTCGACCCAGTCGCCGAATCGCGCGACCAACTTGGGTCCGATCTCATGCGGTTCCCCCACCACGGCGAAGCGTTCACACATCTCGTCCGTGATGAGCGGACCCATCTCCATCCATCGGTTCTCTCGCGTCATCTGTCGTAGGGTAGGGTGCAGGTCTCCCCAGCCCTCGGCCTCCAAGGCCTTGGCGTAGATCGGGGTCGAGCCGTAGAACGCGATCTGATACCGCGTGCGGGCCATCGCCTCCGCGTATGACTTCTCGTCAGCGCCCGTGGCGATCATGCACTGCGCCGCGATCTTCATGTCGCCCCAGGTTCTTCCGCCTCGTTCGAGGCCCTCCTGAAGGGCTGGAAACGTCGTCGCCCGGACGAACTCATCGGTGCAGAACGGAATCACCACGAACCAATCTGCGAGCTCGCCGGCGGCGCTTGTCATCGGCTTCCCAATGGCGCCGAGCATCAACGGCGGCGGCCCGTACGGGTTTGGCTTCGGCGTGAACATGGGCTGCATCTTGGTGTGCCCGTAGTACTCGCCTTGGTAGTTGAGGGGCTCGCCCGTCTGCCAGGTATGTTGGATCGCGCGAATCGCCCCGATCATATCGCGCATCCGCGTCACCGGCTTGCCCCAAGGCATGCTGAAGCGCTTTTCGATGTTCGGCTTCGCTTGCGTTCCCATGCCCAGGATGAACCGCCCCTTCGACAACATCTGGAGGTCGTTCGCTTGGTAGGCGAGCGTCAACGGGTTCCTCGCGAACGCCACGGCGACTTGCGTGCTCAGGATCTGCGTCTCGGTGTGCTCTGCCGCAATGACGAACGGCATGAAACCGTCGCTCGAGCCCTCGAAAGAGTAGATCCCGTCGTAGCCGATCGCCTTGAGCTCTTCGACCTTGGCGCGCACCTTGGCCATGTCGTCGAAGATCAGGCCACCATCGACGGCGATTGGGGCCCGGGGGACTGGTGGCGTCGGATGCGAGGTCATCGCTATTTTCCCATGAATGGAAGCTTCTTCATCCAGGTTCCGTAGACATACTTCACCATCTGATCGAGCTCTTCTGCCGTCTTCTCCGTGTGCGGGTACCAGTGTTGCTCGGTCTTGCGCGTCCAGCGGTCGATGATGATGGGTTGCTGGAAGGTGTAGCTCCGAAGGGCGCCCTTGCCGTTCACCTGCCCGACGCCGCTGTCCTTCATGCCGCCAAACGGCGCTTCGAGGACGCCGTAGGCGACCGAGGCGTCATTGATCAGCACCGAGCCGGTCTCGAGTTGTTTCGCGATCGCGATTCCCTTCTGGTTGTCCTTCGTCCAGACGCTCCCGCTGAGGCCGTAGTCCGAGTCGTTGGCCATCCGGATGGCTTCCTCTTCGTCCTTGACGCGCATGACCGAGACGATCGGTCCAAACGTTTCGCGGCGCATGATGTCCATCGTGTGATCGACGTTGCGAACGAAGGTTGGCTTGTAGAACAGCCCGGTGGCGGTGTCCGCCTCGCCTCCGACCACGATGTCGGCGCCTTTATTCCGGGCGTCTTCGACGTGGGCTTCGATGATCGGAAGCTGGCGGTCCCAGAACAGCGAGCCAATCTCGGAAACCTCGTCGCTGTTGCTCCCGGCGTACCGAACCTCGCGAACCTTCTCTTCGACCAGTCGCTCGAACTCGTCGGCCACGCTCTCCACGACGTAGACGCGCTCGACGCCCATGCACACGTGTCCGCAATTGAAGAGCGAGGTGAACACGGCCCCATTGGCAGCCCGCTCGAGGTCCGCATCGGCGCAGACGATCATCGCATCCTTGCCGCCGAGCTCGAGGCTGCATGGGATCAGTTGCTCCGCGCAGGCGAGTGCAATCTTCTTTCCGGTCCCTACGCTTCCGGTGAACGAGATCTTCTGGACCCCTGCGTTCACCAAGGCCGCGCCGGTTTCGCCGTCGCCATGGAGCACTTGCACCAGATCCTCCGGAACACCCGCTTCATGGAGGATCCGTGCCGCCCAATCACCGCTTCGAGGGGCCACTTCGGATGGCTTCAGCAACACTGCATTGCCCGCGAGAACCGCCTGCACGGTCGGGTTCACGGCCAAGGCGAAGGGTCCGTTCCACGGCGTGATCACCCCGACGACGCCAAGGGGTCGGTAGTGCATGATCAGCTTCTTCAGAGGCCTCATGAACGCGTGCGTCTTGCGGACCTCGTCCGACAGATCCCTCACCGCGCAGGCGGACCAGTGGTTGATGGCATCGCAGGCTGCGATGATCTCGACCATCAAGGTCTCGGCTCGCGTCTTCCCGGTGTCTGCCCGGATGTCGTCGATGACCTCCGCGCGATGTTCGACCAAGCGATCGATCGCACCTCGGACGATTTGTGCTCGTTCGGCGATCGAGACCTTCGCCCATTGCCGTTGGGCCTCCTTTGCTCGCGCGAGCGCCGCGGCGACGTCTTCTTTCGTGCTCACCGTGATCTCGTGGATCGGCTCGTTGCTGGACGTGCTTCGCAAGCCCAGCCGTCGGCGGCCGTCAGGAGTTGGCGAAAGAGGTTCGACGATAGCCATGGGTTCTTCTCCTAGGTCAGTCAGCTCTATGTTCGTCTACGGCAAAGCTAGGCAATGCGCAGACCGGGTGGCGGTCGGTCAACACGTCTGCCACGCGAAACGCAAAGCAGGCAGACAAATCTCGGGAGAAACTGGTCGTCCCGGTCGTCAGAAACAGAAGAACCGGCGGCGTGATCAGCCCGTTGAGCATCGTTCGGGCGAACACAATCCGCTCTTCCGGGGTATCGGGCGCGACTTCTTGCAGCCGTTGGTGAACGATGAGCTCCCATCGAACCAAGAGCTCCCTCAGTGGCTCCTTCGGGACGTCTTGTTGAGGTCCGAACATGATCGAGAAGAGGAACTTGGCCGTGTTCGGCTGTTGGCTCATGTTGGTCAGGACGAAATCGATCAATTGCTCACAGACCTCGAAGGCTGTCGTCGCGCTAGCCAGGTGCGCCTCGAGCGCGTCGCAATAGCTCTCGTATCGGTCGGCGACGAGCTCCACGAGCAGGTTCTCCTTGCTCCCGAAGAAGTGATAGAGGCTCGGCGGCGAGCTATCGGAATCACGAACGATGTCACGCACGCTCGTCCCAGCGAAGCCACGCTCGGCGAAGAGCTTCTCTGCTGCGTCGAGAATCGCGTCTCGTGTTCCCGTGGAGCGTTCCGCTATCGCCATGACTTTACCGACCCAGCTGCCTCACTCGCCCTTGAAGTCGGGTTTCCGCTTTTCCATGAATGCGGTCGGCCCTTCGATGGCGTCTTTGCTCTTGAAGACCGGCTGCCCAATTTCCAACGAACGCGCGAGCGCTTCTTCAGCCGGGCGCCCGTCGTTCGTCACCAACGACTTCTTGACCGCCTGCACAGCCACTGGGCCGCATGCGGCAACGCGGTCCGCGATCTCCAACGCCTTGTCGAGCGCGCTGCCATCGGGAACGACGTAGCCGATCAGGCCGTACTGGTATGCCTCTTGCGCGCTGAGACGTCGCCCGCTCAAGAGCATGTCGGCGGCGATCGTGTAAGGGATCTGCCTTCGCAAACGCACGCTCGATCCGCCGAGTGGGAACAAGCCGAGCGCGACCTCGGTGACACCGAACACGGCGCTCGCTCCAGCAACGCGAATGTCCGTGCCTTGAAGCACCTCTGTGCCGCCTGCGAGCGCGTATCCTTCCACTGCGGCGATCAATGGCTTCTTGGTGAGGTAGTGCCGAAGGAGCGCGCGCCAGTGAAGGTCCGGGTCTTCCTTCATGCGCGCGAGCCACTGGTCCCCCGCGTCCCACTTGCCGGTCGACATCGACCCGAGGTCGCTTCCCGCGCAGAAGGTCCCACCAGCGCCCGTGAGTACAATGACGCGGACCTCCGGGTCCCCGTCGGCTTCGGCCCAGGCGTCAGCCATCCGGACCAGCATCTCGATGCTCAGCGCGTTCCGCTTTTCCGGGCGATTGAAGGTGCAAATCGCTGTATGTCCTTGTTTTTCATACAGAAAATGGGGTTCGCTCATTCCTCGTGCTCCCGCTTGTGCCTCGAAGGGCTTCGACTATAACGAACGTTACATCTAGGGGCAAGGCACCATGACCCACAGCACAATCCTCGGCCGGCCGCTCACGCTTCCGTGCGGCGCCACTCTACGGAACCGAATCGCGAAGGCCGCAATGAGCGAGCACCTCGCCACTCGATCCCAATCGCCGAATGAGCGACTGGTCCGGCTCTACGCGGAGTGGTCGCGAAGCGGAGCGGGCATGTTGCTGAGCGGCAACGTCATGGTTGACCCGACCCACCTCGAGAGCGTTCGCAACGTCGCGATGAAACCGAACGTCGATGTCGACGCCTTTGTCCGATGGGCAGCGGCGGGAACCTCACAAGGCAATCACTTCTGGATGCAGCTCAATCACCCTGGGCGCCAAACCCCCGCGAGCGTTCATCCCGAGCCCTGTGCGCCGTCCGCGGGCGAAGCGGTCGACCTCTTCAAACGGGCGGGCGCGTTTGCTTCGCCTCGCGCGATGACCGCAGCCGAAGTTGACGCGTGCGTTGTCGCCTTCGCCAATGCCGCGGCGTTTGCTCAGGAGGTGGGGTTCACCGGCGTACAAGTTCATGGCGCCCACGGCTACTTGGTCAATCAGTTCCTCACTCCGCTGGTCAACAAGCGCAGCGATCATTGGGGCGGCCCCAGCATCGAAGAGCGTGCGCGCTTCCTCCGCGCAGTCATTCGAGCGATCCGCGACGCGGTCGGGCCCGACTTCCCGATTGGCCTCAAGCTCAACTCCACCGACTTCCAGCACGGCGGCTTCAACCAGGCGGAGTCGATGGAGGTCCTGAAGATGATGCAAGAGGACAGCGTCGATCTCGTGGAAATCTCCGGAGGCAGCTACGAGGCCCGCGCCATGTTCGATGGCGCCGAGGAGACGCGATCCAACGAGGTCTTCTTCTTGGACTACGCCGAAAAGGCGCGTGCGCTCGTCGACATGCCGATGATGGTCACCGGGGGCTTTCGAACTCGATCGATCATGGAGGAGTGCGTGGAGTCCGGTTGGCTCGATGTGGTCGGAATGGCGCGGCCGTTCACGAACAACACGCGTGTCGCCCAGCAGCTACTCGACGGCGAGATCGATAGGGCCACCGACCCCCCGCCGATCCTCGGCCTTTCACGATTGAAGGGCGCTGGCACGGCCGGTATGAGCATCGTGCAGATGGCTGCGATTGCGAACGGCCGAGATCCGACGAGCCGCTTCAGCGGCCTTCGCACTCTGTGGGCGGTGGGTAAGCACGAGCTTTCGAGCCTGAAACGTGCCAAAAAGCCGCATGGTTGAGCTTGGCCATTGCATGGTTACCGGCGCGGCGGGCTTTGTCGGGAGCCACCTCGTTCGTGGCCTTCTCGACGAGGGCTACACCGTTCGAGCGCTCATTCGAAACACCCCGCTCGAGCTCGAACACCCGAACCTCGAGGTTGTCCGCGGCGCAGTCGAAGATGCTGATCGAATGATGGCGCTGTGCGAAGGGATCAACACCGTCTTTCACACGGTTGCCCAGCTTTCCTTGCTCGGCGGAATCGCCGTCTCAGAAAGCTACCGTCAGTCCGCGTATGCGGCCAACGTCGGCGGCGTCGAGAACCTGATCGCGGCGTGTCATGCCCAAGGCGTAAGCCGCTTCGTCCACACGAGCTCGGTCGACGTTTGCTTCAACTCCGAGGTCGACCTCGAGATGAACGAGCACACCCCATACGCCACGAACATGAGCTGTCTCTACACGGAGACGAAGATCGCCGGGGAGAAGGCCGTGCTCGCGGCGAATGGCAAGGGTGGCCTGCTCACCACGGTGCTTCGGCCTGACGGCATCTACGGCCCCGGCAACAACATCATGCTCGACGAGATGTTCAAGCAGGTCACCAAAGGCCGCCTCGTGGCGACGATTGGCTTTCCGGGCGCAGTGCACGACCACATCTACGTGGACAACCTGGTGCACGCCGAGATCCGGATCGCCAAGCACCTGGTCGAAGGGAGCCCCGTTTGCAGCAAGGCGTACTTCGTCACCGACAACCACCCGCTGCCGCTCTTCGAGTTCATGCGCCCGTTGATCGAGGGCCTCGGCTACAAGATGCCAAAGATCAACATTCCGTATCGCCCCGTGCTCGCGTTTCTCCGCCTTTGGCAGTACCTGCACTTCCGGATTGGGCTGCCGGCGCCCTTCTTCTCTCCACACGAGATTCGCAAGCTCGCGATCTCCCACCGCCCAAGCAGCGATGCCGCCGAGCGCGACTTCGGCTACGAGCCTGTCGTCACACCCGAGGACGCGATGGCCCGCTGCCTCGCGCACTACCGCGAACGACTCGACATTGTTCGTGCGCCGAAATCAAACGAATCAGTACGTCTCCGTTGACCTCCGCGGCCGATACGGTTATCCCCGAGCGTCCACTTTTACCCGTTTGTGGACTGAAGGAGACGACCCATGCGCCGCCTCGAGGCACTTTCTTACGCACTGCCCCTTTTCCTGCTCGCCGCCTGCGGCACTGACGCCTCCAGTTCGGAGAAGTGCAACGCCAACAGCACCCTCACCGTCGTCCAGTCCATCTTGGACACGCGCGGTTGCACCGCGAGCACCTGTCACGGCGCTGACCCTGATGAAGCGGCTGCAGGTCTCGACCTTCGCCCCGACAGCTTCTACGAGAATGTGGTGAACGTCGCGGCCAGCACCGCCGACATGGCGCTGGTCTTCCCGGCAGACGAAGAGCGAAGTGTGCTCTACCTCAAGATCGCGGCCAAGACGCTTGGCACCGATTTGACCGAGCGCGGCATTTCGGGTGGCCCGATGCCCTCTTCCGCCGACGAGCTCAGCGAGGACGAGCTCGAAGTGCTGCGCGCATGGATTCGTGGTGGCGCGCCGCGCGTCGGTGTCGTAAGCGGCGCGCCAGACGTGCTCGGCTGCGGCGAATCACTCGACCCGAGCCCCAACAAGATTCCGCCCTTGCCGGCGCCCGCGGCAGACAGAGGGATTCAGTTTTTCTCCGGTGGCTGGACGCTACCCGCGCAGTCGGAGGACGAAGTTTGCTACGTCACCTATCACGACCACAGCGACCGTGTGCCCGAGTCGGCCAGGTTGCCTTGTCCAGAGGCGTATGGCGGACCGAGCCGGCAATGCTTTGGCTACTCCAGCATGCTGCTGGCCCAGGATCCCCAGTCGCACCACAGCATCGTCGAGTCCTACATTCCGCCGGAAGACTCGCCGCAGCAGTGGGACCCCAAGAACGAGGTTTGGAAGGAATGGCAGTGCTTGGACGGCGACAGCGACGGCATGCCTTGCGATCCGACGGTCGCAGGGATGTGTGGGGAGGGCAGCACCTGCGCAACTGCGCCGACTACCGCACTCGGTTGCACCGGCTATCCGAACGGCCCTCGCGCGTTGGGCACGATTCTAGGCTTCTTCGGTCAGGCCACGACGCGGCAGAACATCGCCGTCGCCCAGGAGGCGACCTTCGTCGAAGACTACCCGGAGGGCGTCTATGGTGTGATGCCGCTGATTGGATTCACGATTTGGAACAGCCACTCGTTCAATCTGACCAAGGAAGACACGACGGTCGCGCAGTACATCAACTTCACGTACATTGCTGAGGAGGACCGGCAGCATCGACGCGAGGATCTGACCGTGCTCGATGACATCTTCGCGATGGGCGTCGTCCCGCCGTTCACCAGCAGCCAGTCCTGCGCGACATTCACGTTGCCCGTCGGCTCGCGCTTGCTGACCTTGTCCTCGCACACCCACAAGTTCGGACGTGACTTCCGCATCTGGTATCCGCCAAATGAGCCGTGCGAAGCCGGTCCCGGTTGCGCAGCACCGGACCGCGAGCCCGACTACCGAAGCTTCTTCTACCAGGACCCGCTCTACCAACGCTTCGACGACGCGAACAACCTCGAGCTCCTCGACAGCCCCGCGCAAGACGATCGCACGTTCCGCTACTGCGCGATCTGGGACAACGGCGAGACGAACACCGAAGAAGTGCGGAAGCACTCCGAGCGGCCCGATGCGAATACCTGCGCGTTCGGCGCTGCCAACGACTTCGTCGGCGCGTGCGGCTGCGAGCCCGATGAGCGAGCCTGCTTCGGTGGTCCCAATCAGGGGACGGCTTGCGAGGGCGACGACTCGATCTGTGGCGAGGGCGGCGTGTGCGACGCCTGCCCGGTTTGGGGCGGCGTGACCACCGAGGAAGAGATGTTCGGCATCCTTGGCGCGTACTACGTGATTCAATGATTCCAGGCACTTGCACCGAGGCGTCAGACCCTGTTTTGAGCAGGGGAATTGGTGGCAACGGGGGTCGGATGCCTTTTTCGATCAAAGTGCTTGACCGGTTCCGGCAAGGCCGCTAAAGAAGGCGTCCGTTTGCGGAGGAAGTTGGGGACGGGAACCAACAAAACGAAGTAGTTCTGAGGGCTTAGGCCCGAAGCAGCTTCGAAAACGGTTCCTGAAACACGGCTTCTGACGCTCTTTGACAATTTGCGAGAATACACGGGGCACTAGCTCAGGTGGTTAGAGCGCACCCCTGATAAGGGTGAGGTCGCTAGTTCGAGTCTAGCGTGCCCCACTATTAAGGACGGGGTTGTAGCTCAGTTGGGAGAGCACCGGCTTTGCAAGCCGGGGGTCAGGGGTTCGAGCCCCCTCAGCTCCACCAACAAAAGGTGGGCCCAACACGACAAACCCACTTGCCAAGAACACCGTGAAGACTCACCCTTGATGGCTCCGGTCGGCTGCGCTAAGCACGCGCATTCGACCCGAGGAATCAAGGGCTCACAAGGCTCGATTCTCGCATCTTTGACAACTGAATAAGTAGAAATTCTCTTTCTAGCCGCAACTGTGATCAGGCTCTTCTTTCGAACCCTGATTTCGAGTTGCGTGGGTGCTGCGCCATAAATGACTTTCCGTCATGGCAAGGCACCACGGTGGTATTCCAACTATTCGCGGTTGGTTACGCCACCACCGTCGAGCAACGACTTCGGTCGGAGCTCGAGGACGAAATGCGTCTTAGGAAAAGGTCAAGCTAGGAAGGGCACACGGTGGATGCCTTGGCGTCGAGAGGCGATGAAGGACGTGGGCAGCTGCGAAAAGCTTCGGGGAGTGGCTAACACACTTTGATCCGAAGATATCCGAATCGGGAAACCGTCTGGGGTTATACCCAGAAGCCTAACGCTGAATACATAGGCGTTAGTGCGGCCAACCCAGGGAACTGAAACATCTAAGTACCTGGAGGAAAGGACATCAACACCGAGACTCCCCTAGTAGCGGCGAGCGAACGGGGAATAGCCTAAACCATATCAATGTAAGCTTAG
>Ga0316198_10001469_pt1 | contig 13866 bp, 13 predicted proteins | sample OudBieAanoxic_MG_FD_204935 | JGI IMG/M metagenome (GOLD analysis project Ga0316198, IMG submission 204935) | Coastal sediment microbial communities from Oude Bieten Haven, Netherlands - site A anoxic | ecosystem: Environmental > Aquatic > Marine > Coastal > Sediment | place: Netherlands...
ATCTTTAAGAAGATAGGCAAACCTATATAGTCTTACTATGTATTTTTTTAAGATTCAATAAATTAAAAAAGACACTAAATCGAGTGTCTTTTTTTTTATATAAAAATCACAAGAAGTAATCAAAGTAAATATAATAGCGATTAAATTGTACTACATCTACTGGGATTATTGGGATTTAATAGAATCAAGCTATTTAGATTCCCTCAGACAGTCTGAAACCCAATGAAAATAATAGTGGAGCAAACAAAAATTGAAAAAGGAATAAATAAATGAACAATAAATTACTTGTTCATTTAAGAACTCCCCATGAAGTATTTTGGAGAGAACTCACTGTTGTATTTAATTTGACAATCTAGGAATTGTAAAATAGCTTAATCTATTCCGGGATGTATTTTTATATCCTTTCCTTCTAAACTGGTGAAGGTTAAGTGCGGTTTGATTCCTAATTCACAAAACTTTAAACAAAGTTTTGTTCTGACATCGGTTTTAAAATCCCATCCATTTGCTGGGGAATCAGTCAATGCTGAAACCCAACATTTAATCCCTTTTTCTCCCATTTCCATTATCCAGAAAGAAGAATCATGCCCCTTATTATTCTTAAATGGCGAGTTATCCGCTATATTAACAGCCAGCTCCTTTATCATATTTAAATCTTCATTATATGAAATCCAAAATTCTACAGTTGCCCACTGGGTGGGTTCAATCAATGTATAGTTAAGAAATTTTTCTCTCAGCATCTCGCTGTTGGGGACAACATACCTTTTAGAATCCCATATTTTTATGACTGAATGAGTCATAGTTATATCCTCGACCATTCCATACATTTCTCCAATCATGACGGTATCTCCGATATTAAATTGTTTTGAAAACGTAATTACGACTCCAGAGATAATATTTTCAATGAACTGTTTTGATGCAATACCTAAAAGTACTGTAGATGCAGAAGCTAACAAAGAAATAGTAGTTTTAGAAGTATTTGTAAAAGTTGGAAAAAGGATTAAAATAATAAATAATAAAACCCACAATAGAAAAACCAGTCTCTTTATTATTGTAAATCTCATGCCTACATTTTCTATAGCTTTCAACTTTGTTTTTTTAAAAGCTTCTTTAAATTTAGAGGCTTTTGGGCGAACTGCCCCTATATTTTTTTTGTTTTCTAGACGAGAAACTCTTTGACCCTCAATTTTATTCAACCAAAAATTAAACGCAAAGGTTAATAATAAAAAAACTATTGTTAAAATTGTATAATAATTCATATAATCACTCCCGGAATTTTAAAATAACTAATATTTGTGTCATTAAATCATGTACTTAGCATCTTAATTTTCCGTTTTGAGACATTAAAAAAAAGTATTTTAGACGTAAAAATTATACATATATATATATATATATATATATATATATATAACATAAATGATTTATTAGCAAGATATTCTATTCTATTTCAATTGAAAAGTCAACTTAATTTATCGTTGATTTATATTAAATTTTTATAGGTGATTTTATGAAGTAAAAGTAGAAATATATACCCCTGAATGGTTAGAAATAGAAGAGATGAAAGATGAAATTCTTAAAGAATAAGGCTTGGACGATCTCTACGGATTAAAAGTAAATGAAGATGAAGATGACTATTACGAAGATGATTATTAAAAATAATAGCAGTGGATACTATAAAAATAATTTATAGACATTACATTGAATTAACGGAATTTGGAAAATTCTATAAATATTAATTGAGGTGGTGTAAATGGAATATACATCAAATTTAAAAGTATATCTGATAAAACATCAAGAAAATGAAGGACTTATAAAAAAAATGGCGAATAGATTGTTAGATATTACAGTGTAAGAAAGAAAAGAGGAGGATAAATAATGGAAAGTAACGTGAACATTTTTGTGCCCTATGACCTCCAATGGCATCAGAATTTTATAGAAGAAAGGAAAAAAATCCTAAATGTATTTTCAGGAAAGGGGATAAATTTTGAGCATATTGGAAGTACATCTGTTAAAGGAATGGAAGCTAGACCGATAATTGATATAATGATTGGTTTGGTAGATTTTGAAAAAAGCATTAAAATTACTAAAGATGCTTTAAAATTCAATGGATATCATGAAGTTTTTAATTTTTCTGATTTAGGCGAACGGAGCTTCTTTGTAAAGGAAGATCAAATGAGGAAAAGGATATTTACAGCTCTTGTTATTAAGTATAATAAGCGATTATGGCGGAAACATCTAGCGGAAAGAAGGCTGCTATCTGCCTCAGAAGAGGCTAGGAAAAAATATATAGAATTTAAAAAGAAAGCTTTTGAGAAATGTAAAGGGGATTGGGAAAATTATTATCGATCAAAGGAAAAATATTTTTCCAAAGATAGTGAGATAAAAATGGAGGACTAAGATGGAAAAATTCAATGAATTTATGCCTTTTTTTATTGCTATATCAATATTAATCATGACTTTTTATTTGGTAAAGTTAATGAAAAGAATCATCAATAAAATTTTGAGAAAATCAAATCAGGGAATTGCTAAATTTAATTTTATAAAACACTTTATTTTAGGGATGATTTATATCTTTGGAATTGGTATAGCCCTCTCCTTCATACCAACATTTAAAAATGTTTCCAAATCAATTTTTGCAGGATCTGGTATATTAGCTATTGTCCTTGGATTTGCCTCGCAGCAGGCACTTTCCAATGTTATAAGCGGTGTTTTCATTGAGTTGTTCAAACCTTTTAAGATAGGAGACCGCATCACTATCATGGGGAAAACAACAGTGGGAACTGTTGAGGATATTACCTTGAGACATACAGTAATTAGAACATATGAAAATAAAAGAATAATAGTTCCAAATTCTACAATAAGTAATGATCTCATTGAAAATACAGATATTATCGAAGATAAGGTATGTAAGTTTTTTCAAATAGGAATAAGTTATGATTCAGATGTAGATAAGGCAATGGGTATAATAAAAGAGGAAATATTCAAACATAAAGATTATTTTGATAATAGAACAAAAGAGGAAATAATAAATGGAGAGATTCCCCCGGTAACAGTTAAGGTTGTTGGTTATGGTGAATCATCTGTTAATTTAAAGTCTTGGGTTTGGGCAAAGAATAACACCATAGGTGTTTACTTTATATGGGATCTCAACTATTCTGTTAAAAAACGTTTTGATGCCGAAGGAATTGAAATACCATATCCTTACAGAACTATTGTCATAAAAAAATAGAGAGATTGTTCAATCTCCCTATTTACAACCATTTCTTTAATTTGAATATTAAAAATTCTATAATACCTACAAGTATCAAAATAATACAAACTACTAAAAAGGCTGAGGGGTTTTCTGTTCCAGGAATTCCCCCTACATTTATTCCCAATAAGCCTGTGAGGAATCCCAGTGGAAGAAAAATTGTAGCAACAATGGATAATACATACATAGTTTGGTTGAGTTGTTCACTGTAAATACTGTTGATCTCTTCATGGGTGAGTGCAGCCCTATCTCTAGCTGAATCTATATCTTCTAGATACCTAATATACTTTTCTGTTAATTCCCTTATTTTATAAATATCTTTCAATTTAAACCAAGACATTTCAATATTGCCTAAATAATTTAATACTTCCCTCTGAGGAGAGAGAAAACGACGTATATTGATTGCCTGCCTTCTTAATAAAGATAGTTTAGATCGCAGTTTGAGGTCTGCTTTTTCCACGACTGCCTCTTCAATTTCATCTATTTGATCATCGATATTTCGAATTATTTTACCGATCCTATGAGATATTTTGGATAAAATTTCCAATAGAAATTCATAAGAATCTTTTGGTCCAGCACCAGCCTCAAGAGATGAAATTACATTCTCTATAGCCAGAACTTTCTTATGACGAATTGTTATTATCCTATTCTTCTCCATGTAAATATGTAGAAATACCATATCGTCAGGATCAGCTCCAGGGTTGAAATTTATAGCTCTCAATGAAAGAAAGAGTCCATCTTCCTCTTTTAAAATACGAGGTCTGTTTCTTCCATTAAGTAAAGCTTCAGAGAGAGTTTGAGAAATTTTACTTTTTTTACTAACCCAGTTATTTATTGGGTCTTCTGGGAGAGAAAAATGCATCCATAGAACCCCTTTTTCAGGAGACCAGGTGTCTATATCATCCCAATTATATTTAACAGCCCCTCCCTTTCCGTCTAGCAGCATAGAAAAAATTAATTCCTTACTAATATCTTCTCTCATAAGCCCCCCTTTGATAATTATTTTTCTTCACTATTTAAAACTTTCTTACTTTATTTAAATACTTGCGTTTAATCAAGTTTCCTTTTTCTTCGGAATAATTAAATTGGAAACCATTTATTTTCATTTCAATCAACTTTCAAGGGAATTAGAGGGTGTTAAAATATGAAATAAATAAATGAAAATAAATAAATCTAAAATAATATACTATATTGTTTTAGATTTATTTACAAATAGGGAGGAAACTATGAAAATAAAAGCAGACAAAATAGTACACCTACTTGCAGGGGCTTTAATATCCCTTGTGACTCTTCTAATAACCAGGAGCGGTCTGATAGCTATTCTTGTGGCTACCACAGCCGGAATCTGGAAGGAATGGTGGGACAGTAAGGGAAATGGAAAGGTTGAATTTGCTGACTTTCTGGCAACGGTAGTAGGAGGTGTCTTAGCTGTTGGAGGTGTGAAATTCTTCGGATATATTATAATGGGTTGATAAATTAAAATAACTCCCTTTTAAATTTAAGCAAAAAATAATAAACTCAAGAAAAAAATAGAAGACTGAATTTATTATGACTTCGTGTAGCCCCTTCTCAGGTACCACTTAAACCCTTAATAAAATAAAGTAGGGGGAAGGAGTGGTTTTCATTTGTGAACCATTACCCCGACAGTGAATTTTTATCCATAAGATACTCACTATGATATTTCCCCTCCCGTAAAAAAATTCATTTCAAACGTAGTGGGGGACATAGTGGGAAAGCATTAGGTTCCATGCTATCTTCAAAATGATAATATTTATATAGAAAAAATCAGGTTGTTTAAACCTGATTTTTTGGTTCTGACGCAAGAATTATGAAAAAATATAAAATCCCTATAAGATTTTTTATTTAACCTACAATTCCAAATAACTCATTTAAAAATTCATATAGAACTTTGTTTTTTTCTAATGATTTTTTAAATCTCCGTTGATATAAACGATAGTTTCGCCTTTAATACTGTTGATCAGATCTTTACTGAGATCTAGAGGGACAGCTAGACATCCCCAGCTCCTGCCCAATCTTCCATTTTTATTTATATATGATTCTGTAGCATATTTTGCCCCGTGAATAACTATATTTCTCTTCATGGCATTGTCATTTTTTCCTTTTTCCAATCCATCTAATCTCATAGAGTACCCGTTCTTGCCTGTATAGGTAGTGGAAGTTTTAAAAAATCCAACTGAACTTTGAAGGGAGTTTATATTGTTTGAAAATGTTTTTGCAAATTCACCACCGGTATTTTTCCCATGAGAAACATAGGTATCAAAAATAATTTTTTCTTTTTTTAGATCGATAACAAACAATCTTTTTTCATTGGCTGATTTTGTATAATCGATGATTGTCAAAACTTCTTTGTTCTCTATGTCGATCTTTGACAATCCTTCAAGGGCTCTATTCAAAACTTTTTTATTCAATCTTGGTGTATCTAATCTTTTATATAGGTCATTATCCAGAGAAGTACTAAAGCTTAGACTATAAACTAGAAAAACAGATATAAATAATATTAATTTTTTCATCTTTCTACCTCCTTTTTTTGAAGTAGTTTTATTATGCTAGATATAGCTATAATTACCCCGCTGTTCTTTAAACTCTTTGACCTCAAAGGGAAAAAACCTATATATTTATAAGATACAGTCTTTTTTATTTATTTATTTTTCTTATTTAGTTTGTAATTCATAAAAAGTTTGTTTTTCACTACATAAGTCTTAATTACTAGATGAATATGCAAGGTGTAAAATTCAAAAAAATCAGGTATTTATGTCTAACTTTTTTTAATTAATTTTGATATCGTTTTCTTCCACCTTAGCCACCTCAACTTGTTTTGATATTATATATTTAGTTGACAAGGCTGAATTTATAATGAAATATGTATTATAAATATATTTAAAAATCAATAAAATATAGCGTCAACTAATAAACTATGTTAGAAAGGAGATGAAAATATGGAAATCACATTAAATCATACAATTGTTCCTTCAAAAAATAACGTTGAATCTGCCAAGTTCTATGAAAAAATATTCGGCTTCGAATTCATCAAAGAGTGGGGCCACTTTGCGGTGGTTAAGGTTAATTCAACATTAACATTAGATTTCGATACACGAGATCATTTTTCTAAAAATCATTATGCCTTTAAGGTCAGCGACCAAGAATTCGATGAAATATTTGAACGGGTGAAATCCGGGAATATTAGTTTCGGCAGTGGCCCATATTCAAATGATGATGGTAAAATCAACAATCGCTATGGCGGTCGTGGAGTTTATTTTAAAGATCCAGATGGCCATTTATTAGAAATAATAACAACAGATTACGAGATTGATTAAATAGGTTTCTAACAAACCAATTCAGCTGATTTTGAATGTCAGACCACTGTTTTTATTAGCTTTATTTTGATTACAGCTAAAACTAGAAATAGTTAAGATTAAAAAGGAGTAAAGGAATTTTGCTCCTACTGAAGTAAAAAGAATATAGTAGAATTTATAATGAAGCCCAGATAAAATTAATGGAGGTTAAGATTATGAATACTTATTTATCATTGGCTTTGAAAGAGGATCTAACAATAGAACTACCTAGAATAAACTATAAACCTAAAACATAAGTAACTTTAACTCTGCAATAAGGGGGAATAAGATGAAAATTAATTTTGAAAAAAGAAAAGGTGTTGATATTGTAAGTCTTATTGGAAGATTCGATGGAAATACCGCCTCTTCGGTAAAGGATGAAACTATGGAGCAATTAAATGAAAATACCAGTTTGATTATTAATATGAAAGATTGCGAATATGTGTCAAGTGCAGGTTTAAGAGTTTTGATGATAATAGCAAAAACATTAAAATCAAGGGGTGGAAGTGGAGTGCTTGTAGAAATGAGTGAAGAAGTAGGTGATGTGATGGAAATGACAGGTTTTGGCAATATTTTCAGGTCTTTTAAAACTATAGATGAGGCTCTTGAGTTCTTACAAAGGGGAGGAGAAAAATGTTAAGAGTAGATGTCTTCCCAACTCACCAACAAAATGGAATAAAGTTTAGAAGAGGTAGGGCTTTACCTTTTGGAGCAACCATTGTTCCAGAAGGAGTTAATTTTTCCATATTTTCAAGATATGCAGCCAGCTATGAATTACTTTTATTTAAGAAAAAAGAAAAAGAGCCCTTTGCAGTAATACCCTTTCCAGAAGAATTCAGGATTGGAAATGTATTTGCAATGACTGTTTTTGATCTTGATTTTGAAAATGTGGAATACGGATATAGGGTGGATGGACCAAATAATCCTATAGAGGGGCATCTGTACAATAAAGAAAAGATATTGATGGATCCATATGCAAAAGCTGCCGGTGGAAGGGAGATTTGGGGTATAGAACCAGACCGAGATAATTTATTCCAACATAGATCCAGAATATTTTTTGATGATTTTGAATGGGAGGGTGAAAAGCCCCTGGAACTGGAGATAAAAGACCTAATTATTTATGAATTACATGTGAGAAGTTATACAAAAGACCGCACTTCAAAGGTAAAGTACCCTGGAACTTATGCTGCTATTATCGAAAAAATACCTTATTTGAAAGAGCTGGGAATAAATTGTATAGAACTTCTTCCTGTATTTGAATTTGATGAATTTGAAAATTCAAGGATTTCAAAGGAAACCGGAAAAAAATTAATGAATTATTGGGGTTATAGTACCGTAGGTTTTTTTGCACCAAAGGCCGGTTATGCTGCAACAGGTAAATTTGGAATGGAAGTTGATGAATTAAAAAACCTCGTAAAAGAATTACATAAAAATGGTATTGAAATAATTCTTGATGTTGTTTTTAATCATACAGCTGAAGGAAATGAAAATGGACCCTATATTTCTTTTAAAGGACACGATAATAAAACCTATTATTTATTGACTCCGGAAGGGGACTACTATAACTTTAGCGGATGTGGAAATACACTAAATTGTAATAATCCTATAGTTAGAAATATGATACTGGATTGTTTGAGATATTGGGCATCTGAATATCATATCGATGGATTTAGATTTGACCTTGCCTCTATTCTTTCAAGGGATCAAAATGGAGTACCAATGGCAAATCCTCCATTACTTGAAACACTGGCATTTGATCCAATTTTAGGGAAATGCAAACTTATTGCAGAAGCATGGGATGCCGGTGGTCTGTATCAGGTAGGTTCATTTCCTTCTTGGGGAAGGTGGGCAGAGTGGAATGGAAAGTTTAGAGATGATATCAGGAAATTCTTAAAGGGAGATAAGCAGGTAGTCAGAGAAGTAATTGAAAGGATCCAGGGATCACCTGATCTCTATGGGTGGGAAGATAGGGGGACCACAGCTTCTATAAATTTTATTACTTGTCACGATGGTTTCACCATGATGGATCTTGTTTCATATAATGAAAAACATAATATTGCAAATGGAGAAGGCAATCGTGACGGCGGAGATGACAATGAAAGTTGGAATTGCGGGTGGGAAGGTTCTACAGATAATCCTGAGATTAATTTTCTAAGGAATAAACAAATAAAGAATGCAATAACACTACTACTTGTCAGTCGGGGGATTCCAATGATACTTTCAGGAGATGAATTTGGAAATACCCAGTTTGGAAATAATAATGCTTACTGTCAGGACAATGAAATTTCATGGCTAAATTGGGACCTCTTAAAGGAAAATAATGATCTTTTTTCATATTTTAAAAACATGATAGCCTTTAGAAAAGCGCACCCTGTTTTAAGAGTCACCAGATTTGACACTTGTCATACTGATACAGGGTATCCTGAGATTTCATGGCATGGAACCAAAGCATGGAATTTAAATTATGATTTTCTAACCCATAGAATGGCAGTTATGTTTTGCGGATCTGCTGATAAGTATGGAACCGAGGATGATGAATTTATTTATATGGCTATGAACTCCCATTGGGAGATGCATGAATTTGAACTTCCAATACTACCCAAGGGAAAATTTTGGCATGTAGCTGTCAATACGGATATGCCTGGTGGAGAGGATTTTTGGTCTCAAGGAGAAGAGAAAAAACTGAAAGATCAAAATAAAATATTGGTGGGATCTAGATCTGTAATTGTCTTAATTTCAAAAAATAAGGATTAATTGAAAAGATGGGTAAAAAATTAGAATTACTTTTGAAAAAATGGCGGAGTAGTCAAACTTTTTTAGGATCCTTTAGAAGTTACGAATGCTTCTGGTTTATGAAAGGGCTGAAATTTTTATTGGTAAACCTGTGGGAAATATTGTATTTATTCTAAAAACTATGGTGATGAATATGTCAAAAAAAAAATTCAAGGTAGTCATGGATAACCTCGAAGAGATGATACAGTTTATTCTTTTAGAAACTAAGACAATAGTTGATAATGGAAAAATAGATTATCAGCTCAGATTAGTTAGTGAAGAAGCATTGATAAACATTATAAATTATGCATATGATAAAGGAAGTGGAGAACTCAAAATTGATTGTGAAACCGTAAACAATGATACGATTTTTATAGAGATAAGTGATACAGGAAGTGCCTTTGATCCCCTACAAAAAGAGGACCCTGATATTACACTGCCGATAGAGAAAAGAAGGGTTGGGGGACTTGGAATCTTCATAATCAAAAATATTATGGATACGGTTGATTATAAAAGAAAAAATGGAAAAAATATACTTACTTTGACAAAAAAGTTGCTTTAAATTATTCAATTTATCGATATACTTTTTATAATTATTGAATTCCAGAGCTTTTATAACTACAAATTCCCCTCAGGGACTGTCTTTCAAAAGCCTAAAAGATAATCTTCTTATTGATGATAGTATGGATATTGGAGTTGGTTAAAATGCCTATAAATAAAAAAGCGATAAAAACAAAGATACTGTCATTATTATTGGGAATGACCTCTATTTCCCTGCTTATATTTTTATTGATTTCCAGTATAAATATAAGGCTAAAAGCGAAGGCTTCTCTGGAGTCCAGTAAGGAACTGTGGGAGGGTTCTATTTCAAAGAGTAGAGAAATGCTCAGAACAGATACTGAAGGGTATATGCGTGCACTTGTGAAATCTCAGGCTGATTATTCCGATACTTTGTTTAACAAAGTGGAATCTGCTGTTAATGTTATGAGTGAGCATGCAAAAGTTATTTTTTCTGATCCAACTTTGTTTAAACATGTAGATACATACTATAGGGAGGTCGAACCTAAGAATCCTGAGAATGTATCAGTTGTAACCTTACCCCCAGGGATCTCCAAAAATATTTTGAAGGAGCAGATAGATATTTTGAGTAATATGGATTATTTTTTTAGACCGATCTATTTAAATAATGATAACTTATTGTCGGTATACATAGGGACAAAGGATGGAATATATAAAGGATTTCCCTGGCGATCTACCATAGCCAAGAGTTATGACCCTAGAAAAAGAGGATGGTATAGGGAGGCACTGGAGACAAAAGACCTTGGGTGGACAACTCCGTATATAGACGCAACGCCTTTTCCTGACCGTTATCATGATATAAGTAAAAAAATAATTGTGACCTGCTACAAGGCAGTATATGATAACAAGGAAAATTTCGTAGGTGTTGTTGCTTCTGATGTAACCGTTAGATCATTATTAAAAATGATAAACACTCAGGTAGAGGATATAGGGACTGCGTATATAATCGATAAAAAAGGAAAGGTAATTGCATATTCGGGCAAAGAAATTCAGTTTATTTATGAGAACAGCTATAATTTATTAGAAACTGAGAATGAAGATTATAGAAAGATCATAAAAAAAATGATTTCTGGAGTAACAGGTTTTGATAGATACTATGATGATAGAGGTAAGGAAAAGGTGTTAGCTTATAAGCCGATTCTCAGTACCGGATGGAGTCTTGTAGTTGAGATTCCAGCTGACAAAATAACCGCAAGTGCAGACATGGTAGAAAATACCTTTAAAGAAATTCATGAACGCACGGATACCGACATTGATGGAGCTGTGGATAGTGCCCAGAGAAATATGATAATTGCATATATATTAATATTAATAATAATAATATTTGTTGGAATAAAAATGTCCAATAAACTTTCAAACCCGATTATCGAACTCACAAATTATGTGGAACTTGTAGGAAGGGGAGATCTGGATCATAATATCGAAATTAGTACAGGTGATGAGATACAGCTTCTTTCTGAGTCGTTTAATAAAATGACAAAAGATCTAAAACTATATATAAATGAATTAAAGGAGACAACTGCAGCTAAGGAAAAAATTGAAAATGAACTTGAGATTGCAAAAAGAATACAAGTAAGTATGCTTCCAAGAATTTTTCCGCCCTTTCCTGATAGAAAAGAATTTGATATTTTTGCCAGTATGGAACCAGCAAAAGAAGTTGGGGGAGACTACTATGATTTCTTCCTAATCGATGAAAACAGGCTTTGTTTTGTGATTGCCGATGTATCCGGTAAAGGAGTACCTGCTTCATTGTTTATGGTTATCACCAAAACCTTAATGAAAAATGAAGCTTTGAGGGGAATTCCTGCCGAAGAGGTTCTATTTAACGTAAATAATATGCTTGTGGAAGATAATGATGAATGCTTATTTGTTACAGCATTTATTTGCATATTAAATATAGCAACAGGGGAAGTAGAATATTCAAATGCAGGTCATAATCCGCCGTTAATCTGCAGAAAAGATGATGATGGATATGAGTATCTATCCCTGGAAAAAAACTTTGTTGTTGGGGGGATCCCTGGATTTAAGTTCAAGAGAGCAAAATTAAAACTTGAAAATGGAGATATTCTATATCTCTATACAGATGGGGTAACTGAAGCCATGGATAGAGATAATAAACAATATTCTGAACTAAGACTGAAAAAAGTACTTTCGGAGATGAAAAAATATCAAAGGGATGTATATGGTATTGAAAAAATGATTAAAGAAGATATTAAAAAATTTGTTGATGGAGCAGAACAATCCGATGATATTACAATGGTTGTACTGAAATATAATGGAAATATATAATTTATAGTGATTAGGAGGGAATCACATCCCAGAAAGTATCAATATAGATTAGAAAGATGAAAATGAAGTCAATAAAAATAAGGGCTTGTAAGCCCTTATTTTTATTGACTTTATAAGTTGATATTTCAAAACATTTACTTTGAAAGTTTTATAGCTTTTCTAAAAACAGATGAATCTAATGATATTTTTTATTATAGTCATTTCTCTATTTTGAGAATTGTTTTTATTGCTAAAAATAGAGATTTCCCTATAATTTTGTAGATAATTATAAAATGATATTGACAAAGTCCAAATTAGGGTATATAACTATATTAGAAAATAATTATATAGTTGTGAGGTGGTGTCATGAAAAAAGATAAAAACCTTTTACAGGTTATCAGCATTGTAAATAAAATTTTAGATCTTCGGTATTTAGGAGAGGTGAAGTAATCATGATAAAATATGTATTTTCCTTTGCCTGGCTTGACCAGGGGACCACTTGGATCCTTAAAAATTTAGGAGTAGACATGGGAACCAGGTTTGGTGATTCGGTTCATTTCTTTATCTATGATGTAATAAAGATTCTCATTCTTCTTTCCATAATGGTATTTGCTATCTCCTACATAAGAAGTTATTTTTCTGTAGAGAGAACAAAAAAAATATTGGAAAAAATGGGAGGGTTGAGAGCACATATTGCAGCTAGTCTCCTAGGAATAGTAACGCCTTTTTGTTCTTGTTCCAGCGTCCCGCTCTTTATAGGATTTATAGAGGGTGGAATTCCCCTTGGAGTGACATTTTCCTTTCTTATAACCTCCCCCATTGTAAATGAAGCAGCCTTTGTAATTTTACTTGGAACTTTTGGTTTTAAGATAGCAGGTTATTATGTCCTTTCAGGAGTTATCTTAGGGATCTTAGGGGGATATTTGATCCATATTTTAAAACTTGAGAGATATGTAGAAGAATATGTATATGAGATAAAAATGGGGGAAAGCCAGATAAAAGTTCTATCTAGAAAAGAGAGGCTGGAATTTGCCAAATCTAATGTAAGGGAGATAGTCGGAAGGATATGGAAGTACCTTTTAATTGGTATAGGAATTGGTGCCCTTATTCACGGATGGGCTCCAGAAGAAATTCTTTCTAAATATGCAGGTCCGGAAAATCCATTGGCAGTCCTCTTTGCTACTATTATAGCTATACCTCTTTATTCAAATGCCATGGGAACTATTCCAATTGCAGAGGCCTTGATAAATAAAGGAGTAGGAATGGGAACAGCATTGGCGTTTATGATGGCTACAACTGCCCTGTCGCTGCCAGAGATGATCTTACTCAGAAAGGTGATAAAGCCTAAACTCATAGGAATATTTACAGGGATAACAGGGATGGGTATAGTAGCAGTAGGATATCTTTTTAATATAATTATATAGGAGCGGAGTGAAACATAATTAACGGGTATTTATATAAGTTTAGTGATTTAATGGAATATAATATATCCGTATTTATCCATATAATTAGAAAGTTTTAGCATCCATAAATCTGTGATTTTAAACGGCAGGGATAAATATTTATTGAAGGATTAAGGGGGATAATATGTTTTCAGAAAAATTGATTAAATCGTCTCAATGGAAAAAGAATTTCTATGAGAAATAT
>Ga0316198_10001470_pt1 | contig 13865 bp, 11 predicted proteins | sample OudBieAanoxic_MG_FD_204935 | JGI IMG/M metagenome (GOLD analysis project Ga0316198, IMG submission 204935) | Coastal sediment microbial communities from Oude Bieten Haven, Netherlands - site A anoxic | ecosystem: Environmental > Aquatic > Marine > Coastal > Sediment | place: Netherlands...
AAGCCGAGTTGGCGAGAGATGGTTGCAGCCGTGTTGTCGGTGTGGACGAGGAGGCGTTTGGCTTCCAGGACGAGCCGGTCGGTGAGGACTCGCTTGGCGGTTTGGCCAGTGGCTTGTTGACAGGCGCGGGTGATGGTACGCGCCAAGTAGCCGAGGTGGTGGGCGTAGTCGACGACATCGTGTCGGTGGGTGAGGTCGGTTTCGATTGCGTTACGGAAGGCCACGTATACCTCGGGGAGGCGAGTGTCGACCGTGTCGGCGCGAGCCTGATCGAAGAGTGCAACGAGGGCGTCGAAGATGGCGATCATGAGCCGGCCGGTGGGTTGGTCGCCGTCGGAGCGGGTTTGTTGGCGTCGATCAGGGTCTCTGCGATCGCTGCCGCAGTGGTGTCAATCCAGCGGATTGGAAGAGCCGGAACGCGCCACCTCCCGGTGAGAGTGAGCCGCCGGATCCGACGGTACCGCTGATTCTCGGATGGGACCTGGCCGGTGTTGTTACCGACGTCGGGCCAGGCGTAACCCGGTTCGATGTGGGCGATCGGGTCTTCGGGATGCCACAGTTCCCTCTCCCCGCAAGCACATACGCGCAGTTCGCGGTCGCTCGCACGCGAGAAATCGCGAGAATCCCCGATGGCGTGTCCATGATTGACGCAGGGGCGATTCCACTCGCTGGCCTCACGGCCTGGCAGACAGTCGTCGACACGCTGCACGTTGGAGCGGGCGATCGCGTGCTGAACCACGCCGCCTCCGGTGGCGTCGGGCACCTGGCCGTGCAGATCGCCAAGGCTCGCGGCGCGGAGGTGTGGGCTACGGCTTCTGAGCACAACCACGACAAACTACGAGACCTCGGTGCCGATCATCTCATCGACTACCGCACCGAACGTTTCGAGGACGTCGCCGCGAACTTGGACGTTGTGCTGGATCTCGTCGGCGACGGCGACACCGCCGCCCGATCGGTCGCCTGCCTACGTAGAGGAGGCCGACTCGCTGCCATTCCACCCATGCTGCCGACGCCCGATGTGCTCAGCAACGCCGGCGTCACCGCAGTCTTCGTCCTGGTCGAACCGGACTACGCCTCGCTCGAGTCGCTTGCCGAAATGCTCGCAGACGGAATCTTGCAGGTCGTGATCGGGGAACAACGACCGCTCGTCGACATGGCAGAACTCCACGAGATCGGCCAGCGTGGTCGCCCGTTCGGCGAGCTCGTGGCCACTGTCGATCTGCCGGAGTAGAGCGCGAACAACGGTCACATGCTCGACCGCCGAGACCGATCTATCGGACTATCGAAGTCCGAGTCGTCGCTGTGACATTCGGATATGAACGTGAGCACCTCCATCGCTGCTGCCACATGCTGATCGGCATGGGTATCCACACCACCAACAATCATCCGTACCATCGACATGACCGCCCCTTCTCTCGCCAAAGGCGGAAGGGGTGGCACACGCCCATGGGACGGCGGAACGGACCCAACCGAGCCGCTCGAATCAGCTCAAACGGAGGTCCACCGCCCGACCAGGGCGCGCAACACCGGCCCGAATCATCCCACCCGGTCGGATATGGGCGGCTGCTTCCCCCTTGTGCGGAGGGCCAACTGCGACCGGTCTCTATATCGTTGCCACTGCCTCTGCCACTGCCATTCCAGCCGCGGCAGACCCTGCTATGAATCGTCCGCCACGCATCAACTTGGAACTAGTCACAACTGGCGCTACGGCAACCCTTCTGGTTTCGCCTGCCAGCCTGAGCCACACTTGCAGGGGTATGGAAGGCATGGGCATACGACCCCTCTTTGGGGATGCGCGCCGGACTCGCGGCAGGGTCGCTCTTGACCGCAACGTCCGGTGGTTCCTCTTCGCACTCACATTGGTCGCCATCGGCCTTGTCGGGTCTAACGTTATCGTCCACCTCGGTCTCTTCGGATTGGGACAAGGGGACCTCGCTGTACCGGTGTGGCTCGACCTCGATCAGGAGGGGAGCCTGCCCACCTACTTCCAAGCCCTAATGCTCACAACTCTGGCGTGGCTCTCGCTGCGAATAGGACGACTCAGGTGGCCTACGCACAGCAGAGACTCGGCGTTCTGGTTCGTCATAGCTGGAGCGCTCTACTACGTGTCCTTCGATGAGGTCGCCGGGCTCCACGAGCGCACCACGGATCCCGTACGTGAGGCATTCGGCCTGTCGGGTGTCCTGTACTTCTCGTGGGTCGTACCCGCGCTTGTCGTCCTAGTGATATTGGCGACGATTTGCCTGAGGTTCATCCTCCAGATGGAAAGCCGGATGAGGTTCCTATTCGTCCTAGCGGCGATCCTGTACGTCGGTGGCGCTCTGGGCATGGAGCTCGTTGGGGGCTACTACTTCGAAAGAGATGGATTCGGTACCCCGATGTACACCGCAGCCGCCCTTGTCGAGGAATCGGCCGAGATTGCGGGCATCCTCGTCCTCATGTACGCCCTCTTCAGTCAGTTGGGTGCCTCGGTCGCAGTGGAGCCGGTCCCGTCTACTTCCATCACCGACCCATCCACTCGCGTGCCATAGAGTCCCGTCGCTCCCGAGCGGATTCCACCCCCGTCGAACCACCCACCGTCCACCAAACCCACCACGGATTACCCCTATATCCTCACATATGTGGGTGGCTAGGACGGGTGTTCAGCACCGCGTTGTGAGTAGGCCACCGGTCAGCAGGGCGGCTGGCTGCGACGCCGCAGATGTACGGCAGCATCAGGAAGGTGGCAACGACCGACCGGACACCTTGTTCTGCGGCGCTCTTCGCTACTTCCGCACACCACGCGCACAACCCCACGAAGATCAACGGTGAGAGGAAGATACCCGCAAGCCACCACCCGTGTGACTCACCGCAGATATCGACGTTTGCGAAGAAGAGTTCAGCGGTGGCACCGACGGCAACAACACCGAAGATCACCGTCACCACGGGCTCACGTGCTGCCGGAATGCTGCGGCGAGCCTGCTCTCGCCCGCGCAGCGGCGACGACGGGCGTTTCGTCGACGGCGCCATCCTGATCTCGCCGGGGCTGCCTTATCAGGCCGATGGCGATGTCGTCGCCGTGGATGTGTGACTTCAACAGGGATTCCGTGACTTCGTCAGCCGCACCTACCTGTTCGAGCGCGACGGAAACGGATGGGTAGGCGCGTCCGCCGATTCCGTGAGGATCACGGTGATCAGCTCGGTCAGCTGAAGACCGAGCCTGCATCCGCACATGTCTCGTCCTGTCGTACCCTTCCGGATCGTGAGCTCGAATCCCCCCAGTCTTCGTTCGCGTATCGACCGATTGCCGCGTGCCGAACGGCGCCGACTCCACCGACGGTTGACCGGAGCGGAGCGTGTCCCGGAGCCGGAGCGCCGCGCCCAGACCATCACCAAGGTCGAGGAGGGCATCACTGCGATCGAGGAGCGGCTCGCGGCTCGCAAGGCCGCTGTACCGAAGAAGATCGCCTACCCCGAGAAGCTTCCGATCACCGGCTGGCGGGAAGAGATCCTCGAAGCGATCCGAGACCATCAAGTTGTGATCGTTGCCGGGGAGACCGGCTCGGGGAAGAGCACCCAGATTCCCAAGTTCTGCCTCGAACTGGGGCGAGGTGTCGATGGCACCATTGGCCACACCCAGCCGCGCCGGATCGCAGCCCGATCGATTGCCGATCGAATCGCAGAAGAGATCGGAACATCAGTGGGGGAGGCCGTCGGATACGCCGTTCGGTTCTCGGACCAGACCGGGGATTCCACGCTCGTGAAGGTCATGACCGACGGCCTGCTGCTCGCGGAGATCCACAGAGACCGGCGCCTCGAGCGATATGACACGATCATCATCGACGAGGCGCACGAGCGCAGCCTCAACATCGACTTCCTCCTCGGCTATCTGAAGACGCTGCTGCCGAACCGGCCGGATCTGAGGGTGATCATCACATCGGCAACGATCGACACCGGACGATTCGCCGAACACTTCGAGGGCGCGCCCGTGATCGAGGTCTCCGGCAGGACGTACCCGGTCGAGGTTCGATACCGTCCGCTCGACGATCCCGAACAGTCGGAGCCGAGGGACCAGACCGAAGGCATCTGCGATGCGGTCGAAGAGCTCTTCACCGAGGGGAACGGGGACATTCTCGTGTTCTGCTCCGGCGAGCGCGAGATCCGTGACGCCGCCGACGCCCTCAACGACCTCGCCCTGCCGCACACCGAAATCCTGCCGCTGTACGCCCGGCTGTCCGCTGCCGAGCAGCATCGCGTGTTCCGTCCGCATACCGGCCGCCGGGTGGTGCTCGCCACGAACGTCGCTGAGACGTCGCTCACCGTCCCCGGCATCCGCTACGTCGTTGATGCCGGAACGGCCAGGATCTCTCGATACAGCCGGCGAACCAAGGTGCAGCGTCTCCCGATCGAGCGGGTGTCCCAGGCATCGGCCAACCAGCGCGCCGGTAGGTGCGGTCGCCTTGGGCCCGGCGTGTGTATCCGTCTTTACGACGAGGACGACTTTGCAGCTCGCCCCGAGTTCACCGAACCCGAGATCCAGAGGACAAACCTTGCGTCCGTGATCCTGCAAATGTCGGCCCGTGACCTCGGTGAGATCGAGAGCTTCCCCTTCCTCGATCCTCCCGACTCACGGGCGATTCGCGACGGCGTCGCCCGCCTTGTGGAGTTGGGAGCGATCGATCCTGAACGCGGATCTGGACGACAGCGGCTCACGAAGCTCGGGCGTCAGCTCGCTGATCTGCCGATCGATCTTCGGTTGGCGCGGATCATCATCGAGGCGAACCGGACGGCGAGCCTTCGCGAGATCCTCATCATTGCGTCCGCGCTCGCAATTCAGGATCCAAGAGAGCGTCCCGCCGAGAAGCAGACCCAGGCGGATCAAGCCCATGCACGATTCCGCGACGAGGACTCAGACTTCTACAGCTGGCTTCACCTGTGGGAGTATTTGAGCGAGGAACGGCGGGCCCGATCCTCGAGCCAGTTCCGACGGCTCTGTCGGAACGAATACCTGAACTACCGAAGAATCCGCGAGTGGCAGGACCTCCACGCCCAACTCCGCGATGTGACGAAGGAGATCGGCCTCACCGCAAACCGGAGACCGGTGGAACGCGAGGTCGTACATCGAACGCTGCTCACCGGCCTCCTGTCGAACGTCGGGACAAAGGACGCCAATTCCTACGAGTATCGCGGGGCACGGAGCAGCCGCTTCTCGATCAATCCCGGGTCGACGCTCTTCAAGCGATCCCCGGAATGGGTGATGGCCGCCGAGTTGGTTGAGACGACTCGCCTGTGGGCGAGGGGAGTCGCGACCGTGCAGCCGGAGTGGATCGAAGCCGCTGCGCTCCACCTCGTCACACGGTCCTACTCGGATCCCTGGTGGGAGGCTGATCGGGGGGCCGCCGTTGCGAATGAGACGGTGTCCCTCTACGGACTTCCGCTCCAGACCGCCCGACCCGTGTTGTACGGGCGGATTGATCCCGCCGCTGCCCGCGACCTCTTCATTCGCCACGCACTCGTTGCGGGGGAGTGGGAGACTCACCACCGGTTCGTGGAACACAACGCGGCCGTCATCGATGAGGTACTCGACCTCGAGGCTCGCTATCGGCGAACCGACTTGCTCGTCGATGACGAAGCCGTCGTTGAGTTCTTCGGTCGGCGCATCCCCAAGGACGTCATCTCCGTCCGGCACTTTGACGGGTGGTGGAAGGACATGCGTCTCGAGGATCCGCACCGGCTCGACTTGAGCGTGGAAGACCTGCTCGAGCGTGATCTCGACACGCCGGGCGAGGATGCGTTTCCCGAGATCTGGCAGTACGGCGGAGTCTCGATGCCGCTCTCCTACGAGTTCGAGCCGGGCAGCACCACCGACGGCTTGATCGTCGATATCCCGATTGGTGGCCTCGCTCGTGTCGACCCGACGATCTTCGATTGGTCGGTGCCCGGGCTGCGGGAGGAGTTGGTGATCGCCACGATGCGGTCCCTCCCGAAGCAAATCCGCAAACGGCTCGCACCGATCCCTGAGACCGCCCGCGAGGTTCTCGAAGGCCATGACGCTTCGGCTGAGGGCTTGGTGGCGTTCCTGCGACGGGTGCTGACGAGCCGGGCAGGGGTTCCGATCCCTCTCGATGCCTTCGATCCGGAGCGCATACCCGCGCATCTCCGGCCGACGTTCCGCGTCATTGGAGAAGACGGCGAGGTGCTCGCTGAAGGGCCAGAACTCGCCGTGCTTCGCAACGATCTGCAATCTGAGGCACAAGACGCGTTGGCGACGTCCGGTCATGCCGTCGAGCGCACAGGCCTCACCTCATGGAACCTGGGGGACATTCCGATGGAGGTTGAGATTGATGGCCCCGGCCGGCCGGTGACGGCGTATCCGGCACTTGTCGATGAGAGCGATTCAGTTTCGGTGCGCCTCTTTGCGACGCCCGAGGAGCAGTCGGCTGCCATGTGGGAAGGCACAAGACGGCTCCTTGTGCTCGGCCTTCCGTCACCGGCGCGTCAGCTGCGGCCGCTCGTCACTGAGGACGGCAAGAGGGCAATAGCCGCCGGTCCGTACCCTTCGTTCGGCGACTGGGCGGCTGACTGTCTCTCGTGTGCGGTGGGCGACGCGCTCACCAGAGCCGGCGGACCCGTCTGGAACTCAGAGGCGTTCGAGCGACTCCTCCGGATCGTCGAATCCGAAGCCGCCGATGTCCTCTTGACGGTGGCTTCCGACTCCCTGGAGATCCTCGATGAGCTCCGGGAGGTTCACGAGGCAGTGGTGGAACTCGCCGGTGACCACTACGCCGACGCGAGATTGGACATCAACGAGCAGCTCAACCGACTGATCTACCCAGGATTCCTGACCGGCATAGGGATCGATCGACTCTCCGACATGCTCCGATACATCCGAGCTGTCAGCCGCCGCCTGGAAGCTCTGCCGGACCGCCTTGAGCGGGATCGTGAGCTGATGGAGCGGGTTCGCGAGCTCGAGGCCGAACGAGACGACCTTTCCGACGCGATCCCCGGATCGGTTGAGCTCATTGATGTTGCGTGGATGCTCCAAGAGCTACGTGTGAGCTGGTTCGCCCAAGCGCTTGGAACCAAAGGCAAAGTCAGCGAGAAGCGCATCTATGAAGCGATGCAAAGGGCGATCGCGCCCTAGCCCGAAGACCGATCCGCATCCGCCGCGTTCGGGCCGGGGATTGGCGACTGGCGACAAGCGACTCTGTACGTCTCGCCAAACACCCGGTAGACCTCCACACCCGCCTCCTGCCGAGCGATCTCGTCTTCACGGAGCTCCCGAATGGGTTGCGCCGGTGTTCCGACTGCCACGGTCCAGGGTGGGACCGTCCGCCCCTCGGGGAGGACCGAACCGGCGGCCAACCAGGCTCCTTCTCCGAGTTCTGAGCCGTTGAGCGCGAGAGCCCCGATTCCTACGAGGCATTGATTCCCAATCGTCGCACCGTGTATCACGGCGGCATGTCCGACGGTGACCCGGCGGCCGACGATGGTCGGAAATCCGCGATCGGCGTGAACGACGACGTTGTCCTGGAGGTTCGATTCCTCGCCGATCACGATTCGGTCCAGTTCCGCCCGAAGCACGGCTCCGAACATGACAACGGCACCGGCCCCGATCTCGACCGAGCCGTAGACTCGGGCAGTCGCTGCAACGAACGCCGACGGGTGGACGACCGGGTCCGCAAGGCTGAGTGGCTCCATGACCTTCAGCGTACTGCGGCCGCCGGTCGGGAATGTATCGGCGACGTACAGCATTGAACCGAAACCACACCTGAGATCGGAGCCATTCATCATGTCCTTGTTCCCGGCCCTCCCAACAGACGGCGAGCCAACGCGCGCCACACTTCATGCCTACGCCCGTGCAGTGGGGGCCTTACCCCGAGCACACGCTGTCGCTCACCCCTTGTGGTGGCACATCTCACTCAAGGTCCGTCCCGACGGTTTTGTGACCGAACCGATGCCGCTCCCGGCCGGCGGTGCTGCGTTCGTGCGCATAGACCCGAGGAGTGCTCTGATCATCTTCGAAACATCCAGCGGCGAGAGCCGGTCCTTCCCGATGAACGCCGGGTTGACCGCGACTGAGATGGGCAACGCCCTGATTGCGGCAGGAGCTGAGTTCGGACTCTCCGCCGCCTACGACCGATCTAGGTTCGAGGACGACGATCCGCGACCCTACAACGAGCGGGATGCCATGGCGTATCTCGGCGCTCTCGTAGCTGTCAACGGGGTACTCACCATCCAGAGGAACCGACTCGAAGGGGTCGTCGGCCCCATCCAGCTGTGGCCTCACGGCTTCGATCTCGCATTCGAATGGTTCGGCACACGGACAGTCCCCGCGGGCGAGGGCGGAGAGTCAATCGATCTCCCGGCGCAAATCAATCTGGGTTTCTATCCGGCTGGTGCCGCCTACTTCTACTCCAACCCATGGCCGTTCGAGGCCGACGTCTTGCTCGATGTGGACCTTCCCGGCGGTGCCAAATGGCACACCGAAGGGTGGAAAGGTTCAATGATGCCCTACGCCGACCTCGTCGGCCGCGTCGACGGTGAAGACCGAGTTCTCACATATGCCGCGGCGGTATTCGAGGCGGCCGCTCCCGGACTGATCCGCTAAGGGAGGGTCCGGACCCTCCATCGCTCGACCGGTTCTGGTGGGAACGCCGCCTATCGGCCCTACCGTCGCTTGAGATCGTCGACTCGGGTCGCGACGTCGGCCGTCATCTCCTCAAGATCTCGCTGGAGCGCCTCGAGTCGTTCGATCCGATCCTCTCCCACGCGATAGCTGTCCCACCCGATGTCGTGGTGGAAGTCGTGGTGGTCGACGTCACCGTGTCGGTGATCCGAACCGGATCGGCTCCAGCCTCGTTCCCGTGTTTGGTCATGGTGTCTCATGGGGTTCCTCGCTCTCCATCGCCATGTTCACGGAGGAAACCGGCGATCGTGTTGTTGGCGGCGCTGAGCGCCTCGATCCACGCGTCCAGCAGGCGTGCGCCGTCGGCAGTCAGTTCGTAGGTTCGTTTCGCGCGTCCAGGGTCTCCCTGTGACCATTCGGACCGGACGACTCCGTCGTCTTCCATCGACCGGAGCATGCGGTAGAGGTTTCCGAGATCGATCTGCCGGTCCGGTACCCACTCGCGGAGCGCGTCTGCGAGTTCATAGCCGTGCGCCGGTCCACCCCTGAGGATGGCGAGAACGACCGGTTCGCTGAAGCGCTCCAGCCGGGCGCCCACCGCCCACGATCCGTCGGGCCGGCGGTGTCGGGTACGCGAGGCGCTGCGCCGTCGTCCCGGATGGTGGTGTTCTGCCCGATGTCCCATACCATTAATATATGTAAAACACTAACATATGTCAATAACATAGATATGTATGGCACATGGCGCCGATGGTGATCGATCCTGACGCGGCTACGCTCGCGGGGAGGAGGTGGCATGGCGTTTCCCGAACCGTTCTTCCGTTGGCGGCCGCATCCGTGGCACGGACTCGATCCGGGCCCGGCCGCACCGGAGATCGTCACGGCGTTCATCGAGATCACCCCGTTCGACTTCGTCAAGTACGAAGTCGAGAAGCGGACCGGTTACCTAAAGGTTGACCGGCCGCAGCGGGGGAGCAGCTCTCCACCGACGCTCTATGGTCTGATCCCCAAGACGTATTGCGCGGAGCGCGTTTCGGCCATGTCGCCTGAGGTGACCAAGGCGGACGGCGATCCGCTCGACATCTGCGTCATCTCCGAACGGGCTATCGATCGATCCGAGATCATGCTCAACGCTCGCGTGGTCGGCGGCCTGCGGATGATCGACAACGACGAGGCCGATGACAAGATCATCGCAGTCCTTGTGGACGATGCGGTCCTCGGCGAAGCTCGTGATGTCGCCGACATCCCGAGTGGCATCATTGCCCGCCTGGAGCACTACTTCCTCACCTACAAGACCATGCCGGGTGAAGAGGATCGGGTCCGGATCCCCGAGATCTACGGCCACGCCCATGCGATTGGTGTTGTCGCCGCCGCGATGAGCGACTACGAAGAACACTACGGCGGGTAGCGCCGATGGTTGTGCCGGGCTCGTGACAATCGAATCCCAGGTCCGTGGACTCACGTCGGCCGAGGTGCGTGAACGCGTCGCCGCAGGCAAGGTCAACGTGGTCGAAACTCGCGGGTCGCGATCTGTCGCCGACATCCTGCGTTCAAATCTGCTGACCAGGTTCAACGCGATCATGTCGGTGATGCTCGTGATCGTGCTGATCTTCGGGCACCTCCCGGATGCGTTGTTCGGATTCGTGATGATCGCGAATGCGGTCATCGGGATCGTCCAGGAGTTGCGGGCGAAACGAACGCTTGATCGTTTGAGCGTCCTGGTTGAACCGAACGTGACGGTGATCCGGGACGGCCAGCCGTCCGAAGTCCCGATTGACGAAGTTGTCCTCGATGACGTCATCGAGTTGTCGCCGGGCGACCAGGTCCCGGCGGACGGCACCGTTCTCGCATCCGGCAGTGTGCAGGTCGACGAATCGCTGGTCACCGGAGAGGCCGATCCGCTGCACAAGAACCCCGGCGACTCGATGCTGTCCGGCTCGTTCATCGTCGCGGGTTCGGTCACCATTCGGACAACGGCGGTGGGTGACGACGCCTACGCCCAGCACCTCGCTGCCGAAGCGAAGAAGTTCGCTCTCACCAAGAGTGCCCTCCAACAAGGAATCGACCAGATCCTGCGCGTGGTCACGTGGCTGCTGGTGCCGATCGGAGCTCTGCTGTTCTGGAGCCAGATGCAGACCGACCGATCGCTCGGTGAGGCTCTCGTCTCGACCGTAGCCGGCGTCGTTGGCATGGTGCCGCAGGGCCTCGTCCTGCTGGTGTCGATGGCATCCGCCGTTGCGGTGATTCGCCTCGGCCAGCGCAACGCGCTGGTCCAGGAACTCCCGGCGGTGGAAACCCTCGCGCGTGTTGACATTGTGTGTGTTGACAAAACGGGCACCCTCACGACCGGCCTGATCCGGCATCGTGAAACGGTTGTGCTGAGCGAGCGCGACCCTGCTGACCTTGCGGGCGCCGCTGCTGCCATCGCCGCCGCCGACCCCCACCCGAATCCCACAATGCAGGGAGTCGCCGAGGCCTTTCCGGACGATCCGGGATGGAGCGTTGAACGGTTTGTGCCGTTCTCCTCGGAACGGAAGTTCTCGGCGGTGAGGTTCGCCGACGGATGCTCCTGGGTCATCGGAGCGCCTGAGATCGTGCTCGAAGGTCGGGAGCCCGATCTGGCCAAACGCCTCGATGAGGTGGCGGCAACCGGCCAGCGGGTCCTCCTCGTGGCGGCAACCGAAGCACGACTTCAGAACGACGACGCCACCCTGCCGGATCGGCTCGAGCCGATCGGCTACCTGACATTCGCCGAGGAGATCCGTTCCGACGCATCCGATACGGTCGCGTATTTCATCGAGCAGAGCGTGTCGCCGAAGGTGATCTCGGGTGACGCAGCGTTGACCGTGGGTGCGATTGCGGGCGCGGTCGGTGTCCCGGATGCCGAGCAGGCCCTCGACGCGCGGGATCTGCCCGAAGCCGGCACACCCGAGTTCGCCCACGTGGTGAACGAAGGGTCGGTATTCGGGCGTGTCATCCCCGACCAGAAGCGGCACATGGTGACCGCCATGCAAGATGCCGGTCACACGGTCGCCATGACGGGAGACGGCGTGAACGATGTGCTCGCGCTCAAGGGTGCGGATATCGGAATAGCCATGGGCTCCGGATCACCCGCAACCCGAGCCGTCGCTCAGATCGTATTACTCGACAACCGGTTCGCGTCGCTGCCGTACGTGGTGGCCGAGGGCCGGCGCGTGATCGCCAATATGGAGCGGGTCGCGTCGCTGTTTGTCACCAAGACGGTCTACGCCGCGATCCTTGCGGTTGCCATCGGATTTGTCGGATGGGCGTTCCCGCTCCTTCCGCGCCACCTCACGCTGATCGGATCGCTCACGATCGGAATCCCGGCGTTCTTCCTCTCGTTCGAGCCGACCGACGAACCGGTGAGGCCGGGTGCGTTCAGCCGCATCATGCGGTTTGCCGTGCCCGCGGGGATTGTTGCGGCAGCGGCCGCCTACGGCGTCTACAGCATCGCGCGTGCGATCGACGGTGATTTGACCATTGCCAGGAGTGCAACCACGATCACGATGGTGCTCGTCGGGATGTGGGTCCTCATCGAGTTGGTGATCCCGCTCACGCCGAGCCGGACCGCGCTCGTCGGAGCGATGATGGCCGCATTTGCACTGACGTTGATCGTCCCGTTCGGGCGCACGTTCTTCGATCTGGTGATCCCGCCGCTCGACATCACCGCGGTGATCGCGGCCGTCACCGTCGTGGCGGCCATCGTCCTTCACGTTGCCTTGCGGTTCGTCGACCACCACGAAGGCCCTTGGGTACCATGGCTGCGGACCGACGAGGAGAATGGGTGACGGCGAACCGGATAACGACCACGCTCAGCCGTCGCGAACGAATCCTGAAGAACATTGCCGGTCTCGCCGTCCGCCTCATCTACCGCAGCGTTGAAGTGCGCCAGCGCGTCGGCGAAACATCGACCGGCCCCCAGCTCAGCGTCTCGAACCACTTCGGGGGGTTCGCCGACGCCCTCATCCAGGCGTACGCCCTCGACCGTGTGCCGCGATTCGTTGCGCGCGATGTGATCTGGCGGTACCCGGTCGCCAAGCAGGGAATGGAACTCGTGCGAGCGATCCCGACCCACAAGCCCGAGGACAAGGGACCCGCCGGGAACGATCAGATGTTCAGCTCGACCTACGAAGCCCTCGGCGAAGGTGATCTGGTGATGATCTTCCCCGAAGGCATCACCGTCGACGATCCGTCGATTGCTCGTGTGAAGACCGGTGCGGCCCGGATCGCACTGGGTGCGAGAGCCAGTGGAGTGAAAGGGATCCAGATCATCCCGTCGGGGATCCACTACGACGACAAGGCAACGCTCCGCTCGAAGGTGTGGGTGAACGTCGGGGAGCCGCTGGACCTCGATGCGAACATCAGGAACTACATCGAACCAGGTGCCGCCGAGGATGCCTCCAATCGGGACGCGGTGCGAGCGTTGACCGCTGACATCGAGAGTCGACTCAGGCGTTCGGCGCCGGACTACACCGACTGGGAGGAGGAGCGGGCACTGATGAACGCCGCTGCGATCGCACTCCGTACGGTCCCCAATGCGCCGATCGACGTGGACTTCGGCGATGAATCGGACCTGGCCAACGTGCTCGCACAACGACCGCAGGAGGTCAAGGACACCATCATCGACGCCGTCGATCGCTACAACGGCGACCTCGATGCCGTTGGCCTCAACGATCAACAGATCGCAACGACACACCGCAACCGACGTTCGTTCTTTTGGCGCATCATCTGGAATCTCATCGTCGGCATCCTGCTGGTGCCCTTCGCCGTGCTCGGGCTGGTGATCAACATCGTGCCATTCGCTCTGCTCTGGCTGATCGGGCGCGTCAAGATGGATCCGGCGGTGGCTGCCACGGTGAAACCCGCCTCTGCCATCCTGCTGTTCGCCATCACATGGGGGATTGCCGGGTGGCAGGGATGGACCTGGTCGGGGATCGAAGGTGTCGCAGCCGCCCTGCTCGTGATGCCGCTCTACCTCTATGCCCTTCTTACGCTCATCGAACGTGGGGGGCTTGTGTGGCGGGCGTGGCGCGGCTGGTGGATGGCCCACCGCAGCGACCTCTACGAAGGTGTCCAAGAGCACCGCGAGTCCGTGGTGCGAGCCGTTTCCGATGCGATCTGAGCTTCGTTCAGGGTTGTCTGGGGGTCTGGACCGGTGCGGCGACATGCCAGCCCCCCTGCGTCGTCGCTGACGCTCCTCCGCGTCCCCCCACTTCGTGAGGGGACGGAAGAGAGC
>Ga0316198_10001471_pt1 | contig 13864 bp, 9 predicted proteins | sample OudBieAanoxic_MG_FD_204935 | JGI IMG/M metagenome (GOLD analysis project Ga0316198, IMG submission 204935) | Coastal sediment microbial communities from Oude Bieten Haven, Netherlands - site A anoxic | ecosystem: Environmental > Aquatic > Marine > Coastal > Sediment | place: Netherlands...
CCTGACCAGATCCTGGTGTCCTGCGGCGGCAAGCAGAGTTTCTACAACCTGGCACAGGCGTTACTGAATCCGGGTGACGAAGTCATCATCCCTGCACCCTACTGGGTCTCCTATCCGGATATGGTCAAGCTGGCAGATGGTGAACCGGTCTTTATAAAGGCCGGGCTGGAGCAGACATTCAAGATTACCCCGGAACAGCTGGATGCTGCCATTACCCCCAGAACCCGTCTGTTTGTGATCAACAGTCCATCCAATCCGACCGGTGTCACTTACAGCCGCGAGCAACTCAAGGGGCTGGCAGATGTGCTTCTAAGCCATCCGCACGTACTGATCGCCACCGATGACATGTATGAGCATATCATCTGGGGCAAAGAACCGTTCGCCAACATAGTCAATGTGTGTGAAGAACTGTTCCCCCGAACCATCGTCCTGAACGGCGTGTCCAAAGCCTACGCCATGACCGGCTGGCGCATAGGTTATGCAGGCGGACCCAGGACACTGATCCAGGCCATGAAAAAAGTGCAATCACAAAGCACCTCAAATCCTGCCGCTGTATCCCAGGCCGCTGCACAGCAGGCCCTGGACGGCGATCAGTCCTGCATCCAACCCATGCTGACAGCCTTCAAGGAAAGACATGACTATGTCGTGCAGGCGCTGAACAGGATGCCAGGCGTGCGCTGTACCGAATCAGACGGCACCTTCTATTCCTTCCCTGATTTCAGTGAAGCGATCGCCGGCCTGGAAGGCGTCAATGACGACGTGGAACTAGCCGAATTTTTCCTGCAAAAGGCCGGCGTCGCCCTGGTTCCGGGATCGGCCTTCGGTGCACCCGGCTACCTGCGATTATCCTTTGCAACCTCAATGGAAGTCCTGGAAACCGCTCTCGGGCGCCTGAAAAGAGCCCTCAGCAGTTAACCTCTTTGGTTGACCCGCCGGAATGAGTTCCGTATCATTCCGGCCTCTCGCGATATGCGATTCCCCGGTAGCTCAGTCGGTAGAGCGGGTGACTGTTAATCACTAGGTCGGCAGTTCGAGCCTGTCCCGGGGAGCCAAACGAAAATAAGGGCCGGTGTTCTCGATGCCGGCCTTTTTTGTGCCCGGTCATCGGACGACCGAACTGGGAAATCGGGGGGCGCTTCAGCGGAAATTCACCTCACCGCGGCTCCACCCGGTGATACCGATATATATGGAGGCATGGAGGCCGCCATGCTCATCCTCACCCACCGCCCGGGCGAATCTGTCCTAATCGATAATCCATTAAGTGCAATTGATTGCGCCGCCAAGCCCATGACTGTCACTGTGCTCGGAATCAAGGGCAATCAGGTCAGGATTGGTATTGAAGCCCCCGCCGATATCACCATCCTGCGAGAAAAGCTGGTACCCAGTGGCGTTCAAAATTTGAACACAAGTGAAGTCCAGCCGTGAGTGCGCCGCGAGAAGTGGGGCTATAGGGCTCTGGGCAGTGTTCTGTCAGAACGGTACACTCCAGTATCCCCCGTAGTCGTCATAGATGACGTACATGCAAAGGTGCCGCAATCGAAACTGGATGAAGTCGGCTTCCCACCGCCAACCTACCGGCTTGAGACATTGGCAGGAAATGAACAGTGGGGCTACCTTCATCGAGCCGCTGATTGCTGCAGTGGGGCGTCTGAACCAGGAACTATCCAGTACTCCTGGCACGCCAAGACACGTGGACCAGCGCTGCCAGCATTAACAACATCAAGATCGGATCGTCCTGCGTATCTGAGTTCAAGACACACCCACCGCCACCTCCCCCGCCGCTGCTGGCAAGCGGTACGATCTCAGCCGGTGCGACGGGGTCCTCGATCGAAGCGTTGGCAATACCATCCAGATCAGTCAGCGGATCACCGTCTGTCAGAGCGAGGTCCACGCGCCGCGCATTCACCCGCGTCCACAGGCTCGCCGCCAGTTCTCGGTAGGTACCCGCATTGTCCACCTTGTACATCGCCAGGTTAGTCGGAAGATCGCTCGAAAATTCCATCTGTACGCTCACAGTGCCCCCCGCCGGAGCGGTTGTCATGTAGCTCACCATGCCAAAAGGGAAATTGATTCCGGCTGGCGCACCGACCGCCGCTGTCGCGCTGACCCCGGAAAGCATTTCACCAGCAGCCGTTGTGATCTTGATGGTCCCACCGCCGGCCAGCGGCAGTCCACTGGCAACCATAGCGTCGGCCGCATCCGTACCCGGTTCCAGCGCATCGATCACGCCATCGATGTCTGCATCCGGGGGGTTATTGACATCACTGCCGACCTCGAGGACATCGGATATACCATCATTGTCGGTATCCCCATCCGAGTCATTCGGGTCCAGGCCCAGCGCAATGGCATCCGCGTCGGAGAGACCATCGCCGTTGCTGTCCTGCGCCGGCGGCGGATCGTCTTCCGTGATGGTTATGTTCGCCGTCGCCGGTGTGCCGAGACTGGCCCCACCGGCAATGTTCGACAGGTTCGCACTGAAGCCCTCGTCCCCTTCAAAGAGCGTATCGTCCAGGATGGCAACGCTGAACGACTGACTGGTCTCGCCGTCGACAAAGCTGAGCGTCCCCGCGCTGGCGGTGTAGTCACTACCCGCCGTGGCACTGCCATCACTGGTGGCATAGTCCACACTGACCGCACCGGCACTGCCGCCGGTGCGCGTGACGCTGATCGCGACACTGGCACCGCTCTCAACGACACTGAACCCGGACGCACTGAATTGCAGACTGCCCGCCGGCGGTGGTGGATCGTCTTCCGTAATGGTTACGCTCGCGGTCGCCAGTGTGCCAAGACTGGCACCGCCGGCGACGTTCGACAGGCTTAGACCGAAACCTTCGTCCCCTTCATAAAAGGTATCATCCAGAATCGCAACGCTGAACGACTGACTGGTCTCACCGTCGGCAAAGCTGAGCGTCCCCGCGCTGGCGGTGTAGTCACTGCCCGCCGTGGCACTGCCATCACTGGTCGCATAGTCCACACTGACCGCACCGGCACTGCCGCCGGTGCGTGTGACGCTGATCGCGACACTGGCACCGCTCTCGGCCACGCTGAAACTGGCCGCACTGAACTGCAGGCTGCCCGCCGCCAGCGGCATAGAAGTAACGATGGCAATCTCTTTGTCCAGGCCAATCACGTCCTTGTCAAGAGACTGGGACGGCCGTTCTGCAACGACCGAGCTAAAAAGCGTAGCCCCATCCGGATGAGAGGTTCCATCGGGGAGGTTGTTCAGCAGGATGCGATCACCTGTATCCCAGGAAAGTAGTCGTGAATTGATTCCGCTAAGTAACAGTGAAGTGCTGGGAACCAATAGACTGAAATCGTTAATAGTGTCCTGGAAGTATGAAGGGTCGTCAGCGGTCGTGCCAACATCGAGGTTGAATAGATTGATATTGATTCGGAAATCACCTGAGAAAGGTTCAGCATCAGTTGCTGTTAGCAGAATCGTGTAGTTCCCGGTTTCATTGTTAAATTCAAAGTCCATCCCTATGACATCAACTGGACCCGTGCTATCACCTACGGGATCGGTAACTGACACCAGCATAGGTGCTGCTTGTACCAGGTTAAACGTTACCATTGCTATTAGTGCAGCCATCAAAATAGCTTTCTGAAGATGCCTGACCGTGTTCATTTTTCTACTCCTTCCGTTTTTCAGTTATAGCGGGATCAAGTGTGTCGCTAACTCGTTAAAGATTTTGGGACGTCCCAAGCGCCAAAATCGACTCGCCAACGCGACAGCCGTTATGCCCCGGCCGCCCCGCGTCCGTCGCGCGATTCCACTTCCCGTTGGTCGGCGGAATCCCACGGCGCCCACACTGGCTTGACGGCGCCAGGGTGCGGCTTTGCAGCACGGGCCTCTGGTGCGCAAGCGCACCAGAGGCCCTGCTTAACCGCCTGGCGCCGTCCGCGGACTACTGGCCTCGGGCTTCGCCCTTCCATGGCCAGCAGCGGTTGTATTTATACAGAGGCGCGCCACCGCATCGTATTAGGGTTGTCGGATTCTGCCATCGCCGATTTCATGGTAATTCCGTCAGGTAGACCCCGGCCATGTCATCTTCTTCTTCGCCGCCTTCAATCCCCATCTTCGCACTGACCGCCAGCCAGTCGCCGCGCAAGCCTTCGCGCTCGAGACCCAGCTCGCTAATGGTCGAGCCCTCTGGCGCCTCGGGATCGAGTGCCTGCCCGTCGATGGTGGTGTCGAGGACGGTCACAATAGCCTGCCCCTGCCCCGGCCCTTTCCTGAGGTAGATGCCGTCCACCGGATCCACATAGACCCCCGGGTCAACCAGCTCGCCCGTCCTGGCCTTGAAGGCGGTCTGGTAGGTCGCGCCCACCCCGCCCGCAACGGCGACGAACGCCGAGGAGCGCCAGCGCGCCGGCTCACCGTCGTCCTCGGCGCCGTCGTCTGAGTGGCCGCCGCCCACGCAGGGGGTCTTGCCGGAGAAGTTCCAGAACAGGAACTCATCGAATGGCGCATCGGTCTTCGCCACTACCCGCGTCTTGTTCGTGTCGATGTCGTGGACAAAGATACCCTGATTGACCGGCACCTCCTTGTCCTGATAGCAGATGCGATCGTCCGGGTTGGGACTGTAGTTCGGGTCGGTCGTGTCGTCGCAGACACTGTTCTCAGCCCCCAGAATCTCGCCCGTGTCTTCGCAGACCAGATTTTGATTGCAGTAGGCAATGCGGTCCTTGTTGCCTTCCGTCTGGCAGTAGAGGCGTACGGTCTTGGTCTCTTCCCCCCAGGCACCCCAGAAGCCCACGAAGCGTCCATCGAACGCACCCCCCTCGCCGAGACCATTGAAGGTGTCGTTGCGGGATTCACCCGGAACCCGTTCACCAATGCTGACGAGTGGGTCGAGTGGCGGCTGGGGTTGCAGTGACGCCAGGTAGATGCCGCCCAGGGTTGGCGCGTCCTCGTCGTCGAAGCCGGCGAACACGACCCTCTCGCCAGCGGCGCTGGGCGGGGCTGTGGAACCGAACACCGTGTCGGTGTACGGAATCACGGTGTCCGTACTGTTGGCGATAAGCACCACGGGCGAAATGCCACCGGTTGGTGCATTGTCCAGCTCCCGGTAGTACACCCCGGTCCTGGCGCTGCCGTCCGGCGCCGTGTAGTTACCCTTGAACACGATGGTGTCGCCTTCGGTTACCGAAGGGGCCCCGGGGAACACCTCGAAGCGAATGCCGGGGAATTCGGGGACTTCGAAGAAGGAGAACTCCGGGACATCGCCTAGTTTGGCGGCACCGGTGATCAGGTCAGCGAAGGGGTTGGTGTAGATCCCCGTGGTTCCCGCCCGGGTCTCGGTTCCGTCATCCAGGAAATATCGCCACACCGGCTGGTGGTTGCCACGGGTGGCGATGGTATTCGACCCGATGTCGATGCGCGGGAAGGACGGCGTCTCGACGAAGGTGGTGTCCAGGTTGTTGGGATACGGCACCGGGACGGTGCGGTCGAGGATCCTGACGATGGCGCTGTCCTCAACAGCCATGTCGCGGGTGTAGATGCCGTGGGTCGGTTGCCCCAGCGGCGGCCCGCCGCGGCTGCGCGCCCGGATGACCACCAGCCCGTCCAGGTTCACCGAGGGCTGGTTGTAGCTGTTGAAGTTTCTCACCTCGAGCGGCGGCATCAGGTCGTTGTTGTTGACCACCGTAGCCCAGTCGAACCCGGCCTTGGGCTTGGGCGCGGCCGCAGCAGGCAAGGCGGTTGCCGCCATCGTGGCCGCCCCCACCGCCAGAAACAGTGATTGCAGGTATCTGGTTTTCATGGTATTCCTCCTCTGCGCGGGATTGCGCAGGATCAAACTGCAAAGAAAGTGGGGGGCGGTCGCCCGCCCCCCTGAAGTGTTATGGTTTCGGCGTTCCCCGGGCCGCCGTTGCGGCCCGGGGCTGTTGTGCCGGCTCGTGCCAGACAGCGTAGGCCGGTTATGGCCTGCCGCCGCCACCAGACGCCCTGACGCTGGAAACCGCGTCGACGCTGTTGTTGCCCGGGTTCGGGTCTGTTCCAGGTGGGTCGGCGACAACCGTTGCCGTCCAGTTGATGGTGTCGCTAGACGTGCTGATCGTGAAGAACACAGTAAAGGAGGCAGTCTGGCCCGCAAGGAGTTCCTCGATACTTAAGGTCCAAGTGCAGTCAGTGGCGACGCTACAATCGAGCGTTTCGCCATTGGCGGTGGCGACCACCGTAACGGTGCCATTGGCTGTATCCGGACCCAAGTTAGCGACGTTCACGAAGAATTCCCTTTCCCCGCCGTTCACGTAATTCTTGGGCACCTGCAAGCCGGACTCCTCACTGATCGCGAGGTCATAGAAGATGTCGTCCGAGGGTACGCAGGGTACCGGGGTCTCGAAGTCGACCGGCACCTGGTTTTCGTGCATGAAGCTGATGACCGCACGGGTGTCGTCGCTCGCCTGGGCGAAGCCGCCGATGTTGTCGTCCGTGAAGCCCGGCTCATCTGTGAAGACGGCGGTCGTGATGGGGCCGTACAGGATCTCGAACAAAGGCGGGTCAGTGCCAGGCACCAACGAGAGGTACTCGAATGTGCCATCTACGGGTGAGCCCTCGGGGATGTACGCCGGAGCAGGCAGGTCGCCGAAGTTGGTCAAGCGGGCATAGCCATAGGCGCTATAGTCCAAGAAGCACTCCTGCACAAACTGCACCACGCCCTGCACCTCTTGCTTGCGCTCGATGCAGATCTTGGGATCAAGGATAGTCGTCGTGAGCGGGTCGCTCAGGCCCATGATCTGGTTGAGGTAGGCCACCAGGTCCACGTCGACCCCACCGCTCTTGTCGGAGGCGGCGCCAAGGCCCCGGGCCGCGGTGTCGAGTGTACCCGCACCTTCCGGCAGCGGAGCCCCAATGGTGCCCGTCAAGATGAGTTCCCGGTAGATCGACAGGTTCTGCAACGGCGAGTCGATGGTCTTTGCCAAATTGTCCAGGGTGGTGTCGCAAGTGCTGGCGACCAGCCGTCCGGCGGGATCCAGGGTGACCTGGTCGGCGGTGGCCAGGCTGACGACCACGTCCTCCAGCTGGGACTCAAACACCTCATCCGGCGAGCGCGCCTCGTTGATGCGGCCGAAGTCGGTCTCCTGTGTGCAGCCACTGCAGCCCGAGACGACGCCACAGGTGGCGTCGTCGACGTCAACAACACCTGTGCCTGCGGGGACGCTTTCTACCACGCAGGTCGCTGGGCACAAAGCTTCGTCGTCAACATTGAAAGCAATGGGCTGCCAGCAGCCTTCATCGGTGAGGATGGGGACACCACTCGGGTCGCGATAGAGCTTGATGAGGTCCCCGTAATCCGGGGCCGCACCACCACCGCCATCGTCGCAGGGCGGTCGCGATCCATCGTCACATAGCCTTGGCGCAGCGTTTGCGCTGCTAATGAGGCCGCTGGCCCCGTTGCTGCCAATATCAATCACCAGTGGCGCTGCGAGCAGCGCGACGGCGGCCAGGCTGGAGGCCAGCACGCCCCAGCGTGTTCTGCGGGCATCGCTGCCCGTGCTTTTGAAACCGATAAATAAAGTTTTCATGTCTTTCTCCTTGATACACCTGCATATATCTCATTCTTTTATCCACCGCCGCGGACTGCTTTTGGGGTTGCGGCAGCTCCTATAGCGAAAAACAGGCCACTGCGTCATCCATGGAGCCAAGTAATCATCATTGGCGTGCCTTGTCGTCCACAGTACTTCTGTGTAAACAAAAACCACCTATCTTCCCTTGCAATTGAATCTAGCATTCGAACTTAAATTTCCGCGCAATTCTTTGTAATAGCCATGTAATTTTCCTGTAAATTTTTGTAACGACAGGGCCGGGATGCCCACTCCCCATCGAGATTTACGAAACGGAAGCCAATGCCGCCCGAACGCGAAGGTTGATTTCCGTTTGCCACAACAAGCGCGTGTCGGAGGCCGAGATTGCCCCGAAACGGTAATCTTGCGGTGACGTGTGTAAACCAAGCTAAGATGCCTGCGCGGAGAGCAGGGTTTGAATCGATTAGAGCAGGGTTTGAATCGATTCCTGAAGCTGTTCCTTCGAGTAGGGCTTCTTGAGGAATGGCAGGATTTCGCTGTCCGGGGCCTTTTCGCCGGGGGCTTGCTGAGGCAGCGCGCTGGTCAACAACACCTTTAACCTGGGGCGATGCTCCCGCGCCCAGTAGCCCAGATCATGGCCGTTGAGCTCGCCGGGCATGACCACGTCCGTAAACAGCAGATCAACTCTGACGTCCCGCTCGAGGATACTGATCGCTGCAGCCGCGTTGTCCGCCTCCAGCACCTGGTAACCCAGTTCCGACAGAGTCCGCCTGGTGAACCGGCGCGTTCGCTGTTCGTCCTCTACGAGGAGAATCGTCGCCGATTTACAAGTACCATCGGACGGCTTCTGGCGGGGCTGTGCCTCGACGCGTTCGCCTTGAACAGGGACCGCCTCCGGTAGATAAAGGGAGACGGTGGTGCCCCGGCCAGGTGCGCTCTCGATCATCAATCTCCCCCCGGCCTGCTGGGCAAATCTGAAGACCATGCTCAGGCCCAGGCCGCTTCCTTTGCCGGGTGGTTTGGTCGTGTAGAAGGGTTCGACGGCACGCCGAACGGCTTCCTGGGACATGCCGGTCCCCGTATCGGCAACGCTGACGACCACATAACCGCCAGGTTCCAGGCGATCCTGAGCGACAGACTCTTCAAGGGTGAGGTACCTTCGTCTTGCTTCGATGGTGAGCGTGCCCCCTTCCGGCATCGCGTCCCGGGCGTTGATTACCAGGTTGAGGATAGCATTCTCGAACTGTTGTGGATCGATCACAATCGGCAGAGGCGCCTCGGCTCGGCCTACGATCAGGTCGATGTTATCGCCAGTCATGCGGTCCAGAAACTTGTGGTAGTCAGCGAGCAGAATGTTGATATCTGATAAGCGTGGCTCCTTGGCCTGCCTGCGGGAGAAGACCAACAACCGGTCCGTCAACTCCGCGCCATCCTCTGCCGCAGACAAGGTGTCGTCCATTAATTGCAGAGTCTCCTCGTCCAGCTTTCCTGCAAACTGTTCCGCCAGCATGCGAAGATTAACCAGAATAATCGCGAGCAGGTTATTAAAATCATGAGCAATACCACCTGTGAGCTGGCCCATGACCTCCATCTTCTGCGCGTGGACGTGTTGGGTTTCCCGCTCCTTGCGTTCCGTGATGTCATTAAAGGTTACCACCGTACCTACGACCGCCCCGTCCCTGAGCATAGGGTAGGATTGGAAGTCCACGGGGAAACTGGTGTGATCTGCGCGCCAAAGCTCCTCGTCCTCCAGGCGGACGACGAGATTCTGGCAGCAGGTCCTGTATATAGGACAGTTCTCAGGAGGTAGAGGCTTGCCATTGCGGCACGTGTGGTGAATAAGGGAATGCATTTCCCGGCCGAGCAGCGCCTTCTCGTCCTGGTACCCGAGCATTGACAGGGCCGCACGATTGACGAAGGTACATTGCCCCTTGCTGTCCATGCCGAAGATTCCCTCGCCCGTTGACGCGAGGATTAGGGCGAGTTCTTCCTCGCGTTGGCGCAGATTCAGGCCCGCCGTGACATCGAGTGCTGAGACCGGTATGCGGTGGTATCCGTCGCTGGCGCTCGGGATCACCATGGACAGGAGGACCGTCAGATCACTGCCGTCCTGGGTCTTTATGCTGACACTACGATGCACCAGCGCTTCATCGCCTTCCCAGATGGCTTGCAGCACATCGGCAAAGATGTCAAGGGCGTTGGGGACGACATTTCTTTCGAACCAGTCGATGAAATGCCTACCCGAGCGCGTGGCGAAGAGCTGCAGCGCAGCCTCATTCACATCCTTGACCCGGATCTTGCCGATCAAGTGCCGCAGTGCCTCGGGGTTGTCAGCGAGATACGGCTTGAGCTCTGCCACGCCGGAGCGCCTGAAATTTATGAGGATCTTGCTGACTTCGGAAAAATCCTGCTCCCAGATCGGCACCGGTGCGCCGCTGAAGAGAATCTGGTGGCGTTGTTGGCTTTCGGTCAAGTGTTTGATGATCGGGTTGGTGAGACGCATAAACAGGAACGCCCCTGCGGTGACGAGAACCAAGGCCAGCCCAATCACAATTGCCGCGCCTCGCGTGAACGGAGCGCGTATGTCGGCGAGATCCATCTTGGCCACGACACCGATATTTATAATGGGTACCGGCTTGTAAGCCGCCAGGACCCTGGACCCGCGGTAGTCGAGACCGATCATGCTCCCCGACTGGCCGGAGAGCGCCCTCCGCATCGGCTCGGCGAGGCCAGATGCAAAAGGGATGGGCCCGATCTTCTGTTCTGCCATGCGGCCATGCGTTACCAGATAGACAATACTGTCCCCTTCCCGGTGCGCTACAGTGATCTCGGCGATCTGGCCAAAGCTAGGGAAATGATCGAAGGCACTCCGAACCTGCGATAGGGTGGCGGCCTCCGATGCAAGCGCGTTGCCGCCGTAGTTCGCTTGGTCGAAGCGCGCCACAGCCTCCATCAGATGAGTCTGGTCGTCCACGTTCTGGATCAGGTGTGACCTTTCCTGTTCGAATGCGGTCTTATAGCTCACTGTGATCGCCACTGCGGTACTGATCGACACGGCAGCCATCATGACCAGAATCAACCAGGCTATTCGCTTGTTCTCGGTCACCTTTATGCTACGCAATCCTACCTGCCCCGACATTTGATTTGGTACCGCATACACGTATTCTGTGTCCGATACATTGAAAATACCCTAAAATTGAGCACAGTGCCTCTTCAGTATCCAGAGCACGGGTCGACAAAAACCCTATAGCCTATCAACGAAACCGCCCTCCACAAGCAAGTCTGTGCTCGCGATACGCTATGCCTGCTGGTAAAATAGCACGTCTATAAGCCCAATGTGGAAGGAGTTATTTTAAGGGGGTATCCACTTCACTGGCCCACTGATAGGATGATTTGGTGAATCAGCATAACTGCAATCCGGTTGGTGGGGTGGATTAACCGAAAACGTTGCAAGAATTCGACGATTGATTTTCAAGCGAGGATGCATGTGTTGATTACCTTGAAAAGCTTCGCTGGGCCGATGGATTTCGATGCCCGTTATGACAAGAACTCTAGGGATGGCGAATGACAACGGGGCTAATTCGATGTATTGCATGTCGACACAAGACCTCGGTGATAGCCGGAACATTTTTAATCGAAGAACATCCAGGGCTCGTGGTCTCTTGTACTATCGTCTATTACAGCAGGCTGTATCCAGCTCCCCAGTATCATATAACGAGCTGGTTCACGGAAAAAACTGCTTTAATGAGTCCGCGCAACCGACCAGTGAAGTGGATACCCCCTTTTCATATTTTTCATACCAGTTCGATGAAGGAAGCTAAAGACTATGTCAGGGTCAGCTCACATCATGATTGTAGATGATGATCCGAGGCTGTGCCGAACGCTCGCACGCTATTTCAAGCTGGAGGGCTATGATGTCAGCGTGGCTGTCAGTGGTGCGGAAATGCGTCAGAGACTGGCGATGGAAAGGCCAGATGTGGTCATCCTTGATCTGATCTTGCCGGACGAGGACGGATTCAGCCTGGCAAGAGAGCTTCGATCGACCTACGATTTACCGATCCTGATCCTCACTGGCAAGGCCGACACCGTCGACAAAGTGGTCGGGTTGGAGATTGGGGCTGACGACTACATCACCAAACCATTCGACGAACGCGAGCTCCTCGCGCGCGTGCGAAGTGTGCTTCGCCGAACCTCGAAAGGCGGCCGAAGCGAAGCCGAACCGGTGGGCTCATTTGCCTGTTTTGCAGGCTGGCGACTCGACCTGAACGCCCACGACCTGACGTCGCCTGGCGGACAGCCGGTGGCGTTGACCTGGCACGAATTCCAACTGCTTGTCGCCTTCGTTCAGCACGGTAAACGTGTACTCACCCGGGAAGCCATCCTGGAACTCGTGGCCGGTCGAAATTGGACGCCCGACGATCGAAGTGTCGATATGCTCGTTGGCAAGCTGCGCAAGAAGATCGAGAAAAACCCTCGGGATCCGCAGCTGATCGAGACCGTTCGCGGCGTCGGCTACAAGTTCACGGCAAAGCTCGTTTTCGAATAAGCACAGACCCGTGTGATCCTGTAACCCATCATGGCCCGGCATCGGTGGACTGATGCCACAGTTAGAGGCGGATATACGTGAGCAGTCGCACCTCATCGCCAAAGAACGGAGTGCATGCAAACCGGAGGCGCCCATATAAGTCCATATACGGACCTTCAGTAGGATATGTACGCCATTCAACCAAAGTCCCTGACACTCTGTAAGACAGCCCTAATCTCAGGAGTGGGCGCTATGCAGAGAGTTCGATATGTGTCTACGATGGGGAGCCAAAAACACCAATAAATACCGAAACTTGAACGAACCGCTGCCAGGCGGTTTTTTCTTGTCTGTAGCTGTGTCGGAATCGATTTTTGTGTCGTAACTAAGCCAGACAGAAGGAGACTTGCCCAGGCGAATCTCTCATCATTGAAACCCCAGCCGGTGCTCACTGAAAATGTAGGCCCCGCTTCCATGCATTGAGGCGATGACCGCATCAGATTTTGTAGTAGGCCAAAATGAGCTTCTCGAAGAACAAAGCCGGGACAATGCGTTTGGACCATACGGCAATCTTTTGGAAAAGCCTTCCGACCAAATAGCGGGGGCGCACACGTTTATCTTCCATGATATTCACCGGTAACGCGGCCAGCTCTCTGGGGGCTGCACCGTTCAGCTCGTCCTTAGTAATGGATATCAATCGCTGCACTCTGCCTGACAGCGTAGGCGGTGGCATCTTACGAAGCAGTGGCAAAGACGCGATTAGCCGTAATACCTGTCTTGAAGCCACCAGGATCGACCAGCGTTACCTGGACATCAAATGGTTTGACCTCCCATGCGCAACGATTCAGTTAGCGCCTCCAGCGCGTACTTGGAAGCGCAATAGAAGCCCTGAAAGGGAATGGCAATCAAACCGCCCATGGAACTGATGTTCACAACCAATCCGTAGCCCTGATTGCGCATTACCGGGAGTACGCTACGACAAACACGATGAACACCGAAAAAGTTTGTCTCAAACAGTGTGCCTTGGCTTCTTCGGTTGATGTCTGCGCGATCGCTCCAGCAAGCCCGATACCGGCGTTGTTGACGAGCACATCCAGTCGCCCCTCACGTTCGAGTATAAAGGCAACAGCGGCTTCGATCGAAGCGGCATCACATACATCCATGGGAATGATCAACGGGAGATGAGACGAACTCCCGTTTGTAGCAAAGGCCGCCCGACGGCTGGTGCCGTACACATGGTGGCCGCTGCTGGCAAAGTAGTTTACCCATGTTTTCTCGAATCCCGACGAACCACCGGTGACAAGTACTACCTTGCAATCGTGTGATTCCTTCACGCCACCTCCTCTCATTTAGCGGGCTGTCTTTAAGAAATGTCTTGCCCCTCTATTCGTAAATACTAAAAAACCGTGATACGAGCCGTTCCCATCATTCAGGCAAATTATCTGCACGGCAACTAACACCCTGAAAGCGGACCGTCGGCTCTGGTTTACGAGCGGAGGCAATCGCCGAGAAGCGCTTACCTGTTACCAAGCGGCAAGTGTCGCCGTAATTCGTGCACCCAAGCTATCCAGTACATCTTGGCGGGCGCTCAATTTCAGAAATAAAAAAGCAGAACCCCAACCGGATCGGCAACCGGTTTGTTAACGACAAAGACGCAAAGAGATACCTGACCGCCGTCAACCAGGCGCATTGGCTTGAGGACGAGTTATAGTCAGTCAATACCCAAAAGCATGATGTCTGGTAAACGATTAGTTTTTCATCTATTGTATTCAATGCCTGTTCAATCATTAACCAAAGGTGATTTCAGTATGTTAC
>Ga0316198_10001472_pt1 | contig 13850 bp, 10 predicted proteins | sample OudBieAanoxic_MG_FD_204935 | JGI IMG/M metagenome (GOLD analysis project Ga0316198, IMG submission 204935) | Coastal sediment microbial communities from Oude Bieten Haven, Netherlands - site A anoxic | ecosystem: Environmental > Aquatic > Marine > Coastal > Sediment | place: Netherlands...
CACGGTGGGAGGTGGGGTCGATGACGATCTTTCAAAACACTTGCAACCTTTTCAGAACTCTGACAGTATAAAATGTAGACACTGACTACTTATCGTACTCAGGCACGCTCCTACCAGCCGCACGCGGAGGCGGAACATGGCAGCCCGTCGCTACAAGAAGACCTTCCTCGGGGATCTCGAACAGATGATCCTCCTAGCTATCCTGCGACTCGACGACGAGGCCCATGCCCTTGATGTCGCCCGAGTGCTCGAGGACAGCGCCGGACGAAGCGTGTCGCGAGGTGCCCTCTATACAACGCTCAACCGGCTCGAAAAGAAGGGGCTGTTGGGCTGGAACATCGACGGGGGCACTTCTCGCGAGAGTCGCGGTGGGGCGCCGAAGCGACGCTTCGAGCTCACCGAGGCGGGTATGGAAGCGCTGCGAATCACGCAGGAGGCGCTGGGGGCCCTCACGGAAGGGCTCGAGGGCACGATATCGGGAGGCTCCCGATGACTGGTCGCGTGATTCCACCACCCTCGTTTCCCCGGTTGTTCCTGCGCTTGAGTCTGCCCGAAGGCACGCTGCGCGACTCCATCCTCGGCGACTTTTCCGAGGAGCATTCCCGGCGAGCCCAGATGGGCTCAGCGGTACGCGCCCGGTTCTGGTATTGGCGCAATGCTATCGGACTGGCCCTGCGCTCCTTTTTCGGTCGCCTGTTCAGCCGCGACCGCTACTGGGTGAGCGGCGTGAAGGGCGCACCGGCTGGTGCCGCTGGCAGTCCGGACCACGGCCCGCGGGAACGCGGAGGCAGTGGCGGTCTCGGGTACCTCTTCGATACGTGCTCCCAAGACCTCCGCTTCGCGCTGCGGCAGATAATGCGACGGCCCGGCTTTTCCGCACTGATCGTGCTCACGCTAGCTGTCGGAATCGGCGGCAACGTGGCGATCTTCTCTGTGCTGAAGGGCGTTGTGCTGCGGGAGCTTCCATTTCCGGAGCCGGAGCGGCTGGTGGCGGTGTGGGAAACGCCGCCGGAGGAGCGCTGGTACCAACCCCTCAGCGGGCCGGACTACCTCGACATCCGGGAGCAGACGCAGACTCTCGAGGACATCGGGGTTCTCGCCAATCGCTGGTTCAACCTCTCCGGCTTGGGTGAGCCGGTCAGGATTCGTGGCAATCGCGTCACCGCGAGCCTCTTCAGCGTGCTCGGGGTCGCGCCGGCGGAGGGTAGGCTTTTCACCGAGGAAGCGGAGTTCGAGGGTAACGAGCGAGTGCTCATCCTCAGCCATGGTCTCTGGCAGCGGCAGTTCGGCGGTGAAGACGACGTCGTGGGCCGGAGGGTCAACGTCAACGGCGAGCCGCACGAGATCATTGGCATCATGCCCGAGGAATTCGAGTTCCCGACGCCCTGGGGTGGCCGCGACGACAGCCAGATCTGGGCGCCGCTCGTCCTGCCGCGCGACGGCTCTAGGCGAGGCTCCCACTCGTTTGGCGGTATCGCCCGTCTCGCGGACGGCGTCGAGGAACCGGAAGCGGATGCGGAGCTGCACGGGATCGCGACGCAGCTCGGCGAGGCTTACCCGGATTCGAACGCCATCGTCGATGCCTACGCCGAACCCATGATGCAAAGAACCCTCGGAGGCATCAGCTCGACCCTGGTGTTTCTGCTCTTGGTTGTGTTCTTCGTGCTGCTGATCGCCTGCGCCAACGTGGCCAGTATGCTCTTGGCACGAGGAACGGGCCGTTTGCCCGAGCTCGCGATTCGTTCTTCGATGGGCGCCGGTCGGCGCCGTCTCGTACGCCAATTGCTGACCGAGAGTCTGTTCTTGTCGATCATCGGGGGTTTGGCGGGGGTTGTCGTGGCCTATTGGGGCGTGGACGCTCTGCGTGCCATTCTGCCCGACAACGTCCCGCGAGTTGACGGCATCCAGGTGGACTCGGCGGTTCTGACGTTCGCCGCAGTGGTGACCGTTGCCACCGGAGTGCTCTTCGGTCTCGCTCCCGCATTGTTCACGCTGCGCAGCGATCTGGTGGGCGTGCTGAAGGAGGGGCGGCTCGGCCGCGGTGGCAGCCGCAGGCGCAACAGTCTTTTGGGTGGGCTGGTTGCTGCACAGGTCGCTATCGGTTTCATCCTGGTGAACGTCGCCGTGCTGCTATGGGCCAGCTACTCCAACGTCATGTCCCAGGACCTGAACTTCGATACTGATCAGGTCATTGCCGCGGGCATCTCACTGAGCGGTCCCGCCTACGAGGAGATCCACCAACGACGTACCTTTCATCAGACTCTGCTCGAGAGAGTGCGCGGGTTGCCCGGAGTCGTCCAGGCCGGCATCACCAACAAGCTGCCGCTCCGTGGCGGAACGAATGGCGGCGTCTTGGTAAACGACGAAGTTTTCGACCCTACAGAGCAGTACCACCTGGTCGAGCATTCGTTCGTCGACGATGGCTACCACGAGGCGATGGGGATCACGCTCCTCTCCGGCCGCACTCTCACGCAGGCTGACCTGGACATGGGTGCAGCCGCGCGAGAGACGGCTCACGCCGAGGACCTCGAAGTGCTACCGGGCGAGCTGCCGCTCGTGGTCAACCGGACCATGGCGAAGGGGATGTGGCCCGACGACGATCCTCTGGGCAAGCTCGTGCGCCCGGGCGGGGCCGAGGAGTACTACCGTGCCCGTGTCGTCGGAGTGGTCGAAGACACGCGCCAGTGGGGGGCCGAGCGGGGGCCCCTGCCGGAGATGTACTTTCCCTACACCGCTGAGGTTTGGGGGACGATTGGGGCCCACCTTGTGGTGCGCGTCGACGGCGATCCGGATGCCGTCGTCGGGATGATCCGCAACGTCGTGAGGGAGATCGACGAGCAGATCCCGATGGCAGCCCCTTTCACGATGGGAGAAATCCTGCACGACAGCACCGGCAGGCGCCGATTCTCGATGCTGCTGGTCGGCCTTTTCGCCGGAACGGCGTTGATCTTGATCATCGCAGGCACGTACGGGGTGATGTCCTATGCCGTGACACAGCGCACGCACGAGATCGGCGTGCGCGTGGCCCTGGGTGCCGACAGGAGGCTCGTGTTCCGCCACTTCATCGGGCGTGCGCTCTGGCTTGTGGGCCCCGGCCTGCTGGTTGGCCTGCTCGGCGCGTACGCAGCCACTGCCATCACTGGCAGCATGGTCTACGGTATCAACTCGCTGAACCCGCTTTACGTAACCGTGGCGGCATTGGTGATGCTGACGGTGGCCTTCGCGGCGATCACCCTCCCGATTCTCAGAGCCTCTCGCGTGGATCCAGTGGAGGCCCTGAGGTCGGAGTAGAGGCCGGTTACATCCACCAGAATGGATCGAGCTACCGCTGCGGAATCAGTGGCGCACCGGTGACGAAATAGAAAATGGCGTCGAGGAAGAGAACGCCGCCGAGCAGCAGGAGCAAGCCGGGCAGAACAACGTTGCCGATGCGATCCATCCAGGCGCTGAGCCACTCCAGCATGGGTCGGCTCTCCTCGCGGAAGATCGCCTGTACTGCGATGACTCCGAGGAACGGCAGGAGGTAGAGGACGTTGTACAGAACGAGCACGGCCAGACCTGTCACGTATTCGGGATCAGCCTTGACGATCTGGTTGACCGCTGCAAAGTAGGGCACGGCAAACGGCAGGCCGATGACGTTGATGGAAGCGCCGAGAAGGAACGCGGCCCCCACCCCCAGGCCTCTGCTCTCGTTGAACTCGGGCCTCTTGGCCGCTCTCTTGGGTGGCGCGCTCGCCCTCACGGCCTGGAACCCTGCCCACAGCGAGAGCACCCCGACCACCAGTTGCACACTGAACTCGATCGGTCCCGGGCTCGCCAGCCGGGCAGCGATCCAGTCGATCGCCTCGGCCAAAATTACCCCGGCAGTGAGATAGACGACGAACCATCCTGCCAAGACCGAAAGCGAGGTCGCGTAGGGGCGGCGACTGGCGAGGGCGTAAACCACTGCCGCCAGCAAGACAGGGTTGATGACGTCCGCGATTACGATCGGTATGAGATAGCCGATAAGAGTCGTCATGGTTCTTCAGTCACTCGTGGCTCCCCACACGAACATGTCCACCGTGGCTGGCCATCAGGATTCGCCACGCACCTCTCGGAAATCGCTTTCGCAACGGCTCTTGATTCTGTTGAGAACGTTGCCTGTGACACGGTTGTGAACCATCTCCCAGACCCGGTTGACAATCTTCGGTCCTCCCCAGTTCATCTCACCATAGAAGTTGAACCCGACACCGCAGAAGAGCTGCGTCTGCTCGGCTTCGCCGCTGTCGATGATCGGAGACCGCGCATAGAGAACGAAGATTCCAATCGGGTAACCGCCGCTACATCCGTAGAGCAGATAGCGAGCATTGTCGACATCGGCGGGCGTCGGAGTGTCACGTATCTCTAATGCGTCCATGCGGAACAATGGAATGAAGCGTAGCCCCAGGAAGCCATTCCAGATGCCGAAAAGAGTTCTCTTCCGCCCCAGCAGGAACACATCGATATGCTCGATGTTCCCATCGATGCGCTCCGGCAAGGCGAGATGCCGCGGCCAGGTGAGGGTATCGCTGTCCCATTTCAGGAGCTCCTCGAAGACGAGGCGGACCGGCGCCTCGATCCCGATCCTGTGGACATTCAGCACCGAATACTCGCTGACGTCCATACCGATGCGCTGCAGGATCCGCCCGCTGTGTTCCTCTCGCTCAGCCTCGGTCTCGAAAGGGACGAGCGTTGGGATCTCGGGCGTGTGCAGCAAGAAGCCACGGATGTCGGCAAAGAGTCCCCGTACGTTCACAGAAAAAGCCTCGACCCCTTTGAATTTGCCCCCAGTCACCCAGCGCGCGCCCCATTCTGCACCGCATGCAGGGGCGATGGGTAGTGGCGGCGTGCGCCGCGAGATGTTACAGGGATGATAACCGACGGATGATTCCGTGTTGCACGACCTGCCGAGCCCCGACGAGGTACAGAAATGACTGAACAAATCACTGTTTACGGCTTCGAGACCTCCAACAACATGAAGGTTCGCATTGCCTTGAAGCACAAAGGCATTCCGTTCGCTTTCGAAACAATCGATCCGTCGGATCGCAGCGAAATCGAGCGCCTGTCGGGGCAGCCCCTGACACCCGTCATGGTCCATGGCGGCAGCGTACTATTCGACTCGGCTGCCATCCTGCGCTATCTCGATGCCAATTTTCCCGACACCCCGAGACTGTTCTCCGGTTCGCGCGAGAGAATCTGGGAGATTGAGGAGTGGGAGGGATTCGCCCGCCACGAGCTCGCCGCGGCGATGAAGATGATGCTGCCGCTTCGCTTCGCCGGAGAAGAAGATGCGGAGATCGCCGCGCACGCGCAGGAGCTCTTCGAGGAAGCCACTGCCAAGCTCGAGGAACGCCTTGCGGACCGGGAGTGGTTGATGGGTGACGAGATCACCGGAGCCGACATCACCGCGGCTCCCGTGGTCTTTCGCACCGAGAAGGCAGGCTTCGCACACCTTCCCGACGGCCGCGAGCAGACGCGCGCCTGGTTGGACCGGGTGATGGCGTTCGACGTTTAGATCGAGCTCCTTGCTGGCCAGCCCGACTTCACCTTCGTGATGCGGTTGCGCGAGCTGTCAGCCTCTGAGCTCGACGAACCCGGCGGCGGTGAAATCACCGTCGAAGGCGAGCACCTGACGGATCTTCGAGGTACGCATCAGGGCGAAGCTCGTGGCATCGACAAACGAGTACGCGCGCTCGTCGTGACGACGCAGCCAGCGCAAAGCCTCCGCCTCTTGTTTCGCATCGATCGTCAGAACACGAATGCGCGGGGATTGATCGACGGCGTCCAAGAAGCCCACCGCGGCCACATGCCCTGCACGCCGCCGCAGGTAGGTCCACGTCTCTCCGCGTACGTGGTTGCTGGTCACCAGCGGGGCATCGGAGTAGTCATGGATGAGGGATACAGCTTCATCATGATGCGGATCATGGCGGTTCCGGAGCGCGGCCCAAAACGATGTATCCACGAAGATCATCGGTAGACGACCTCATCGATGGGCGCGAAGTCGAAATCGTCCACTCCGATCATCTGTCCCAAAGGGTCCGTTTTCAGGGGTGGAAGCGCTGAGAGCCGCTCGCGCACGTACTCACGGATGAGCGCCGCCTTGGATGTCCCCTCCGCCAGCGCCTTGCGCGCGAGGGCGTCGTCGAGCTCTTCCTCAATCATGATCTGTAATCTCCTCATGCGGAGAGCATACAGCAATTGAACGACGTATATGTAAGATTATTGTATTGCGCCCAGTGGACCGATCTTCGAGGCAAGGCCCTATGTCACACCCTGATCAGACGGCCAGCGGCCGAGGACGTGCCTCCCTGGAGGGATGTTAAAGATGTAAAAAGGCGTCGAAGGCCGTTTCTCTCGCGTGGCGTCACGGGCGCATCATTGCTACGATCGCTGCGAAGGCACCCAGGCCAAGCCCAGTTCCGGCGGCATCCACGGAGGCACGCATTGGCGCTCGCCCCACCCCGCGCTCTGTCCACCCCTGTCTCCGTCCCTCTGTCACCATATAACTCCCCTCACTCAGCCCGCGTTTCTCACGCTGTCTGCTCGCTGGCCAAGTTGCACCTGTGGCAGGAGAGGCATGTGAGATGCGGGCGAGACCGCGGGAGGAGCATTGTCTATGAGCTCTGTCGTTAGGTCCGTCCGTGCTTGCAGCATCGCCGTGCTGGTCATCGCGCTGCTGCCCACCTCCGGCACTATCGCAGCGCCGTCACCGAGTGCCCCGGCACCGCAGCAGGTGAAGGCCACCGAGGACCTGCTGCGCACCGTGCAATACCGGCAAATCGGACCGATGCGCCAGGGAGGGCGATTCGTCGACTACGCCATTCCGTTGCAGGACACGACGACCATCTACGCCGCCACGGCCTCGGGAGGCCTGTGGAAGAGCGTCAACAACGGCCTCACCTGGGAGTCGATCTTCGACACCGACGACATCTTCTCGCTCGGCGCCGTGGCCGTCGCCCCCTCCGATCCGAACATCCTCTACCTGGGCACAGGCGAGGGAAATAACTCGCGCAGCGCCTACTGGGGCAACGGTATTTACAAGTCCACTGATGCCGGCGAGACCTGGACCCATATCGGCTTGCCGGAGTCGCAGCATGTCGGCCGGATCCGCGTACACCCGACCGACCCCGACATCGCCTACGTCGCCGCTCTCGGCCACCTCTATTCCGACAATCCGGAACGTGGCCTCTACAAAACGACCGACGGGGGCCGCACATGGGACCTCGTGCTTACCGATGTCATCGAGCCGAGCGGCAAGTTCGAGAACGAGACAACGCGCCACATCGGTGTCGTCGATGTGGTGATGGATCCGCGTGATCCGGATGTGCTCTACGCCGCCACCTACGACAAGGTGCGCAAGCCTTGGACCTTCAACGAGGGGGGCCCCGGCAGCCGCATCTACAAGACCACCGACGGTGGCGACAACTGGGAAATGCTGACCAACGGTTTGCCCAGCGGCATGCTCGGGCGCATCGGTCTGGACCTTGCTCTGTCGGATCCCGACATCGTCTATGCGGTCATCGAAGACACCAACTCCGAAGGTGTTTCCGACGACGTTCGCTATCAGGAGCTTCTCGATGGCCGGCCGCCGGAAGTGCGCCCGGTCAACGACCGCATCTGGCGTTCCGATGATGCCGGCGCCAGCTGGCGCGCGGTCAGCCCTGAAGACCGCAGCGTCGGCGGCACCCCGCCATACTATTATGGACGCATCATCGTCGATCCCAACGACCCCGACCACGTTTTCATCCTCAGCGCCGGCTCGCAGAAATCCAAAGACGGTGGAGCCACATGGGAGCGCGCCTGGAGATTCGGTGGCGACGACCACGCCCTTTGGATCAATCCCGCCAACTCCAAGCACATGGTCATGGGCTACGACCACGGCATGGGGGTTTCCTTCGACGGTGGGCAAAACTGGTACCACCCCGACGATATGCCCCTGGCCCAGTTCTACGCCGTTGGTGTCGACATGGCTTATCCGTACAACGTCTACGGCGGCCTACAGGACAATGGCTCGTGGCGCGGGCCGAGCACTAAACGTGATGGCGGCCCGATCAACTTCGAGGATTGGGAGAGCGTCGGCGGTGGCGACGGCATGTACAACGTCGTTGACTGGTCGAACAACCGCTACGTGTACAACGAGTCGCAATTCGGGCCACTGTCGCGGCTCGACCTGCTGACGGGCGAGCGCAAGTCGATCCGCTACTCGCGCCCCGAGGGCGAAGAGTCGCTGCGCTGGAACTGGAATGCGCCGATTCTGGTGTCTCAGCACGACCCTGACGTCATCTATCACGCCGCGAACGTGTTGCTGCGTTCGTCCTTCCGGGGCGAGACCTGGGAGGAGATCAGCCCGGACCTGACCACCAACGATCCTGCGAAGATCCGCGGCACCGGCAACATTCAGTACAGTACGATCACGACCTTCGACGAGTCGCCGATCGTTCCGGGCCTACTGTGGGTCGGCACCGATGACGGCAACGTCTGGGTGACGCAAAACGGCGGCGGCGACTGGACCCAACTCAACGACAACATTCCGGCTAGCCCTGAGTATTGGGTCAGTCGAGTGGAGGCGTCGAACCACGATCCCGGTACGGCCTATGTCAGCTATACCGGATACCGGCGCGATGACTTCCGTCCGTTCGTCTACATGACCAAGGATTTCGGTGCGACCTGGACGCCGATCGCCAACGGCCTGCCCGATGCGCCGGTCAACGTAATTCGCGAGGACCAGAAGAACCCGAACCTCTTGTTCCTCGGCAACGAGATGGGCGTCTATGTGTCGCTCGACGCGGGCGAGAGTTGGGCCTCCATGCGGCAGAACATGCCTACACAACCGGTGCATGACCTGCTCATCCATCCGCGCGAGGGCGACATCGTCGTGGCCACCCACGGGCAGGGCATCTTCGTGGCCGATGTTTCCCCCCTGCAGGGGATTTCCCCCGAAGTCCTCGCCCACGGTGCTTTCCTGTTCGACGTGGCGCCGATGGTGCGCTGGGTGGACAACGACCGCCGGGCGGTGAGCTCGCACAACTTCTTCACCGGTGAAAGCGAGCCCATCGCATCCTTCATCTACTACTACCTGGCGAGCGAGGCCGCCGAGGCGCCGAAGATCTCGATCTACTCGGGCACGCGCCTGATCAACGAGCTCGAAGGCACCAACGAGGCCGGTCTCAACAAGGTGGAGTGGAACGGCACCGTGCGCCGCGAGCGCACCGAGGAAGAGCGCCAGCAGTACGAGGAGATGATGGAACGGCGCCGCCAGATGGGTGGCGGCTTCGGACGCTTCGGCCAGCCGATGGATCCCGACTACGTCTTCTCTCCGGCGCCGGTGGGCGACTACACCGTCGTGCTGACTGTCGGCGACCTGCGATTCGAACGCCCGGCGTCCATTCAGAAGGATCATTGGCTGAAGGTCGTCGAGCAGAACTGAGCTGGATCTGCATCAAGACGCTTTCAGGGGACCGGCTCCACGGGGCCGGTCCCTGAAGCGTATTTTCGGGAGGACGCAGCCGAGGGCACGCCAGGACGTGCCCGGAAGGAGGCATGGAGGTGAAGAAGATCTCGACCACCAGGAGCCGCGGGCGCCAATGGGCATCGCGGCTCGTTCTGTTGCTGGCAGGGTTCATCGTGCTTGCCGGCTTCCCCGGCGGGACGCTGGCGCTCCAGGAAGAGGAGCACGAGTCCACCGACTACCGCACCTATGAGCAGGTGACGACCATGATGCAGACGATGGCCGATCACCACGCCGACATCGCATCGCTGCAATCACTCGGTCAGACGCTCGAGGGGCGCGACGTCTGGATGCTGCAAATCGGCAACCCGGCCGGCGTGCCGCTCGAGCAGCGGCCGGCTCTGTTGGTCGCCGCGAATTTCGAGGGCAACCAGCTCATCGGCAGCGAGCTTGCGCTCGCGACGGCGCACCACCTGCTGCATGAATATGGCACCGACGAAACGATCAAGGCGCTCGTCGACGAGCATGTCTTCTACATTGTGCCGCGCGTGAATCCAGATGGGGCGGAGCGCTACTTCGCCACGGTGAAGGGTGACATCAAAAAGAACACCCTGCCCTACGACGATGACAACGATGCCCGCGTCGATGAGGACGGGCTCGACGATCTCAACGGCGACGGCCTCCTCACGGTCATGCGGGTAGAGGATCCGGCAGGCGCCTACATGGTGCATCCTGATGACTCGCGGCTCATGAAGCGCGCCGATCCCGCCAAGGGTGAGGAGGGCACGCACAGCGTCTACTGGGAAGGAGTCGACGACGACAACGACGGCTTCTACAACGAGGATGGGCCGGGCGGCGTCGACATCAATCGCCAGTTCCAGCATGCCTACCCGTACTATGAAGCCGACGCCGGCCCGCACATGATCAGCGAGCTCGAGTCGCGCGCCCTGCTCGATTTCGCCATCGACCACCGCAACATCGCGGTCGTTCTGACCTATGGCGAGAGCGACAATCTCGTGACTGCCGCCAATCAGCGTGGTGAGCTCGGTCCCCCCTCGACCATCGAGCTGCGCGCCTTTGCCGAGGCGAGTAACGCGGATGCGGCGAGGGTCGGCATGTACACGGTTGGTCGCCGCCGCCGAGGCGGTGGCTTCGGCTTTGGCGGGTTCGGTGGCTTTGGCCAGCAGTCGGGTGAGCCGGAAAGGCGAAGGCCCCCGGCACCCCAGCCTGCAACCACAGTCAATAGCTCCGACCTCCCCTACCTCGAGGCCGTGAGCGAGAAGTACAAAGAGATCACAGGCATCGAGGAGCTCGCTGCGACACGTGCTCCGGCGGGCGCCTTTTTCGAGTACGCGTATTTCCAGTACGGCGTGCCGGCGTTTTCGACCCCCGGCTGGGGGCTGCCGGCGACTGAAGAGGAGAGCGGGGACCGACCCGGTGGCGGCGCGGGCGCAGATGGGGGCGCTGCCACACGTGCTCCGAACGCAAACGCCCGGCAAGCAATGGGTCAGGCACCTAGCGGCATGATGCGTCGCGGCGCACCGCGAGGACGCTCTGGCCCGGGCGGCGCCGCGGGCGATGGTGCCGACCTGCAGACGCTGCGCGGGCTCGAGGCCAGGGGCGCGAATGCCTTCGTCGACTGGACCCCCGTTCAGCACCCGACTTTGGGTGCCGTTGAGGTCGGAGGCTTCGCACCCTACGCGCTCAGCAATCCCGATTTCGCCATGGCCGAGGAGCTCGGTGCGAAGCACGCCGAGTTCGCCATCTACTTGACCTCGTTGTTCCCGGAGGTGCGGATCGCCTCCACTGAAGTTGTCGCCGAAGGCGGCGGGGTTTTCAAAATCACGGCCGAGGTCGAAAACGTCGGCTTTCTGCCCACGGCGCTGGCCCACGGGGTGCGGGCCCGCGCGGTGAACCCCGTCATGGTGCAACTGCAAATTCCGCCCGAGGATCTGATCAGCGGCGACCCGAAGACCAGCTTCTTCCCGAGCCTGGACGGTTCCGGATCGCGCGAGAGTCTTACCTGGATCATCCAGGGTGACGACGGCGCCGAGATCGAGCTTCTGTTGCGATCACAGAAATCCGGAACGCAGACCGCTACCTTGACGCTCCGCTGAGGGCGAGGAGAAGCGACCGTGAAAGCAAACACGAGAACAATTCCGAAGGCAGTCATCGGGGCAGTTGCCCTGAGCTTGTTGATCTTCGCCGGCTCGGTTCCGGGCAACCTGGCTTGGTCCCAGGAGGCGTCCGACCCGCAGCATACGGTGGAGGTTCCATGGAACCGCTGGATGGACTACGGCGAGGTTGTTTCCACGATGGAACGCTTTGCCGAGGCCTGGCCCGAGTTCCTCACCCTCGAGTCCATCGGTACCAGCCACGGTGGTCGCGAGATCATGCTCATGCGTATCAATAACCCCTCCACGGGGACGGAGCTGAGCAAGGCCGCGATGTACATCGAGGCCAACATTCACGGCAACGAGATCCAGGGCGGTGAGACCTCTCTTTATACCATCTGGTATCTGATGGAGAACTACGGGCGCGTAGAGAAGATCACGCAACTCGTGGACGAGCGGGTCTTCTACATCATCCCGTGCGTCAACCCCGACGGCCGCGACTATTTCATGCACGGTACCGGACAGGGCTCGCGCACCGGGCACGTGCCGGTTGACGATGACAACGATGGCCTCTTCGACGAGGACCCGGCCGACGACATGAACGGCAACGGGGTCATCGAGACGATTCGGAAGTACGTCCCGGGACAGGGCACCCACCGCATCAGCCATCTCGACTCGCGCCTCATGGAAGAGGTACCGCCGGGTGAGAAGGGCGACTGGATCGTTCTCGGTCGCGAGGGCACGGACGACGACGGCGACGGCCGCGTCAACGAGGATTCAGTCGGTGGCTACGACCCCAACCGTAACTTCGCCGCCGACTGGGAGCCCAACTACATCCAGCGCGGCGCCATGGACTACCCGTTCCAGCTTCCCGCGACCCGCGCCGTCAACGATTTCCTCATGGCGCATCCGAATATTGCCGGCGTGCAGACCTACCACAATTCGGGCGGCATGATTCTGCGCCCTCCGGGCTCCGAGTATCGCGGTGAGTTTACGGCCGAGGATCTCGAGGCCTACGACGCGCTCGGCGAGACGGGAGAGCGTTTGCTGCCGTTCTACGAGTACATGATTCTCTGGAACGACTTGTACACCGTGCACGGGGGCGTTCTCGACTGGACCGCCGATGGACTCGGCATCATCTCGTTTTCCAACGAGTTGTGGAATGGTGGTCAGTACTTCACCAGCCCCGACCTGAAAGAGGACCAGCAGGATCCCTTCAGCCCGATCACCCCGCGGCAGGGCGTGGCCAACCTCTTCTTCGACGACTTGTTGGAGTTCGGCAACGAGTACGTTGAGTGGGCTCCGTTTGACCACCCTGTATATGGCCAGGTCGAGATGGGTGGCTGGAAGAAGACCCGCGGCCGGCTACCACCGCGCTTCATGCAGGAAGAGCTGGCCCATCGCAACATGGCCTTCACGCTCTATCAGGCTGACGAGATGCCCATGATGAAGGTGGGTGAGACCTCGGTCGAAAAGGTCGACGACGACGTGTACCGCGTCCGCATCGACCTCAGCAACCCGAAGATCGCCCCTACAGTTCTCGAGGCCGCAGCCCAGAACAAGGTGGTGCCGCCGGACCTGATCGTCGTCGAGGGCGATGTCGACGTGCTCAACGCCGGTTGGGTGGAGAACAAGTTCGCTCCCGGGGCCAACCTCCGGATTGACCAGCACGATCTGAAGCGGATCATGGTGCGCAACGGGCATCCCGGCCGCGTCACCCGAACCCTCGAGTATCTGGTGCGTGGCGACGGCGACATGACCGTGCGCTACGTCAGCGTCAAAGGCGGCACGGTGGAGGCAACCGTCGAGCTGAATTGAGCGGAGGCCGAATCGAGCTGAAGCAACGACCGCTATGAAGTTGAGAGGCAAGGGCCTGCCGGGAGATCGTCCGGCGGGCCCTTGCTGGATTTGCCCACGCGCTTGCCGTGGGCTGGGACGATGGCTGGTGCATATGCGAACGAAGGCTGCCGCGAGTTCGGACGACGCCTGCCGTGTGTTCAGGCGCCGATTCGTACAGAATGGGGGGGAATCTCGTCAACCGAATCCAGGCGCCATCCGTCCTACATTGGGGAAACTACGGATGTTTGCCATGCTCTCCATTCACGGCTCGGGTTCCTGCCGACCTACGGTAGCGCTTGGCCTGGCCACGGTCCTCGTGGTTGGGGCCGGCTGCTCGGGCTCTGTGCAAGGGGCAGACGGGGCCGGCTCCGCCGATCTCGATGGCCAGCGGTTCTCCGCCGAGCTCGTAGTTCGGCAGGGCGAGTTTCGCC
>Ga0316198_10001476_pt1 | contig 13826 bp, 6 predicted proteins | sample OudBieAanoxic_MG_FD_204935 | JGI IMG/M metagenome (GOLD analysis project Ga0316198, IMG submission 204935) | Coastal sediment microbial communities from Oude Bieten Haven, Netherlands - site A anoxic | ecosystem: Environmental > Aquatic > Marine > Coastal > Sediment | place: Netherlands...
CTTGCCGTAACCGACCCAGAGTGGGCCGCCACCGGGCTTTTCAAGCTCGCTGCAGAGCTCTACAACAAGGGTCAGACGGAGGCGGCTGCGCAGGCGCTTGAGAGGGTCCTCCAAGCCGACCCCGACCACGCCCGCGCACACTATCTGCTTGGAGTCGCCCAGTTCAATACTGGTCAGACGGAAACAGCGTCGGAACACCTGCAACGGTTTCTCGAGCTGGCTCCCGAAGACCCTGATGCAGCCATCGCCAGGGACTTGCTTTCGTACTCGAACTAGATCGCTCTTCAGGTCATTCGCAAGGTTCACTCGGTGGCCGCGCTCATCGAGTGGGCGTCGCAGGACGCGTGCGGGGTCAGATCGTCGCCTGTTGAGGACAGGTCTCATCACCTCGTGACTGGAAGTGCTGTAGAAAAGCCGGTACGGTAATTGCTCTACACGGCAAGCTGGAGGAAGAGAAAAATGAAAAAGACCGCTGTTGTCACAATCATTATCATCGCCGCAGCGACCCTGATCGCAGGTTGCAGTTCCAGTTCATCCACCAAAGGAAACGCGACCGAGCCGAGAGTCGACAAGCCGGGGAAAACCATTTCCCGCTACAGCGACTCCCTGGTCGAGGTCATCGTCGACTACAAGTTCGCTAATGGCAACCTCGGCGACGATTGGTTGATCCTCAATGTGGCCGTTACGACCTGGGAATCGAAGGCTGTTGAAGTTCGCCGCGGCCACGTGCTGGTGAGGACACCGGATGGACAAAAAATTCCACTGCCGCCCTACCCCGATTTTATTGCCGCCTACCCCGAGATCCAGAGCGCTGCCCGCCGGGCGGCGTTAGCCTCGGACCCGATCGACTTCACGCAGGCGGGTCGCCGGACCTGTGACCTCAGATTCCAGCCCCTGCCAGGAACCGATACGGCCCTCGAATCGGTGTATGTGAACATGCGGAAGATCTGCCAGAGCCTGCTCTATTTCCCGGTCCAGGGTGGCGTTCAGCCCGGCAAATGGGAATTCATCATCGAATTCGAGGAGTTCGACGCCCGGGTGCCGTTCGAGATCGAACGGCCGCAGTAGCCCGCCGGTTTGAGGCTGGATACAGTGGGTATTTCGCACCGAAGATCCCGTAGCCTGTGGATCGCGATCCTCGCGATCGCAGGTTCTGTCTCGTGCTCCAGACAGGAGCCTCTGACGGCTCGTGATCGTAGTCTCAATCTGCTCGTGATCACCCTCGACACGATCCGCGCCGATCGACTCGGAGCCTACGGAAACACCCGGGTCCAAACTGAATTTGTCGACGGACTCGCTGACCGGGGCGTCCTCTTCGAAAGCTGCCTCTCGCCGACACCGCTGACCCTTCCGTCGCACACCTCGCTCTTCACGGGCACATACCCCGTCCTGCACGGGGTCCGCGACAACGGCAACTACGTCGTGACGAAGGATCTGACGACGATGGCTGAGCTCATGAGTGGCGCGGGCTACCGTACCGGGGCATTCGTCGGCGCCTTTGTTCTGTCCTCACGGTGGGGTCTCGACCAGGGATTCAAAAGCTACACCGAGCCCAAAGGCGGATTCGACCCCACGCTGGTGTCCTTCGCTCAGATTCAACGGCGTGCAGAAGCGGTGGTGGACGATGCCCTGGCGTGGCTCGAGGAAGATCCGGAACAACCGTTCTTTGCATGGGTTCACCTCTATGACCCCCATATCACCTACGACCCTCCGCCGGCCTTTGCCCGGGAGTATCCCGACAACCCCTATCTCGGTGAGGTCGCTTACTCCGACGCCCAATTGGTCCGCCTCCATGCCTACCTGAAATCCTCCGGCCTCGATGCGAACACGCTGATCGTCTTTGCAGGCGATCACGGCGAGGGTCTCGGTGACCATGGAGAGAACGACCACGGGTTGTTGCTGTATCAGACGACGTCGCGCGCCCCTCTCATCATCTATCACCCGAACTCGCTTTCCAGCGGCGTCAGACGGGAGGAAGTGGTGTCACTCGTCGACATCCTGCCGACCATTGTCGAGGCGATCGGCCTCCCACTCCCGTCGAACGTCCAGGGCCAGAGCCTGTGGCCCCTGATCGGCGGCGAAGGAGTGTTCGAGGAGAGGCCCGTCTATGCCGAAACCCATTACCCAAAGCTCCACTTTGGATGGAGCCCGTTGACGGCCCTCCAGGATCGACAATACCAGCTCATCCAGTCGACCGAGCCGGAGCTCTACGACCTCGTGAACGACCCGTCGCAACAGCAAAACATCTTCGAGACCAGCTCCGAGGTCGCTGAGCGTATGACCCGGGACCTGGAGACGCTGGTTGAGCGGCTCGGGCGGGGGGCGATGAAAGCGGCCAGCACACCCGACGCTGACACCATCGCCAAGTTGGCGGCGTTGGGATACGTGGCGGGCAGCGTCGACACCGCCGAAGGACTGGAGGCAGAAGAACTTCCGAGCCCGCGAAGCATGCTCTGGCTCTACAACCTCCTCACGGAGGCCAATAACCTCGTGGCGGAGGGCGACGAGGCGGGTGGGGAGCAGAAGTTGCTCGAGCTTGTGGAGGCCAACGATTCGCTGGTCGACGGCTGGGTCTCCCTCGGCAAGCTCTACCGCCGTCAGGGGCGGATGGCCGAGTCGTTGTCAGCCTTCCGGGAGGCGAATGCGAGACGACCCCAGGACCCGTTCCTGGCGTCGAGGCTCGCCAACGCCCTGATCTCGGCGGGCCGGGCCGCGGAAGCCGAGCAACACCTACGGGTGGCGCAGGAGAAGCACCCCGACAATCCGTTGATCGTGTTCGCCATGGCGCGGGTCATGGAGAGCACCGGGCACGTCGCCGAGGCCGAGGCGCTGCTCCGCAGGTTGTTGGCCGTCGATCCGCAATCCGCGCCCGCCCGCGTCCGGCTCGCCGCGCTCGCCCTGCGGCGGGGGGATATTGCGGCCGCCAACTCGGAGCTCGACGCAGCCCTGGCGGCCGACCCCAGGGTGCCGGAGGCGAGCCTGGTGCGAGGCCAGCTCCTCGAGCGCCAGGACCGCCTCGAAGAGGCGGCGATGGCCTACCGAAACGAGCTGGCGAACACGCCCGCCAGTCTCCCGGCAGCGCTTTCGTTGAGTCGCGTCGAGGGGCGCCTCGGCAGACCGGAGGAGCAGGAACGGGCGCTCCGGAGCGCGATCCAGGCGAACCCCAAGTCACCGGGCCCGTACCTGACGCTGGCGCTGACCTTTCTCCAGCGTGAGGTGCGCTACGCGGAGGCCGTCGAGCTCGCCCACCTCGCCCTCCAGCAAGGACCGCAGGGCCAGGAGCTCCAATTGAACTACTTCCTGCTTGCCGATCTCTACAACCGCCTCGGTGACTCGGAACGGGAGCACGAGTACGCGCGGCTCGGCAGGAGCGTGGCCGCCGGCGGTGGTGAAAATCGATGAGATTCCGGTCGACCATCCTGTGCCTCGCAGGTCTCGTCGCCTGCTCGCAAGGTGATCCGACGGCCGTCAGTGAGAGCGGCGGCACCTTTACGAAAGGCCGCCCTTCGATTCTGCTGATCACGCTCGATACGACGCGGGCGGACCACCTGGAACCCTATGGAGCCACGAACATCGAGACCCCGGCGTTATCCGGTCTCGCCGATCGGGGGATCGTCTTCGAGCATGCGGTGGCTACCGCTCCGGTGACAGGGCCGACCCACGCATCATTGCTGACCGGGCTGTATCCGCGGCGGCACGGAGTCCGCAACAACCTGACCCATTATCTTGTCGAGGACGTCCCGACCCTCGCCGAGGGGCTCTCCGCGGCGGGCTACCGGACTGCAGCCTTCGTGTCCGCCGTTGTGCTCGAGGGACGGTACGGGTTCGATCAGGGGTTCGATATCTACGACGACGACCTGAAATCCGCATCCGCGAGGCGTATCGGCCCGATGACGACCGAGCGCCCTGGAGAGGCGACAGCCGACCGGGCGCTCGCCTGGCTCGAAGGACTCGGTGACGACCAGCCCTATTTTCTCTGGGTCCATTTCTACGATCCACACCTCCCCTACTCACCGCCGTCGCCGTGGGCGGAGTCATATCGGGACCGACCCTACGACGGCGAGATCGCCTACATGGACTCTCAGATCGGCCGCCTTTTGCAGCACCCTCGAGCCGCGGGCAATGATGTGATGGTCCTCGCGATTGGCGATCACGGCGAGGGCCTGGGCGAGCACGGCGAAAATGCGCACGGCCTGCTGGTCTACGAGTCGACCATCCGGGTGCCTTGGATTCTCAAGCTCCCCGGCGGACCCGCCGGGGTGCGGATCGCAGCCCCGATCAGCCAGGTGGATCTGGTGCCGACGATTGCCGAGATGGTGACCGACTATCCGGAGACCGGCCTGAGAGAGCTCGAAGGGAGAAGCCTGCTGCCACTCCTCCAGGGCGACGACCTGACCACAGAGAGATTGCTGTTCGCCGAGGCAGAATTGCCCTTCTTCAGCTATGGTTGGACCCGTCTCCGATCCGTACGCCAGGGCAGCTTGAAATACATCGATGCGCCGGTTGCGGAGCTCTATGAGCTCGACCACGACCCGCGCGAGAACACCAATCTGGCCGAGGATCGCGGGGCCGACGTGCGGCGCCTGGCGTTGGAGACCGAAGCATGGTCGGTGACTAATGACGATTCTGGAAGCACGGCCCCTGTCGACGCAAAAACGGCGGAGATGCTGCGCGCCCTCGGGTACAGCGCCGGTGACGCCGGCCGCCCCGAGGGAGAGGGGCATGGCAACCCCGTCGAGCTGATCGCGGTCCATGAAGAGCTGCAGGCGATCCACGAGCTGACGTTCTCGGGCCAGATGGTGGAGGCTGTGAACCGGATACGCGACGTCCTTACCAGGGACCCCGAAAATCTCTCCGCTCTCAAGGATCTGAGCCGCGGTTTGGTGCAACTGGGACGGCTGGACGAGGCCGCGGAGGTCGCCGCGAAGGCGAGCTCCGTGGCTCCGTGGAGCGCCCAGGCCCTGCAGGTCGAGGCGGAGGTCGAGTTCCACCGAGGGCAGAACCAGCGTGCACTCGATCTCGTCGATCAAGCGCTCGAGTTGGATAGTTTCTTCCTGGAGGCTCGCCTGGACCGAAGCCGGTACCTCGCTGCGCTGGGCAGAAACGAGGAGGCGGTCGCCGAGGTCGGGCCACTGCTCGAACAATCTCCGGACCACGAATGGGTGGCGCTGCGCTACGCGGAGATCGTCGAGCTTGAGTCGGGAGATTACAGCGCGGCAGAAAAAAGGCTGCGTATGGTCCTCTCTCGAAACCCGTACTTTACCGACGCCTGGCTGCTCCTCGGCACGGTCCTGACACGCGCCGGTCGAACAGCGGATGCCGCCGCGGCCTACCGTGAAGCCATCACCTACCGCGCCAACCACGCCGGTCTGCAAATCCGTCTTGCCCTGCTCCTCGCCGAGTCGGCGGAGCCGGCGGCCGAGGCGGCATTGCGCCACGCGATCGGCTCGAGCCCGACGGTGCGCGCCGACGTGCACGTCGCTCTCGGTGAGCTCCTTGCGGCGCGAGGACGCGGAGGAGAGGCGAGGCAGCAGTTCGAGATCGCGGCGAGCGCCCCGACCTTTTCGGCCGACACCCGGAACGGCAGAGCAATGGCGTTGGTCCAGCTCGGCCGGCCAAACGAGGCCGAAGTACTCTGGAGGGATCTGATTCGCGACCGGCCCGATTACTGGCGCGCGTGGCTCAACATGGCATCGTTGTCGATCCAGCGCCAGGACTGGGCCGCGGTCGAGAGATTCGCTCGAGCCGCGGTCGAACGACAGCCGACCTCGGCCAGCGCCTGGAACAACCTCGCGATCGGGCTCGAAGAGCTCGGCCGGACAAGCGAAGCCGAGACCACCTACCGGCGGGCAAGCGAGGTCGACCCGGGAGATTATCGAGCCCTCTTCAACCTCGGCATTCTTCTCCGCAAGAGCGCCCGCTATGACGAGGCGGCAGCGATTCAAGAAATGGTTTTGACCCGCAACCCGAGGCACGGCGGCGCCCACTTCGAGCTCGGAGCCCTCTACGCCGGTCCTCTGGGCGATATCGAGCGGGCGAAAATGCACCTGCAGGCGGCCATCGGCGCCGACCCCAACCACCCGCGCGCTCGGCAGGCGCGAGCTATCCTCGATCGCCTGTTATAGCTCGCATCTTTCCTCAGCGGTTCTGCAACGCCCGAGAACGTGACTCTTGCGCCATGGCGAGGGCCTGGTCGCGCTGCGGTCCCGGCTCGGAACGGGTTGCACATTCGTCGAAATAGCCAATCGCCCGCGAGAATTGTCCGGCCTGGGCGCAGACGAGGCCGAGGTTGCAGAGGACTCCAATGGCGCCGGGGTTCAGCTCGCGGGCCCGCTCCCAGGCAGCGATCGCACCCTCCGCGTCCCGCTGTCGCGCGAAGACCATGCCGAGGGTGTCCCAGGCCTCGAAGGACCGCGGATTTCCGGCCACGGCCTCCTCGAGGAAGCTCCTGGCCTGGCTGAGATTGTCTTCGGCCATCGCGATCTGACCCAGATTGAGCTTGATCGTGGGGTTGGTCGGGTCGGCCCGCAGCGCCCGCTCGAACCAGCCCTTCGCTTCACCCCACCGCTGACGGGAGGACGCGAGCTTGCCGAAAGCGAGGAGAAGGCTCAGATCCTCGGTCTCCTCGAAGCCTCTGAGGACCTCCTCGGCGCTGTCGAAATCGCCGATCCAGACGTGGGTGATCGCGAGCTTGGCGTGCACCGAGTCGTCCGTGATGCCCTCATCCAGCGCCTGGATCAACAGGTCGATGGCCTCGTGGGGCTCTCCTCGAGCAAAGGCGATATCGGCCAGGACCAGCCGCGGACCCGCTTGCCGGTCACCGCTCGACATCGCCTCACGAGCCTCCATCTCGGCGCCTTCGAGATCCCCTCGCTTGAAGGCGATCTGCGCCAGCACCAGGTGGGCGGCGGGCGGATTGTAGGGAATCGCGATGTTTGCGTAGACGAACGCCTCATCCAATCGACCCATTTGCTCGAGCAAGAGGGCCGCCCTCAGGGAGAGTCTCTTCGAGTGCCGGAGCTGCTCGAGCGCGGCCTGGTAGGTCGCCACGGCCTCGGCCGGCCGACCCAGACCCAGTTGGGCGAGGGCGAGATACTCCCAGGCGTCCTCCATTGCGGGGTTCTCTTCAATGATCTGTTGCAGAGCCGGCACCGCGGACTCGAAATCGCCGTCGGCGTAGAGACGGTAGGCGCGCTGGATCTCGGCCAGCGTGTCGATCCGAGTCTTGGGGTCGGGCAGGACGTCGTCATCGGTCGTCGATGCCCCACCCACGTAGCCCAGAGCCTCCAGCTGGCGCCGGGTCTCGCGGTCTGCGGCCGCCGGCCCTTCGAGGTTCCGATCGTACCGATCCAAGGTCGCCCGAAGCTCGGTCTCCAACGCTGGTTCCGAACCCACCAGGTTCTTCATCTCGTCGGGATCCTCCAGCAGGTCGTAGAGCTCCGGCTGGGGCGCTTCAATGAAGTGGTGCCGACCAACAATCAGGGCCGCGAGATCGCTCCATCCGAAGTGGAGGCGCGGGAAGAAGGTCTCGGCATAGATGGGATTGGCCCGGGGATCCGGCCGCGACCGGGTAAGGAGAGGCGTCCCCTGCAGATCCTTCGCGAGCGGAAGACCGAGGGCGGAAACCAGGGTCGGGAAGACATCGATGAGCTGCACCGGGTCGCTGACGATTTCTCCGGCCCTCTTCGCCTGCGGCAGCTTGATGATCAACGGAACCTGCAGGGTCGAGCGGTAAAGGAAGAGACCGTGCTCGTCTTCGCCGTGCTCACCGAGGCCCTCCCCGTGGTCGGAGAGAAATACGATCAGCGCCTTTTCATAACCGCCAAGACTCCGGAGCTCATCGAGGAGATCGCCGACCGCATCGTCGGCCGCCGCCACTTCGCCATCGTATGGAGATGGGTAGCGTGCAGCGTACTCGGGTGGGGGTGTGTATGGGGTGTGGGGCTCGAAAATGTGGAAGAAAAGGAAGAATGGTCCGTCCGTCGCCGATCGAAGCCAGGGCCGTACGGCATCCAAGGTTTCCGTTCCCGACCGTTGGATCGTCTGAACGCCGGTACTGCCAGGATCTGGAATGATATCGATGTCGTCCTGGTAGAGGTCAAAGCCGGCCCCGATGCCCGTCGCCCGGCGGAGCACAAAGGCGGAGACCCCCGCTCCGGTGGCGTAGCCCGCTTTCTTCAGGGTCTGCTGCAGCAGAGGCGCCTTCTCCGAGTCAATGGTGTAGCCGAGGTTGTCGCGCACTCCATGCTCCGGCGGCAGCCGGCCGGTGAGCAACGAGGTATGGGCCGGCAGGGTCAAAGGGATGTGGGTATAGGCACGCTCGAAGAGGATTCCGTCCTCTCGCAGCCGGTCGATCGCCGGCGTCTCAACGCCACCGTAGCCATATGCGGGCAGCCGGTCCGAACGCAATGTGTCGACGGAAATCAGGATGATCGGCGTGCCGTCGGGCACGCGTAGCTCCGAGTCTCCGCCGCCCGAGCAGCCGACGCTCCACAGCACGATCAGAGCCAGTGCCGCGGCAGCCCCACCATGTTTCAACCGCACCACCCGTCTCCCTGCGTTGACGTTGACAGCCCTACTGTTGATAGCTCAGGAGACCACGAGCGATCTCTGCATCCGGATCGTCCGGCGCGAGCTCGATGAATTTTTCCAGATAGCCGCGCCCCTCGTCGGCGCGACCGGAGTTGAAGAGGGCCATGCCGAGAAGGAAGTTGGCCCGTGCATGCTCGGGATCGACCTTCAGCACGGACTGCAGCTCGAGGGCCGCGGCCTCCGGCTGATTGTCGTCGAACAGCTTCACGGCATGCTGGAAGAGGGTCGTCGTCACCCACTGAGGCTCGAGCTCCACCAAACGGTCGAGCGCCTGCTCTGCCACCTCATTCTGACCCGTCAATCGGGCGCCGTCGAAGGCGACCTTGAGCGCCCGCATGTCGTCAGGCGCGCGTTCGAGGGCGGATTGCGCCATCGCCAGGGCCTCGGCGGGGCTGCCCTGGGCGAGGCTGATCTGAGCCAGTCCAATGTATGGCGCGACCATATCGGGCGAGAGCTGCACAACCTGCTGGAACTTCGATTGCGCCATCGCAATATCTCCCGAAGTGTATGCGTCGACGCCCTCGTTGAAGAGGCGCGCCGCCGCCGCATCGAGGTCGCCGACCTTTCGCAGATCCGCCGCGGCCTCGGAGGCCTTGGCCTCGTCACCGAGGTTGCGATAGGCGTCGAATCGGACTTGCATGGCACGCACGTCTTCCGGGTCGATCTCGAGCGCCGCCTCGGCTTCGACAGCCGCGGTCGCGTAGTCTTCCTGCAACAGCGACACCGCGGCCAGCGATGTACGAGGCGCCGCCAGCTTCGGATTCATCTTGGCGGCCTTGCGGTAGCTTTCGGCGGCGAGCTCGTAGTCGCCGAGGCGCTGCGCCTCGACGCCCTCGTTATAGGCGCGGACAGCGGGTGTGCCGCCTCCGGAAGCACCGTCTGCGGGCGCTGCTGTACCCTCCGGTGGACCGGCCGCCACCGGCATCATCGGAAAGTCCCGGAGCTGGGTGCCGCCGATCGGCGGGTTCACCGGGAGCACCATGGTCTGAAACCCTTCCTTCTCGAATTTGTACTGGTAATCCAATGTCGCGTCGGAGTGCGAGACCGTGAACTTGCCCTTTTTGTTGGTGGTTTTGACGATGACGCGGCTGAGCGTCTCCGCCGAGACGGTGATCTTGACACCCTCGATCGGAGTGCCGTCGGGGGTCGTGACCGTTCCGGCGACTCGGCCGGCCGCCTGCGCCGACGCGTCGGCGGCGATCAGGAATGATGCAGCCATCATAAGCGCGACGATGACGAGCTTGGAAATGAATCTCATAAAGCCTCCACGGTGCGTCGGGCGCGCCGCGACATGATAACAAAAGCGCTTCGCCGATGAGTAAAAAAGGCCCCGGTGCGGCGCACCGGGGCCATGGATAGAACGGTGAAATCGCTTAGAAGCGGAGACCGAAGGAGAAGCGAACCGTGCGTGGCTGTTGATAGTCTCCTGCCAATGACGCCTCGCCCCAATTGGGACCGAACTCCCAGTTGGTGCCCTGCGCGGGATCCTCGTTGAAGGGGTCGAAGGCTGCCATCCCCTGGCGAGGACCGGCGATGGTCGTGTTGGGATTGGTGATCGCGCTCTCGTTGAAGACGTTGATGACCTCGGGCTGGATGAAGAACTCGAGCTGACCGCCGCCGATGTTGACGAAGAAGGAGTAATTGACGGCGATGTCGGTGCGAGTCACGCTCTCGGTCCGGAAGGCGCCGCGGTCGGAGAAGAAGTAGGTCTGGGCGCCGAGGCTCGTACCGAGGTAACCGAGGTCGGCGGGGTCACCGCTACCCACGTACGGAACCGTGTCGATCGTCTGGGTCGCGCTGTAGGGTGAGCCGGAGAGGTAGCTCTGCAGGAGGCTGATGTTGAGGTTGTGGTGGGTCGACGAGATCGCGTCCCACGACACCCACGCGTTGAACTTGTGCCTCTGGTCGGTGGCCAGGGGGCCGATCGGCAGACTCCACTCGGTTTCAAAGTATTCGGGGTAGGCGAGGATACTCGAGGTCCCAGGTCCGCTGCCCGCAGTCTCGAGGTTTGTGTTGCCCTCGGACTTGGAGTAGGTGTAGTTGGCGCCAAGGTTCCACGCCGAACCGATCCGGTAGTCGAAGCGGGTCTGGAGGCCGTTGTAGGTGCGTTTGAGACCCTCGTTCGCGTTCTCGATGACCCCCACGTCGACCGAGATCAGCCCGACAATGTCATCCGTGGCCTGACGGTCGGGCACGTATGAGGTGGCGTAGAAGTCACCGAAGTCGCGGTAGACATAGTCGGCTCGAATCACGCCCCGGGTGCCGAGACGGTAGGAGAAGCCGATGGTCGCCTCATCTCCGTAGGGCGACGCGAGTTGCCCACCGACCTTCGGCGACAATCCCGGGATGCCGGCATACCAGAGGTTATCGGTGTTGAAGGGGCCACCGTAGACGTTCAGGAACCAGTCCAAGACCCCCGCCACGGCATCGGCGGTGGTCGGGTACTCGGGGGTGCCGGCGAGGATATCCGGGCCGGTGTAGACATACTGGTTGTACACAACACCGCCCGCTGACGCGGCGTTATCAACGACCCCCTGCGCCATGCCGACCACGTAGCGCGACAGGCCGCCCTGGATAATGAGCTTGCCGTCGCCGTTGACGTCGTAGCTCGCCGACAGCCGCGGGCTGAAGCGCGAGTCGTCGACGACCTTGAGACCACCCTGGTCGGTGCCGTCGTTTTGGTCATAGCGCACGCCGAGGTTGACGGTCAGCTTGTCGTTGATCCGCCAGGTGTCGTTGACGTAGGCCGAGTTGGTCGTCAGGTCGCTGCCGACTGACTCGCTGAGGACCGGCGTCCACATGACGTAGCCGCCGTAATACGGCATCTGGAGCAGCGGCCTACCCTCAACGGAGTAATCCTGCGGCGTCCAGGTGGCGAGATTGTAGCCGGACCCCGACTGCCAGTTTTCCGATACGAGCTTGTCGTGGTAGCTCTCGGCGCCGAGGACCAGGTCGTGGGTGCCGCCGGCGGAGAAGAACCACGACGCCTTGCCGAATATGTCCTCGTTCGCGCGGCTCTCAGGCTTGCAGGCTTCTCCGCACCACCATGTCGAGTTGAACATCGGGAGGGGATAGTTGAGATAGTCGATGATCGGGGTGCCGCCGACGAGGGAGCCGTCGTCACCGCCGGCGCCCTCGAACAGGAACTCGCGCTCGGAGTATTGGACCTCGAGGAAGAAGTTGTCGGACAGCACGCCGGTGTAGTTGAGGCTCCATGCCGTGTGGGGGAGAGTGCGCTGTTGGTCGACCGCGGCCCAGTCGGCCGGGGCGAAGAAGGGTGCATTGTAGTTCAGGTCAACCGCCTCGCGGTCGAGATACCAGCCGCCCACGCGGTGGTTGGGGCCGAAGGCGGCCGTCAGGCGGCCCTCGTATCGTTCTTCGGTCCGGCCCGACGGATACTGCTCACCGTTGCCTTCCGGGGTGTAGATCTGGCCCGAGGCGGAGGTTTCCGAGTCGCGACCGGCGGCGAAGAACCACAGGGCGTCGCGGACGATAAAGCCGCCGAAGGTGGCCTCGTAGACGTAGACGTTCTCGTCGAGCTGGTCGGTGGTCTGCGGAGTTTCGCCGTTCCAGCTCTCGTTGTTGACATTGACGCGGAAGGAACCGGAGAACTGGTTGCCGCCGGTCTTGGTCACAACGTTGACCACACCGCCCGCGAAACGGCCGAACTCGGCCGAGGCGCTGCTGGTGATGGTCGTGGTCTCGAGGATCGCGTCTTCGATCATGAGATCCGGGTACGCATCATTTCGGATGTTGTCGTTGGCCACCACGCCATTGACGGTGTAGACGTTCTCCCAGGACTGGCCGCCCGAGATCGTGAGATTGCCGCCCGGCCCGGTGTCGCTGACACCGGCGTTGAGCAGTGCAGCGTTGTACATGGTGCGCAGCACCGGCAGCTTCTCGAGCGTGGACTGCTCGACCGTCGCGGAGCCCTGGGCGCCCGTGCTGACATTCTCGAACTGGCCGGTGACGACGATCTCCTCCTGCATCGCTTCGGGGTACATCACGGCGTCAAGGGTCCTCGGCTGCGAGGTCGACATTTTGACGCCATGTTCGAGGATCGCGAAGGTCGCCAATTCAAAGCGAACGTTGTACTCACCCGCCGGGAGGGCTTTGATGATGTAATCGCCCTGGGCGTTGGTGACGGTGATTCTCTGCCCCTGCAGAGCGGGCGAGGTCACGGTGACGGTAACTCCCGGCATCCCGTCATCTTCATAGATGACGCGGCCGGTCAGGTTACTACCGGTGGATTGTGCAATGGCCGTTCCCGCACATGCGAGCGCAAGAATGGCCAGGCAGATCGAAAATCGATATCGCATTCGTACCTCCTCTAAGTGACCCTGTATGATGTGGGGTGATGGCTCTGGTCCCTTGCGGAACTCGCCCTCCGCCCCGGCTTCCCGTACTTCAGACCCCCGAAATGCTCCCTTCAAATCCAGAAAAAAAACGTAAACTTCTATTCAGTCGCGATATTAAGTGCATTCTTTATGCCTGATTTTACCCCTTGCATCAGCTCTACTTTGGCCGATTAACCCCATCTTCGTCCGATTTTCCGGATGCACATTCAGAGAACCGGACACGCGGGAATCATTGACTAATTCAGCCCGGAAGATTTCGCAACAACCGTTTTCCTGAACCGCGCAAAGGACGCCTGTCGCGTCACCGGGTCGAGGACGCCCACCACCACCCTCTGCTCGCCGGCCTCGAGCAGTAGATCGAGGGCTGCAACATATCGCTCGCCCCGGCGTGTTGCATAGTCCTCAAGCGGCATGCGGATCTCGAACTGCCGCCGCTGAATATCCGACTGCTTCCCCTTGGTGTCGCGGTTGGCCACAAACAGCACCACCCGGCCGACGTACTCTCCAGCCTCGGGCAGCATGGCGATCGATCCGATCGGAAAGGCCACCTCGACGGGCAGGATCCAGCGCTCGCTCGACACTGGCATCTGAACACCGGCCGTGATTTCGATCCCCATCGGGTTGTCGTCGAGATCCAGCATGAGGCCGCTCACAACTCTGTCCTGGACCTGGGTCTCGAGCGATTTCTCGACCAAGGTGCGTCGGTAGACGAGCTCATACTCCGGGTGCCCGGGGAGCTCGACCTCGATCCTGTGTACGGTGTCACTGCCGCTCGATGACAGGGTGTAGCCCAGCGAGTAGTAGGTGAAGAGATCGTCACGCATTTCTTCCAAGAGTTCGGTGACGTCATTGGAATCGACGATCGCCCGTCCGCCC
>Ga0316198_10001478_pt1 | contig 13814 bp, 11 predicted proteins | sample OudBieAanoxic_MG_FD_204935 | JGI IMG/M metagenome (GOLD analysis project Ga0316198, IMG submission 204935) | Coastal sediment microbial communities from Oude Bieten Haven, Netherlands - site A anoxic | ecosystem: Environmental > Aquatic > Marine > Coastal > Sediment | place: Netherlands...
CCTTGCGGTCGCACTTGAGGTCGACCCGCCCGACGAGCCGGTCACCGGCGAGAACCGGCAGGCAGTAGTAGCCGTACTGGCGCTGGCTTGCCGGTTTGTAGATTTCCAGAATCTGATCAAAGCCGAAGAGTGCCGCGATCCGCTTGCGGTCCCACAACACCGGATCGAATGGTGAGAGCAGAACACCCCGGTCCTGCCGGGGCCGCACGCGATCCAGTCGGGCGGCCAGCTCGAGATCCTCCTTTCGGATCCAGCCGGCGGTGCGGCTACGGTCTTCGTCCACCAACTCGCACGCTACAATCTCGCCCGATTCTTCGAGTCGGCCGAGGGCAGCCGTCACGACCTCGCTCCGATTCTTCAACCGCCAGGTATCGGCAATGGTGCCCCGGGTGGCCCACCCGTGTCCGTCGAGGGCCTTGAGGATGAGTTCGGGCAGTGCTTCTTCGAGCGTCGTCGACTGCGACCGCACCTGGTCGGGGATGACCCTCTCGACGAGATCGTAGACCCGCTGGAACGACCGCCTCTCTCGGATGGCGAGCTCCCCCGTCCCCCACAAAGCACTCGCAACGAGAGTCGCGGTCTTGAGCTGCCAGTTCGTTCCGTAGCGTCCGCTTTCGAAATCCAGCGATCGCAGGGGGCCCTCGTTTCTGATCCGCCCGAGAATCTCATCCGCCAGCTTCCGGTGCTCCGCTACCAGAACCCCCCAGCGTGGTCGTTCACGGAGTTCTCGACGGCGAAAGGCGAACAGACGCCAATCCTCCAAGGGCTGCCAACAGGCCTCGTGACCGAGACCCTCGAAGAGCGGCTCGCCCGGCTGGAGCAGATCTTCGGCGAGCGACGGATCGAGACCCTCGAGTCGGGACATGAGCACCAACCCCTGGGTCCTCGCGCCGGCGATACCGATGGAATCGAGTTGGAGATAGCCGAACCGGCGGGCGATCTCATGGCAGGCGCGGCGGGAGGAGGGCCCCCGACCCCGCGCGAACTTCGGCATCCCGGTCCACTCGGGCTTGAGGAGACCCGCTCGAGCGAGGGCGAGCCGGCGCGCCTGGCGGATGGTGAGTGTTTCCATGGTGCGCCATTCTATCGATGCCGGCCGGCCGCTGCCCTATACTCGTCCCCATCGCACGCCCGATCCGGAGGAATTCATGAAACAGGTCATCGACATGCTGCGCACCAACCGCGACCGGGCTCTCTCCGAGATGATCGAGCTCGTCCGGATTCCGAGCATCAGCCCCGGGCTTCCCCACCCGGAGGCCATCATCGAGGCGGCGGACTGGCTCGAACGACGTCTCGAGCGCGCCGGGATGGACGAGGTCCGCCAACTCGTCGTCGACAACCACAACCCCGTGGTGTGGGCCCGGAAACACATCTCTGACGATTTGCCGACGGTTCTCTTCTACGGCCACTACGACGTCATGCCCGCCGATCCCCTCGACGAGTGGTCGAGCGCTCCCTTCGAACCGGAAGTTCGCGACGGCAAGGTTTACGGCCGCGGCACGGCTGACGACAAGGGTCAGGTTTTGATGCACATCACCGCGGTCGATGCCTACCTCGAGACCAAGGGCACCCTGCCGGTCAACGTCATCTTCGCCATCGAAGGCGAGGAAGAGGAAGGAAGCGAAGGCCTGGAAGAACTGCTCGACAGCCACCGCGACCTGTTGGCCGCCGATGTCGCCGTCATCAGCGACTCGCCGTTCTTCGCCAGCGACTGCCCTTCGGTTTGTTACGGTCTGCGTGGAATCGCCGTGGCCGAGATCCGCGTTGACGGACCTTCGACGGATCTCCACTCCGGCAACTATGGCGGTGCGATCGCCAACCCGGCCGAGTTCCTCGCCCGAATTCTCTCGGACCTCAAGGACCGGGACGGCCGGATCACCATCGACGGCTTCTACGACGACGTTCTCGAACTTTCGCCGAGCGAACGAGAAGGGTTCTCATCGCTCCCCCTCGATGAAACCGCTTTCTGCCGGGACCTCGGCGCCGAAGCACCCCACGGTGAACAGGGCTTTTCCACCATCGAGCGCATCTGGGCACGCCCCTCGTTCGAGATCAACGGACTCACGGGAGGTTTCGGCGGCGAGGGTTCGAAGACCATCGTTCCGGCTTCCGCGACGGCAAAGGTCAGCATGCGGCTCGTGCCGAATCAGGACCCCGAAAAGGTGCTCGATCGGCTGGAGAAACACATCCGCAAGATTGCGCCCCCGGAGGTTCGGGTCACGGTGAGTCGCGGCCACGGCGGGCGTCCGTTCCTCGCACCCATCGACAACTCGTATGTCCGCTCGGCGTTTGAGGCGATGGGTCGGGCATTCGAAGGCAAGGTCTACTACATTCGGGACGGCGCCTCGATTCCAATCGTCGCCTCCATCGACACCAAACTCGGGGCGACCTGCCTCCTGCTCGGAGTCGATGTCCCCGAGGGTCGGATCCACGGCCCCGACGAAATGATCATCATCGACAACTTCCACCGCGGCAGCGAAATGATCGCGCATCTGCTCGAGTTGCTCTGAGAGCATCGGAAGCTGGACCGCCATCACACCAACCGCTCAACGTCCAAGGCATAATGACCCCGTGCTCAACGACTATCCCCTCAAAGCCGTGCTCTGGGACTTTGACGGCACCCTGGCCGACACCCTCGAGCGCAACCTCAGCGTCAACCGCCGAATCGTCGAGGAGGTCACCGACAGATCGTGGCGCGATGTCGCCGGTCTGAGTTCGGTGGAGGCCTATGTCGCCGCGTGGAACCGAGTCAGCAACTGGCAGGAGCTCTATACCCGGGCGTTCGGACTCAGCGAAGAACAGTGCACCGAGGCCGCTCAGCGTTGGGCTCCCTGCCAACTCGACGATCAAACCCAGGTTCCGCTCTTCGCCGGAATCGGAGCTGCGCTTGAAGACCTCCGCAGGTTTCCCCAGGCGGTCGTGTCGCAGAACGAACGGGCGATCATCGCCCAGATCCTCTCGGCCGGTCACGCGAGCCACTACTTCACCGCCATCGTCGGGTATGCCGAGGTTCCCATGGATCGGCAGAAGCCCGCACCGGACGGCATCTTCAACGCCCTCGACATCCTCGGGATCGAGGAGCCCGCGTCCGCGCTCTTCATCGGCGACCATGAAACCGACATCGTCTGCGCCGCCAATGCCAACCGAGATCTGACGGCCATGGGGCGCGATCTCCGCATCGTCTCGGTTGCTGCTCACTATTTGAGCGGCGGTGACAGCTCCAGATGGTCCGTTGCGCCGGACTACAGGGTCGATCACCCCAAAGAAATCGGCCAACTTGTCGACCATCTCTGCGTAGAAGACAGGTCATGGTAGAAGCAACCTCTCATCACTGCCCCAACTGCTCGGCCCCAGTCGTGGTTCCCCTCGGCGAGATCGAAATCTACTGCGAATACTGCGACTCCCAGCTGCGTTTCATCCCCGATGCTGAAGAGCTCGAGGTTGTCAAGACACGCGAGGAAATGAAACACCGCGAGCGGGTCGCGGTGGAGCAGCAGATCCTGCGGAACAAGCTCCACCGGGAGGAGATGGATCGCTGGCGGGAAACCGCCGCAAAAGTGGCCATCGCTTCCGTGCCCATCGTCGGCCGAACCGCCGGCCGCGCCCTCTTCGGCGCGGCGCTCAGAAAGGGCAGCGGTTGCGGATGCCTCGCGGTGTTCGGGGCAATACTCGCGGCGCTGGCGTTGCTGTAGGTCGATGCTGGATAGGAGCATCGCACCGGACGCCGATCCACGGATCAGACGGAAAGAATCCGATTCCATCGCAACATCGCGGCGGCCCACAGATCACACGGATAGACACAGATGAAATCTCACTCCATCGCATGACATCGCAGGTTTGCCCGCAGATCACGCAGATCACGCAAATAGACGCAGATGTCATCGCAGACGTGCGGTGTGTCAGAACGTTCCTCATCGGACCTCCCCACCGATACGCACAATGGATCCGCCGAGGCGCAGAGGTCGCCAACGTGCCGCGAAGTCATTTCATTGACTCATCGCAGCCTGCCGGGAGACGTTTGGCGCTCCGGCTTGCAGGGAGCCCGGGTCGATTTTGCGATGCTTGGCGGCACATTTGGCGCGCTTCGCGTCTCAGCGGATCCATTGTGCGCCCCGGCAACCAGTTCAATTGCGATCCTCAAATGACTCCCGGTGTGGATGCGATGGGATCTGCGTCAATCTGCGTTATCTGCGGGCAAATTGCGACGGAATGCGATGAGGTCTGTGTCCATCTGTTTGATCTGTGGGCCTAGTGCCCTCGCGATGCCTCTATCCAGCATCCAGCATCCAGGATCCAGTATCTGTCCCCTGTCCACGCTACAATCACCCGTGACCGATCCACTCCTTTTCACGATCTGATCCTCACATCGTCCCGGGAGGCGCCCATGGCAAAGAACAAGCATCCCCAGAAACCACCAACTGAAGGCGTCACCCGCCGAGGATTTCTCGGTTCGGTAGGCGCGGGCGCGGCGGCGGTTGCCGCCGGTGTCTCGAGCCGAGCCGAGGCCATTCCCGAGATCACCGACCCGGAGGAGATGGTTCAGATTGCGCTGACCATCAACGGCCGCCTGCATCGTCTGCTCGTGGAGCCCCGATGGACGCTGCTTTTCGTACTGCGCGAGCGCCTGGGCATCACAGGAACCAAGGCCGGTTGCGAGCGCGGCGAGTGTGGTTCGTGCTCGGTCCTCATCGATGACCTCCCCAGGTATGCCTGCATGACCCTGGCCCTCGAAGCCGAGGGGACGGAGATCACCACCATCGAGGGGCTCCTCGACGGCGAGGAACTCGGCGATGTCCAGAAGTCTTTCGTCGAGCACGACGCCTTCCAGTGCGGCTACTGCACCCCAGGCCAGATCATCGCGGCCGAGGGCCTCCTGCGCGCCAACCCGGCCCCGACCAATGATGAGATCCGTCACGGCATGAGCGGCAATCTCTGCCGCTGCGGAGCCTACCAGCACATCGTCGACGCGGTGTCCCACGCAGGTGAGAACAGAAAGAAAGGGGGTGGGTCATGACCGACACACACGCCTATCACATCGACGGCCCGGTCCCCGAAACCCCCGAGAACGACCCCAATTCGACCGACTGGCGCGAGACCCGAGTTGTCGGCACCCGGCAGCCCAAGATCGACGCCTACGAGCGCGTAAGCGGGACCGCGGTCTACCCGCAGGATGTCGCGATGCCCGAGATGCTCCACGGCGCCATCCTTCGCTGCCCGCACGCGCACGCCCGGGTGCTCTCCATCGACACCACCGAGGCCGAGAAGATGCCCGGCGTCCAGGCCGTGATCACCGGCAAGACGCCCGGGGCCGACATCCCGTGGTACGAACGGGGCGGTCAGTTCTACGGCCTCCTCTTCGACGATCACTGCCGGCACGAGGGTGAGGAGATCGCCGCCGTCGCCGCCGAAACCCCTCTCCAGGCCGTCGACGCCATCCGCGCCATCAAGGTCGAGTACGAAGTGCTCCCCTTTGTCGTCGATGACGACAAGGCGCTGCTACCCGATGCGCCCGCGGTCCAGGACGGCGGCAACATGGCCGGCGAACCGCAGATCCGCGAGCGCGGCGACATCGCCGCAGGCTTTGCTGAAGCCGATGTCATCGTCGAGAGCACCTATCGGACCGCCTGCCAGATTCACGCTCCCCTCGAACCGCACGGCTCGGTCGCCAAGTGGGACGGCAACCGGCTCACCGTCTGGGACTCGACCCAGGGCGTCTTCGGGGTTCAGGAAACCATGGCGAAAGTCTTCAGCCTACCGATCTCCAACGTCCGGGTCATCGGCCACTACATGGGCGGTGGTTTCGGCGCCAAACTCGAGACCGGCAAGTACACGGTCATGGCCGCCATCATGTCCCGCATGACCGCACGCCCCGTCAAGCTCTTCCTACCGCGGGAGGACTGTTTCACGGTCACCGGCAACCGACCGGGCAACACCATGACCATCAAGATCGGCGCCAAGTCGGACGGCACCTTGACCGCCATCGAGTACCACTCCCTCGGCACCGGCGGCGCCTACCGTTACGGCGCAGGGACCGGTGCTCTGCCCACCTACCTCTACAAGGTCGCCAACGTTCACGCGGTGGACACCACGGTCTACACCAACGCCGGAAAAGCTCGGCCCATGCGGGCGCCGGGCATCCCTCAGGGGGCATGGTCCCTCGAGCAGGCCATGGACGAACTCGCCCGTAAGCTCGAAATGGATCCCATCGAGCTCCGGTTGAAAAACCTCGCCGACGGACTTCAAAGCGACCCGGTCATGCCCTACACCTCGAATCAGCTCCGCGCCTGCCTCGAGAAGGGTGCCGAAGCCTTCGGGTGGAAGGATGCGCTGCAACGTGCTCCCAATAAGGGACACCTCAAACGGGGTGTCGGACTCGCCGCGGGCATGTGGTTCTACTCCGGCGGTCCTCCCTCCTCCGTCATCGTCAAGCTCTTCGCCGACGGCAGCGCCAACCTCAACATGGGCGCCTCCGATATCGGCACCGGGACCAAGACCTGGGCCGCCATGATCGTCGCCGAGGAACTCGGCGTTCCCCTCGACAAAATCCGGATCGAGCACGCCGACACCGCCACCACCCAGTACGCCACTGCCTCCGGCGGCAGCAAGACGGTGCCGTCGGATTCGCCGGCGGTTCGGGCGGCGGCCATGGATGTCAAGAGGCAGCTCCTCGAATTCGCCGCGGAACAACTCGAAACAACACCGGCCGACCTTGAATTCAGCGGTCTCACAATCACGAGCACATCGGATCCGTCCAAGACGCTGGCCCTCCGCGAGCTCGAACGCCTCGAGCGCCGAGGTCTCCTCATGGGAACGGGCTATCGTGATCCGAACCCTGACGGCAGGTTCACCGCCCCCTTCGCGGCCCAGTTCTGCGAGGTCGAGGTCAACACCCGCACGGGTGAAATCCGGATCCTCCGATTTCTCGGCGCCCACGACTCGGGCCGCGTTCTCAATCGGCTCACCTTCGACAACCAGGTCTTCGGCGGCATGGCCATGGGGATCGGTCTCGGCGTCACCGAGGAGCGGATCCTCGATGGCAAACAGACCGGAAAGATGGTCAACCCAAATTTCCACGACTACAAGATCCCCACCATCCTCGATGTCGCGGATGACCACGCCTGCCTCCCCATCGATGTCCCGGATCACGAGTTCAATAACACCGGGACCAAGGGGCTCGGCGAGCCGGCGACGATCCCGACCGCCGCAGCCGTCGGCAACGCGGTTGCCAACGCGCTCGGGGGCCACGCTCCCGACGCTCCATTGACCCCGGAGAAAATCCTCGACTTCGTCCACTCGCTGGGAAAGGAGGCCTGAGATGCTTCCCAAGTTCAGCCACGTTCGTCCCGACACTCTCAAAGAGGTCATCGCAATCCTGGATGACAACGGCGCACGGATCCACGGCGGCGGCACGGACCTCATCGGCTGTCTCCGCGACCGGGTCTTCGCCACCGACACGGTGGTTTCGCTGAGCGGCATTCCCGAACTTCAGGGCATCGCCTCGTCGAGGGACGGCGGTCTCCGGCTCGGTGCCATGGCCACCATCACCGAGATCGTCGAGAACAACGTCGTGGGCAACCGGTACGGCGCCCTCGCCGACGCCGCCAGGGTCGTCGCCAGTCCGCAGCTTCGAAACCAGGGCACCATCGCCGGCAACCTCTGCCAGAAACCGCGCTGCTGGTACTACCGTGGTGACTTCGACTGTCTCCGCAAGGGCGGTGAAATCTGCTACGCATACGAAGGAGAGAACCAGCACCACTGCATCTTCGGCGGCGATCTGTGCTACATCGTCCACCCGTCGGACACCGCTCCGGCGTTGGCCGCGCACGGCGCCGTGTGCCGGGTTTCAGGGCCCTCCACGACCCGCTCGGTGCCGGTCGAGAACCTGCACGTGCCGCCGTCGGTCGATCCGCAGCGGGAGACGGTGCTCTCAGACGACGAGATCATCACCGACATCGTCCTTCCGGCGCCGCCGTCCGGTCTTCGCTCGTCGTACCGCAAGGTCCGCGATCGGGCCTCGTGGGACTTCGCCCTCGCAGGCGTGGCCCTGGCACTGGTCTTTGAGGGTGAGACGGTCGTTTCGGCCCGGGTCTTTCTCTCGGGCGCCGCGCCCATCCCGTGGCGGGCCAAGGGCGTCGAGTCGGTCATCACCGGCACCAAGCTGAACGACGCGACCATAGGCGAGGCGGCCGAGGCCACCGTGACCGGCGCCGAACCGCTGTCCGAGAACGGCTTCAAGATCGAGCTCTTCAAGGGGCTCATGACCGAGCAGTTGGAGGCAATCAGAGGCTGAAGCGGGATTCCCCGGCGAACTCGGCGTTGGGGCCGAACCGGCGCTCGTCGAACTCGACGCCGCTCTCGGCGTCGATCCGCACAACAGTGCTCGCCCGCGTTCCGTACTCCGGACCATCGATGAACGCGGCTGACAGGGCGCGTTCCCATTCCAAGGGCACCCCCGTGTGAGGCAACTCGTCATCTGGCGCGGGCGTGCGGTCCGAAAGCAGATCGAAGAGCGTGTTCTGATCGATCCTGTCCTCGTGGATCATCCGCCGCAGCCCGCTGCGGGCGGCGACGACCTTTGGCCACGGCGTGTCGAGGCGGCGGTTGCTGAGTCCGTAGATTCCCGGTTCGAGAGACCGGCGGCCCTCGCCGCGGTTGGTCAGGTAGTGCAGCTGATTCCCATCCCCGATCACAAGATTGAAGCCACCGTACTCATCCTGGTTTTCGGCTAACTCATCCATACACTCCTGGGTGGTCGCGGAGGACGAGAGGAAATCAACCACGAGCTCGCCGCGGGATCGCCGGCCGCTGGTCACGACCCCGGGCTCGCGGTAGTTGGTCACCACCGCGAATCGACCCTCCCGGCTGAGCCCAAGCCACGAGCCTCCGGCCCGCAGATCTCTGCCTGCAAGAATCCCCTCGGGCTCCGGCCACCAGTGCACCGGCTCGGCCGGCCGGTCATGGAACTCGTCGCGGTTTCCCACGAGGACCAGGGGAAAACCCGGGTGAACCCGCCAGGCAAACGCGAGAAGGCACATCTCGATTCGACTCAGGTCGCCAAAAGCTCGGGAAACGCCGCCCGATAGTCGCCGAAGAGGTCCTCGACACGGTTCTGCTGGACTCCCCAGCCTTCACGGGAATAGCGGTGTCCGCCCGATCCCCCACGCGACTGCACCCGCCGGGACTTCGCCGCTCGATCAGCTGCCTCCTCGGTCCAGTCGATACCGATACGTCCAAGAACCTCTCGCAGGACCTCGATCGGACCGCGACTCAGCGCTGAACATGCCACGTGGATCACCTCACACGAATCCGCCTCGTGAAACTCCAGATTGGCGCTCAGGTCATGTTCGAAAACCCTCCGGACCTGAGCGGCGATCGTCTCTCTCTCCGGTCGGTTCATGACAAAAGAAGAGAGGGTCTCGCGCAGGCTGCAGTGGCTGAAGAAGGCGGCGGTGGGATCACGGTGGGTCTGGATCAGATGCGCTTCCGGCACTACTTTGTGCAGGACGGCAAGATTCCCGAGGTGGGCCGGCGCCTTGAGGAGCAACCTCCGGTCCGAGTGACGCGCCTGGAGAATCTCGAGTTGCCTCCGGTAGTCCTCGTACACCGGGCGCTGATCCGCCGTCTGGAACCACTCGAGATAGCTCTCGAGAGGAGCCAGATCCCAAAACAGCGGTGAAGCGAAGCTGTTGGCGAGCAGCAGGGTGCATTCTTCCGGAGTATCGGCACGGGTGTAGTGTTTTTGATCCAGGTCGGGCAACAGCCGGTTCTTGAAGCTGATTTGCGCCGATGTTCGCCAACGTCTCAGATCCGGAACCGGGGATGAAAAAGGATCGAGGAGCTCCCACAGTGGCGGCACGTGGAATACCTGATCGAGGGCCAGCAGTCGATGCAGAGCGGTGGTCCCGGATCGTGGGAGCCCGGTGATGATCACCGGCGAATTCAGCTCGCTCCGCGGTGACGAGTCCCCGACAAAAAGCAACCGGTTGACCAGTGCCTGCCGGATCATTTTGCCGAAGGTGGCCGCACCGAGGGGGGTGAGATCCGGAAGCTCCTCGAGAGCCGCAAGCAGCGCGTTCAAACCGTCGCGGAAGGTCGGATCGCCCCAGTCCCTCAGCCCGGTTCTTCGTTCTGCCGAGGCGAGCAGATCCTCGCTGCTCCCGAAGCGCTGACCCGCCGCGGGCGCGCCGAAGGGGGACAACGAAACGTTGACGAGGGATCTCAGAGTGGTGGACATCATCGACATACCAGCACACACCCTAGCAATTCTTGCTGCGAGCACTGCACTTCGAATAAAAAACCGTTTCCAGCAACACCCATTCGTACAAAGGTCTGAGCCTTTTGAAAAACCCCAATTGTTGATGGTTCGTGGTCTCGGTGCCGGCGAGACGCCAGCACTACAAATGGCTGAGGTTCATTGTAGGGCCGGCGTCTCGCCGGCCTGATGGTGACGTGGGTCGGGAGACCTCAGTATCCAGTTCTTGAATTTTGCATGCGGCTGGACTCAACAGACTACGATCGGGAATCCGGATTCGGGAAGAGCAAGTCGAGCGCGGGGCTCCGGCTCGTGATTGCGTTGTGCACCCGTCGTTGGGCCGATGTCGGCAACACGAAGTAGAGCCACCAACCCAAGCCGATGATCATGATCGCCGTCCCCAGGAGATGGGTCATTCCCACGACCCTCGCCACCGATTCCTCGCCGAGCAGACCAAAGCGATAGAAGAGCTCGTTCCAGTCGTGGTCGCCGCCGCCCACGAGGGGGAGATTGAGTTCGCGCGCATCGGCCATGTAGATCGAGACGTTGATCAGGCTCTCCCCCACCCACCAGAAGCAAAAAGCGGAACCCGATGGTTCAGCCCTCCGGATCAGGAAGTACACCACCAGCATGGCGGGAACGAAGAGCTGGAAGAGCGTTCCACCGAGATACTGCAGGGTCATCCCCAACGGACGAAAGAGCAGGTGACCAAACTCGTGGAACGCGAGATTGGCGAAGTCGACGAAACACCACGTCGACGCCCCACTGCCCAAGCGGATCGTCCACCACAGCAGCAGTGCGAACAGTGCTGCGCGAGGCCAGTGGATGCCATGGTCGCGGGTCATCGATCCACATCACACCACGAAACCCCGGTCTGTCAATGTCTTCGCGAGCATTCGTGACGTCTACAATCCCTGACGCGGTTGCGAAAAAAGAAGCTGCAAATTGACAGATGACGGTGCCAGTTCACCCCGTCTCACCTCCAGGCGACGCAGAGCACGTGGTACGTGGAGCCTCCGCACCCGGCGTTTGCTCGATTGATCCACCATGAATCAGCTTGGTAGCTCAGTCCGTATCGACCGTCGGCGGTGGTCGAGCCGTCCGTCCACCCGGAGCAGGTGTTTGGAGTGACAGAGCCGTCAGAGTAGCTACCGCTGTACCAGAAGTTCGTGGCCAGGACACCGGCGAAGGAAAGCGTGAAGTCGATCGAGCCGTCGAGCAGATCGGCCCAGTTGTCCGCCACCGGAAATTGTGTCGAGCCATAGATTTTCCGGTCGGTCGGGACGCCGTAGTTGGCTGGCATGTCGCGGATCTCGTCCTCTGCATCCACGGACAGGAGGGCCCGCGTGGTCACTCCCCAGGGCAGGCCCGCCGATCCCAGGGCCTCGTAGCAGAGGATATCGGCGCCTCTGCGTCCTCCGATGGCGCCCGTGACACCGCCCGCGTCGTAAATGTACATCCGGGACGGTATCGCCGGCGAACTCAGTGTCCATCCGCTGGCGTCGCCCGAGTCAAACCCATCCGTGAAAAGCAACGTGGTGACCCCAGCGTCGGCCATATAGACCTGATCCCAGTTGGCGATCGAGCTGTGGTAGTTGTAGGCATGGATCTGGCTGAGCGTGGTGGCGGTGAGTGAGCGGAAGGGAACATTCACATGCCGGAGTTCGCCATCGATCCTCACCGTGATCGTCCGCCACTTCCAGTCGAGGGCGAAACTCACGTCATACCACTGGCCAGCGGTGTACGGGCCGCAGTCATAACTCGTGCCGCCCTCACCCACAATGGTCCAGCGGCCACCGGTCTTCGCATAGAAGAAGATCACTCCGAGGTCGCTGTGGATGTTGTCGTCCCCGGCCACAAAGTAGGCGTCGTGAACAGAGGTCGAACCGGGTCGAAGCATCACATCGACCCCGAGTGCCTGGAAGTCCACCACGTCATACCAACGGCCCCAGAGATGACCGCTGCAGGACCCGGAAATCTCCATGCTGTAGGTCCCCAGTCCTGCAGTCGCCGATGTCGCGGTGGCGACGCAAGATCCGCCGCCCGAGTTCCAGCCGTCCAGATTCCCATCCTCGAAATCGTCGACCAGCCAGATGGCTTCGGTGGAGCCACCGTCGACTCCCGAATCATCAGCGGCCGGTGCCGGTGTCCCAAACCCGACCACCACGATCATCACCACGATTGACACCGCGCCCTGCTTCTTCATCGTTGACTCCCCTTCGTTGGTTTCAGGATGACTCAAACCCTCAGCACAGGCCACAATCCCGTGCCCACAGGCTTGTAAGTTCCCCGTCCATTCCCATAGGCCTCACTTAATTGAAATCCCTATCAAGTTAGCTCCTGCGAGGAACGCCGTCAAATCACTCTAAATACCGAGACGCAGTGTTCAATGCGCCCCGGTTCCAGACTTCGACTACAGCTTCCATTTGCAATCCACTCGCCACTTGCGTACAAAGAGCCTGGAGATTGACAGATGGCAACCCGAGTCCCTGGACCTGACCGCACCGACGAACTGCTTGTGCTCATGCGCGAGCGGATCCTCGTGTTCGACGGGGCGATGGGGACCATGCTCCAGAACCGGGATCTGGGACCTGAGGATTTCGGTGGCGCCGACCTGGAAGGGTGCAACGAAAATCTCGTCATGACCCGGTCCGATGTCATCCTCGATGTCCACCGCGCGTATCTCCAGGCCGGAGCCGATCTCATCGAGACCGACACCTTCAGTGGGACACCGGTTGTTCTTTCCGAGTACGGGCTGGCCGATCGAGCTCGGGAGCTCAACCGGGTGGCGGCCGAACTGGCGGTCCAGGCGGCGGCCGAGATTGCGACGGCGGAACGACCGCGTTTCGTTGTCGGCTCCATGGGTCCCACCAACAAGGCCATCAGCGTCACCGGCGGGATCACCTTTGACGAACTGGTAGCGGGTTTCACCGAACAGGCCCGCGGTCTTCTCGAAGGCGGAGTCGATCTCTTCGCCATCGAAACCTGTCAGGACACCCGCAACACCAAGGCGGCGCTCATCGCGGTCGAGGCGGTGTGCCGTGAAGCGGGAGTCACCCGGCCGGTGATCGTCTCCGGCACCATCGAACTCAATGGCACCATGCTCGGCGGTCAGACCGCCGAGGCCTTTGTCGCGTCCATCGAGCACGTGCGGCCTCTGGCCATCGGCCTCAACTGCGCCACCGGACCGGAGTTCATGACCGACCACTTGCGCTCGGTGCACGAGATGGCGGCCTGCGCGGTCTCGTGCTACCCCAACGCCGGGCTGCCCGACGAGGACGGTCTCTATCCCGAAACGCCCGAGAGTCTCGCGGCCAAGCTCGAACGTTTCGCCGACGCCGGCTGGCTCAATTTTGTCGGCGGCTGCTGCGGCACCACCGAGAAGCACATCGCGGCACTGGCGGCCATGGTCGATGGCAAGACGCCACGACCGCTACCCGAAAAACGATCATCCCGGGTCTTTTTCAGTGGCATCGATCTCGTGGAATCCACCGAGGACAATCGTCCCCTGCTCGTGGGCGAACGAACCAATGTCCTCGGTTCGGCCAAGTTTCGCCGTCTC
>Ga0316198_10001479_pt1 | contig 13813 bp, 11 predicted proteins | sample OudBieAanoxic_MG_FD_204935 | JGI IMG/M metagenome (GOLD analysis project Ga0316198, IMG submission 204935) | Coastal sediment microbial communities from Oude Bieten Haven, Netherlands - site A anoxic | ecosystem: Environmental > Aquatic > Marine > Coastal > Sediment | place: Netherlands...
TGCTGCCCGTCCTCGACCAGGCCGAGGTACACGGCCATCTTGCGCATTGCTCCGGCCATGGTCGCCGTCCCTCTCGTCAGTGATCTCGCTCTCGGGGTGTCACCTCGTCGGCGACCTGCGGGGCAGGCACCGACAACACCTCGCCGCAGGCTATCGGCCGGGGGGACGCGTTCCGAGGATTGCGCTGCCGACACGCACGTGTGTCGCGCCGTGCCGCACGGCGGCCTCGAGGTCCGCGCTCATGCCCGCCGACAGCATGTGCGCCTCGGGATACTGCTCACGCAGGTCGCGGTGCAGGGCGTGCAACCGGGCGAACGCCTCATCTGGGTCGCCGCCCAGGGGGGCGACCGCCATCAGCCCGCGCAGCCTCAGCTCAGGGTGCTCGGCGATGGCCTCCGCGATCGCTGCCACCTCGCCAGGGGCCGCGCCACCTCGGCCGCTCCTCCCCTCGTCGTCCAGCGAGACCTGGACGAGGCAATCCAGGGCCACGGCGCTGCTGGGCGGCTCGACGCTGCTGCGCCCCCGGGCCAGGGCGGTGACGAGACGTACCCGGTCAACGGAGTGCACGACGTCGGCGTAGCCGGCCACGGCCTTGGCCTTGTTCGTCTGCAGCTGGCCGATGTAGTGCCAGCGCAGGTCGAGGTCGGCGCAGGCAGCCGCCTTCTCGCCGGCCTCGGGATGGCGGTTCTCCCCCACATCGCGCACACCGAGGGCGTGCAGGTGGCGAACGTCGGAGGCCGGGAACGTCTTGGTGACCACCACGAGACCCACCTCGGACGTCCCACGTCCTGCGGCATCGCAGGCACGCTCGATGCGCTCGTAGGTCTGCGCCAGGCCGCCGGCGATCTGCTCGCGGCGCTGCGCATCGGCGAGCGCCCCGTCACCCACGACGCACGACCACGCTGGCCTGACGACCGGTCAGGCCGTCGCGGCGGTACGAGTACAGCAGCGGGTCCTCGTGGGTGCAGCGCGGGTCGGCCTGCACCCGCGCCACACCGGCTGTCGCGAGCTCGGCACGCACGGCCGCGGGCAGGTCGAGGGCGGTCGTGCCCCAGGACGTGGTCGACGCTGCCCGTGGTGCGATCGCGGTCGTCTGCGCAGCGACGTCGCCGCCCACCTCGTAGCAGCGCCCGCAGATGGCCGGTCCGAGCCAGGCCTGGATACGACCGGGCTCGGCCCCGAGGTCGACCATCGCCTGCACGGTGTCGGTGACGATGCGAGCCTCGACGCCGCGGCGCCCCGCGTGGGCGGCGCCGATCACGCCTGCCGCGTCGTCGGCCAGCAGCACGGGCACGCAGTCGGCGGCGATCACCCCGATGGCCAGTCCCGGCTCGGTGGTGACGATGGCCTCGACCCCACCGACCTCGGTTGGGCTGGAGGCGTCGACCCGCGCCACCGGTCCCCCGGACACCGCGGCCAGAACAACCAGCCGGTCGGGCCGGACACCGGCAAAGGCGGCCAGCACTGCCCGGTTCGCCTCGACGGCCTCGGGGGCGTCTCCGACGTGGGTGGCCAGGTTCAGCGTGTCGTAGGGCGCCTGACTCACCCCGCCGACGCGGTCGGTGAAGAGGACGACAGCCACGTCGGCCAGTGTGTCAGGCAGCCGGCGAAGCGTGGCGCTCGGCGCTGCTGATGCGCGAGCATGCTCCGATGGTGACGAAGGTGAGTCCGGACCAGTGGGTCCGCAGCGGAGCGGCACAGATCGCCGTCTCGGTCCAGGGCAGCGGGCAACCGATCCTGGCACTGCACGCTGGGGTGTGCGATCGACGGTCGTGGCAGTGGTGTGCGCAGCGGTGGACCGATGCCGGCTACCGCACGATCGCCTACGACCGGCGCGGCTTCGGCGACACGCGCTACGAGGCCGAGCCGCACGACTCCCTCGCCGACCTGAGAGCGGTGAGCGAGGCCACCCGGGCTCGCCCGGCTGTCGTCGTCGGCAACAGCATGGGCGGCATGCTCGCCATCGACCTCGCGCTGACCCACCCCGAGGACGTCCGGGCCCTGGTGCTGATCGGGTCGCTGCCCAGCGGCGCACCAAGCCGGGAGTGGAAGCAGACGGCGCAGGAGGCAGCTGCCGAGGCCGGGGTAGCAGCGGCGATGCAGGCTGGGGAGCAGGCCGGCGACGTCGACCCGCTCAACCGGGCCGAGGTGCACTACTGGCTGGACGGGCCGACCCAGGACGAGGGTCGCGTGTCCGGACCACCCCGCGACCTCATGCTCGAGATGAACGCTCGGGCGCTCGCCGCGGCCACGCCCGGAGACGACACCGATCGCCCCCAGGCGTGGCCTCGGCTGAACGAGGTACGCGTGCCCACCCTTCTGCTGGTCGGCGAGCACGACGAGACCGGCGTCGGCTGAGCAGCCTCCGACCTACTTCAGGAAGTCGGGCACGTCCAGGTCGTCGTTGGTGTCCGGGACGAGCACCCGCGGCTTGGGAGCGACCGGGGGCTCCTGGGAGACCGGTGCCGCCTGGGCGGGCGCTGCGGCCTGCTGGGCCGGCTGACCCACCGAGCGACCGTTCGTCGGCTCGGGCTTCTTGCTCGCCAGGCCCTTGGTCTCGCCCCGCCGGACGGTGCGCTCCTCCCGCTTCTTCGGTACGCCGCCCTCGAACCCTGCGGCGATCACGGTGACACGCACCTCGTCGCCGAGCGCGTCGTCGATCACCGCGCCGAAGATGATGTTCGCCTCTGGGTGGGCGGCCTCAGCCACCAGGTTGGCCGCCTCGTGGATCTCGAACAGCCCGAGGTCGGACCCTCCCGACACCGACAGCAGCACGCCGTAGGCCCCGTCGATGGACGCCTCGAGCAGCGGGCTGGAGATGGCCAGCTCGGCTGCCGCGATGGAGCGGTCCTCGCCGCGCGCCGAGCCGATGCCCATGAGGGCCGAGCCCGCGTCCTTCATCACCGACTTGACGTCGGCGAAGTCGAGGTTGATCAGACCCGGCGTGGTGATCAGGTCGGTGATGCCCTGCACACCGCTGCGCAGCACCTCGTCGGCGCTGCGGAAGGCGTCCAGAACGCTCACCTGGCGGTCGCTGATCGACAGCAGGCGGTCGTTGGGGATGACGATCAGGGTGTCGACCTCGTCGTTGAGCGCCTCGATGCCCGCCTCGGCCTGGGTGCCGCGACGCTTGCCCTCGAACGCGAACGGGCGCGTCACCACGCCGACCGTCAGTGCGCCCATCGACTTCGCGATCCGGGCCACGACCGGGGCACCACCGGTGCCGGTGCCACCACCCTCGCCGGCGGTCACGAAGACCATGTCGGCGCCGCGCAGCACCTCTTCGATCTCCTCGGCGTGGTCCTCGGCCGCACGCCGACCCACCTCGGGGTCGGCACCGGCACCGAGTCCACGCGTGGCCTCGCGTCCGACGTCCAGCTTCACGTCGGCATCGCTCATCAGCAGAGCCTGCGCGTCGGTGTTGATGGCGATGAACTCGACCCCGCGCAGACCGGCCTCGATCATCCGGTTCACCGCGTTGACGCCGCCGCCGCCGATCCCGACGACCTTGATCACCGCCAGGTAGTTCTGGGGAGCTGCCATGGGACGTCCGCCTTCCTCTCGACCGGCTGACCGCCAACCGGTGCGTGGAACTCTCACTGTCAGGTAGAGGTTGATAGTTATGTCAACCTGCCGTTGGTTGAAGAAGGTAGGAGGGGTCGCCGCGGATACCTGCGCAACACGCCGAGGCGTGGCGACTTTCTGAGATTGTCCGGTTCAGCCGGTGGTGACCGGCCGCAGGGTCGGCCGGTCCGGTACCGAGACGTCGTAGGCGATGGCGGGCGTGTCGAGCAGCACGGCGAGAACCTCGGCCTTCAGGTCGGCCTCGTCCGCGCTCCCCCACACCACGACCCGTCCGTCACGCAGGACCAGACGCACGTCCACCGGTGAGGACGCCTCGATCCGCTCCACCTGGCGCCGCACCGGACGCGGCAGGGCGTCGGCGACGCTGACCCCCGCGGTACGAGCAGCCAGCCCCTCCGCGTCGGCAGGTGCCACGAGCACCGGCAGCTTGGCAGCCGGTGCTGGGCCCGGTGCGAAGAGGACGCCCTCGGAGTCCACCCGGTACCACCCGTCGTCACCGGCCAGGCTGACGACCGGCACCCGCGGCGAGACCGTCACGACAACCGTGCTCGGCCAGCCGCGCGTCACCGTGGCCGAGGCGACGTCGGGGACGGCCTCGACGTCGGTTGCGATGCGCGCGGTGTCGACCCGTGCCAGCGGCTGCCCGAAGGCCACGCCGGCTGCTTCGGTCACCGTGTCGGCCAGCGGACCCCCGACACCGACGACGCGCACCTCGTCCGCACTGAGCAGGTCGGAGTAACCCACGACCCAGGTTGCGAGCCCCAGCACCCCGAGAACCGCCGCCGCGATGCCGGCGCGACGCAGCCGGGTCTGCCAGGTGGCCCGACGGCGCCGCCGGCCCAGGTTGTCGGCGACCGTCGGGCCGCTCGGCTCGCGCGCCGGGGCGAGGTCCGGCGGCGGGGAGGGGGTGCGCAGCCTCATGCGCCCGAGTCCCGCCGCAGCAGGTCGAGCACCTCGGGCCCGATCAGGGTGACGTCGCCGGACCCGGCCGTCAGCACCAGGTCGCCGGGTGCGACCAGCGACGCCGCCCGCGCGGGCACGTCCGACCACGACGGCACGAAGTGCACGGCCTCGGCGGGCAGGGGCACGGCGTCGGCGATCAGCGCGCCGCTGACACCCGGCACGGGGTCTTCGCGCGAGCCGAACACGTCCATCACGACCACGGCGTCGGCCAGCCCGAGAGCCTCGCCGAACTGGGTGCCGAACGCCTGGGTGCGCGAGTACAGCTGGGACTGGAACACGACCACGACCCGGCCACCGGCCGCGACCTGTCGGGCTGTGGCGAGCGCGGCCTGCAGCTCGGTCGGGTGGTGGGCGAAGTCGTCGACGACGCGTACCCCACCTGCCTCGCCCTTGAGCTCGAAGCGGCGCAGGGTGCCGCGAAACGCCTCCAGCCCCTCGACGAGCTCGCGCTCGGGCACACCGAGGGCCAGGCCGGCGGTCAGTGCCGCGACGGCGTTCATGGCGTTGTGGTGGCCGGGGACGCCCAGCGTCATGGGCGCAAGCCGCCGCCCGTCGACGACCACGTTCACCCGGGTGCCCATGCCGCGACTCATGACCTTCTCGATGCGCACGTCGGCGTGGGGGTGCTCGCCGTAGCGGCGCACGCAAGCACCGCGGGCGGCCTCGCGGACGCCGAGAGCGGCTGCGGGCTCGTCGTCCTGGCAGACGACCAGGACGCCGCCGGGCACCAGCCGGCGGGCGAAGCTGTCGAACGAGGCGACGTACTCGTCGTGGTCGTCCCACTGGTCGACGTGGTCGTAGTCGATGTTGGTGACCACGGCCAGGTCCGGCTCGAACGCGACGAACGAGCCGTCGCTCTCGTCGGTCTCGGCCACGAAGACGTCGCCGGTGCCGTGGTGGGCGTTGGCGCCGCTGGACACGAGGTTGCCGCCCACGGCGAAGGACGGGTCGAGGCCGCAGTGCTGCAGGGCGACCGTCAGCATCGAGGTCGTCGTCGTCTTCCCGTGCGTCCCGGCGATGGCCACGCTGCGGTAGCCGCGCATGAGGGCGACGAGCGCCACGGTGCGCGGCAGCACCCGCAGGCCGCGCTCGCGAGCCAGGGCGAGCTCAGGGTTGGTCTCAGGGATGGCCGAGGACACGATCACCGTGTCGGCCGAACCGACATGGGCCGCGTCGTGCCCGATGAAGCACTCGACGCCCACCGCCGGCAGCGCCAGGGTCGCCGCTGACTCCTTGGCGTCGCTGCCGGTGACCCGCACGCCCCGCACCGCCAGGATGCGCGCGATGCCCGACATTCCACGTCCTCCCACGCCAATGAGGTGGACCGCCCCCAGCTCGGCCACCTCCGGGATGCGCTCGGGGGGATCGGTCATCCTCATCGGGCTGCCTCCTTCGCGGCCACGGCCTCACCGACCATCGCCACCACCCGCTCGTCGGCGTCCCGCCGGCCGAGGGACTGTGCTGCGTGGCTCATCCGCTGCAGGCGCTGCGCGTCGGAGATCAGCGGGGGGATCACGGCTGCCACCCACTCCGGGGTGAAGTCGGCGTCGTCGACGAGCAGACCGCCACCGGCCCGCACCGTGGGCAGGGCGTTGAACCGCTGCTCGCCGTTGCCGGTGGGGAAGGGCACGTAGACCGACGGCAGGCCCACGGCGGCCAGCTCGGCGCAGGTCATCGCGCCGGCCCGGGAGACGACCAGGTCGGCGGCGGCGTAGGCCAGGTCCATCCGGTCGAGGTACTCCACGACGTGGTAGCGGGCTGACTCCTCGTCGTCGGTCGCGACAAGCGTCACCTGCTGGTTCATCCCTCGAGCATGCAGCACCTGGGCACCGGTCGCGAGCACGGACGCGGCCGCCTCGCCCATGGTCTCGTTGAGCCGACGCGCCCCCTGGCTGCCGCCGAACACCAGCAGCGTGGGACGTGCCGGGTCGAGACCGAAGGCGGCCAGCGCCTGCTCGCGGGTCACCGCCCGGTCGAGGGTGGAGATCGTGCGACGCAGCGGGATCCCGACGTGGCGGGCGTGGGGAAGGGCGACATCCGGTGTCGCGGTCGCCACGTGGGGGGTGAGGCGAGCGCCGATACGGTTCGCCAGGCCGGGCCTGGCGTTGGCCTCGTGCACCACGAAGGGGACACCGAGGCGACGAGCCGCAAGGTAGGCGGGCAGGGCGACGTAGCCCCCGAAGCCCACGAGGGCGTCGGCACCGGTTCGCGCGAGCAGCCCCTCACAGGTGGCGACGGCGGAGCGAAGCCGCCCGGGCACGCTCAGCAGCTCTTTCGACGGACGACGCGGCAGCGGCACGGCAGGGATGAGCTCGAGCTCGTAGCCGCGCTCGGGAACCAGGCGGGTCTCCAACCCCCGCTGCGTCCCCAGCGCCGTGATGCCGACAGCCGCCTCGTGGCGACGCAGCGCGTCGGCGACGGACATGGCCGGCTCGACGTGACCGGCCGTCCCTCCCCCGGCGAGGACGACGTGCATGCCGCTCACCTGCGCTTGGACGTCGGGGCCCCGTCACGGCGAGACGTCGAACCCGCGTCCCGGCGTGCGGCGAGGGCGGCCTTGACGGCCGGGTCGTTGCGTGCCGCTGCCAGCACGAGCCCGAGGCCGGCCAGCATGATGACCATCGCCGACCCGCCGTAGGACACCAGGGGCAACGGCACCCCGGTGATGGGCATGACGCTCAGCGCGGCACCGAGGTTGATGACGGCCTGCACCAGCATCCACGTCATGACCCCGGCGACGGCGTAGCGGATGAACCGGTCGGTGGCCCGGGTGGCGATGCGCAGACCGGCGTAGGCCAGCACGAGGAACAGCACGAGCACGACCAGGGAGCCGATCAGACCGAGCTCCTCACCGATGACGGCGTAGATGAAGTCGGTGTGAGCCTCCGGCAGGCGCCCCCACTTCTGCCGGGAGGCACCCAGGCCTTCGCCCCACCAGCCGCCCGACCCGAAGGCGTAGAGGCTCGCCGAGCCCTGGTAGCCGGTGTCGAGACGGTCGGCCAACGGGTCCATGAACGACAGGAACCGCGCCCGACGGAACGGCTCGAGCATCACGAAGATGCCACCGACGATCCCGCCGACGGTGGCCGCGACCGCCATCAGCCACATCGGCACACCGGCCACCCACATGAGCCCCAGGACGATGGCGGCCAGAATGATCGCCGTGCCCAGGTCTTTCTGACCCACGGTGAGGGCGATGACGAGCCCGGCGCCCAGGAACATCGGGATGGCCAGGTGCCGCAGCTCGCGCAGCCGGGTGCCCTTGGTCGCGTAGACGTGCGCGCCCCACACGACGAGGGCGAGCTTGGCCATCTCCGAGGGCTGGACGCGGAACGGCCCGCCGAAGTCGAGCCAGTTGGTGCTGCCGTTGACCTCGACGCCCAGTCCCGGGACGTAGGTGAGCAGCAGCAGGCCGACCGACCCGAGGAGCAGCGGCCAGGCGCTCTTGCGGATCCCCGGTATCGGTGTGCGGGAGATGACCAGGGCCGCAACCAGCCCCCCTGCCACCCACATGAGCTGGCGCTTGAGGGCGTAGAAGGAGTCGTCGAACTCGCGCAGCGCCCAGACCCCGGATGCCGAGAGCACCATCACCAGGCCGATGGCCAGCAGCAGCCCGGCGCTGCCGATCAGCAAGTAGTAGGGGGCAAGGGGGTGGGCCAGCCAGGCCCGCAGCGACCCCCAGCGCGACTGTCCGCCCTGCGAGGGGTCCCACGACGAATCGCGTGACGGGGCCGGCGAGCCCATCGTGGGCGCGCTCATGAGGACACCTCGCTCGTGCGGTCGCCGGGCAGCCGGCCCACGGCGTCGGCGAAGGCTCGCCCTCGGGCGGTGTAGTCGCTGAACTGGTCCCACGAGGCGCACGCCGGCGCCAGCAGCACCGTGTCACCCGGTCGGGCCAGTCGCCGGGCAGCGACGACCACCTGGTCCATGAGCGACATCCCGCTAGTCTCCGGCCCCTCGACGGTGACGACGGGGATTGCGGGCGCGTGTCGCGACAGTGCGGCGGCGATCAGCTCCCGGTCGGCACCGAGCAGCACCACTCCTCGCATCCGCGACGCCTGGCGGCGCACCAGGTCGTCGAACCGCCCGCCCTTCGCCAGACCCCCCGCGATCCACACGATCGAGGGGTAGGCGGCCAGCGAGGTCTGCGCGGCGTGGGTGTTGGTGGCCTTGCTGTCGTCGACGTAGTCGACGTGATCGATGGTCGCCACGAGCTCGATGCGGTGCGGCTCGGGGACGAACGCCTGCAGACCTGCGGCCACCGCAGACGCGGCGACGTCCACGCTGCGGGCCAGGGCTGCCGCGGCCGCCGCGTTGGCCGTGTTGTGCGGTGCGGCTGGGTGGATGTCGGCAACCTCCACCAGCGCCAGCCCGTCGGTCTGCCGGGAGGAGAAGGCGCGATCGACGAGGGTGTCGCCCAGCACGCCGATCTGTCCCTCGTCAGGCTCGCCGAGCGTGAAGGCGACGCGACGGCATCCGGGGGCCAGCGAGGCCTCGCGCACCAGGGCGCCGGTCGCGGGGTCGTCGGCGTTGTCCACGGCCACCCCGGCGCAGCGGTCGTAGGCGACGCGCTTGCTCGCCCGGTAGGCCTCGAACGAGCCGTGCCAGTCGATGTGGTCGGGCGCCAGGTTCAGCACGACGGCTGCGTGCGCGGCAACGGACGACACCGAGTGCAGCTGCGGGCTGCCAAGCTCGACGGCGAGCACGTCGTAGTCCTCGTCGCCGGTGACGACATCGACCAGCGGTACCCCGATGTTGCCGGCAGCCACGGCGTGGCGTCCGTCGGCGCGCAGCATCGCCTCGAGCATCCGGGTGGTGGTGGTCTTGCCGTTCGTCCCGGTGACGACGAGCCAGGGTGCGGCGTCTGATCGCCGCAGGCGCCAGGCCAGCTCCACCTCACCCCAGATCGGCACCCCACGATCCTCAGCGGCGACCAGCAGGGGCGCTCGTGGCGGCCAGCCCGGCGAGCAGATGACAAGGTCGACGTCTGCGGGCAACCGGCTCGCGGCGTCCTGCCCCAGCGACACACGAGCACCGAGCGACTCCGCCTCGACGGCGCGGCCGAGAACCGGCCCGGACTCGGCCGCGTCGAGCACGCTCACCCGGGCCCCTGCCTCCACGAGCGCACGAGCGGCGGCCAGTCCGGAGCGGGCGAGCCCGGCGACGGCGACGCGGGCGCCGGTCAGGTCCAGCGCAGCCGTCGGGCTCACGAGACGACCAGCCACTCCGCGTAGAACAAGGCGAGGCCGAAGGCGGCCGAGAGACCGGCGACGATCCAGAAGCGCACCACGATGGTGATCTCGGCCCAGCCCTTGAGCTCGAAGTGGTGCTGCAGCGGCGCCATCCGAAAGATGCGCTTGCCTCCGGTCATCTTGAAGTAGCCGATCTGCAGGATCGACGACATCGTGATGATCACGAACAGCCCGCCGATGAAGACGAGCAGAAGCTCGGTGCGGGCGATCATGGCCAGACCGGCAAGCGCGCCGCCCAGGGCGAGCGAGCCGGTGTCGCCCATGAAGATCTTGGCCGGGGACGTGTTCCACCACAGGAAGCCGATGCAGGCCGCCGCCAGCGCCGAGGCGATGATGGCTAGGTCGAGCGGGTTGCGCACCTCGTAGCACTGCGGTCCCGCGTTGCCCGAGCACGACTGGTTGAACTGCCAGACCCCGATGAGGGTGAAGGCGCCAGCCGAGGCGATCATGGCGCCGGTGGCCAGCCCGTCGAGGCCGTCGGTCAGGTTCACGCCGTTGGACGTGCCGGCAATGATCAGCAGCGCCCAGACGATGAAGAGCGCCACCGGCAGCACCACCGGTGTGTCGCGGATGAACGAGATCGCCGTCGAGGCGGGCGTGAGCCCGCGCTCGTCGGGGAACTGCAGCGCGAGGAGCGCAAAGACGACGGCGATGCCGGCCTGGCCGCTGAGCTTCGCCGCGCTGCGCAAGCCCAGGCTTCGCTGCCGGGAGATCTTGATGTAGTCGTCGACGAAGCCCACCAGGCCCAGACCGGTCATCAGGAACAGCACCAGCAGGCCGCTGGCGCTCGGCGGATTCAGCAGGGCAAGGTGAGCGGCGATGTAGCCGGTGATGACGGCCACGATGATCACCGTGCCGCCCATCGTGGGGGTGCCGCGCTTGACGTGGTGCGAGGTCGGTCCGTCGTCGCGGATCAGCTGCCCGTACCCCTTGGCGACCAGGATCCGGATCGCGATGCGGGTACCGAACAGCCCGACCGCGAAGGCCGTCGTGGCGGCGACCAGCAGGCCGATCACGTCACGTCCTCCTGTCCCGTCGCGTCCGCGGGCACTCCCCCGGCCGGCTCGTCGGCCAGCAGGGCTGCTGCGACGGCTTCCAGTCCTACCAGCCGCGACCCCTTGACGAGCACCACATCCGGCGGTGCGACCTCGGCGCGTACCAACGCGAGCGCGGCGTCGCGGTCGGGAACCCACACCGACTCCCGCCCCCACGAACCCTCGTGCGCCGCCCCCAGGTGCATCGCGCGGGCCCCCTCCCCGACAACCACGAGCCGGTCGACGTTGAGGCGAACGGCCAGCCGCCCGATGGCGTCGTGCTCGGTGAGCGAGGCCTCGCCGAGCTCGCGCATCTCCCCCAACACCGCCCAGCTCCTGCGCTGGCCGGCGATGCTCACGAGTGCCTTCAGCCCAGCACGCATCGACTCGGGGTTGGCGTTGTATGCGTCGTTGATGACGGTGACACCGTCGGGGCGCTCGGTGACCTCCATGCGCCAGCGTGAGGCGGTCGCCACCGCGCTGAGCGCATCCGCGATATCAGCCACGGTCATGCCCAGGTGTCGCGCCACCCCAGCCACCGAAGCAGCGTTCGCCACCTGGTGCTCTCCGACGAGACGCAGGGTGACCGGGGCCTGCTCGCCGTCGGCGTCGAGCAGGAACGACGCCCGGCCGGCCGCATCGAGTCGCACATCGGTGGCTCGGACATCGGCGTTCGGGTTCTCACCGACCAAGCACACGGGCGCGTCGGTCTGGTGCCCCATGTCGGCGACGATGCGGTCGTCGGCATTGAGCACCGCGAGACCCTCCGGGCGCAGGGCTGCCACGATCTCGGACTTGGCCCGACCGATGGCCTCTCGGCTGCCGAACTCGCCGAGGTGGGCGCTGCCGACGTTCAGTACGACGGAGATGTCCGGGGGCGTGACCGTGCACAGGTAGGCGATGTGCCCGACGCCGCGCGCACCCATCTCGCTGACCAGCACGGTGGTGTTCTCGTCGCACCGCAGGGCCGTGACGGGCAGGCCCACCTCGTTGTTGAACGATCCCTCCGGGGCAACGACCGGACCTTGCCGACCGAGCACTGCGGCCAGCATGTCCTTGGTGGTGGTCTTGCCGCTCGACCCGGTGACGGCGACGACGGTGAGGTCGAGGCGGTCCACGACGCTACGGGCGAGCCGCCCGAGCCCAGCCGCCGCGTCGTCGACGACGAGGCAGGCGACGTCGAGTTCGCGGGTGCCCAGCACGGCCGTCGCGCCCGCCCGGATCGCCGCGGCAGCGAACGCGTGGCCGTCGACGCGTTCTCCGGGCAGTGCCACGAACAGCGAGCCCGGCTCGACCTGGCGGGAGTCGGTCACGACCGGGCCGGTGACCACGGCGCTCGGGTCAGCACCCCCGCCCAGACGTGCCGCGGTCGCCTGGGCCACCTCAGCCAGCGTCATCTCGATCATCGGTCGTCCTCCGGGGCTCGTCCGGGTCGGCCCACCGCCCGCGCCAGCACGGAGCGCGCGACGTCGCGGTCGTCGAACGGTTCGACGGCGCCGTCGGCCTCCTGGCCCTGCTCATGACCCTTGCCTGCTACCAGCAGGGTGCCCTGACCCGCGAGCGCCAGGCCCACCTCGATGGCCTCGGCGCGCCCGGCCACCTCGGTGACGCGCGCCCCCGGCACCGAGCCGGCCCCGGCCAGGACAGCCGCGCGGATGCCGGCCGGGTCCTCGGATCGAGGGTTGTCGTCGGTGACGACGACGACGTCCGCCCCCTGGGCTGCGACAGCGCCCATCGGTCCGCGTTTGCCCCGGTCGCGGTCGCCGCCGGCACCGATGACGACCACCAGCGGGGAGGGACTGCTCGCGCGCAGCGTCGCCAACGCTCGCGCCAGCGCGTCCGGGCTGTGCGCGTAGTCGACGACGACCACCGGTCGCTGCCCGGCCGAGACCAGCTCCATGCGGCCGGGCACCATCGGGGCGTGCGCGAGTGCCGCCACGGCCACCGCGGGGTCGATGCCGCACTCGACGGCCAGCGCGACCGTCAGGGCCGCGTTGGCGACGTTGACCAGTCCAGGCATCGGGACGCGCAGGTCGTGGCGGACGCCGTCGGGGGCGCGAAGCAGGGCGCGGCTGCCGGCGGCGTCGGGCTCGATCCCGCTGACCGACCACGTCGCTGCAGCCACCTGAGGGGCATCGGGATCGTCCGGGTCGGCCGCGACCGTGCGCACCGGCACCCGGGCCAGCGCGGCGAGTCGACGCCCCCAGCCGTCGTCGACGACCACCACACCCCGTCGCGAGCGCGCCGGGGTGAACAGCGACGCCTTCGTCGCGAAGTAGTGCTCCATGTCGGGATGGAAGTCGAGGTGGTCGGTGCTGAGGTTGGTGAACCCGGCGACGTCGACCACCAGTCCGCCGACGCGCCCCAGCGCCAGGGCGTGGCTGGAGACCTCCAGCGCACAGGCCGTGATGCCCCGCTCCCGCATCGTCGCGAGGATCGCCTGCAGGTCGCTGGCCTCGGGAGTGGTGCGCACGCTGGGAACGACGACGTCCCCCAGGCGCGTCTCGATCGTGCCCACCAACCCGCACGCGCCGTGGACGTCGGTGAGCACCGCATGCAGCAGCGACGTCACCGTCGTCTTGCCGTTCGTCCCGGTGACCCCGACGACGGTCATGTCGCGGGCGGGAAAGCCGTAGACGAACGCCGCGGCGTCCCCCAGCAGGGCACGTGGGTCGTCCACGACGAGCGTAGGCACCCCAGTCTCCTGCGCGAGCTCGACGCCATCGGCGTCGGTGAGGACGGCCACCGCGCCTCTCTCGGCGGCGTCGCCGGCGAAGCGCGCACCGTGGGTTCGCACACCGGGCAGGGCGGCATAGAGGTCGCCGGCCTGCACCGACTGCGAGGCGTGGGCAACACCGGTGAGCCAGACCTCAGCACCCGAGACCGGGCCGGCGGATGGGACGCCGAGGTGGTCGCACAGGGAGGCAAGCGAGCGCGGGGTGACCCGGCGGGGCCGTAGCGGTGCGGGAGTCTCGGGAG
>Ga0316198_10001480_pt1 | contig 13805 bp, 8 predicted proteins | sample OudBieAanoxic_MG_FD_204935 | JGI IMG/M metagenome (GOLD analysis project Ga0316198, IMG submission 204935) | Coastal sediment microbial communities from Oude Bieten Haven, Netherlands - site A anoxic | ecosystem: Environmental > Aquatic > Marine > Coastal > Sediment | place: Netherlands...
GTCACGGGGTAAGAACGATTTGTAGTTGAAACCCTTGTTATAGTGGGGTAGAAAACTTAGCCGATTCAACGCACGCTAACTAACCGAGATAGCTTTCGCTTTCGTATGCCAATTGGTTGCATTGCCTTGGTAGGGAGGTCACCTCGTGGTCGATGCCTGGCAGTTCTTCCTGCTGGGTGAATGTGACCAAATATCAAACAGACGAGTCAACATGAGACCGGTTAATGAAGACAGCAGATCCAGGCTGTATAAGTCTCTGCGGTATATGTTTCAGGGAGACGGCGGCCTGATCACCATCAGGAGGAAGACCTCATGAGAATCGTATCCCTTTGCCTGTGCAAGTGGTGCACGCTAATCAGCGCGGGCCATGGCACAGTTGAGCCCGGCTCTTGAGCGGGGAAACACACGGCCTGATCTGCGCCTATCGGCTCGATGGCAAGGGTAGCGGAGCATCGCTCGACTGGGAGGCAATCCAGGCATTCTCTGACATGGATGGTTTTGTCTGGGTTCACCTGGATTACAAGGCCGCTGCTGCCCAGGAGTGGTTTAACAGTAACAGCGGCCTGGATGAAATCAGCGTGGCAGCTCTACTCGCGGAGGAAACTCGGCCCCGCTGTACGATCGTCCCCGATGGTCTTCTGCTCTCCCTGCGCGGCGTCAATATGAATCCGGGCGCCGATCCTGAAGATATGGTCGCGATCCGCCTGTGGACCGATGGCCAGCGCATCATCACCACCCGGCGTCGACGCCTGCTGTTCATTCCGGATCTTAAAACGGCGATCGATGCCGGTCAGGGGCCCTGTTCGGTGAGTGAGTTCATCGTCGACCTCAGTGCACGCCTGATTGAACGCATGGCCGATGTGATAGACGACATCGATGATGCCGTCGACGCGCTGGAGGACAAGGTGCTCACCGCTGAAAGCCATCTCTTACGTACCGAAATTGCCGAGATCCGCCGGGAAGCCATCGGCCTGCGCCGCTATTTGGCCCCGCAACGCGAGGCCATGACCCGGCTGTACAGCGAACGCATCGATTGGCTGGACGAGTTGAGCCGGGTGCAACTCAGAGAGATCGGCGACCGCAACACACGCTATATCGAGGACCTGGACTCGGCCCGCGAGCGTGCCGCCGTGACGCAGGAAGAACTGATGGGCCGCCTGTCCGAACAGATGAACAACCGCATGTATGTGCTGTCCATCGTCGCTGCCCTGTTCCTGCCGCTCGGTTTCCTGACCGGTCTTCTCGGCATTAACGTGGGTGGGATACCCGGCACCGACTACCAGTCCGCGTTCCTGATATTCGTTGTCCTGCTGGTCGTCGTCCTGGCTCTGCAGCTCTGGATACTGAAATGGAAAAAGTGGATGTAGGCCGGATCAACCCGGTGGCGTCCCGGCTCTGCTGAAACTTGCCCACAGCCCACCCCGCCAAGTCAGACATGACCTGCCTTTTCAGACGGCTTTTTATCATCGCCTGTGTCGCCCTGGGTATGCCGGTCCACGCGTCGGAAAACCTTGACGTCCGGATTACCGGCATCGAGGGTGAACTGCTCGATAACGTTACCACCCAACTGGGTATCGCCCAGCTGGTCAAGCGGAAACTACCCATTCCCCTGCCGGCGACCGACGAAGCGGAGACAGAGATCACGGAGGCTTCGGTGCGCAGGCTGCACCGTGCGGCAGCCGCTGAGATCCGCACCGCCCTGCAGCCGTTTGGCTATTACTCACCCACCATAAAGTCCAGCCTTGAAAGAACCGATCAGGGTTGGATTGCCAGCTATGAGATCGACGCCGGCGAACCCACCGTCATCGACAGGCTGGAACTGGGTATGGAGGGTGAAGGCAGGGATAGCGCCGCTCTGCGCAAGGTGCTTGAAGCGACACCGCTTGCCCGCGGGCAGCGATTGCAGCACAGTCACTACGAAGACACCAAGACCGCGCTCCTCAAGGCCGCGCTGGCAGAGGGCTTTCTGGACGCCCGCTTTGCGCGCAGTGAAATTCGCGTCAATCCGAGACAACTGGAGGCCGAGGTTGTTCTGATACTCGACACCGGCCAGCGTTACTATTTCGGCGATATTTACATCGACCAGCAGATTCTGGATCCCGCCTTCATCGACGGTTTTGTCAAAATCCAGCGAGGCATGCCGTTCAATACGGACAAACTGTTGACGCTGCAACTAGCACTGGACGATAGCGGCTTTTTTTCGCGTGTTGAAGTCAATATCCAGCGTAAGGCGGCAGAAAACTTCCATATCCCGATCGTGATCAAAACCGAGCCCGCGAAAAAGTGGCGCTTCGCTACGGGTTTTGGCTTCGGCACGGATACTGGACCGCGGCTCAAACTGGCGGCCGAGCGCCGCCGCATCAACCGCCGCGGACACGGTATCGTCGCGGATTCACTGTTGTCGGGGATCGAACAGAGCATCGGCGCCCAGTACAAGATTCCCATCGGTAATCTGGTCTCCGACCGTCTGGTCTTCAGCAGTCAGGCGACCTGGGAGGACATCGCCGATGACGGCGAATCGAGACGCCTCACGCTGGGTGTCAATCGCAACGAGAGCTGGCGGGGTCTACAGCGCCAGCTGTATCTCAGGTTCGAACGCGAGGATTTCACCATCGGTGACGATGACGAAATCGTCAACTACTTTATCCCCGGTATGACCCTGTCCTATCTCAAGGCCGACAATGTGCTGTTTCCACGCCGCGGCTACAGCTGGTCCGCGGATATTCGTGGCGCCGCTGCCCTGCTGGTCTCGGACACCACCTTTACCCGCGCTGAAGCCACCGGCCGCGCCGTTTTTCCGCTCGGCGAGCGGGCCCGTGCCCTGTTCCGCTTTCAAGCCGGTGGTATGGCCGTCGAGGATTTCTCCGAACTGCCGACGACGGAACGCTTCTACGCCGGTGGTGACCGGAGTGTGCGCGGTTACAAGTACCAGACACTGGGTCCCACTGACGACAGTGGTAACAACACCGGCGGCCGCTACCTGTTGACCGGCAGCGCCGAAGTGGATTACCTGTTCTGGAAAAAATGGGGCGGTGCACTGTTCATCGACACGGGTAACGCGGATGACAATTTCCCTCCGAACCTGGAAGTCGGGGCCGGCGCCGGTCTGCGCTGGCGATCGCCGGTCGGCATGCTGCGCCTCGATGTGGCCCATCCGTTCACCAACAGTGATGACGATCTGCGCATCCATATCAGTATCGGACCGGACCTGTAATGAGAATCCTGTTTCGTACCCTGCTGCTTACCGTTGTCTGCGTTGCCGTACTGCTGGTCTATGTCTCGACCACGCGGCACGGACTGCAACTGTTATGGCAGAACCTGCAACCCCTGCTGCCTCCAGAGCTGACTATCGACAGCCTGGAGGGCCGTCTGACGGGACCGCTGACTGTAACAGGGCTGACGTTTCGCAACGAGGCTTTCGAGTTGGAACTCGGCCATGCCGAGCTGCAATGGACACCCCAGCGGCTGCTGTCCGGTGTCGTGCAGGTGGACCAGCTGGTACTGGGAGACGGTCGCTATATCCCCGGTGTGAAAGCGGCACCGGTTGCAAAACCAGAGCCGGTGACGCTGCCGGAACGCATTTCACTGCCCATCGGCGTCCGGCTTGAACAGTTCAGGGCAACGAACTTCACCGTCGAGACAGCCAGCGGTTCGCCGGCAACGGTGATCGAGCAGGCCGACGTCAGTCTGTCTTACCAGGATGCAGCCCTGGAAATTCACCAGGTATCGGTACAATCCCCGGAATTTCAGATAGCGGGCAGCGGCAGCCTGGGCACGGCGGCGGACTACCCGGTGCAGGCCGCACTCGGCTGGCGTTTCAGTCCACCAGACTATGCGGACATGGCGGGTCAAACCACGGTGTCTGGCAGCCTGAAGCGCCTGACAATTGAACAAACATTCAATGAAACCTACCCAGTTACCGGTAAGCTGCTGATCACCGGCCTGCCGGCTAGCCCAGTGCTGGACGCGACGGTCAACATCGATGGCCTGGCGCTGCAGGCGATCAACGCCGATCTACCGTCCATGCAGCTGACCGCGGGTTTTCAGGCGGACGGACCCGTGGATGCTCTAAGCCTGTCCGGTGGCCTGGAACTCGAGGCCGAAACACTGCCGATGCTGCACGCAGAGCTGGCGGTGCAGCTGTCCACCGACAGGGTTGAACTCGAACACCTGCACCTGACAGCCCCCGACCAACAGACCGAGTTGCGCGTCTCCGGACCGGTCGATTTCAAAGCCGATGGCCTGGAATTTGATCTTGGTGCCGACTGGCGCCAGGCGCGCTGGCCGCTAGTGGGTGCCGCGCAGCTGGAAAGCCCGACGGGCCGTCTTCATGTGCAGGGCTCGCTGGATAACTACCGGGTGAACAGCCAGCTCGCGCTGGTGGCGCCCGGCTATACTAACGCCGACCTGTCCCTGCAGGGCAGCGGGAATCAGGACGCCCTGCAGCTTTCCGAACTCAACATCGATACGCTCGATGGGCATCTCCTGGGGACGGCCAGCATCGCCTGGCGCCCGCAGTTGGCGACCAGCCTTGAACTCAAGGGCGGCGCCCTGAATCCGGGTCTGCTCTTCGCCGACTGGCCCGGACAGCTCGACGTGCAGCTGACAGCTCAGGCTGACTTTCTGTCCAATGGTGTCGTCGCCCAGGTACCGAGACTGCGTGTCAACGGCCAACTACGCGACCTACCGGTTCGGCTGGACACCCGCGGCGACTATCAACAGGACACTCTGACTATCGAAGCCTTCAAGCTGGTGTCCGGCCCAAGTACACTGCAGCTCAGCGGTGCGATCGGCACGGGCCTGGCGATTGACTGGAAGCTTGACAGCCCCGATCTCCATACCCTGCTACCCGCTGCGGCCGGTCGCCTGGTCGGCGAGGGCCACGTGGGCGGCACATTGAGCACACCGGTCGGCCGTATGAAGCTGAGCGGTTCCGACCTCCGTTACGGTAGAGATCGTTTGAGCGAGCTTGAATTGGACGCCAGCGTGGATATGACCGCCGCGAGGGAGTCGAATCTCGCATTGACACTCGGCAAGGGGTTTATCCGGGGAACCACGATCAATAGCCTGGATCTGCGCGCCGCCGGCATCCCCGCTCAGCACAAGGTGACGCTGAGGGCCGACAGCAGCCTCGTCAAGGGGCACCTGAGGGCGAAGGGCGACTGGCGGCACACTGTCTGGCGCTTCGCCCTGCAGGAAGCAGAACTCGGCCACCCCGACTTTGCGCCCTGGTCGCTGGCTGAAACTGCCCAGGGTCGGCTGGGCCGGGACGGGATCGCTGCCGATCGGTCCTGCTGGCAAAGCGGTGGCGCGCAACTGTGTCTGAGCGGAGAGTTCATGGCCGGGGCAGGCAACAGCGAGGTCAGGCTGCGTGACCTGCCGCTTGTCTACTTTGCCCCGCTGCTGCCGGCGGGTGTTGAGGCTAAGGGCACGTTGACACTCGAAGGCAAGATAAAACAGCAGGCGGGCCAGGCGGTGACGACACGCCTGCAGCTGGACGGTGAGTCGATGGCACTGCAGTTTCCCGGCGAGGGACAAAGGCCCGATGTCCGCCTTGCAGCCACGCAAGCGACCCTGAACCTGGCTGGCGACCAGCGAAGCACCCGACTCGCCGCCGCCCTGTCGCTGGACAACGATGCCAAACTGTCGGTGAATGCAACGCTCAGTGGCAGCGATGCGGATTTTCTCAGCCGCACGCTCAAGGGTCATACCAGCATCGAGATACCGGACGTCGCATTTCTGGGCGAGCTGACGCCCCATATCAGTGACATACAGGGCGCCCTGGATGGCCAGGTGCGTTTGAGTGGCAGCCTGCGGGAGCCGGTACTCGACGGCCGCCTACAGACCACCGATACCCGCCTGACTCTCGACCAACCGGGCATCACGCTGCAAGGGGTCGATCTGAAACTCAAGGGTCGGCCGAACGGTGACATTACGCTGGATCTGGCGGCACAGTCCGGTGAGGGGCAGCTGACGGTCAAAGGTGAGAGCAACCTGACGGCCAGCCCGAGCAGCGCACGCTTGCGCATAACAGGTAGTGATTTCCGGGTCATGGACACACGCGAGGCGGTCATCAATACCTCGCCGGATCTGACCGTGGCGATGACCGGTCAGCACATCGATATTGACGGGCAAATCATTGTGCCCAGTGCCCGTATCCGACCACGGAAATTACCGGAATCCTCGGTCACGGTCTCGGCAGACCAGACCATCGTTGACGACGATGAAATCACAGCGGCCGAATCAGCCTACCAGATCTCCTCCAGGGTCCGCCTCATTCTCGGAGATCAGGTCCGTTTCGATGGCTTCGGATTGAAGGGTCGATTCACCGGTAATCTTCTTACCAAGGACCGGCCCGGCAAACCAACGACGGCCAGCGGCGAGCTGGCGATCAAGGACGGCAGTTACCGGGCCTATGGTCAGAATCTAGAAATCCGCACCGGGCGCCTGCTGTTTGCCGGTGGTCCCGTTTCCGAACCGGGCCTCGATCTCGAGGCCGTGCGACAACCCGCGCCCGACATACTGGTCGGCGTTCGGGCGCGTGGCAATATGCGCAAACCCGATTTTTCACTGTTTTCAGAACCGACCATGTCGCAGTCTGACCAGCTTTCCTGGCTGGTGCTGGGGCGTCCGCTGGAGAGCAAGAGCTCCGCACAGGACCAGAATTCCCTGAACCAGGCGGCTATCATGCTGGGCCTGGGCGGCGGTCTCGCCGTGACCGAGGAATATGGGGAAAAACTCGGTATCGATGAAATCTCCATCGAGTCTGATCCGGACAGCGAGACCAACCAAGCCTCGCTGCTGGTGGGGAAGTATCTGTCGCCGAAGCTGTTCGTGAGTTACGGTGTTGGCATCTTTGAACCCGTTTCGACACTGCGACTTATCTATACCCTGGGAAGCCAGTGGAGACTGCTCGGAGAATCGAGCGCACTGCGCAGCAGCGCGGACCTGTTCTACGTTATAGAGTTTGGTAAATGAAGGAATCCGAATAAACCCGTTTTCTTCACGCTGTTTATCGGCAGGTGCTAGTGGCTGGCTCATGCCTGAAGAATTTAAGGGAGGTGTCCTGGTCCAGCGAAAGTTTACTCCCATGTTTGCACGGCAATTGACTGGACGATGCCTCTGTCAATTGGCATCATCGCAGCGCAGATGGTTCAAGGGGTACCAACCATGAAGCGTGCTAAGTATCGTCAAAACGCTGCATCCGGGTCAAAAAAAGGGCCTCGAATAAAGAAACACCCGGAAGAGTCGTGGCACGATTGGCGCCACCGAATGCACGAGATCATATTCGAGGCGGACACGCCCTCTGGTAAACTGTTCGATGTCATTCTGCTCGTGACGATCTCGTTAAGCCTGGTTGCAGTAATCCTGGAAAGCGTGCAACCGATACGATCGATTTATGGGGAGGCCCTGCGGTACGCTGAGTGGACTTTCACCATACTGTTCACTGTCGAGTATTTCCTGCGCCTCATTTGCGTAAGACGTCCCTGGCATTACGCCACAAGCTTCTTTGGAGTAGTGGACCTTCTGGCTGTCATTCCCACCTATCTGAGCCTGTTCGTTGCCGGCACCCAATCCATGATCGTCATCCGGGCATTGCGCCTGCTTCGGGTGTTTCGGGTCTTCAAGGTAGTACGTTTTCTCGGGGAGATGAAGTCTATGATCGATGCCCTGCGGGCCACTCGCATCAAGATCGCGGTGTTTCTGTTCACCATGGTCACCCTTGCGCTGATCATGGGTACCACCATGTACGTCATCGAAGGGGATGAGAATGGTTTCACCAGCATACCGCGGGGCTTCTATTGGGCGATAGTCACGATTACGACTGTTGGGTATGGGGATGTGGCGCCCAGAACGGCGCTTGGCCAAGCGGTTGCTGCGGTGGCGATGGTGCTTGGGTACAGCCTGATCATTATTCCTACGGGAATCTTCGCAATGGAACTCATCAAGCTTTCGCGAAATAAACCAGCTACCCAGGTGTGCCCAGACTGCAGCCGCGAAGGGCATGATGCGGATGCTGTGTTTTGTAAGTACTGTGGTGGGAAATTGAATTATTGAGACTTGCAACTATATCAATGCAAACATCTTCCGACTGATACATACTGCTGACGCTTGGCTGGGTTGGAGGATCATGCGCGTTAAAGAAGGTGGGCCAAGCAACCCGCAAGCGTGTTCCGGCGGGACGCATGCTGTTGACGGGGATACGTTATGTTGAAGTGGCCTAACGGGTCGACGTTGCCCGGCAGACGGTGTATACATCGAGACAATCTGTCGTCTGATTGATGCCTTGTTGCCCAAGAGGTAACCAGTCATCGAAGATGTCACACGGTAACTGTCCGACCGTCGTTACCCACAAATGTAACCCAGCCCGGCACAGCGTCTCGGCGATCTTGACCTTGCCCATGGCGGGGCTCAAGGTTTTCAGTCATTGCACGATGTGGCGGACGAAGTCCGGAAATTCATTCACCGGCTCGCGTAGTTGCAACAGGACATTGGCGCCTTGATCATCGATGCGTTTCGGCCACGATGCAATAAAATTCATCGAATCAGAATGTTATGGTCGGTTCGGTGAACCGAAAGATTCGGTGGGCCAGGACAGCACGGATGCACCGAGGGCACACCGTATTGCCCTCGATGAATGAATTACATTCTTTCTAAAGTCTCAATTCCCAGGAGTTGTAAACCTTCCTGAAAAATATTCGCGGTCAATGCAGATAATTTCAGCCGGCTATTTTTAACCGTTTCGTTATGCGCATCCAATACCGGGCAGGCTTCATAGAAGCTGGAAAATAAACCGGCCAGTTCATAAAGGTAGGTGCAGAGTAAATGTGGTTGTCCACGTTCACCTACATTGTTCAGGACTTCGCTAAATCTGACTAACTGGTTTGCCAGGTCGGTTTCCTGTTCGGCTTCGAGTTTGATGTCGCCCTGTAAATTATCAGGCTCGATATTCCCTTTCTGGAAGATGCTGGCGATGCGGGTGTAGGCATAGAGCAGGTAGGGGGCGGTGTTACCGTTAAGCCTGAGCATCAGATCCCAGTCAAAGATGTAGTCACTGTTACGGTTTTTGGACAGGTCGGCGTATTTAACCGACGAGATTCCAACGACGCGGGCGATCTCCTTTAATTCTTCTTCGGGAAGTTCCGGGTTTTTTTCTTTCACCAGGGCATAGGCGCGATTCTCAGCTTCGTCGAGCAGACCGCTGAGTTTAATGCTGTTGCCTTCACGAGTTTTAAAGGGTTTTCCATCCTTCCCGTTGACAGTACCAAAGCCCATATGTTCTAAGCGGGTTGAGTCGTCAGTGAATCCGACTTTTCTTGCAACGGCGAAGACCATTTTGAAATGGTCTCCCTGGCGGGCATCGACAAAGTATAAAATCCGGTCAACATCCAAATTGTTTGAGCGATAGCGAATGGCCGCCAGGTCGGTGGTGGCGTATAGATAACCACCATCTTTTTTCTGCACGATCAGGGGGAGGGGGTTGTCATCTCGGCCCTTGAATTCATCAAGAAACACACACTGTGCGCCCTGGTCTTCGGTGAGCAGGTTTTGCTGAGTTAATGCGGTAATAGTTTCCGGCAGGTCATTATTGTAGGCGCTTTCTGCGTACACATCTTCCAGTGTCAGACTGACACCGAGACGGTCGTACACTGCCTGACAGTGGCTCATGGAAATATCGATAAACTGTTGCCAGAGATGTAGACAGTCTTCGTCACCGGATTGCAGGGCCACGACCATACCTCTGGAGCGGTTGGCGAAATCCACAGATTCATCGAAGCGACATTTTGCTGCGCGGTAGAATGTCTCCAGGTCGCTCAGTGCCATGCGGGCCTCCTCGCCAGCGGCGCTACGTTCTTCCATGTAGGCCAGTAGCATACCGAACTGGGTACCCCAGTCACCCACATGGTTCTGACGGATGACGTGATGGCCGAGGTATTCCAGGGTGCGTGCCACGGCATCACCGATTACCGTTGAACGTAGGTGGCCGACGTGCATTTCCTTCGCGAGGTTAGGTGAGGAGTAATCGACGACGATAGTTTGTGGTTCCCTCGCTTTCTGTACGCCGGGGTGCTCGTTTGCCAGCATGGTGTCGAGCATACTGGTGATGGCATCACTGCGAATGAAGAAGTTGATGAATCCCGGACCTGCAATCTCGGTTTTTTCAACCTGACTGGATTCGGGAAGGGCAGCTATGATCATCTCAGCCACTTCACGCGGGTTTTTACCGGCTGGATTGGTCAGCATCATGGCCAGGTTGGTGGCGAGGTCGCCATGCGCCTTGTCTTTTGTGTCGGTGACCTGGATCCTTGCGTCGAGATCATCCGCTAGCTGCCCCGCTTGTTTCAAGGTCTGTACCGCGCCTTTCAGCAGGGATTCTATATGTGCTTTCAAACTAAGGAACCTCTGGATAGGGATTGTCAAGTTTACGGTAAATCGGTCAGACTATGGCTATGAAAGATACCACGCCGTTATACCATGGAACTTGATTACCGCCGACAATAATAAGTCACACTGTCTGGCATTGGGCACCCCATGAACGACACAACAGACGAAGACCACCAACAGGATGCCGCCATCCTCGATCTTGCCGTTCGGCTGCTGGATACTGCCCGCAGCCTCAATTTCGCAGTGAAGGCTGGCATGGTTGAAGAATATGACTTTCAGTTATTGCGGTCAGAGCTCGAGGAATATTACAAAGACGCTGGCAGGATAGCCCGTCGTGTGCAGGGCAGGTGAAAACGGTTGCGGGACCGGCGCGCCCGCGCGACGAGCTGACCATGGGTGATATTCGAATCGTGCGCTCTATGGGGGGCAGCAAACAGGCAGATAGCGTCCGTCTATAGCGGTACGCAAGCGCTGCGCGGCCCGGAGGTTCAGGACTGCGACAGGCTGGATTGAATCTCGCAGATGAGCGTCTCGGCGTTTTCGAGTTGACGCACGCGTTTCCAGAGGTCGCCGGGTGAGCGGGCGTAGAGTTCCAGCAGTTTGTGCGCGGGAATCCAGACCAGTTCCCGGCGTTTCTTGAAACGGCCATCGGTGTCAGATTTCCACTCGTTGTTTAGGGCTGAAATATCACGAAATGGAAACTCGATGAAATAGGTCCGCCAGTCTTTGGGGTTTTCCGGATTGCCCGGATCCCTTCGACACCACCAGTGTGGGTGTAGTGACAGCGTGCGCTCGAATAATTCTTCCACATGCGCGATCTGTCTTCTGACGCGCTCCTCTGATCGGCAGGCAACCCCCAGATCGGCGGCAAGATACATTGTCTCGGTCTCTTCGACGAACTCGCGCACCGCCGTTGCACGATAATCCTCTGCATCGCCCAGACCACCGCCGAAGTCGATGAGATAGCCGACCTTTCTGCCGCTGAAGGTCTTCTGGAAAAGAAACTGGATCTCTCCTGCATCAACGGCAAAGGGGATGACGCCTGCGCCCATGGTGAGTCTCCATCGGTTGTGATGCGTAACGCCGATCATACAGGCGATCTGTGTTGGCACGCCAGGGGGTTGGCAGCTGACACCGGCAGGTCTTTCCTGGCCGGTGGGGCAGCTGGCCTTGTCAATAAGGCAGGATAAGCGCATGTATTTAAATAATAAAAACTGTTTGTGCCGGCCTGGGTAAGGGGTGTCCTGATACTCGGGCTGCGGATTCTTGCGCTTCCACGTGGCAGGTGTTACGGGCCCCTTGTGGTAACTGCTGCAGGAGTTCTGGATGCTGAAACAAGAAGGGTTGAGGTAGAGGTCCAGCGCTGCATTCGACACGTCGATGGTATTGCACTGCCGCAGGCTGGAGATTTGACAGCTCTCAAGACTGCGCTCATTCTGCGACACAGGACTTTTAACCAGGCGGGCGTCAGACATCTGTTGAAAAATTATACACCCCTGTTTCTGCTTATCGTTGTGGTTTTGGTGGGCATCTTTCTGTACTGGAACGTAGACCGTCACTACCAGAACTACGTCAGAAGCCAGGAAGCGCTGATACAACAATCGACCACGGGCACGGCAAGGTTGATCGGTCTGTATATCAAAGAGGCGCGCCGGCGGGTCACCCTGTTTACCGAAGCGGAACGGGTCAGAATCAGTAGCCTTGCGCGGAATTCCGCCGATGAACGCTTGCAGGAACAGTTTGCGACAAGGGTCAAACAGCACTTTCCCGAGTCATTTGCCTCGACCATCACCGATGAAGCCGGCGAAATACTGATCGATGATTTCGATGGCAGAATTGCCGCATTATGCGAGGCAGATATCTTTCAATTTGCAGAGCAGGATTCGCAACGTGTTTTCATTCACCCCAACCCCGTTGGCTATCATTTTGACATCATGGCTCACTGGCAGGATGCTGATGGCGACCAGGGCGTCTTCTTTGTCAGTTTCAAACCAACGGAATTGGCGCATATTCTGGCCAACAGCCAGTTGCACGATCACAGGCTGATTCTGTTGCACCACGACAAGCCGGGTCTTGTTGAGGTTACCGCCGATGGGACCCGTGTAGACCTGGTGACAGATCCAACATTGAGTGAGGAAGAGATGGCGCGCATCGCCTTCTCGGCCGACGTCGCGGGTAGTCTCTGGACGCTCGTGGATTTACCTGCCGCAGGGCTTTTTGCGACCCACAAGGCGATGCTGCAACGAGAAGCTGCCGCTATCTTCCTGGTGTTCCTGCTGTTCAGCGGGTTCATCTACCTGCTTGCCAGGCGGGCGGAGTTACGCCGCGCCAGCGCCGAACAGGCGGTTCGCCGATCCCGGGCCCAGCTTGAAAAGCGCGTTGCTTATCGTACCCAACAGTTGTCAGAGATCAACACCGATCTGGAGTCGGAGATACGCGAGCGCAACCGTGCAGAGGCGGCACTGCAGCAGCAAATTGAAGAGCGCGGCCAGACGGAGAATGCGCTGCGCACCTTGCATGCCATCACCTCGGCACATGATCTGCCATTCCAGGAGAAGCTCAGGGCGTTGCTGGAAAATGGCTGTCGTCAATTCAAGCTTCCGATCGGAATACTTTCGCATATTTACCAGGACAAATATGAAGTCGTTCAGGCCATATCACCCGATAATGCCATACCGGTTGGCAGCGTTCTCGAACTCGGTAATACGTATTGCAGCGAAACGGTCAAGGCGCAGGGGCCAATCGGTTTTGTACACGCAGAGAAATCGGAATGGAGGACCCATCCCTGCTATCGGGAGTACAAACTGGAAACGTACTTCGGTATACCCGTTTTAACGGGGGACGAGGTCTACGGCACACTGAATTTCTCAAGTCCGACGCCGCGTGGCGTCGGTTTCACAGCTACCGACAGGGAAGTCCTGAATCTGATGGGACAGTGGGTCGGCGGCGAAATATACCGTCAGCAAACTGAACAGGCGCTCAAGAACGAGCGCAACAGGGCTCAGCGCTATCTCGATGTTGCCGGCACTATTATTCTGGTGATTGGTGCCGATCAGCAGGTCCACCTGATCAATAAGAAAGGGTGTCAGCTGTTAGGCGGGAAAGAGCAGAACATCATCGGCAGGAACTGGTTCGACACGTTCATTCCGGAAAGCGACAGGGAACAGGTCCGGGGCTTGTTCGACAAGTTGATGTCGAAGGAGCAGGACCTGGTCGAGTACTACCAGAACCCGGTACTGACCAGCGGTGGAGAGGAAAGGCTGATCGCCTGGCACAATACATTGCTGTATGACGATGACGGTAATGTCACTGCCACCTTGAGTTCCGGTGAAGATATAACCGATCAGCAGCACGCAGAAGAACAACTGCGTCAGCGCGAGGAGCAACTGCGACTGACTCTGGAAAATGCGCCCATTGGC
>Ga0316198_10001482_pt1 | contig 13804 bp, 13 predicted proteins | sample OudBieAanoxic_MG_FD_204935 | JGI IMG/M metagenome (GOLD analysis project Ga0316198, IMG submission 204935) | Coastal sediment microbial communities from Oude Bieten Haven, Netherlands - site A anoxic | ecosystem: Environmental > Aquatic > Marine > Coastal > Sediment | place: Netherlands...
CCTGCCTTTGTTGCAAGACGCTTGCTGTAGGAGTGCTACAGCGGCGGTCTTGCGCCGCGGCAGGCACGCCGAATGAATAAAATCTGTTTCCGAATTTTCCGCATGGCCCACTAGGGCCTGTTAACATTAACCCAACAGGCTCTGTTGCGCCTGAAAAAAACGCCAATCAAGGCGCGAAGAGAGAGGTTTGGTAACTCCAAATGAACGACGAGCAACGCCGAGTGGCGCTTTTTCAGGCGCAGCCCGAAGGGCTGGGGCTCTTTTTCCGCTCAGCGGCGTTATAATACGCTCATGTAGAGTGACTATACGTCGCTCATTCTGTCTTGCTGGACGAAAAAAGAGTCCCAGCAGAACCTATTGGGTTAGTGTTAACAGGCCCTGGCTCATAACAGGAGAAAAAGATGGCTAACGAAGGTTATCACGAACCAATTGACGAACTGTCAGATGAAACGCGGGATATGCACCGGGCGATCACCTCGCTGATGGAGGAACTGGAAGCGGTGGATTGGTATAACCAAAGGGTAGACGCCTGCAAAGATAATGAGCTCAAGGCGATACTGGCTCATAACCGGGACGAGGAAAAAGAACATGCAGCAATGGTGCTTGAATGGATACGACGTAAAGACCCCGCGTTTGATAAAGAATTGAAAGATTACCTGTTTACGGAAAAGCCCATTGCCCACGATTAACAGGGGTCCTGGGTATGTCGCGTCGTAGCAGATAGCATGTCAGGTGAACGCAGTGTGGCGCCCGTTTTACCTCTTCTGCCAGAAATGCCCACGTCGAGTTGGAGCCTGACCGCATCCGCCTGGTCAGGGATTTCTTGAGCCGGGAGAAATCATAGATGTGCTGCAGCACTACAGTCATTAAGCAGGTATGGAAGAACGCTGCAGTAGCTGCTGCGGTGCGGGACCTGTGCGGAAATGGATAATGAGTCAGATGTAGACAGGGTTGGGCAATTTGTGCGGGGTGGAAACTACCATGCGGCGCTCAATATTGCACTTTCCTGTCTAAACGAATGCCGGAAAAATGAGGATCAGGAGGGTGTTGATACCTTTCTGGGTGTTATCGGGGGGATCGCAGATACACTTACGCTGGAGTTTGGCAGTAGTGCGTATCTTGGGCGGCGCAAAGGCAGCTAATCACGACGTGACATCGATCTTACAGCGGGAGCTGGCCTGCCGGCCGGAGTTCATGTGGATTCCATAAACCACTGAATCAGAATCGCCACGACGTCGGACGAATACGTTCAGGCAGTCAGTGCTGAATGCATGTGCTTATTGCCATGTCCGAGCCAGGCCTGCTTATGCCCGTTAATCAGGGCCTGTGCACGAATGGCGAGCGACCTGTCAAGTTCAGATGCGCGTTGCAGGGCTTCGTAGCCCACCTGTGAGTTGCCACATGCCAGCATTTCGCGGCCACTGGCAAAGCATATATCGGCATTATCCTGATTGCCTTTGTACATGCCCAGGTAAACCAGTGCAGCATCTTTCTTATCCAGAAAAGCGGCGGCCAGTTGTATGTAATGCAGGGCAGATTCGCCGCGCAGGCTCTGCAGTTGAGCTCGTTCCCGAAGTTTTTCGAAGCGCGTCTTTTTTTTGCAGAAGCTGCGGTGATGTTGATCCCATTCAGCGGTAATCGTCGCCTGCCAGTACTGGTCCAGATTTTTCAGGATCGCATTGGATTTGAATATTCCGTGAAAGGCATTGCGTTCCGGCAGTTTTGCCCATGGCAGGTGATCGATGCCGAGAACAGCCAGAAGGTCCCGCAGATCTGCATGCCTGGCATCGAGGCTTGCCTGGGCCTGTAACAGCCAGCGTTTCGCAGCGGCCTCTGTGAGCTTTCTTTCAAGTATCAGTTCGAAGTGACTGAAAGGTTTTACCACGGGCGTCGGGCAGCGTTCCGCGGCTTTAAAAATCATCGGCCAGTATTGTTGCTCCAGAAACGAACTGGCTACAACGTGGTTTGCAAGGTAGTCCACAGCATTGCTTTCGTCCGTATTCTCAAGCACCCAGCGGCTTTGTATCTGTTGTAGCTGCGCGCGCAACTCGATGCTGAGCGTTTCCGTGAGATCCGCTATTCTGCTTACGGGCTTCAAAAAGATTCTTGCGTACAGTGCGGGGTGTTTTTCAAGTGATCGGGTGATGATGGCCCAGTCATCAGCAGCCTGAACGGCCCAGCCCGCTACACTGTTCTGTCTGCGGGCTGCTGATGCAAAGGCTCCGGCCAATGCAAGACGAAACTGGCCGGGTGATATGAAGAACAGGCCTGGCGCACCGACGCAGAGGGTGTATCTATGAAAAAACGGGATAGGCCAGCTGGGTGTTGCCTGAAGTATCAGTTCTGCTTGCGGCGTAAGAACAATATGTTCAAGCGGTTTGATTCCGAAGTGTGAAGCCCGGCGGTCCAGCATGGAAAACAGCAGCGGAGCCTGCTTTTCCCTGAGCGGAACGCCGGAAGGTGTGCCTGGTCGCGAGTAATACAATTGCATCGAGAGTATGCCGAAAAACAGGCTGGTGCAACTCAGCGCTGCGGCCAGGAACCAGTCCAGCGGACCCTGGATGTGGCCAAGCAGGTACAGGGTGGTTGCCGCGGCTGTTGCCAGTAGTATCAACGGCGACAGCATCAGGGCGCAGCCGAGTATGCTGGCAAGAGACAGCAGCATAAGGCGCAGGTGATTGGAGCGTTCAACGGTACGTTTCGCCTTTGTCAGGGCCGGTGCAAACCAGACGCCAATCTGTTCACTTAGTGCATGCTGTTGCATCAGAAATACTCCGGGTCGCCTGCTTGTACAATACTCTGCGGCATTTTGCCGGGGAATTCAGCGAATTGCTTCACATTCGGCAAGGCTGATGTCGAGACCGCGGTCACTAATTCCTTATGTGCGCGAAAACTCGGTGAGCAGGGTCACAGTATTCCTTGCAGGTTCTCAATGACTGTCGGTGTCGGTGTCGGTGGCGCCCTGCTGTGCCTGACCGCTTTCGAAACGCCGTCCCGCCAACCATTCGTCCAGTGGTTGAATAAAGGGTTGCTGACCGTTATCGAGAAACCATGAATCCACGGCGTAGCGTTTACCCGTGCGCCGATCACGAATAACCGCCGACCAGTGCAGGTCCAGAATCCAGGGATGCCGCAGCTTACGATCCTCCACCTCGTGCCACTGTATCAGGCCATCCTCGCTCAACAGGTGAAGATAGGTGGTGGTGTTTTTTGATTCGGATATGCAGTCGAGCTGGCCTGGCAGACCGGCACCGGCGACATTTTTACCCAGATCACGCCATGTCCCGGTAGATCTTCCGACCAGTGTCTCAAAAAGGGCGATGGCCCGCCGTATCTGTTCGCGTTCCTCGGCCGGGGTTTCTGTTGGTGAAAAAAGCGCCATCATTTGACGCCATTGGTCCTCGCTGAGTGTTACTGTTTCGCCCTCGTCACAGTGATAATCCGTACAGCTGAAAAACGGTGGCGGCGCGCGTCCCGCAATTACCGTTATGGGGGTCATGCAGGTAAAATAGAATAGAGATATGACTATCGTGTGTACCAGCTTCATTATTTAAAAATAGGGGATCTGGGTTTCAATTACCAGTGTCGGAACTAACAGATAGAACGTTTTTGTATGAAAGACAGATTGATTCAATATGCGCATTTGATGAGGCTGCACCGGCCCATCGGAATATACCTGCTGTTGTGGCCAACGCTCTGGGCTTTATGGATTGCCGCTGAGGGTCATCCTGATTTGCTCGTTGTATTTGTCTTTGTGAGCGGCGTCGTGCTCATGCGATCGGCGGGCTGCGTGATCAACGACTATGCTGACAGGGAGTTCGATCCGCACGTTGAGCGATCCAGGGATCGACCGATTGCCGCAGGGCGGGTAAAGCCGAAAGAGGCCCTGGCGCTGTTTGTGGTTTTGTGTCTTGGCGCATTCGCTCTGGTGTTGTTGATGAACAGGCTGACCATCTACTTGTCGTTGGCGGGCGTTGTGCTGGCGGCAAGCTATCCATTTATGAAGCGCTATACTCATCTGCCACAGGTGTATCTGGGTGCGGCATTCGGCTGGGCGGTGCCGATGGCATTCGCCGCTCAAACGGGTGGCGTTCCCAAAGTGGCCTGGCTGCTGTTTGTGGCAACGGTATTATGGGCAACCGTTTACGACACCATGTACGGCATGGTGGATCGGGAGGATGATATAAAAATTGGCGTCAAATCGACCGCGGTGCTGTTTGGTGAGGCGGACAGGATTATCATTGCCGTCATACAGCTGTTGTTTATGGCTGCGTTGCTGCTCGTCGGCCAGGTCGCGGCCCTCGGTGGCTACTATTATTTCGGGGTCTTACTGGCGGCGGCGTTATCGATATACCAGCAGTATTTGATACGCAATCGCGAACCGCAATACTGTTTTCAGGCGTTCCTGAACAATAACTGGCTGGGTGCTGCCATATTCTCCGGGCTCGTGCTCCACTATCTGGTGCACTAGTTTCAGGCGGGCAGGAAGTCTATCGGGTAGGTAAGTGTTACAGCGTCGACCTGCTTGGCGCCAAAGTTGAACATCTTGATGCGTTGAACCAGTTTGCGCTCCAGAGCGGTATCACCAAGTTCACTGGAGACCAGATCAATTGCGGTAATCTTACCGGATGGAGCAATAGTCAGCTTCAGAACCAGCTTGCCCTGCAGTGACGGGTCTTTGCGCAAGGCGCGATTGTAGAGGCTGTAAATCGCACTTTTGTTGCGGTCAAATACGACCTGGATTTCTTCGATGCTCCGTGATGCGGTCTTACTGTTTCTGCGCTTGCTGTTCGCTGTGGCTGTGGATATGGAGCTTTTCACTTCGGTTGCGGTCCGTGCAGCCAGTTGTGTGGAACCGGTATCCCGGCTCATGGCGGCGGTTCTGATACCCTGGCTGCCATTGCCGACTTTTGATGTGATCAACGCTCGTTCCGTCTTTCTGGCCGATGACCCATTGTTGCTCAGGCGCTTTGCACCACGCAGTTCATCGACAGACTGATCACGCAGGTCGGCCAGTGAATCCTGCATCGCCAGCAAACCGGCAGAGGACGCTTTTTTGCGCGCCTGTTCAATTGCGTCAACCCTGGGTTTTTCCGCAGGCACCTTGTTGACAACCTTTGGCGGAGTCTTCTTTTTTGGCAGCGGTTTCTTTTTCGCTTCCGGCTTGGGTTTCGGTTTTTCCACCGGTTTCGGTTTGGGTCTGGGTTTGGGTTCGATGTGCTTCTCGAAAATCAGTTTGGCGACCCGCGGCGGCAGTTCGATCTCCTTCTCAATCGGTTTTTTCACCAGCGGGAGCAGAGGTATGGCAACACCCAGTACAATGGTCAGCAGCAGTACCGTTATAAGCACTTTGCGGAAACGGCGTTCGTCTTCCGCGGATATCGACCATGGCAATGTCAGTGAGTGCGAGTAGACCATTGTTGTTGTCCTAGCTTTCCTGGGCCGCCTTCTGCATCACGGCAAGGGAAATCTTTCCGAAGCCCGCGTCGGTGCAGGTAGCCATAACCTTTTTCAGCAGCCGGTACGGGATTTCTTTGTTCCCCATGATGGTGACTTCCGGGGCCGTTGGTTTGGCGGCGTTACTTGCGAGTAAGCGCCGCTTGTTCTGGCTTACCAGGGCGGCTTTGAGTGGATCGATCAGCAGCTCGCCGCTGGCGTTGACGTCCTTCAGCAATGCGATTCGGTTGCCCTGAACAAGAATGTCGTGCTCGGTCACCATGACCACCACGTTCTGACGAGGTTTCTGTTCGGCGATAGACTCGGGCAGATCAACATTCCTGGTGCTCGGCAGGACCTCTCCTTCGCCGGAGTTCACCAGCAGGAAGAACACCAGGATGGTAAAGATGTCCATCAAGGAAACCAGATTGAATGATGGCGTACCTTTGCGGCGTTTGTGATGGCGTTCCATACGCCTTGCACGGCGTGACTGTTTCATTGCTCGTTCCTTTCCGCCGTCTTCAGTTTGGCGGATGGTGCATCACCGATGGAAATGGCAGGGAACAGTTCAGCAGTAACGATTTCGTCTTCCTGCTGGACCTGGGCGACCCGCAGGGTATCCATCATTGCCACCAGACGCTCGTAGGGAATGTCGGATTCCAGCAACAGTGTCACATCGAGCTTGTCGGGAAAACGTGCCTTGATCTGCTGCAGCATGTCCGAGACCTGTTGTAAGTGGGCGCCGTCAGGTGTTACCGCCACCAGATTCAGCAGGCCAGTTTTGCGGTCACCGATTTCGATGGATTGCTGCCGCACGATGACTTCAAGCTGCAGTTCCTCCGCCTGGTCCTGCCGAGCGGACTGGTTCGGGGATTCGGACGTGGGCAGATTGAGTTCCAGAATGGTGATGCGCGAGAACACCGCCGTAATGAGCAGAAACGGCACCAGGATGACCATCAGATTCATGAAGGCCGTAATGTTCACCTCCGCAGGTTGGCCGAGGTTTTTTTTACGCCAGCGACGTTTCATCAGGCGGGAGTTCCGCGGCGTTCAGTGATTATGTTGAGAAATTTAACCGAAGCCATTTCGAGGCTGTCGACCAATTCGGTGGTCTTGGTTTGTAACACGGTGTAGATCAGCAGCAGCGGAATAGCGGCCATCAGGCCAAATGCAGTGGTGTTCATGGCGACCGAGATACTGGCGGACAGCATGTCTGCTTTCTCTGCGGGGTTGGCGTTGGCGACGGCGGTGAACGCCTGGATCAGGCCCATGATGGTCCCCAGAAGCCCCAGCAGCGTGGCGATATTGGCGAAAGTCGACAGGTAGTGAGTGCGTTTCTCCAGACGCGGCACGGTCTCCATCAATCCCTCTTCCATGGCGACTTCAACGTCATCACGACGTGTCTTGCTGTCAGCCCGGTCGAGACCGTAACGCAGAATCCGGCTCAAGGCAGACTTTGATTTCTCGGTGATGGCGACAGCCTGGCCGTACTTACCGTCCAGTAACAGCGGCATGACCTGTTTCCAGACACGCTGGTTGGTGGCACGCGCTGCCGTCAGATAGATGTAACGTTCCACCGCGATTGCGACGCCAAGGGCGAGTACCACCACGATGGGGTACATAAATACGCCGCCAGACTGGAAAAATTGTACGAAGGTCGAGTAGATATCCATGGTGAACTCCTAGAAAGTGCTTACTGTTTTACGGGGAGACCAGCGCTTATCTTTAGTTTGTTTTGTGAACTGTGTCGTAATATTGCAACTTCCGCCGGAAAACATCCGGATCGACAGGTTGTAGTGCCTCGTCGATCAAGCTGTTGACCGGACGCTCGGGTGCCAGAGCGGCTTCCGGGTCCTTCCAGGGAACAATGAACAGTGCTTTGGGTAATTCGCGGTTGCCAAACACGGCCATGCCGTCGAGTTCCAATTCCTGCCCGCCTGTCGCGGGGGTGGCGAAAAACAATACCAGAGCAAACTGCAGGAGACCGTTTCTACACGTTACGTTAAAAGGTTTCACTGTTGATCTGTCCTCGCCTGTGCCGAACCACTGCGGCGCTCCAGGTCAACCAGCCAGCGATCAACGTCCGGGTCGGGTGCAGCGGCCAGTTCCAGGTACTTTCTGTAGTGTTCCAGTGCCAGAGCGGGTTGCCCCAGGTAGAGATCATAGAGAATACCGATATTGCGGTGCACCAGCGCGTACCCGGCATCCAGTTTCAAGGCGTTGTTATATGAACTCAGTGCGGACTCGAAATCGCCTTGTTGCCGATAAAGGATACCCAGCTGGTGGTGTGTAGCCGCATTGCCCGGATTCAATTCGACGGCTTTCCCGAGCGCGGCCATCGCAGCCTCTTTCTGTTCCATGTGCTGATAGGCAATGCCGAGGTTGATATAGGGGCCCGAAAGATCCGGGTTGTCTTCAATGAAGTCCAGTAATGCAGGGACCGCCGAGTGATAGTCGCGGCTCTGCATCAGTCCCAGTGCTTTGTCGTAATCAGTAGGCAGCGCAGGGAGATCTGCGGGTTGTTGTCCGGCGCTTTCGACACGGCTTGACGGTGTGCTGCTGCAACCGCTGAGCAGCAGCAGGATGATCAGGCCGGCGGTCAGTCTGTTATTGCAGAATAGCGACAAAGTTCTCCCCCCTTTCTTCCTTGGCGTAACGTGCCGGTATCAGCTCGGCCAACCTAGCCATGCTTTTTCTCACCCAGGTGTCATAGATGCCACCTGTAACACGCTGGGCATTGGTCTCATGTACTTCAATCGCTTTTTCCTCAAAGGGATAGGCTTGTTCTTCCAGCAGAATCTCGTACTGCTCCAGCTCTTCACCGCTGAGATTACGCGGTCGTTCAGAGGACATCAGCGCCTGGCCGAAATCGGTATAAAGCTCTCCGATATGAAAAGTAGACTGGGTGGTCACTTCCGACACTGTGTAAGCGGCCGCTTCGTTGTATCCCTTTATCGCGGCTTTCATGAATTTTTTCTTGCGCGCCAGATTATCCTTCAGTGGCTCCTTTAACTGCGTGTTTTTATAAGCTATAAAGTCAGGTGCGACCAACGCCAGTCGGGCGTGTGCGGCCAGGTAGCGGGTGCGGTCCGAACGTTCGTTCCCGGCAGCGCGGTCGGCATCGACCATCTGTTTCTGCCAGTAACGTTGTTTGCCAGGATCATTGGTTTTCTCATACAGCATGACCAGTTGGTGGCGGGCCTCCATGGCTTGTTCCAGCGGGCGGGGAAACTTTTCGACAAAGCGAGTGTAGGCGCGGATGGATTGCTGCTTTCGTCCCGCCTGTTGATACAGGGAAGCCGTGGTCCAGGCTGCTTCACGTTGCAGGGAGGGGTCCTTCTCGGTAGTAGCGATACGTTCAAACTCGCCGGCGGCGCGCAGGGGCTGGTTATTTTCCTGGTACAGAACGGCCAGTTTACGGGTAACATCAGCCTCCAGTTTGTGTTCGGGATTGCTGCGCCGCCAGCGTTCCAGCACAGCGATGGCATCCGGCCACTGCTTCAGGGCGATAAAGGCCGCGGCGGCATCGTATTGCGCTGTTACATTGACACTTGAGCCCGGTACCGTGTCTGCGATACGCAGAAAGTGTTCCGCTGCGCCCGACAGGTTGCCGGCCTGTTTTTCCTGTTCACCCTGCTTGTAGATACTGGCGGCCAGTTTTTCCTGCAACTTCCCGTGCTGTTCGCCCTTGCGGCCGCTGCGTGCCAGTACCTGCTGATAGGCGGTTTCAGCGTTCTGGTAATCTTCCAGATCGAACTGTGCGTGGGCGACCACCGTCCAGGCGGACAACTGCAGACCCTTTGCTGCAGCGGGGTTCTCAATGACCGGACGTGCTGCGGCAATAGCTGCGGCGTATTCAGACAAGGCGTAAAGTTGTTGTGCCGCCAGTGTGCGTACAGGCAGTGCCTGTTTGTGTTGCGGGAACCGGCCTGCAAACTGTAGTGCGCTGTTGATGCCCGCGCGATGCCACTCAGCCTTGCTGTGGCCTTTTAGTGTCGGTTCGTGTTTCTGGTAGGCCAGCAAGGCTGCGTAACCGGCCTCGGCGGCTTTTTCATGCTGGCCGTATGTGTAGGCAGTGCGCTCATACTGGGTGGCTGCCAATCCGTGTTGGCCGGAACCGGTGAGCAGTTCTGCATACAGAAAATTCATCAACGGAGCCTGCCCGCTTTCCGGGAACGAGTTCAAATACAGCCGGTACCAGCGTCCGGCTTCGACGTAGGTTTTTGGCTTATTCTGTTGTTGCGCCAGTGCGTGGTAGTGACGGGCAACATCACGCAGGTGGCGTTGTACCTGTTTCATGACCTCCGGTGACTGTGCCGCGTCATGTTGCTTCCAGTAGTCACTGGCGGGCTCGTAGCGTTCTATAAAAGCCTGTTTTTGTTCCAGTACACGTTCGCTGAATCCTGCCTGTTTGTAGACGTCGATGACGCGGGACTGAAACAGAGGGGCTTCCCTGTGTTGCGGGTGTACGTCTGCAAACAGACTGTAGGTTTCCGCGGCATCGGTGAAGCGTTCCTTGGAAAGATGCAGGGCCGCCAGTTTGGCGTAGAGCAGAGGTTCGTAGGCACGATTGCCGTGCTGCCGGAAATACTCCCGTATCTCCTCATTGGCGCCGAGATACGAGAAACTCAGGCTGATAGCGCGCAGGCTGTCATCCAGACGTTCCATATCGGCGCGCTTTATAGACTCCGGCAGTGTGGCGCTGTCGTGCGCACCGATAGTCCGGTCGAGTAAATTCATATAGGCGTTCAAGGCGGGTTCATAGCGGTTTTGTTTGAAGCGCGCCCAGCCGAGTTTGTACAGTGCCTGCAGATGGAAGCTCGACTCCTTATCCTGTTCCAGAACCGCCTGGTAGGCTTCTTCCGCCTGTGCGTAATCGCGTCGCACAAACAGATACTCGCCGCGTCGGAACTGGACTTCGTCGTATTTATCACCCGCCTTGTACTTTCCCGTGTAGCTGGTCAGGGCCTGCATGGAAGGTTCTGCACTGCCTCTTTGTTCATGTGAACGAGCCAGCTGATACAGGGCGCTGTCGTTACGCTGGTGATCAGGAAAACGTTGCAGTAATTCGGCATAGAGTTCTGCTGCACGCGATTGCCCGTGTGGCGGTGCATGCCCCTCCAGCAAGCGGTCCTGCTCGTTGGCCAGATGCAGGTCTGCCAGTCGACGCATGGCTTCCGGTACAAATACGTTATCCGGCGCTTCATCGAGAAAAGCCTCGTAGTTACGCATGGCGGCGTCCCGGCTGCTCCCGGTTTCAGTTGCCGTGATCGCGGGTAACTCGCTTGGTGTCAGCGAACCGATGGTTGCCTGTTCATGTTCACGGCCGAACGGCGACAGTGCTGAACAGCCGCAGCTAAACAGGACCACGGTCAGAGGCAGAAGCCTGCGCTGCGACATCATGGCTGCTCCCCGGATTGCTGGGCAATCTGGTCGTAACTGCGTGCCAGCGCGTAGCGCGCCTGTATGCGATAACTTTCCAGGCGCTGCCTGCGCGTCTCCAGTTCCTGCAGTGCCAGCTGTTGCAGCTGGGCACTGGCATTGTCACGGCTGGCCTGAATGCGGGGTAACAGCGCCAGAATACGTTTGCGCATGGCTGTTATACGCCTGTCGTATCCATCAAACCCTGCCTGGGCGTTCTCCAGCGCTTCGGTAACCTGCTGGTGTTTCGCGCTGGCTTCCGTGACAGGCGCTTCAAGAGCCTGTAACTGCTTTTCCACATCCCAGAGTCTTGTCTTGTAGTTGGCCTGGATTTGCCAATAGAGTATGCCTTGCAGCCAGCGTGCCCTGGCCAGCATGTTGCTATGGCGTGGTTGCGGCGCCAGGGATGACAGCGTCGCCTGGACTTTACGTAGTGTCTGCCATTGCTGCTTTTCCCTGCCGGTCGCCAGGTCAAGTGGATCCCCGCTGCCGTGTTGGGCCAGGGTCAGCGATTTATAATCCTGCCAGCGCTGGTACAGGGCTTTTGCCCTCTGTTTCTCAAGGCGCGCTCTGATCAGCGGTGCCCGTTGCTGGTAGGCCAGGCGCCGGGCATCGACCATGTCATAATACAGGTCGATATTATCCAGCCACAGATTCAGCAGCTGTTGCAGATAACCGAGATCGCGGTAGTCCTTCAGCGGCTCCTGGAAACTGTGGCTGGACAGTATATCGACCAGGTAACGCCCTGAGGGAACACCCTCCAGCGTCGGCGTGTCGTGCAGCCAGCCGCCCGATATGCCGGTGTCTGTCTGGCTTAGCAGCGATAGTAACTCGCCCGACCGGGTTGCCTGGATGGCTCCATCCAGCTGCTGTTGCTGTTCATCGAAATAACCGATAGCCTGCTCATAAAAATAGATGGCGCGCTGACTGTCGCCAAGCTGGGCAAAGGCGTAGGGAACTGCCAGATGTGCTTCCTGTACCGGTGCCTCATAGCTGGCAAGTTCAAGCAGCTTCAGCCAGGGCGTCAGGGCCTGTTTATAGTCGCCCCGTTCGGCGTCTGCCCAACCCGCGCCCAGTAACGCGGCCTGTTTGAAGGGGCCCTGCAGGCGAACGCGGTTGAGATATTCCCGCGCCTGCCCGGCGTTACCCGCGCGCAGCAGCTGGTATCCCAGCCCCAGGTTGGCGCGGTCCCGCAGTGCGCGCAATTCTTCGTTGTCAGCCCCTTCTTTACCCAGCTTGTCCAGCGTTTCCCGGCCTGCCTCTATATCACCGGCGCGTAACAGGGCAATACCGCGATTGATGTGCAGGTATTCTTCCCACCCGTGCGCGGCTCTGGTGTCCTTCAGCAGATCAGCGGCTTCACTGTTGTCACCCAATGCCATGTGTAGATTTGCGTTGAGCACCGCCAGTTCCGTGCGGATTAAGGCATCATCAGGGTGGTCTATATTCTGAAGCTTTGTCAAAGCTTCGCGATGATGGCCGCGCTGGTAGGCGATTTTCGTCAGGTAATACCAGACCCGGTTGCGCAGGTCAGCATCAGTCGTCTCATCCAGCAGATGGTCAAAGCGGCGTTCAGCCTGATCGGGCATGCCATAGGAGAGTTGCAGGCCACCGAGCAGCAGTTCCGATTCATCGTAATGATGCTGCAGAAGCTGCTGTTGCCTGGCAACCATCAGGTGGCTGATGGCAGTGAAATAGTCCTCCTGATAAAATTGGAACAATACTTCACCATAGTGCAGATCAAGAACCTGCTGCGGTTTGACAGACACTGCAACGCTGCTGCCTGTCGTTGCCAGCCACACACAGAGCAGCAGAAACTGAAGCGGCAGCTTCGGCATCACCATTCCTTGATGTCGAATTCTGGCTGAAAGTTTCTGGTCTGATCGACAATTTTCAGTTCAACATACTTGGGCCCCAGGCCTTTCTGGATTCGGGTGGTAGCGCCACGCTTGTAGTCTCGCCCCTGTGGACCCTTACCGGTGAAGAAGGCAACCAGTTCGTGTTCGCCGCTACGCAGGTTGCCGATGTGAATGCGTTGCACGCCGCCGCGTACCAATGCATCCAGTTCGCGCCGTGTGTACAGGTAGTCCGCGACTTCCTTGCCATCTATTTTGACTTGTACCGAGTCCAGCTGGAAAAATTCACCCACGTCCATGGAAACGAAAACCGAGACCTGGGTGTTAGACGGAAATAACAGTTCTTCTTCCAGCATGAACAGGTCCCTGTTGAGTTCAAGCACCTGCTGTTTGAGGTTCTGTACGTCCTCGTTGACGCCGGTCTCGACCGTTGCCTCCGGCTCAGCCAGAAGCAACCATGGCCAGACCAAAAGACCAGCCAGAATTCCCCTGAATAACGGTTTCATACGCCCTCCCTCGGCGTTTCGGGTATGTGCAGCTACCCGCTTGTAGTATCACCGGCAGGTGGGACAGTTTTCCGAGACCTGATTCACATCCGGATTGTCAGCCTGTTCACAGACTGAAGATTCAAGCTGGCTACCGTTGCCGATTCGGTTTGATCACTCGCGGAAATGACGCAAAGTCTGTGCCAGACAGGAAACTTCCTGACTCCAAGGCAGCTGCCCGATTCGATTCGGCGAACGTCCGGCTTTCCAGCATAAAAGCCCTTGGCTCCGATCCTGGTGTAAACGCCGGGAAGCGCCTTCGCGGTGATCCGCCCTGCTGGTCCTTTGTGGTTTGCAGTACGTGGGTAGAAGATTCGATATGATGATAAACAGCGGGGTGCCGGATCCGGGATGGAGTAACGCGAATACAACTGCCGTTAATTTGTAAGGCCTGCCGCCGAAGGTTTGACGCCATGATCCGTTTTTCTGGCAGGTTGCAGATCGTCGGAGTAATGCAGGTGACCTTTCTGGTCAACCAGAATAGCGTCTATGCCCGGCATTCCATTGACCAGTTCCAGGCCGGATGCCCTGCCCATGACAAATACA
>Ga0316198_10001483_pt1 | contig 13803 bp, 12 predicted proteins | sample OudBieAanoxic_MG_FD_204935 | JGI IMG/M metagenome (GOLD analysis project Ga0316198, IMG submission 204935) | Coastal sediment microbial communities from Oude Bieten Haven, Netherlands - site A anoxic | ecosystem: Environmental > Aquatic > Marine > Coastal > Sediment | place: Netherlands...
CCGCCGGCGTCCGTGGTCCCAGCTCCCCGCAGTCCGGCCAGCGAGCCAAGGAGCGTGCCGAGGTGCTGGCGCGTGCCGCGGGGCTGCACTCGTACTCGAATCTGATCGTCGAACGCCAGCAGGCCCACCGCGTCTCCCTGCCGCAGGAGCAGGTACGCCAGCGAGGCAGTCAGCAGACGGGCGTACTCCAGCTTCGAGACCAGGCGTCCGGGGGCTGAGGTCCAGTCCATGGACTGGCTGGTGTCCACGGCGAGGTAGGCCCGCAGGTTCGTTTCTTCCTCGTACTGCTTGACGTAGTAGCGGTCGGAGCGGGCGTACATCCGCCAGTCCATGTGCCGCACGTCGTCGCCCGGCACGTACGGACGATTCTCGGCGAACTCGACCGAGAAACCACGGTGCGGCGACTTATGCAGGCCGATGAGGAAGCCCTCCACGACCGAGCGGGCCACGAATTCAAGGTTGCCGAGCGCCGCCAGATCAGCCGGGTTGAGCCGATCCACGGACCGTCGGCCTGCCGTCGCACGACCTATCGGAGTATTGTTGGCGGAACTTCTCGCATCCATTCCGACTACTCGGGTGTTGTCATGTAGAGTGATGACGCGGCCTGGTCAGACCCGGGGGCGTCCACAAAAAGAACAGCCGCCGAGTTCGCCGCAAGCCTGGCCCACACCGTGGGCTGGACTGGATAGCACACCGGCCCTGCGGCGAAGTTCCGGCGCATTGTTGGGCCCGCCGGTATCGCGTTGCCGGCGGTCCGAATGTCTAGAAAGGACTGGTTTCGATGCTCACGAGTGACTCGAGGAAGACCCTGTCAATCGCCATCACGGCACTGCTTGTGACGGTGTCCACGGCGTGTGGCCAGATGGCGGTGACGACGGACGAGGACGCGACGCGAGCCGCGGATCTCATCACGCAGGACAACCTCCGGCTGCAGCTGGGCGTCATCGCCCACGATTCCATGCGCGGCAGGGACACTCCGAGCCCGGAGTTGACGCAGACGGCCCACTACATCGCCGATCAGTTCCAGGGCTTCGGGCTCGAGCCCGGCGCCGGGGATACCTACATCCAGACGTACCCCATGACGCGCATCAGTCCGGCCAGCGCCGATCGCCAGGTCCTGCAGATTTCGGGACCCACGGGCGAGGCTGATCTCGAATACGGAGTGGACTTCTTCGTTCAGGCCACGGGAGAGAGCGCGGAGGCGGACGGAGTCCTGGTGCTGGTGGAAGGCGCGGAAGACATGCCGAACGCCGCCAGCCAGATCGCCGTTCTTCGAGTCACGACGGCGAACATTCGACAGGTATTCGGTGGACGACTGCGGGACGCGATACGGGCTGCGAACCCGGCCGGCCTGGTGGTGGTCCTGGATCTTCCCGAGACACAGTTCGATCGCTTCCGGGGCTTTCTGGGCAGCGAGCGCGTGGTATACGGCGACCTGGAGTCCGACGGTGTTCCGGTGGCTTTCACCGCCCAGGAATCACTACCCTCTGACCTGACCAGCCAGATCGTGGCCGGGAGCCTGGAGGACGGTTGGACAGCGCGCGTGGCGACGCGAGCCGCGATTGCGGTCGAGGAGGCACCGAATACGATCGGTGTCCTGCGGGGGTCCGATCCCGAGCTCCGCGATGAGTATGTCCTGATCACGGCCCACATGGACCACGTGGGCGTAGGCCGAGCCGTGGACGGGGACTCGATCTACAACGGGGCCGACGACGACGGGTCCGGGACTGTTACGGTCGTGGAGGTCGCTCGCGCGTTCGCGAGCCTGGAGAAGGCTCCCCGGAGGTCGATCATCTTCATGACGGTCAGCGGTGAGGAAAAAGGCCTTCTGGGTTCGCGGTACTACGCCGAAAACCCGACCTTCCCACTCGAGAACACGGTCGCCAACATCAACCTGGACATGGTGGGGCGAAACTGGTCGGACACGATTGTCGCGATCGGCAAGGAAGAGTCGACTCTCGGCCCCCAGGTCGAGCGTATCTCCGGCGAGCATCCCGAGCTCGACATGGCGGTCATCGACGATATCTGGCCCGAAGAGAGCTTCTACTCGCGTTCCGATCACTACAGCTTCGCGCAACGCGGGGTGCCGATCCTGTTCTTCTTCAACGGGACGCACGATCAGTACCATCAGCCGGCCGACCACGTGGATCTCATCGACTATGACAAGATGGCGCGCATCGGGCAGCTGGTGTTCTACCTGGGCCTGGAGGTCGCGAACCAGGAAGAGCGTCCTGCCTGGGACCCGGAAGCCTACGAAAGGGTGGTCCAGACACCGCGGACGTGACGCCAGGAAGTTGAACCCCTCCTCCGTGGGGAATAGATTCAGTATATGACCGGGCGCGCCGGCGAGGTGTCGGCGGCGTCCGGATCCTTACACTGCATGGGACGGTCATATGACAGAGAACAGCGACACCCCCGTGGTGATCGTGGAACGGCGAAGCTCGGGCTTGGGTGCCTTCCTTGGGGGGACCATTCTCGGCGCGGTAGTCGCCCTCCTGTACGCCCCGAAGTCGGGCGAGGAGACGCAGGCGGAAATCCGTGACCGGGTCAAGCGGTTGCGCGACGAAGCCGAGGACCGTCTGCACCTGATGCGGGATGACGTGGAAGGCCGCTACCGGCGGGTGAAAGATGACGTCGAGGACCGGGTGGACAGAGTCCGGGGAGACCTCACCGAACGAGTGGATACGGCTCGCGAGGACCTTCGGAGTCGGAAGGTCCAGGCCGAGGAGGCTGTGAAGGTGGGCCGAACCACGGCGCGCAAGGCTCGCGAGGACCTCGAAAGGCGTGTAGCGGAGAGCAAGGAGGAGTACAAGCAGCGCGTGGCCGAGCTCACGGAAGAGGCAGAGGAAGAACTCCCCGAAGCCGTCGAGATCGCCGAAGAGCCGGCGGCCGACTGAGGAGCGGTCACGCATTGCAGCGGTTCCGGGCGGCGGCCGACAGTTCGTGACGTCGCGCCCCCCCATTCCGGATAGTGCGCCGGGCCGCAGGTCTCAGTCCGGCGCACGTCACGTCCCCGGCTTCGGCCGTGGTCTGCGCGGCGCCTGGGAATACGTTCGCGAAGTCTACGATCAGGCCGCGACGGACAACATCTTCTTTCTCGCCGGGGGGCTCACTTTCAGCCTTCTCCTGGCGGCCATCCCGTTCCTGATCCTGATCCTCTCGCTGGCGGGCATCGCGCTGGCACCCCGCATCGCCACGCCCGAGAACGCCGTCATGGAGTGGCTCGCAACGCTCATGCCGGTGAACCCGGCCACCGAGGCACAACTCCGCGAGCAGCTGTCGGACATCGTTGAATCCTCACGGTCCGTGGGGATCATCAGTGGGATACTGTTCGTCTGGTTTTCGACCCGCCTGTTCGGTTCACTCCGAACCGTGCTCGAGGCCGTGTTCGACCTGCGAGAGGGACCCGGGATCATCAAGGGCAAGATCCTCGACGTGAAGATGGTGGTGATCGCCAGCATCCTGCTGACCGCCAACATCGGGATCACCACCACCATGACCGCCGTGGGCCGGGACATCATCGAGCAGCTCGGCCTGCCCACCGCTCAGGCCCTTCAGGCCCTGGGTTACGGAACGGCGTACGGGGCCATCTTCCTGATGTTCCTGCTGATCTACAAGTTCGTGCCTTCGACGCGGTTGAGCTGGCGAATCGCGACCGTTGCGGCCGTGTTTTCGGCGGTCGGATTCGAGCTGCTTAAGACCGCCCTGAGTTGGTACCTGTCCGAAGTGGCCGATTTCGGCCAGGTGTTCTTCGCCTTCGCGACGCTGCTCGTGCTCGTCGTGTCGCTGTACTACGCGGCCGTGATTTTCGTTCTCGGCGGGGAGGTCGCGAAGGTCTACGGGCAGCGGAGCGTCATGCGTCGTCAGCGCGTGATGTTCGATCAGGTCTGACCCGGCCCGGTTCGCCGGTAGCGCCTGCCGCCTGCCCGACCTAGATTTCCGCCGTCTCGTCCAACCGCCGTGCGGCTCGGGAGGTCAGGTGGCACGATCGGCCGGCGGCCGAAAATCCGTCCTGCGAAACAGAAAGGCCCGTCACGAGTTCGAGATATTCGAAGAGCTCGAGGTGGGTCTCGTGCTGGAAGGGGCTGAGGTGAAGTCGCTTCGAGCGGGCAGGGCGAGCTTCAACGACGCGTATGCGGCTGTGGAGGGGGGGGAGCTCTGGCTCCACAACCTCCATATCAGCCCGTATGAGTCGGCGAATATCGATCTCCCCGATCCTCTTCGTCGCAGGAAGCTCCTGGTGCACCGTCGTGAGCTCCACCGGTTGACCGTGAAGACGGCCGAACGGGGCTTCACGCTGGTACCACTGGACCTGCATTTCACGCGTGGCCGGGCCAAGGTGTCGCTGGGCCTGGCGCGGGGGAAGAAGCTGCACGACAAGCGAGAGAGCCTGAAACGCGACGTCATGCGGCGGGAGGTCGAGCGTGCACTCCATGGTGGTCGAGATCGAGAATGAGAGAACTCCGGTGAGCCGGGCGCTGCGTCTGGCGGGTTGGCTGCTGCTGGCCGCCGCGGTACCGGCATTCGGGCAGCCATCGGCCGGTGAGATCGAGGTGGCCGGGGTGGCCTATTCCGTGGAGGTGGGGCGCCACAACGGGTACGAGGCGATACCCTGGAGCCAGGTCCCGGAGTCCGTCGTTTCGGGCTCGTTCCAGCGAGATGGAGCGGCGACCGGCCAGGTGGCGGGGGTCTCGCTGGAATTGCGTTCCGGATCCCCGTTCGGGCGGTACGGCGATTCCGTGTTTCAGCTCACCAACCCTCCCTATCGACTTCAGGGCGAGGTGTGGGTCCCCCTGGAGATGTTCGCGGAATGGCTGCCACGAGTTCAGGCGACGTCGGCCGCGGTCGCACCCGCCGCGGTCACGGCGGAGGTAGCTCGGCCCGTTCCGGCGGCGGCCGCCGTGGAGGATGACCGCCCGACGCCTGGATCACGCCGTGCGGGGCCGTGGCGCGTGGTGATCGACGCAGGGCATGGGGGAGTGGACCCGGGTACGATCAGTCCGCGGAACGGAACGAAAGAGAAGGACATCACTCTCTCGGTGGCGAAGAAGCTGGCTGCAGAACTCGAGCGCAGGGGGGGAGTCGAGCCTCTTCTTACCCGGGATCGGGACGTGTTCGTCGAAGTGATGGAGCGACCGAGCCTGGCCGTGGAGTGGGAGGCCGACCTTTTCATCTCGATCCACGTAGACGCCCAGCCGGGCGGTCGCTCGTCCGCGCGCGGCTTCACCACATACCACCTGGGGCAGGCCCGTACGGACGACGCACTCGCGGTTGCCCGGCGAGAGAACGCCGTCATCGAGCTCGAGGAGGGAGCCGAGCCTCCGAACCTTCAGCAACTCGAGATCATTCTGGCCACGGTGGACCGCGACGCGTACCGGCGGGAGTCGCGCCTGCTCGCCGGCCACATTCAGAACGGCCTGCGGGGCGCCATGGACAGCCAGGACAGGGGAGCGAGGCAGGGCCCATACTACGTGCTGATGACCCCCGGTCTGCTTCCCGCCGTGCTCGTCGAGCTGGGCTACATCACGAACCGCGCCGACGAGGCGCAGTTGAGGGACGCGGAGAGGCAGGACCGGATCGCCAGGGCGCTCGCCGACACCATCGAGAACTTCCTCGAGGACACGGGGCGGCGGATCGCGGCCACGGAGGGACGCGGTTGAGAACGGCCCTCCTGCTCGCTCTCGCGGTGGTCGGTGGCTGTGTGTACTTCAACGCGATGTACGACGCCAACCGCGAGTACGATGCGGCGCTCGAGTCTCTACAGGAGCAGTCTGAGGTTACGGCGCGGGTGCAGTTCGACAGTGTCATCGCCAAGACCGCGCGTGTCATCGAGGACCATCCCGGGAGCAAGTACGCGGATGACGCGGCGTTACTGAAGACCCGCGCCGAACTCTACAGTAAGATGTGGGAATCGGCCGTCGAGACGTCTATCCAGGCTGAAGCGTTTGCCGGGAGCACCCGCAACGGGGCCGTCGCCGTCGGACTCAGGGGCGTGGCGTGGCGGGAACTCGGCTCCTACAGAGAAGCGGATTCTCTGCTGAGCCTCGGACTTTCTGAGGACATCGCTGCGGACGACGAAGCTCTGTTCCTGTTCCAGAGGGGGCTGGCACGGCAGGCACTCGGCCTCTCCGACCAGGCGGCCCTGGACCTGGAGGCAGCCGCGAACTCCCTGGACCTGTCCTTCGAAGGGAGCCTGTCGCTCACGATCGCTTTGCGAGATATCGGCGAGTACGGCCGCTCGGCTGAGGTGGCGGCCCGCCTCCTCACGACCGCGAATCCGAACCCGCAGGACCCCCTGTACCTGCACGTGGACTCACTCGGCGTGCTGGCCCCGTCCACCGTCGATTCGATGGTGGCCGTTCTGATCGCCTCGTCAGTCGTGCAGTCCACCCGGATGGCAGCCTACTACCTCGTTTCAGGCCGTGCGAAGCTGGGCCAGGGGCTGGAGCAAGATGCGCTCATCGCTTTCGATGCGGCTGTCGGGGAGGCGACGAGCAGTCAGGCCGCGGCCGATGCGGCCTACTACGCCACCGAGCTGCGACTGCGGGACGCCACTCGGCCCGAGGACGTGACGGCACTGCTCGGCAGCTATCCAGTGGCCCGCCGCGCCAGCAAGCGCGAGATGCGCGAGCGCGCCAATCGATGGGAGAGTGCTTCCGCGGAGTTCGAGAGACTGATCGCCGCGTACGAGGGTCGGGGAACGTCGGCGGCTGAGGCGATCCTCCGGGCGGCCGAGCTGGCACAGATCGATCTTCAAGCGCTCGCGCTGGCGCGAGGAGGATACCTCCTGTACCTGGAACTCGTACCCGATTCGAGGTGGGCCGCCAAAGCGATCTACGGGGCGCTCAGCGTATCCGATCATCGGCCGGATCCAGCCTGGGTGAATGACCGGGGCCCGGCCACGGATGATGAGTTGAGGAACCGTCTGGCAAACCTGCCTGCGAACGACCCGTACCGGCTTGCCCTCTCCCCGGCGGAGGACCGCGGGGTGATGGCTGACTCGATGTATGTCCTGGCCGAGGCGGACCTGAGGCGACGGCTCACGGAGATCCGGATGCTGTTCGATCCCACCGCGGCGGATACCGTCCCGGAGGAGGACGAAGCTCCAGTCGAGGCGGACGAGGACGAGGTGATCAACTGATGACCGCTCCGGTGAGGGCGTGGGGCCGGGTACTCGAGCGCCGGAAGGCGGCCGCTGACACGTTCTGGATCGAAGTGGACTGTCCGTCGATCGCGGAGCATGCCCGACCCGGTCAGTTCGTGATGTTGGGGACGGGATTGAGCGATGTCGCGGCACCATTTCTTCCCCGGCCGTTCAGCATTGGCGCTCGTGAGGCTGACGGAAGACTCGGTTTCCTGGTGCGGGTCTTCGGTGCCGGCACACGGCGTCTGTCAGCCGTAGCCCCGGGAGACGACCTCCTGATGCTGGGGCCCCTGGGCCAGCCCTTCTCGCTTCCGGCAGAGCGATCGATCGTATGTCTCGCCGGCGGCGTCGGTTTGGCGCCATTCCTGTTCGTCGGCGCGGAGGCGAGAAGCGACGGGCGCGAGGTACGCATCGTCTACGGAGAGCGTACCGGGGACAGGGTGTTTGATCCGGAACTGATACGCCGGATCACCGGAGTCGAGCCTGATCTCAGGACCGAAGACGGATCCCTCGGACGGCGTGGTCTCGTCATCGACGACCTCGACCTGGACGATCGGCCGCAGCTGCTGGCGTGCGGACCGGATCCCATGCTGCGGGCTTGCAACGATCTGGCTCTGCGACACGACCTTCCGTTGCAGGTTTCGGTCGAGGAGCACATGGGCTGCGGGGTCGGCACGTGCCAGGGGTGTGTAGTCCTGTCGGCCGAGGGGGAGTGGATCAAGTCCTGCACCGAGGGGCCCGTGTTCGACGCCCGGGAGCTCGCATGGATCTGAGCCAGCGGCTTCTCGGAGCGACCTTCCAGTCTCCGGTTCTCCTGGCGTCCGGCACGTGCGGCTATGGTGAAGAGTACGCGAGTCTGATCCCGCTCGACGAGATCGGCGGCCTGGTGACGAAGGCCGTGAGCCTCGAGCCCCGGCCGGGGAATCCTCCGCACCGGGTCGCGGAGACGCCGGGCGGAATGATCAACGCCATCGGGCTCCAGAATGTAGGACTCGAGCGATTCCGCAGTGAGAAACTGCCATGGCTCAGGGAGAACCTGCGGTCCGCGAGCGTGCTGATCAACGTGGTGGGGCACTCGGCCGAGGACTACGAGGCCGTGGTATCCGGCCTCGACTCCGACGACGGCTTCCTCGGATACGAGATCAACGTGTCGTGTCCGAACGTGAAGGACGGCACCCTGTTCGGCACCGACGAGCAGGCACTTTCCGCCCTGGTGAACGGTCTCCGCGCCCTCACCGAACGGCCGCTCGTCGTGAAGCTCACGCCGAACGTGCCGGACATCGGAGTCTACGCGAGGATATGCGAGGAAGCGGGCGCCGACGGGCTGAGCGCAATCAACACGTTCCCCGGGATGTTGATCGACGTGGAGGGTCGCCGCCCGGTGATCGGCAATGTCAGTGGCGGTGTCAGCGGACCCGCGATCCTCCCGATGGGCGTCTACCTGACCTGGCGAGCCGCCGCAGTGGTTTCGATCCCGGTCATTGGGATCGGGGGCATTCGTTCCGGAAGTGACGCGTTGCAGTATATCCTGGCGGGGGCCTCCCTCGTACAGGTCGGTACGGCCCTGTTCGTTGACCCGTCGGCTCCGGTGCAGGTGCAGGCCGGAATCGCGGAGTACATGGAGCGCCACGACGTTGCGCGAGTAGCGGACCTCGTGGGCGCTCTCACGATCCCCGGGCGAGACTGATGCGGATGGAGGGCGCTCGATGAACCGCGAGGCGGAAACCGGATCGGTTCCCGAGGTGATTGTAGCGCTCGACTATAGCGATCCGGAGTCGGCGTTCGGGCTGGTGGAGCGTCTTCCAGAGGGGACATGGTACAAGGTCGGTCTCGAGCTGTTCACGCGAGGTGGCCCGCCCGTCGTGCGTCGCCTGGTCGACGAGGGCCGACACGTATTCCTGGACTTGAAACTCCACGACATCCCCAACACGGTAGCCGGGGCGACGCGCGCCGCTGCCGCCATGGGAGTCCGCTTGTTGACCCTGCACGCGTCGGGTGGAGAGGCGATGCTCCGTGCCGCTTCCGACGCCGTTCGAGAGGAGAACCTGCTTTCCGGGGGAGACAGCAGGCTTCTCGCGATCACGGTTCTGACGTCCCTGGATGACGCCTCGCTCTCGTCCGTCATGGGAGCGGGGTCGGGTGTCGAGCAGGCGGTGGGCCGCCTCGCGGGCCTGGCCCGCGAGAGCGGAGTCCACGGGGTGGTTTCTTCCGTGGGTGAGTGCAGGGCCGTCAAACTGGCCTGCGGTCCTGAGTTCCTCGTGGTTACGCCCGGAATCCGTCTCTCCGGCGAGGGAGTCCAGGATCAGAAGCGGGTAGCCACTCCAGCGGTGGCGAAATCCGCGGGGGCCGATTTCCTGGTCGTGGGACGATCGATCACCCGGGCCGAGGATCCAGCGGCCGCACTCGAGCGCATCCGCGCCGAAGTGGGCTGAGGCGTAGCGAAACCAGACGCGCCCGGCCTCCGTAGTGGAACCTGGGGCCGCGATGCGTGCGGCGTCCGGTCAACCAGGAAATAGGAGTCGCTCACGATGTTGGAATTCATTCTGCATCTCGTCGTCTCGGCCCTGCTGCTCTTGGTGGTCGCGAAGATCGTGGATGGCGTGGAAGTCGAGGGGTTCGTCGCAGCTCTGTTCGCAGCGGCGGTCATGGGCCTCGCGAACGCGTTTCTCGCCCCGATCGTGGCCTTCATGGCCCTTCCGGTCAACATCCTGACGTTCGGTCTGCTGTGGTGGCTGATCCGGTGGGTGATCAACGCGCTGATGATATGGCTGACGTCGGCCATCGTGACCGGTTTCAAGGTCGCCAACTTCAGCTCCGCTTTCTGGGGAGCCGCGGTGCTGACGATCGGCAACGTCCTGGTCGCCTGGATCTTCTAGAGGGCTGACGGCGAATCAGGCGGCGGACGAAGCGAGCCGGCCGGCAAGGTCGGCTCGCGCCTGCCGCGCAGGCGACTGCACCCGCAGTCGCGTGTAGAATCCGGCCCGCCCCAGTCCCTCGCCCGCGATCGCCGCGAGGATCGTCCAGGCAGGCAGCGGGGCACCCGATCCGATCCATATCGCAGCCGGAAGTACCAGTCCGAGCACGAGGCGCGAGCACGCAAGCCACACCGGCCACGGTCCCATGCCCCACCCCTGACGCCACCGGGTATTCCGAATCTCGGATCCCAGCTTGATGCACCCCGCCAGACCGGCGAGCCAGGGGCTCGCCAATAGCAGTCCGGCCAGGTAGAGGCCGGTGAGGAGGGCCCCTCCGCCGTCCAGTAGCGGATGAGGGCCGCGGTAGACCGGTCGGTATACCTGGTCCGCCGACACCAGGGTCAATAGACCGACGGCCACCACCCCGGCCGCCAGAGCCGACTGGGACGACGGCCCGATTGCCAGCACCGCCGTGCCCGCCACCGCGAACGACCCGAATCCGACCACCTCCCGGCTGAGCCACGATCGACGGACGTTGAGACCGGCTCTCCAGGCCCTGGTGGGCCGGCCGAGGTGAGACAGGCTGAACCCGGCCGCCCCCGCGGCGGCTGCGGCGAAGAGGAGGGGTGGAGCCAGGAGCGCGCCTTCCGCTGCTGCCGCAAAAGCGGCGAAGAGCAGCGAGACGAGAAACGTGAACGTGGCCAGCGACCACTCCGAACTGAGCGTGATCCCGGGGGATGGCGGTGGCGGTGGAGCGACCGCATGCGACCCGTCACTCCCGGTGATACCGGAACCCTGGTGCAGCGAGCGGCGCACGGGCTCGATTCGGATGGAGGGTCCAAGCTCAGTCTGGGGAAAGCCGGGCACGGCTGCGGCCATTCCAGAGACCGGCAGGTCCTGAAAGTCCAGCGCACCGGTCGGACACAGTGTGGCGCAAGCCGGCTTCAGGCCCTGGTCCAGGCGATGCGAGCAGAACGTGCACTTGCCCATCACGCCGTTCTCTTCCTCGAATCTCGGGGCCCCGTAGGGGCAGGCCCACGAGCAGTAGCGGCACCCGATGCAGCGATTCGGGTCGAGGAGAATCGCCCCGCTCGAGTCATCCCGTTCGTAGGCCAGAGCCGGACACGAGTACATGCAGGCCGGCTCCGCGCAGTGGTTGCAGGCCAGTGACAGGTGGAAGCGGGAGATTCCGGCTACGGCGGCGTCGTTGAACGTCACCACCTCGCGCCAGCTCCGATCGGTTCCGAGGTCGTTCTCGATCGAGCAAGCAAGCTCGCATGCCTGGCATCCCGTGCAGCGATTCGGATCGAACACGAAGGCTGACGGCATGTCAGGCGGTTTCTACTTCGACCAGCGTGTCGTGGTAGGCCGCCCCATGTCCCATGTCCGTCTCCTGCCCGGGAGAGCAGAAGTTCACCGTCCCGCCTTCCTGGATCCACCACCCATTGGTGACGCTCACGCACCCCTGCTTGAGGGATGAGTCCAGGCGGGCCGGGAGCCGGAACTCCCCTCTCCGATTGAACACCCGGACCGGCGTGCCGTCATCGATACCACGGTCCGCTGCGTCAGCCGGGTGCACGTGGACGGCGGGACCGGGATCGACGCGCCGAATCATCCGCAGGTTTCCGAACTGGGAGTGGATTCGGTTCTTGGTGTTCGGGGTCATCAGGTACAGGGGGAACTCCGGGAGGGGCTCCACGCTGCGGATGGACTCCCCGGGCTCACGGTAGCGAGGCAGACGGTCGACGCTCCAGCGCTCGGCGGCCTCTTCCGAGACGAGTTCGATTCGCCCGGATGGAGTGGGGAAGCGTCCGCCCGCGAAGGCGATCTCCTCGTGCCCGGGAGGAAGAACCGGGCCTTCCTTCAGCCGCTCGATGCTGAGTCCGTCGAATGGAGCCAACCTGGCTTCGAGAAACGATTCCACCTCGGCGTCGGACGGTCCGGGAATCTTGCCGTCGAGTTCGACGGCGTCGATCCCCAGCCTGGGTGCCAGAAGACGATACACCTCGGTCTCCGGTTTCACCTGCCCCGGCGGGTCGATAAGCTTTTGCCGCAGCTGTACATACGGGTGCCAGTATGCTCCGATGACATCCGTCTGTTCGAACATCGTCTTGGCCGGGAGAACCAGGTCGGCCTCGCGGGCCGTGTCCGTGAGGAACTGGTCCACCACGACGCGGAAGTCGAGTGATCGGAAGGCCGCCAGCACCAAGTTCGTGTCCGGGTTCTGAGTGACCGGATTACCGCGCTCCACCCAGGCCATTCGAAGCGGAGGGTCCGTCTGGTCGAGCATGTCCCGTCCGAGCCGGGCGGTGGACACCGAGACACGCACGACTCCATCGGGACGGTTCGGGGGATAGCAGGCCAGCGGGTCACGGACGTCGTCGAAGATGTGACTCTGGAGGTTCGCGTATACCCAGCCGGCTCCCGGGCGGCCCACGTTCCCGGTGATCGCCAGGAGGGCGAGGATCGCACGCATGGTCTGACCGGCGTTGGTGTATCGCTGCATGCCGAAGCCGGCGGTGATGGTCATGGGGCGAGTCGAGCCGATCCACCGGGCCAGTTCGCGAATCTGAGGAGCCGGTATCTCCGTGATTTCGGATGCCCATTCGATCGAGCACTCGCGAACGCTGGCCGTAAACTCGTCGAATCCCATCACGTGGTCGCGGACGAAGCTCTCGTCCACACCTCCGGATTGGATGATCTCGCAGGCCAGGGCCAGAGCCAGCGCCCCGTCACTCCCCGGCCGGGGTCGGAGCCACAGGTCGGCGGATTCCGTGCTCTCCGTGCGTCGGGGATCGATCACCACGAGGCGGCCGCCGGCCTCCCTGGCCTGCTGGATGAACGGCATCTGGTGAATGTTCGTTTCGGCCGCGTTCTTTCCCCACATCAGGATGAGACGTGCCCGGGCGATGTCCCACGGGACGCTGTGCCGGTTGTCGCCCAGCGTGAGGCGCGTGGCCTCCAGCCCGGCCGGCCAGCAGAGATCGCCGTACGTGGTCGTGCACCCTCCGTACAGGCGCCACAGCTCGAGCCCGGCCCCGTTGAGCAGGCCCTTGGTGCCACTGCCGGCGTAGTAGAGGAGCCCCTGCGGTCCGGACGCTTCGCGAACCCGGATGAGTTGACCGGCGATCAGGTCGAGGGCCGCTTCCCACCCGATGGGCTCGAAGCTGCCGGAGGAGGTTCGGCGGAGCGGAGTGAGGATGCGATCGGGAGACCGCACCCGCTCCACGTAGCTGAGGCCCTTCAGGCACACGCCCTCCGGGGTGGCCAGGTTCCCCGGGTGGGGCTCGATGCGCCGGATGGCGCCGTCCTCCACATGCACCTGCATGCCGCACGTGCTGTAGCAGTTCCTTGGACAGGCTGTCGTGTGCACCGACATCCGAGTCGATCTCCGCGTGGGGTTCGGGTACACCACTGCCATGATGGTGTGACGGCGGGCCGTCCGCGGTCAACCCGCCAGGCGGTTCCGTCGTGTCCGGGCGAGGATGAGAGAGTAGACGATGACGTTGAACGCGACGAGCGCGAGTCCAAGCCACACGCGGAGCGCATCCCAGTCGCCTGGATACAGCAGGCCTCCCACGTAGTGCTCGATGAAGCCTCCGGTGTAGCCTTCCTGGCCCGCCTGCAGCCGGAGATCCTGTTCGAGAGGTGTGAGCGGGCATATCCACCCGATGAGCTCCAGGGCAGCGCCGTACGCGAGGCAGGGCACGTGAAGAAACGCCAGCCGGGGTCGGAAATACACGG
>Ga0316198_10001485_pt1 | contig 13799 bp, 10 predicted proteins | sample OudBieAanoxic_MG_FD_204935 | JGI IMG/M metagenome (GOLD analysis project Ga0316198, IMG submission 204935) | Coastal sediment microbial communities from Oude Bieten Haven, Netherlands - site A anoxic | ecosystem: Environmental > Aquatic > Marine > Coastal > Sediment | place: Netherlands...
CGGGATCAGCTCGCCAACGGCCAGGATGCCTCGGTGCTCTACCGTGAAATCGGCCGCACCCTTCGTGGCGCCCTTTATCTGGCCGTCGATCCGATGCTGGCACCGACAATGTCTGAAACCCATCGCGACCTCCTTCTGGCTGTCGCCGAATCCCGCGGTGTCGACCCTTTGAGCCGCATGCTGGGTCTGTGGGTGGAACAAGAGACCTTGGTGCGTGGGGCGACAAACCGGGAGCTCGCGCTCGAAGTCGCGTCTTTGCGGCTCGCCCGCTGGCCATCGGTGCAGCAGGTCGAGGAGTGGTTGGCGGGCCCAGGCCCGGTCGATTCCGGTTCCGGTCCCTCCGGGTTGCAGTCAAGTTCAGGACCTACGAAATCTTCGCCGGATACATCCGCTGCACCCGGTAGCGCATCCGCAGCCGAGGCGCAGGAGAAAGAACCTTCCACCGAAGCCACAGAAGAATCCCCGTCGCTGGCAGAGGAAGCAAGCGCCGACCCCGGAGTAATCCTCGCAACCCGGGTCCTCGGGGGAGAAGTTGTCGCAGTACGTTCGAACGGTGAAGGTTCGTGAGAGCGCCCGCACGGAGCCGATGATGGACTTGCGGCCACCGGCTGTCCGTGAGCTCCTCGAACACCTGGAACGTCTGCCGGGAGTCGGACCGCGCACCGCCCAGCGTCTGGCCGAGCACCTTCTGACCATCGATCCCGGCGAGCTCGAGGCTTTTGCCGCGGTCCTCGCCGGTCTCCACTCGACGGTCGACCTGTGTTCGACATGCTGCCTTCTCACTGCGGACGACCCGTGCCCGGTGTGCGCAGATCCTGGTCGTGATCACGAGAGCATTCTGGTGGTGGAGGAGCCCACGACTGCCTGGGCTGTTGAGGCGACGGGGGAATACCATGGCCTCTACCACGCTCTTCTTGGGCACCTGTCGCCGCTCCACGGAGTTGGACCGGACGATCTCACCATCGACCGCCTCGAAGCACGGTGCGCCTCCGGCGAGATCAAAGAGGTGATCCTTGCAACCGACCCAACCGTTGAAGGTGAGACCACCGCCCTCTACATCGGCCGGCGCCTCCAACCACTCGGTATCGCGGTCAGCCGTCCGGCGTCGGGTATCCCGGTCGGGGGCGAGGTGGCAGCGGTCGATCGTGTGACCCTGGCTCAGGCGCTCCAGCGCCGACGGGTAGTTTGACACGTATATTATTGAAAAATTTCGAACTTGGAGAGCGGGACAGGGGCTGATTTTGTGACGGACCAGCTTGCTAGAAGAGGCCGGTTATGTCAGAATTGAGGCTACTGGGAGTGTGAGATATTGAACACGTCTCTTGTCTTATATGAGGAAGAGTTCGAGCGGATCAAGAACCTCCTCAACACGTTGCGGATGGACGCGAGCGCCAAGATCGTTTTTTTGGTCGACAAGAACGGCCAGCAGATCGCGGGCGCCGGCGAGGTCGATCTCGTTGATACAACCTCCCTCGCCTCTCTTACTGCCGGCAATGTTGCCGCCACCGACGGCCTCGCCAAGCTGATCGGAGAGAAAGAGTTCTCGATCCTTTTCCACGAGGGTCGCAAGGACAATATTCACATTTCAATCGTCGGCAAGCGCTTGATCCTGGTTGTAATTTTTGATGAGCGCTCATCACTCGGTCTGGTCCGTTTGCGGGTGCGTAAGGCGTCCGCCGACGTCGAGCGCGTTCTCAATGAAATGGAGTCCAAGGCCCTGGAGGTCGGCGCGCAGGAAACAGTTTCGCCCTTTGCAGAAATCACAGACGACGACATTGACGCATTGTTCTCCGAATGAGCTTCATCAACTACGCCGCCCGCGAGATCAACGTCAAGATCGTGTTCTACGGCCCAGGTCTGTGCGGAAAGACAACCAATCTCCAATACATTTACGAAAAATCCAACCCGCAACAGAAGGGCAAGCTGATATCGCTCGCGACAGAGACCGATCGGACTCTGTTCTTTGATTTCCTGCCACTTGATCTCGGCGCCGTGCGGGGATTCAAAACACGATTTCATCTATACACCGTGCCCGGCCAGGTGTTTTACGATGCCAGCCGAAAATTGATCCTGAAGGGAGTCGACGGAGTCGTCTTCGTGGCTGACTCGCAAGAGGCGAGAATGGACGCCAACGCCGAGTCCCTGAGCAACCTCGAGGACAACCTGAGCGAAAACGGTTTCGAACTCAAGACCGTGCCTTACGTATTGCAGTTCAATAAGCGTGATCTTCCGAGCGCAATGCTGGTTGATGACATGTACCGTCTCCTCAACTTCAAGGGCGAGCCGACTTTCGAGGCCGTCGCCACGAAAGGCATCGGGGTCTTTGAGACCCTCAAGGCAGTGGCCAAACAGGTCCTCTACGAACTCCGCAGCCGCTGATTTCAGGCGCTTTTCGAGAGCTCCCAAACAATTCAATTCGGCAGCATTTTCGTGGCAATGATAGGCTGCGGGCGAAGCGGGGAAGGCACCCCGAGGAGGTATCTTGACCCATCATTTCGACGATGTTGATCAACTCGCCGTTACCACCATTCGAACCCTTTCCATGGACGCCATCGAGCAAGCGAACTCCGGACACCCGGGCGCGCCCATGGGGCTTGCGCCAGTGGCCTATGTCCTGTATTCGAAATTTCTCAAGCACGACCCGGAGGATCCAAACTGGCCGGACCGCGACCGATTCGTCCTGTCTTGCGGCCACGCCTCCATGCTGCTCTACAGCGCGCTCCACCTGATGGGCTACGACCTCGGAATGGACGACATCAAGAATTTCAGGCAGTGGGGATCAAGAACCCCCGGCCATCCCGAGATCGAGGTTGTGCCCGGGGCGGAAATGACGACCGGTCCGCTTGGGCAGGGAGTGGCCACTTCGGTGGGGATGGCTCTGGCGGAGGCCCATCTGGCGGCGACCTTCAATCGACCTGACCATACAGTGATCGATCACCGCACCTGGGTTCTTTGTTCTGACGGAGATCTCATGGAGGGGGTGAGCTCGGAAGCGGCGGCGCTCGCAGGCCACCTCAAGCTTGGCAAGCTGGTGTGGATCTGGGACGACAACCGCATCACGATCGAGGGCAGGACTGAAATCGCGGTTTCCGAAGACATCCCGAAGCGATTCGTTGCGCATGGTTGGCGGGTTTTGGAGGTTGACGACGCTAATGATCTCGAGGCTCTCGCTGGCGCTTTCGACCGGGCCGCCGCCGGCGATGGCCGGCCGACCCTTGTTCGAGTTCGATCGCATATCGCCTTTGGTGCACCCTCCAAGCAGGATACGCCCGGGGCGCACGGTGCACCACTCGGGGCCGAGGAGGTGCAAGCCACCAAGGTCGCCTATGGTTGGCCGGAAGAAGAGACCTTCCTCGTACCTCCGCAAGTTCGCGAGCGTTGTCGAGAGGCAGCAACCCGTGGGGCCGAGGCCCGCCAAGCCTGGGTGGCAACGGCTGGAGCCTGGGCGACGGCTGAACCCCAACTCGCAGCGGAGTTGCGGCGACGCCTGGAGCGAAGGTTGCCCGAGGGGTGGACCTCCACGTTGCCCGTTTTCGATGACAACGCCAAGATCGCAACCCGCGGTGCATCAGGCACCGTCCTCAACGCCATCGCTGGGGCGCTCCCTGAGCTGGTTGGCGGCTCAGCCGACCTCGCCCCCTCGAACAAGACCTTCATTGCTGAAGGCGGAGATGTGCAAGCGAACACTTTTGGTCATCGCAACCTTCATTTTGGAATTCGCGAACACGCCATGGGCGCCGTACTCAACGGCATGACGCTGCACGGCGGCATACGACCGTTTGGCGGCACCTTCCTCGTGTTCTCCGACTACATGCGGCCCGCAATCCGGTTGGCGGCACTCATGGAGCAGCCGGTAATTTATGTCTTTACTCACGACTCGATCTGGGTTGGGGAGGATGGTCCCACCCATCAACCGGTCGAGCACCTTCTGGCCCTGCGGGCAATTCCCGGCCTCGTGGTTCTCCGACCGGCCGATGCCAATGAGACTGCTGCCGCATGGGCGGTGGCCCTCGAGCGCACCACCGGACCGACGGCCCTGCTACTCAGTCGGCAGGGTTTGCCGGTACTGAAGAGGGCACGTGAGATCGGGGCAGAGGGTGTTGCACGTGGCGCCTACGTTCTTTCCGATGCCGGAGGTGAGCCGCCGGCGGTCGTCATCATCGCGACCGGAGGTGAGGTCACCCTGGCGATCGACGCGGTTGCGGAGCTCGCTGGCCGCGGAATCGTAGCTCGGGTCGTTTCGATGCCGTCCTGGGAGCTCTTCGCGGAACAATCTGAGGAGTACAGAAACCAAGTATTGCCGGCGGCGGTTCCGCGCCTCGCGGTGGAAGCCGGGGTGACTCTGGGCTGGCGAGATATCGTCGGCGACACGGGAGGGGTGATCGGCATCGACCGTTTCGGCGCGTCGGCGCCAGGCGCTGAGATAGCGGAGAGATTTGGACTGACGGTCGAGGCCGTGGTGGAGAAAGCGGTAGAGTTGGTGCGGAAGAAGTCATAGCGCCTGTCTGATGAAAGGCGCAGTTTTCGGGCGCGGACGCAGATGCGGACGCGGACTCGTGGTTGGAGGCCCAATGAATCCGTTGCAGCGATTGTGGCAGGAACAACGACAGGCGGTGTGGTTGGACTTTATCGAGCGCGATCTCTTGACTTGCGGCGGGTTGGCTCGCCTCGTGGCAGAAGACGGAGTGCGCGGTGTGACCTCCAACCCGTCCATCTTTCAAAAGGCCATCGAGGGCGGAGGCCCGTATGACATGGCGGTTGCCAGCCTCCTCGCAACCAACCCAGAGATGACGACGGTCCAAATCTATGAAGCCCTGGCGATCGAGGACATCCAACACGCCGCAGACATTCTCCATGCGGTCTGGGAAGAAAGTCGGGGAGGCGACGGCTATGTCAGTCTCGAAGTGTCGCCGCATCTCGCGCGCGACACCGGGGGCACGGTGGCCGAGGCGAAGCGTTTGTGGCAAGCGGTGGACCGGCCGAACTTGATGATCAAGGTGCCCGCCACCCCCGAAGGCATCCCCGCGATCGAAGAGCTCATCGGCGAAGGCATCAACGTCAACGCGACCTTGATGTTTTCACTCGCCGACTATGAGGCGGTGGCAACGGCCTATCTGGGTGGTCTCGAGAAGAATTCGAAACCGGCCTCGGTGGCGTCGGTCGCCTCGTTCTTTGTCAGCCGCGTCGACACCAAGGTCGATGCGGCACTGGAAGCCATTGGATCGCCCGAGGCCCTCTCGTTGCGCGGTCGGGCCGCGATTGCCAACGCCAAGCTCGCCTATCGTCGTTTTGGAGAGCTCTTTGGATCTGACTCCTTTGCATTGTTGTCAGCGCGTGGGGCGATGGTGCAACGCCCGCTATGGGCAAGCACCAGCACCAAAAACCCGGACTACAGGGATGTGATCTATGTCGAGGAGCTGATCGGCCAAGACACCGTCAATACCCTGCCGGTGGCCACACTCGAAGCCTTCCGGGACCATGGCGAGCTGCGAACCAGCCTGCTTGAGGATGTTGCCGGAGCCGATCGCGTCTTCGCTGAGCTTGCTCAAGTAGGTGTTGACATCGACGCCATCACCACCGAGCTCCAGATCGAGGGTGTTGCCGCGTTCGCGAAATCGTTCGATCAGCTTTTGGGCGCTTTGGACGGGGCCAGGACCGGCTCATAGAGAGCTGAATGGAGGTCTGAGCATGTGCGGCATCATCGGTTACGCCGGCCCTGACGAGGTCGTGCCGGTCCTCCTCGATGGTCTTCGCCGCCTCGAGTATCGAGGCTACGACTCGGCTGGAATTGCGGTCATGGGGCCGGAAGAAATCGGAATCCTCCGTGCCGCGGGAAAGCTCGGCAACCTGGAACAGAAGGCCTATCACGAACCGCTGCACGGCAAAGTCGGCATCGGCCATACGCGGTGGGCGACTCATGGTGCGCCGACCGAAGCCAATGCCCACCCGCAGACGGACAGCACGGGCAAGGTGGCAGTGGTCCACAATGGCATCCTCGAAAATTACAGCCGCCTGCGCCACGAGCTCCTCGATGCGGGCGTCGATCTGCAGTCGGATACCGACACCGAGCTTATAGCCCAGCTTCTCGGCCGCGAGGAGGGTTCGCTCACAGACCGTGTCCTTGCCGTATTGCCCCGCCTCGAGGGACAGTACGCTGTGGTGGCGATTCATCGGGCCGAGCCCGATGTGGTTGTTGCCTTCCGCAACGGTCCGCCGTTGGTGATCGGCCTCGGTGAGGAGGAGAATCTGGTCGCCTCCGATGTCACCGCCCTCCTCCACCGAACCCGGCGGGTGGTCTACCTCGAGAATGGCGATATCGCAGAGGTCCGGCGGGGGGCCCTACGTTTACTCGATGTTTCGGGTGGGGAGATCCAGCGCTCTGTCGATACCCTCGTCTGGGATGCGGCGCGAGCGGAAAAGGGCGGCTACCGCCACTTCATGCTCAAAGAGATCTTCGAGCAACCCGACGCGATCCGAAATACGGTTCGCGCATACCTCGACCAGGAACGTCGCGGCGTCAATCTCGATGGACTGGGCTTTTCGGAAGAGGCGCTGACGCGTCTCCGGCGGATTCACCTGGTGGCCTGTGGAACCTCCTGGCACGCGTGCCTGGTCGGCAAGTTCGTCCTCGAAGAGCTGACCGGTCTACCAACCGAAGTTGACTACGCGTCCGAGTACCGCTATCGCACGCCGCTGGTCGGTAACGATGTGTTGGTCATCGGGGTCACCCAGTCGGGCGAGACCGCCGACACCCTGGCGGCGATGGAGATGGCCCGTGAGGCCGGCGCACTATTGACAACGGTATGCAACGTTCGTGGCTCGTCGGCCTGGCGCCTGGCGCCCTCGAAGATCCTGACCCAGGCCGGGCCGGAGATCGGCGTTGCCTCGACCAAGGCATTTACTGCCCAACTCGTGGCGATGGTCCTGATTGCTCTCGGTCTGCGTGCGGCCCGTGGACTCGCTGATGAGATCGATGTGGAACTCGTGACTGGTTTGCAGCGGCTGCCGCAGGCTGTCGAGCAGGCGCTGACGATCGACGATGAGCTGTTCAACCTTGGCACCGAGATGTTGGCCGATGCGACCGATTCCCTCTATCTGGGGCGCGGCATTCTCTACCCCATTGCCCTCGAAGGCGCCCTCAAGCTCAAGGAGATCTCCTACCTCCACGCTGAGGGCTATCCCGCGGGTGAGATGAAGCATGGGCCGATTGCCCTTCTCCAGGAGGGATTTCCGGTGGTGGCGGTTGTTCCTGGAGGAACCAACCGGGACAAGCTGGTCAGCAATCTGATGGAAGCTCGGGCGCGGGGCGCGGCAGTGCTCGCGGTGGCCGACGAAGATGCCGAAGAAATTGGCGATGTTTCCGATTTGACGCTGACCGTGCCGAAGGTCCATCCCTTGTTGCAGCCGGTGGTCACGGTCGTGCCGTTGCAGCTCCTCGCCTACCACGTCGCGGTCGAGCTGGGCCTCGATGTCGACCAGCCGCGGAACCTCGCGAAGAGCGTTACCGTCGAGTGATGCTTTCGCATCCCTCGACGAATTCTGAATTATGAATTCGGAATTCTGAATGCAGCCCGCTCACCGCAGACCGGCGAGCGCGTCAAGAAATTTCGAATTTCGAATTCCGAATTCCGAATTCCGAACTTCGAATTCACAGTGTTGTGTCTCCGGCGTTGCGCTGCTACCTTCTTCCCTCCTCCGGAGGTCTGACGGTTGAGCTTCCTTTTTGATGATCTGAACGAACAGCAGCGCGAGGCGGTGGTCCACGGCGAGGGGCCTTTGCTGGTGTCGGCCGGCGCAGGCTCGGGTAAGACCAGGGTTCTCACCTATCGGATCGCCCACCTGCTCGCATCGAGCGCCGCTGATTCGGCCGAGATCACGGCCGTCACCTTCACCAATAAGGCAGCCAGGGAGATGCGCGAGCGCGTGGAAGGACTGCTCGGGCGCCCTCTGTATGGAGGGTTTGTCGGAACCTTCCACCGATGGGCCCTGGAGGTTCTCCGTCGGTGGCCCCGGGCCGCGGGCCTCCCGGGTCGCTTCGGAATCGCTGATGCTGATGACCAGCGGGCGATGATGTTACGTGCGCTGAAGGACCTCGGGCTCGATCCCAAAGAGCTGCCGCCGAGGCTGGTGCTGTCGCGGATTTCGAGCATGGTCAACCGCGGCACCGACCGCGAGGCCTTTGCCGACCGAGCCACCAGCTCGTCGGACGAAACCATCGGCCGCTTGTGGGAGCGGTACGAGAAACTCAAGACGGCGGCGGCGGTGGTGGATTTCGACGACATGCTGGTGCGCGCATTGCGGGCCGTTCGAGAGGACACGAAGGTCCGCGACGCTGTATCTCGGCGCGCTCGCTTTCTCCTGGTCGACGAGTTCCAGGACACCAACAGTCTACAAATGGATCTGCTGACAATTATTACGGACGGCCGAGGCAATATCACCGCGGTCGGCGATGAGGACCAGTCCATCTATCGGTGGCGCGGGGCCGAGCTCGCCAACATCCTTTCCTTTGAGAAGTTCTTCCCGGGTGCGCGGGTCGTCTCGTTGGAGGAGAATTACCGGTCTACCGAGCCGATCCTCAAGGTTGCCGGTGGTCTCATCGCTGCCAATCGTGGACGTCGGGGAAAGGATCTTTTCACCAACCGCGAGGGAGGGGAGCCGGTACGACTCCACATCGCCGCCGATGAACGCGGCGAAGCGCGCTGGGTGGCCGACCGTATTGAGAGTAACGTTGGCATTTCACCGCTCAAAGAAATGGCCGTCCTCATGCGCACCAATGCCCAGACTCGGCCGTTTGAGGAAGAGCTCACCCGTCGGCGCGTGCCCTATCGAGTGGTCGGTGGCCTCCGATTTTGGCAACGGGCCGAGATCAAGGACGCTCTTGCCTATCTCCGCCTCGCAGTGAGACCCGGCGACCTCCTCTCCTTCCAACGGGTCATCAACGTTCCGGCGCGGGGGATCGGTGCTGCCACAATAGATGTTCTGCGCAGTGCTGCACGGGACCTCGGGCTGAGCCTGCCCGAGGCGGCGCGTCAGCTGCCGGAGGGCCTCAGTCCAAGGGCGCGCCTTTCATTGGAGAAGTTTTTTCTCACGCTGGATGAGGCGCCCCTGCGGCGCGAAGAACTCACCCCGGGAGACTTCGTTGGCTGGCTGCTTGAGGCGACCGGGCTTTTTGCCATGTATGAGGGTGACGCGGAAGACAGAGTGGCACGACGCGAAAACTTACAACAACTGGCGGCAGCGGTTGCAGAGGCGGCGGCGCGCGGTCAGGAGCTCGAGGAACTTCTCGATTCGGTGGCGCTCCTCGAGGAAAACGACGACGAGGGAGCGCCAGAGGGAGTTGCTTTGATGACCCTCCACTCGGCAAAAGGCCTGGAGTTCGATGTCGTCTTTTTGGCCGGGCTGGAGGATGGACTATTGCCCCACGCCAACTCTCGGGACGAACCTGAAGGTCTCGAAGAGGAGCGGCGTCTGGCCTATGTCGGCATGACCCGGGCGCGGAAATGGCTGGCACTGACCGGTGCCCGGAGCCGTTTCCTCTTCGGTCAAAGGCAGCCGACCAGGTTGTCGCGCTTTCTCGACGAGCTGCCTGCTGGAGCGGTGGACGATGAATCGGAGCCGATTGCCAGTTGGAGTGCTCAATCCAGAGAGGGTTCTGAGGCGCGCCCCAGGCCAGCTCGCGCCAGCGGCGTGATGCCGGCGAGGCGGCGAGGAGGCCCTGTTCCGGCGACGGTCATAGATGCAGATGGCCTCGGCTGGCGACCAGGAGATCGGGTCCGTCACCAACGTTTTGGCTCAGGAGTCATTCTCGCCTGTCAGGGCACCGGTGCCCAGCTCAAGCTGGTTGTATTCTTCGACCGCGCGGGCCGGAAGACCCTCGTACCGACAATCGCACGACTTGAAAAGGTGTGACCCGGAATCAAAGAGGAGTATCCTTCGTAATGCTCTTCGGGATCGACAACGTCAGGATGCACGCACAGGAGACAGCATGAAGAACGAATGGCACCACACTACGGTGTTGGCGGTACGCCGAGACGGAGTCGTGGCGATCGGTTCGGACGGCCAGGTGACCCTCGGCACCACGGTCATCAAACAGGGAGCCGCGAAGGTTCGACGGCTTGCCGGCGGCAAAGTATTGGCAGGTTTTGCGGGTTCGGTGGCGGACGCTCTGGCCCTGTTCACGCGCTTTGAGTCGAAGCTTGAGGAGTACGGCCATAACCTTGAAAGGGCGGCGGTAGAGCTCGCCCGCGACTGGCGAACCGATAAGGCATTGCGCCATCTGGAAGCCCTCTTGATCACGGCCGACCAACGATCGACTCTTCTCGTTTCGGGCACCGGCGAGGTGCTGTCGCCTGACGACGACGTGGTGGCTGTTGGCTCCGGCGGGAGTTTTGCCCTGGCGGCGGCTCGTGCGCTCCTCAAGTACACCGAACTGAGTGCCGAAGAAGTGGTCAGAGAGGGCCTGACGATCGCCGCCGATATCGACATCTACACCAACGCTCAGATCACCATCGAGGAGCTCAGGACGTGAAGCTGGACAAGTTGACCCCACAGGAGACTGTTGCCGAACTCGATCGTTTTATCATCGGCCAGGACGCAGCCAAGCGCGCAGTTGCGGTGGCCCTGCGCAACCGCTGGCGCCGCCAACAGCTGGAACCCGAGTTGCGAGAAGAAGTTGCGCCGAAGAACATCATCATGATCGGACCGACCGGAGTCGGCAAGACAGAGATCGCCCGGCGGCTGGCGCGCCTCACCGGATCTCCGTTCCTCAAGGTCGAAGCCTCGAAATTTACCGAGGTGGGCTATGTCGGTCGGGACGTGGAGTCGATCATTCGCGACCTGCTCGACGCATCGATCCAGCTGGTCCGCGCCGAAAGGGTCGCCGAGGTCGCGGTACGAGCTGAGCGCGCGGCCGAGGATCGGCTTCTCGACCTTCTCGTCATGAGCTCGAGCTCTGCGACCGAAACGTCGCTGGAGGAACGCCGCCGGGCCCTCAAACGACCGCTCCGAGACGGACTCCTCGAGGAGAACGAGGTCGAACTCGAGGTTGCCGAAGACCGCATGCCGACGGTGGAGATGTTCACACCACAGGGCATGGAGTCGATGGGCATCAACCTCAAAGATATGATGGGTGGCCTGATGGGCCGCAAGTCGCGCAAGCGCATGACGATTGCTGACGCGAGGCGGATCCTCGTCTCCGAGGAGGAAGAGAAGCTCATCGACCGTTCCCAGGTCGAAACAGAGGCCATCACACGGGTCGAAGAGGCGGGCATCGTTTTCCTCGATGAGATCGACAAGATCTGTTCTCGAGAGGATGCGGGTGGGCGGGGCCCGGATGTTTCTCGCGAAGGCGTACAGCGCGACCTTCTTCCGATCGTCGAGGGAACCCACGTGAATACCAGATATGGCGTGGTGCGGACTGACCACGTTCTGTTTATCGCCGCTGGCGCCTTCCACGTCTCGCGGCCGGCAGATCTCATACCCGAGATGCAGGGACGCTTTCCAATCAGGGTCGAGCTTCAATCTCTTGGGGCCGACGAGTTCGAGCGAATCCTAAAAGAGCCCGAAAACTCACTGATCCGCCAGTACACCGCGTTGCTGGCGACTGAGAACCTCGAACTTCGTTTTGCCGATGATGCGGTGCGTACCATCGCCATGATGGCGGCGGAGATCAATGAAACCGCCGAGAATATCGGCGCGCGCCGATTGCACACGGTCCTCGAACATCTGCTCGAAGAGCTCAGCTTCTCGGCACCCGAACAAGCTGGAGAGATGGTCGAGATCACGGCCGTGATGGTGGAGGAGCGGCTGGGCGATCTCGTCGGCGACCGCGACCTGGCGCGCTACATTTTGTGAATTAGGAATTAGGAATTAGGAATTAGGAATGGGGAGCATTGGGTCATTCACCGCCACGCAGGTAATCGTTCCAGTGGCTCGGGAAGAACTCAAAACTCAAAACTCAAAGCTCAAAACTCTGGTTGGCATCTCAATCTCCCTGATGGTCGTCCTTGTCGGTTGTGGCAAGGAAGGCGTGCCTTTGCCGCCCGAAATCCGGGTTGCCGAACGGACTTCCGATCTGACCGCTTTCCAGGAGGGTGACGAATCCGTTCTGAGGTGGAGCTATCCCGCGATGACCACCTCGGGTCAGAACCTGACTGACATCGAGGAGATCCAGGTGTGGCGGGCTGCATTACCCCTCGGGCAGGAACCGCCTTCTCCGATCTCGCCGCAGGACCGGCAGATGCAGCGGCAGCTTCTGGAGGGCCAGGGTGAAATACTGAGGGCCCTTGGACCGGACGAGATCGCAACTGCAACGAGGGGTTCGGCCATTCTCGTTCGAGATGATCTGAGGCTGTGGCGAGGAACGGTAGAGGACCCTGGGCTTTTCGTTCTGTGGTACGGGGTTCGCACGGTGTGCTGCCGGCATCGCGAATCGGAAATGTCCAACGTCGTGCGTCTCGAGCCGAAGGAGCCGCCGGATCCACCCACCGACCTCGATTTGGAGGCGGGTGCGGACGGAATCGAAGTGAGATGGGTCCCGGGGGCTGACACGAAGACCCTGATCGAGCGGTCAGCGGATGGTGCTGCCTGGACCACGGTGACCGAGGAGCCGATCGATGGAAACAACTGGCGCGACGAAATTGCGGCCCAGGGACAGGCCTGGAGTTATCGCCTACGTTCGGTGATCGCGCTTCCCGGCGGAGATCTGGTGGTCGGCAAACCGTCGCAACCGGCGCGCATCGATCATCCGGACACCTACCCACCGAGCGCTCCGTCGAATGTCGTGTGCCTGCCGGAGGGCGCGCAAGTGCGCGTGCGCTGGCGGGCGGTCGCGAGTGCGGTGTCCTACAGCATTTCCCGTCAACATGGCGGCCAAGCGGTGGACATCCTGACTGAGGATCACCGGTCGGTTGAGTTCACCGACCAGGAGCCGCCGCTCGGTGAACTTGTCTATTTCGTGACCGCGCGGGATGCAGCCGGCAACCGCGGTCAAGAAGCGAGCTGCGTCGTCGTGATGGGTGCCGTACCGTGAGGTCAGAGTTTTACAAACTTGAAGGCGCCGGCAACGATTTTGTTCTTGGCGTTGGGGCATGGGCCCGTCGCTTCGAAAGCGAGCCCGAACTCGTGCGGCGACTCTGCGACCGGCGGCGCGGAATCGGTGCAGATGGCAGTCTCGCCCTCGAGCCCGTAGATCTTGATCGGGTGAGGCTCGGGTACCGAAATGCCGATGGCAGTGTGGGGGCCTTCTGCGCCAACGGCACTCGTTGTGCCGCTCGCGCCGCGGTCGAGCTTCTCGGTTCGAACCCGAAGCTCCTGGTCGAGACCGGGTGGGCCGAGATCCTGGCCGAGGTTGACGGATCGCAGGTGAGCCTGGAGCTGCCGCCGCCCGAAGCGCGCCCGCAGAATCCTGAGATCGTTGCCCCCGAGCATGCCACGGCGCTGTGTCTCATGAAGATCGGTGTTCCCCACATGGTGGTTGCGACCGAAGGTCTGGCCGATCTTGATCTGGGGCTCATCGCGCCGCCGCTTCGGTACCATCCCGCTCTTGGCGCCGAGGGCGCAAATATAGACTTCTACGAGATGGCGACCGACCGCAGCCTGCGGGTCCGGACCTGGGAGCGCGGTGTCGAAGGGGAGACCTTGAGCTGCGGTTCGGGCATGGTGGCGGTGTCGTTGGTAGTGATGGCCGAGAACGGGACGCGCGAGGTTGAGCTGATCCCTCTTTCGGGCGACCGTCTGACGGTCGAGGCGCTCGGCGAGCCACCCGTCTGTGCGACTCGCCTCACCGGCCCCGCACGTTT
>Ga0316198_10001486_pt1 | contig 13794 bp, 10 predicted proteins | sample OudBieAanoxic_MG_FD_204935 | JGI IMG/M metagenome (GOLD analysis project Ga0316198, IMG submission 204935) | Coastal sediment microbial communities from Oude Bieten Haven, Netherlands - site A anoxic | ecosystem: Environmental > Aquatic > Marine > Coastal > Sediment | place: Netherlands...
AGCCAGTAGTCCGTAGTCCGTACGCGGCTGCGCGGCTGGGATCGTTTCACCCGAGTCGTGAGTAGTGCCGTTCGAGGCCCCAGAGCATCCTTCTGACTGATCGAACCTGGTCGAGAGATGCCCCGACCGCTCCGGAATCGACGAAGCCGAGGTCCACAGCAAGCTGAAGCTGCGTCTCGACCTCCGAGGCGCTACCGGCGGCGATCCGCAGGAACTGCGCAAACGACCTGCCGGTCCCGCCGCGCCCCGCTCCCTCGGCGATGTTGGACGGAATAGACACGGCAGCCCGACGAAGCTGTGCCGTGAGGCCGAACCGCTCATCGTCCGGGAAATCCCGAGTGAGTTCGTAAATGGCGGACACAAGGTCCCGGCTCGCCAACCATGCGCGGAGTTGCTGATGGTCGTGCATGACGCACCACTACCACGAAACGGTCCGTCGAGATAGACAGGCGGCACCCGGACGATGGCAGTTCGCCAGTCTGAGTACGGACTACGGACTACGGACTACGGAGTACTCGTCTTACGACCGCCCGCCGCAACGGCCAGGGACGAGCTCACACGCCTTGCGCGTGGAAGAAGACTCGTCGCTCTCTTGCCTGGTCGAGTTCGGCGTAGAGGACGCGCTGCCATTGTCCGAGGAGGACTTCGCCATCGACGATCGGGATGGTCACTGATGGCTGACCGACAAGCAACTGCCGGATGTGCGCGTGCCCGTTGATGAACTCATCTTCTTGCATGTTCTCGGTGCGCACATCATGATCGTCGTGCTCGTAGTAGGCATCGACGGGGATCGTACGGTCGATCGCCTTGCGGAAGTCGTTGAGGAATCCCGTCTCCGATTCGTTGATCACGATCGACGTCGTGGTGTGCGGGGTGTAGATGGTGATCTGGCCGTGTCCGACCGATGACCGTTTCACAACATCGCGGACGATGTCAGTGAAATCCCAGAACTCCTCAGACGCACCTGTGTGGAAATGCATCGCCTCGGTCCGAATCGCCGGGGAATCGGAAGCCGCAAGCACAACCGGAGTGCCGACGGGGTCGATTGTGGCTTTGCGAATGGCGATGCGCTCGTTCATGAGTTTCCTCGTGGGCGGTCGGCGAGACCCTAACGACCAGGCAAGGTTACCGGGGCCTACAACTAGCCGCCACGCGATTTCGGACTCCGTTGCGGGACGCTCGACGCGGTCCGGTAGAATCTTGGTTCAACAGTGGAGGAGACCACATGACAGCGACGGTGATCCTTGGCTCACAGTGGGGCGATGAAGGAAAAGGGAAGATCACCGATCGATACTCGCGCGACGCCGATGTGGTCGTTCGGTACCAGGGCGGCAACAACGCCGGCCACACGATCGTGGTCGAGGGTGAACGCTTCGCTCTGAGCCTGATCCCGTCCGGTGTGCTCTATCCCCAGGTCACGCCGGTCATCGGCAACGGCACCGTCATCGATCCGGCGGTCCTCCTCCGAGAAATGGACGAGCTCACCGAACGAGGCATCGACCCGTCGCGGGTCCGAGTCTCGGGGAACGCGCACGTCATCATGCCCTACCACCGCAAGATGGACGCCGTGCTCGAGCGCTACCTCGGCGAGGAGCTCATCGGCACGACCAAACGCGGGATCGGGCCGGCCTACATGGACAAGTTCTCCCGCTTCGGCATCCGCATGCAGGACCTCTTCGATCCGAAGATCTTCCTCAAGAAGCTCGAGGTTGTGCTGAAGGACAAGAACAAACAACTCCAGAAGGTCTACAACCAACTCCCCCTCGATCTCGACGAGATCTACGAGGAGTATCTCGGCTACGCCGAGCGGATCGAAGGGCACATCACCGACACGTCGCTCCTCGTCTGGGAGGCGATCCACAGCGGCAAGAACGTTCTGTTCGAAGGCGCCCAGGGAACCCTGCTCGACATCGACCACGGCACCTATCCGTTCGTGACCTCGTCGAACCCGACGGCCGGCGGCGCTGTGACCGGATCCGGAGTCGGTCCGCGCGACCTCGACAATGTCATCGGCGTGGCCAAGGCCTACATCTCGAGGGTCGGAACGGGGCCGTTCCCGACCGAACTCCTCGATGAGACGGGCGACCGAATGATCGACATCGGTGGTGAATACGGTGTGGTGACCGGCCGACGCCGTCGGTGTGGCTGGCTGGATGCGGTGGCTTTGCGCTATTCGGCTCGGGTGAATGGGCTCACCGAGATTGCCCTCACGAAACTCGACATCCTCTCCCACTTCGATCCGATCAAGGTCGCCGTGGCCTACGAGCACGACGGCGTGCGCTACGACGAGTTCCCCCGACAGCAGACGGTCCTCTACCACTGCACCCCGATCTACGAAGAGCTCGAGCCCTGGAACACCGACATCACGAAGGTCGCGTCATACGACGATCTGCCGGCTGCAGCGAAACGATACGTCGAACGGGTTGAGGAATTGAGTGGCGTGCGCGTGTCGTCCGTCGGCGTCGGCCCCGGCCGAGAAGCCACCCTGATGCGATGACCCCCACAAACAACGCTGCGACGAAGCAGCAAACCACTCGCATCCGATCCGTACCCGGTACGGACTACGGACTACTGGCTACGGACTACGCATCGTGATCGAGCGCTACTCGCTCCCTGAGATGGCCGCGATCTGGAGTGAGGAGAACAAACTCGCGGTGTGGAAGGAAGTCGAGACCCTCGTCGTTGAGGCCTGGGCCGACCTCGGCATTGGCCACATCGAGACGGCCGCTGCGTTGCGCGCCGCTCCCGAAGTGGATATCGAGGCGTGGAAGGAACGAGAGACGGTCACCAACCACGATGTCGCCGCATTCGTCGACCTCCTCGCCGAATCAGTGGATGTCGGGGGTGAATGGGTGCACTTCGGGCTCACCTCATCCGATGTCGTCGACACGGCCAACGGCGTCCTTCTGCGAGAGGCCGCCGACTTGCTGCTTGGTCGGATCACCGGCTTGTTCGACGCAATCAAGGCGAAGGCCTTCGAATACCGCGACACTCCGATCATCGGTCGGACCCACGGCATCTGGGCCGAGCCGACGTCGTTCGGCCTCAAGCTCGCAAGCTGGGCGTTCGAGATGGAGCGCAACTACCGCCGGATGACCAACGCCCGCGACAGTATTGCGGTGGGAAAGATCTCAGGTGCCGTCGGAACCTATGCCCACACGCCCCCAGCCGTCGAGGCCTACGTTTGCGCCAAGCTCGGCCTCGGTATCGAGACGGCATCATCCCAGATCACGCACCGTGACCGCCACGCTGAGCTGCTCAACGCGATCGCACTCACCGGTTCGTCGCTCGAGCGTATCGCCACCGAGATCCGACACCTTCAACGCAGTGAAGTCGGGGAAGTTCGAGAGTCGTTCGGCTCGGGGCAGAAGGGCTCTTCTGCGATGCCGCATAAGCGAAATCCGATCGCTTCGGAGAACATCACCGGCATAGCTCGACTGCTCCGCGGCTACGCATCCGTCGGCATGGAGAACGTCGCGCTGTGGCACGAACGAGACATCAGCCACTCCTCAGCTGAACGAATCGCACTGCCGGACGCGACCGGTCTGCTCGATTATGCCCTTGTTCGGACGACGCGCCTGATCGAAGGCCTCGTCGTCAACACCGGAAGGATGGCCGAGAACCTCGAGGCAACACGCGGGCTCGTCTACTCGCAGGCGGTCCTGCTCGCGCTCGCCGAGAACGGCCACGCGAGGGATGACGCCTATCGGATCGTTCAACGCAACGCGCTCGCCGCCTGGGACGAAGGCGGGAGTCTGCTTGATCGGCTCGCTGCCGACGCGGATTGTGACCTCACCGGCGAAGCCCTCGCCGCCTGTTTCTCAACGGAGCGGTTCCTTCGAAACACCGGAGGCGTGTTTGATCAACTCGAAAGTCTGATCCTCTGAACCACGACGCGCGGACAGCCACAGATCCCAAATGGACACCCGAATCTATGAATCGATAGAATCGACGACCGACCGCAGGACCCCTGGAGGTGCCACATGAAGCTGTACGAGATTGCTCTCATCCCCGGCGACGGAGTGGGTGTCGAGATCACGGACGAGGCTGTACGGGTGCTCGAAGCCGCCGCCGATCTCCACGGCTTCGAAGTCGCCACAGAGAGCTTCGACTGGTCGTGCGATCGCTATCTCGCGACCGGAGCGATGATGCCGGAGGACGCGCTCGAGACGCTCAGCGCATTCGATTCGATATTCCTTGGCTGCATCGGCGATGCCAACAAAGTCGAGGATCACATCTCGCTCCAAATGCTGCTCGCGATCCGCAAGGGCTTCGACCAGTACGTAAACCTTCGCCCGATCAAGTTGTATCCAGGTGTCTCGTCACCGATCAGCACGGCCAGCCCGGAGACGGTCGACATCCTGGTGATTCGCGAGAACACCGAGGGCGAGTATTCCGGAAACGGCGGCTTCTTCAAACGCGGCACGCCGGACGCGTTTGCCCTCCAAACGGGCATTTTCACGTGGAAGGGTTGCGAGCGCACCATCCGCTACGGGTTCGAGGCGGCGCGCAAGCGACAGAAGCTCGGATCTTCCGCACCCGTTGGCCGGGTGACCAACTGCACGAAGTCCAACGCTCTCAACTACTCCATGGTGTTCTGGGATGAGGCCTACGACTTCGTGGCACAGGACTACCCGGACATCGAGACGGATATGGCGCTTGTGGACGCCCTGACGATGTGGTTCGTTAAGAACCCCGACTACTTCGACGTGGTGGTGGCGTCGAACCTGTTCGGTGACATCATCACCGACCTCGGAGCGATGCTCCAGGGAGGAATGGGATTCGCCGCCGGAGGGAACGTCAATCCCGAGGGTGACTACCCGTCGATGTTCGAACCCATCCACGGCTCTGCGCCCAAGTACACCGGGCAAGGCGTGGTCAATCCGATCGCGACCATCGAAGCCGTCCGCATGATGCTGGACAACCTCGGAGAGACAGAGGCGGCCGACCACATCGAGGCAGCAATCGCAGCCACATTGAGTTCGGGCAAGACCCGGACGAAAGACATGGGTGGCTCAAGTTCAACAATGGAAATGGGATCCGCGGTCGTCGCCGCAATGCGCGCGTCCGCCTAGAGGAAAGCGAGGCTCAGCCATGAGCAAGGTGAAAGTCGGAGTAGCGGGTTTCGGAGTGATCGGTCAGCGACTCGCAGACGGCGTCGCTCGGCAAGAGGACATGGAACTGATCGGCGTCGCTGATGTTGCGCCCACGCTCGCAGTGCGCGCGCTCGCCGAACGCGGGATGCCCTATGCCATGTACGCAGCGGCTCCCGGAGCCAAAGAGACTCTGGAGGCCGCGGGAATCCCGGTAGCCGGGGGCTTCGATGATCTCATCGCTCAGGTCGACATCATGCTCGACTCGGCGCCGGGCGGCATCGGAGCGAAGAACAAGGAGAAGTACGAGGCGGCAGGGGTCAAAGCCATCTTCCAGGGCGGCGAGGCAGACGCCATTGCCGATGTGTTCTTCCACGGATACGCGAACTACGAGAACGGCGTCGGGAGCGACTACCTCAAGCTCACATCGTGCAATACCACCGGTCTGATACGCACCATCGATGCACTTGATCGGGCGGTCGGCATCGAGAAGGTGGCGATCACGATCATCCGCCGCGTCGCTGATCCGGGTGACACACACCGCGGTCTCGTCGACACCCTTCAGATCGAGCCCATCCCCAACCATCAGGCCGTCGACCTCATGAGCATCATGCCCCACATCGATGCGACGGGCATTCTCGTCCACACACCGGTGACCCACGGGCACATCATCACGATCGTGGCGACCCCCAAGCGGGACGTCACAAAGGAAGAGGTCATCGAGGCTTTCACGGCCCACCCAAGGATCCGAGTGGTTCGTATCGCTGACGGCTTTGACACGAACACGTCCCTGTTCAACTATGCCCGCTTCCTCGGCCATCCCCGCGGCGACATGTACGAGGTGGGATTGTTCGAAGAGGCGGTCGGCATGTCTGGGAAAGACATCATGTTCGCGATCAACATTCCGCAGGAGTCCGTGGTCATTCCCGAAACGATTGACGGGATTCGGGCGGCGCTCGAAATGCAGACGGATCGCCTCGAAGGTGTCGCGCTCACCAACCAGTACCTCGGCATGTAGCGGTCCGCAGCGAGCAACCCATCAAGGAGGCGGCAGGGTGACGATTTCGACCCTGGAGGATCTCGACGTGCAAGGGCGGACTGTCCTGCTGCGCGTTGACATCAACTCCCCAATCGACCGGACCACGGGAAAGATCAACGACGACAACCGGCTCAACATGAGTCTGCCGACGATCGCCGACCTGGCCGATGCTGGGGCACGAGTCGTGATCATCGCCCACCAGGGTGACACGCTCGACTACCACAACCTCGTGTCGCTGCGCGAGCACGCCGGCGTCCTGTCGGAGAAACTAGGCCGCGAGGTCATGTTCGTCGACGACGTCGCCGGGCCCGCTGCGAGGGCGGCCATCCAGGCGCTCGGTGACGGCGAGATCCTGCTCCTCGAGAACCTCCGCATCTTGACCGAGGAGGTGTCGACGTTCGAGGGCGCGGTGAAGCTCACACCGGCCGAGATGACCAACACGTACCTGGTCCGGAACCTGGCGCCGCTGGTCGACGTCTACGTGAACGACGCGTTCGCCGCCGCCCACCGCAACGCACCGTCGATGGTCGCGTTCCAGGAGTTGTTGCCAACAGCCGGGGGGCGACTTCTGGTCGACGAGGTCACGGCCCTGTCCGGAGTGTCGTCTGATCCCAACCGCCCGTGTGTCTTCCTGCTGGGCGGGCTGAAGATCTCAGATGCGTTCTCGATGATGGACAAGGTGTTGGCCGACGGCACCGCCGACACGATCCTCACAACCGGAATCACGGCCAACATCATGTTGATCGCGCGCGGTGTCGATCTCGGTGCGCGGACGCTGGAGTTCATCAACGACCGCTCCCTGGATGTGTTCATCCCTCGCGCCTCCGAACTGCTCGAGGCCTACGGAGACCGGATCGAGGTGCCGACCGACCTCGCCTACGACGTGGACGGCGAGCGCCGGGAAATCATCGTCTCGGATCTGCCGACGGATCATCTCCTGATCGATGTGGGGAGCAAGACGGTTGCCGCCTATGAAGCGGCAATCGCCACAGCGGCCACGCTCTTCGTCAACGGCCCCGCTGGGGTCTATGAGTCCGCCGCGGGCGAGTACGGCACCCGATCACTCTGGGAAGCGGTGGCGGCGTCCGACGGCTACTCGGTGATCGGTGGAGGCGACACGGTTGCGAGCGCACGGCGCTTCGTCAATCCGGAAGACATTGGCTTCATCAGCACCGGTGGCGGAGCACTGATCCGTTTCCTCAGCGGCCAACCCCTCCCCCTGATCGACGCCATGAAGAAAGCAGCGGAGCGCTTCAGTCAGTAGTCCGTCCCCTCCACCACGCAGTGGGGGAGGGTGCCCGAGCGCCAGCGAGGGCGGGAAGGGGCGGCCTGGGAGCTTGCAGCGCGAAGATGAGGCCTATCTCAATTCTCGGATCTCAATTCTCGGGTCTCAATTCTCGGATCTTGGGTCTCAAGTCTCGGGTCTCAAGTCTCGGGTCTCAAGTCTCGGGTCTCAAGTCTCGGGTCTCAAGTCTCGGGTCTCGGGTCTCAGCTCCGGGTGATCGTTCCCTCCCAGGTACCGACCTTGTCGCCCTTCATTGCTTCTTTGTCGAACCAGAAGCTCGTGACGGCCTTGGTCTCGGTGTAGAACATGACTCCGTCGCGACCCATGACATGCAGGTCACCGAAGAAGCTCTTCTTGTGGCCGCTGAATGGAAATACCGAGATCGGCACGGGTATCCCGACATTAACGCCGACCATTCCGGCGTCGATGCGCCGAGCGAACTCACGGGCGTAGTAGCCACTCTGGGTGAAGATCGAGGCGCCGTTGGCGAATTCACTCTCGTTGATGAGTTCCACACCCTCATCGAAGTTGGCCACTCGCTTGACGTACAGGACGGGTCCGAAGACCTCCTGATTGCCGCACGACATTTCTGGTGTCACGTGGTCGAAAACGGTGGGGCCCATGAAGAACCCTCCCTCGTGGCCCTCGACCTCCAATGATCGCCCATCCAGCACGGGGACGGCGCCTTCTTCCACCGACTTCTCGATCCACTCGTTGACGAAGGCGAAATGCTCAGCGTTGACGAGCGGACCCATCTCCGTGGTCTCGTCGTAGGCCGGACCGATCTTGCGTTCCTTGGCGATTTCCGTGATTGCCGACACGAGTTCATCGGCAATCGATTCTTCGACGGCGATCGCCGGCAACGCCATGCATCGCTCACCTGCGCAACCGAATGCCGAGTTGATGATGCGCTGTGCCGTTGCGCGGATCGGCGCGTCGGCCATCACGAGCGCGTGATTCTTGGCCTCCGTGAGCGCCTGGACTCGCTTTCCGTGCGATGTGGCCGTCGAGTAGATATGGAGCCCAACAGCGGTGGATCCAACGAAGCTCACACCCTGAACCTTCGGATGGGTAAGGAGGCGTTCGGCCTCATGCCGGGAGCAGGTCACGAGGTTGAACACCCCTGGGGGTAGCCCGGCCTCTTCCAGCAGTTCAGCCATTCTCATCGCGGTCTGCGGAACGAACGACGCTGCCTTCAGGACGAAGGTATTGCCGGTGGTGACGGCGAGCGGCATCATCCAGCCCATCGGGATCATCGCAGGGAAGTTCCAGGGCACGATCCCGGCGAAGACACCCAACGGCTCACGGTAGGTGACCGTGTCGTAGCCGTCCGCCACGTTCATGAGCGAGTCGCCCATCATCGTTACCGGGGTGGCGCATGCGAGTTCGACGACTTCGATCGCTTTCAGCACGTCGCCTCGAGCCTCCGTATAGGTCTTGCCCATCTCGGTGGCGAGGAGCATGGCCAGGTCGTGGAGGTTCTCTTCGAGGATGCCCTTGAGATTGAACATCACCTGCACTCGTTTGGTGATTGGGGTATCGCGCCATGCGGGGAAGGCTGCAGCCGCCGCTTCGACGGCCGCGTCAACTTCGTCGGCTGTGCAACGAGGGGCCTCGGCCATGACCTCGCCGGTGCTGCTGTTGGTGATGTCGTAGTAGACGCCGCTTTCGGTGTCCTTCCACTCCCCCGCTACCAAGTACTTCAGGCGTTTCGCCATGAGTTTGCTCCTCCTCGAAGGCACACGTGGACGGTCATCGAAGACTATTCGATTTACCGAGAATCCATGAAACGGCGGCAGCGTCGGGCGAGCTCCATATTCCGGATCACACGCTGCACCGGGCTGGTCGACGGCTGGCATACCATCCCACTGTGTGATCATGGGGGCATGACGACGACCGCCAACAGTACATGACCGAGAGTCTGCCGACCACTGACCTGGTCAACGATGAGGACGGCCGGTTCCAGACCGGCCGAGTTGCGTCGATCGCAGGTGGCCACGCCGTCCACGACACCTTTACCGCCTTCCTCGCACCGCTTCTTCCGAGCTTCGTCGAGAAGTTCGCTCTGACGAACGCAGCCGCCGGCCTTCTTGCGGCATTCCTCCAGCTTCCGTCGCTCCTCCAGCCGGTGATCGGTCATCTCGCCGACCGCACAACCATCCGATGGATCGTTGTGCTCGGACCCGGTGTCACGGCAACCGCGATGAGCTTCCTTGGATGGGCACCGACCTATGCGGTACTTGCCCTGATCCTGCTCGTCGCAGGCCTGAGCGTCGCTGCGTTCCACGCCACAGCGCCGGTCGCCGTGGGATACCTATCAGGAAATCGGCTCGGCCGGGGCATGGGATTCTGGATGGTCGGTGGCGAGATCGGCCGCACCTTGGGACCGCTCATCATCGTCAGCGCACTCGCGGTGATGTCTCTGAAGCAGATCGCGTTCCTATCCGTCGCCGGCATCGCAACTTCCATGCTCCTCTACGTCCGCCTTCGAGACGTGCCGCTCCAGACTCGCGACCACGGTGAGCAGGTACCGTGGAGGACGGCCTTGCGGGGCATGCGCAGCTTCATGCTGGTGCTCGGAGGCCTCACCGTCATGCGCAGCATGATGATGCTGGCAACAACCGTCTTCCTACCGCTCTATCTCACCGAAAGCGGATCGAGTATCTGGCTGGCAGGGGCAGCTCTGTCGATCGTTGAAGCCGCCGGGGTCGCCGGGGCATTCGCCGGCGGCTGGATCAGCGACCATGTGGGGCGGAGAACCGTGCTCATCTTCGGTCAGATCACGGCCCCTGTCGCGCTCCTCCTCTTCCTTGTTGCCGACGGTTGGGTGCGGGTCGCAACGCTCCCCCTGATTGGGTTCTCGCTACTTGCCGTCCCGCCGGTGTTCATGGCGCTCGCACAAGAACAAGCACCAAGAAGCCGGGCGCTCGCAAATGGTTTCTACCTCTCGACATCGATGGTGATCCGTTCGATCGCCGCCGTCGCCTATGGCGCCTTTGCCGATCGATTTGGCCTCGAGACCGCGATGCTCGTGGGAGCGATTGCCATGTTCGGCGGCCTCCCCCTCGCCTGGCTCCTCTTCCGACCCTCGATCATGCGAAGTTCCGAGCGCTGACAGACTGTGCTCGGCACGAGACCCCGGTCGGATTCCTCACCCTCAGGGGAGGTGGCAGCGGCGGAGCCTTCCCACGCTCGACGAAACAGTTCCACGTGTCAGATCACCTCGAAGACCCGGGCGGAGCCGCTGACGGAGGGGGTCAAAGCGCTCCGATGTGGAAGCCGTTCAGACGCGGCGGCCCTGCGTGGATCGTGGAACCGTCTAACCCCCTCCGCAGCGCAAGGCTCGATCAGGTTCGCCCGTTCGTGGGTCGTGGAACCGTCTGACCCCCTCCGCCGTCTGGCGGCGGCACCTCCCCCTGAGGGGGAGGAATCCGAAGAGGGGGAAGATCCCAAAGAGCGGGAGGCCTGGGAGCCTGAACCGCGAAGACGGGGCCTCGGATTACGGACTACTGACTACGGACTACTGACTACCGCGCGAATCGCCCGGACTCAGCTCCGTGCTTCGGCCAGCGAATCCTCGAACGCGGTCAGCGTCTCGGCGACGTCTTCGTCGGTATGGGCTGATGAGATGAACCAGGGCTCCTTGGCGTCATCACAGGGCATCACTCCACGATTGATCATCCCGAGCACAACGGCCTCATACAGATCCTCATCGTGGGCTGCCGTGTCGCGGTACTCCTTCAACTCGCCGTCGCTGAAGAACACCGAGAACATCGACGGGATCCCAATGATCGACGCCGGCTCGGAGTGGTCGGCACAGATCTTGGCAAGCCCCGTCATGAGCGCATTGCCGACCTTGTCGATCTGCGCGTAGGGGGCACCGGTGGAGAGCTCGGCGATCGTGGCGACCGTTGCAGCCGCGCCGATTGAGTTGCCCGAATAGGTGCCGGCCTGCATCACGCCACCCTCGGCCCATGCCGACATGACTTCCTGGCGCCCGCCGATAGCGGCGATTGGATACCCGTTTCCCATCGACTTCGCGTAGGTACCGATGTCGGGGACGATTCCGAAGTACTCCGCGGCCCCGCCGAGGCCCATTCGGAACCCGGTCTTCACCTCGTCGAAGATGAGCATCGAGCCCCACTCCTCCGTGATGGCCCGAAGGCCTTCGAGATATCCGTCGGCCGGCATGAGCCCGAACACATTGCCGAGGACCGGTTCGGCGAGGATCGCGGCGATCCGATGACCGTCGTTCTGGAACAGCCTCTCCATGAAGTCGAGGTCGTTGAAGGGCGCGATGCGGATGTAGTCGCGAATCGTTGACGGAACGCCGGAGGACACCTCGAACGGAACCGGCGAGCGCCGGCTCCCGAGGTTTCCGATCGGCGAACCGGCCGTTGAGTACCCGACGTAGTCGTGAGCTCCGTGATAGGCGCCTTCAAACTTCACAATCAGGTCCCTGCCGGTCACGGCCCTGGCGAGCCGGATGGCGTGCATGGTTGCTTCGGTTCCGGTATTCGTGAATCGGAGCGCGTCCATCCATGGAATCGCGTCTCGCATCGCCTCAGCAGCCTGGACTTCAATCGCCGTCGTCATGGCGAAGACCGTTCCGCGAGATGCAGCTTCGGACACCGCGTCGACCACAGGCTGATGGCCGTGTCCGAGGATGATGGGTCCAAATCCCAGCTGGTAGTCGATGTACCGTTTCCCGTCCATGTCGAACGCGTAGGCACCTTCACCGCGATCGATGACGAGTGTGTCTTCGTCACCCCAGTAGCGGAAGCCGCTCGACACTCCGTTGACCAGCGCCTTGTTGGCGCGCCCGAACCATTCAGCCGTCTTGGGACCCTGAAGACTCATCTTGCTCACCCTTCCTGGGGGACCCGCGGCACGGTGCCGCGCGGCCAAGCATCATCGCCGATCTTACCGGCTGGAGCCGTTCCTCGAACTATGGAGCGAAGCCACGCGGGCCCATCAGTCGGACCGCCAGGCATCTGATCAATCGACTACATTGCGGAACAACGTCGTCACACACCAAAGGAGACCGGCTTGGTCCGGGATCTGGATATCTACCTCGCGGGTGAATGGAGCCCTGGAACCGGGGATGAGTACCGGGAGATCACCAGCCCGGGATCCGGTGAACACATCGCGACGGTTCCTCTCGCTTCCCGCTCTGATATCGACCGAGCCGTGCAAGCCGCCCGACGGGCCCAAGACGACTTCCGGCATTGGACGGCGATCGAGCGGGCGGACCTCCTGCATCGCATTGCCGAAGCCGTGGAAGAGAACATCGACGAGATCGCGCGGATCCAGACTCTCGAGCAGGGCAAGCCATATCACGAAGAGTCCCTTGCCGACATCACAGAGGCGAATCAGTACTTCCTGAACGCTGCTGAGGACGTGAAACGCCTCACCGGGAGTGTCATCCCGACCTCCGACCGCAACAAGCGCATGTTCACGTTCCATCGCCCGGTTGGTGTCTGGGCAGCGATCACGCCGTGGAACTTCCCTGTCACGATCCCACTCGAGTACATCGGTCCCGGGCTCGCCGCAGGTAATGCCGTCATCGCAAAGCCCCCCGAATTCACCGCCTGGGGCCTCCTGAAGCTCGCCGAAGCCTTCGACGCGGCTGGTGTACCCAAGGGCCTTGTCTCAGTCATCCCGGGCGGTGGCGAGATCGGCGAGGCACTCGTGACGCACCCCGGTATCGACGCCATCGGGTTCACCGGCTCGTCGGCAACCGGGAAACGAATCCTTTCGCAAATGGGCATCAAGCGGTCCGTTATGGAGATGTCGGGCAACGGGCCAACCATCGTCACCGAAGACGCGAACCTCGAGGCGGCCGCGGAACTCGCCGTCTACGGCGCCCGGTACAACGCCGGGCAAGTCTGCTGCGCAACCGAGAAGGTGATCGTCCTGGAGTCGGTCCATGACGAGTTCGTGGAGCGGGCCCTCGAGCACTCGTCACAGATTGTCCTCGGTGATCCGTTCGACGAAGCCACGACGATGGGACCGCTGAACAACGAACCGACCGCCCGCAAGATGGATCTCCACGTCGCCGACGCCCGCGACCGCGGCGCCGACGTCCTCACCGGCGGACACCGCGCCTCCGGGTTCCCCACCAACCTCTACTACGAGTTCACCATGATTGACGCCGTGCCGGAGGACGCCCTCGTCTCACGGGAAGAGACCTTCGGGCCGGTTCTCCCGATCGTCACCGCCCGCGACGACGAGGAGGCGATCGCCATCACGGCTCGCGGCGACCTCGGGCTCCAGGCAGCCGTCTTCACGTCATCGATCGACAAGGCGTTCTGGTACACCGACCGGATCCGGGCGGGCACGGTCGTCATCAACGACTCGACCGACTTCTGGGAGAC
>Ga0316198_10001487_pt1 | contig 13792 bp, 12 predicted proteins | sample OudBieAanoxic_MG_FD_204935 | JGI IMG/M metagenome (GOLD analysis project Ga0316198, IMG submission 204935) | Coastal sediment microbial communities from Oude Bieten Haven, Netherlands - site A anoxic | ecosystem: Environmental > Aquatic > Marine > Coastal > Sediment | place: Netherlands...
TCGCCGAATGGGTGATCGCAGCGGCGGTGGTCCTGCTGCGCGGTGCGTTTCTCTCGACGGCCCAAATGTTGAACGGCGGGTGGCCCCGCACAGAGGCAATGGGACACGAAACCGCGGGAAAAACCCTAGGATTGATCGGGTTCGGCCGGATTGCGCGTCATACCGCCCGGCTCGCCCAAGCGGTGGGAATGAACGTCGTCGCCTATGACCCCTTTGTCTCAGCAAATGACAATTGTTGGAAGAAAATCACCAGAATCGATGAATTGTTCGCGTTGCTCCGAACAGCCGACATTGTCAGCCTGCACGTCCCTCTCGATGAGTCCACCCGGCACCTGCTCGATGATGAAGCCATCGCTCAAATGAAAAAAGGTGCCATTTTGGTGAACGCCTCACGCGGCGGGGTATTGGACGAAAACGCACTGGTCGCCGCAATGAAATCGGGTCGACTTCGGGGGGCCGCCTTGGATGTGTTTGAGAATGAACCTCTCACGGCTTCCTCGGCTGCTAAGTTCGCTGAATTGCCTAATCTTGTACTCACTCCCCATATTGGCGGTGTGACCATCGAATCCAACCAGCGTGTCAGTCAAGTTACCATGGATAACGTCCGGCGGGTTCTGGAGGCTTCCAAATGACGGAGAAAAGGTTAAGCCTCGAAGAAGCGCATCTGATCTGCGTCAATGCGCTCCGCGCTCACAATACCAGCGACATCAACGCAGAGCTCGTGGCCAAGGCAATCGTCGCCGCGGAAGCGGACGGGTTGAGGGGGCACGGCCTTTCGAGACTTCCTTCTTATAGCGCTCAAGCGGCCAGCGGAAAAGTCAACGGGCAGGTGCAACCGACATCGACCCAGGTGGCCGATGCCGCCCTCAGGATCGATGCCCGAAATGGCTTCGCTTATCCTGCTTTGGCCCTTGCCGTGGAAAAACTCTGTGCCACGATACCCAACGCCGGCATCGCGGTGGCAGCGGTTGCTCATTCGCACCACTGTGGTGCAGCCGGATATCACGTGGAGGCCTTGGCCCAAAAGGGCTTGATCGGGCTGCTGTTTGCCAATACGCCCAAAGCTATAGCGCCTTGGGGCGGCGGTCAGGGTGTCTTCGGAACCAACCCCATTGCCTTTGCCGCGCCACGGAACGGCCACAACCCGTTGGTCATCGATCTTTCTCTCAGCAAAGTGGCACGGGGCAAAATAATGGTCGCCGAACAGGAGGCTAAGCCCATCCCGGAAAGTTGGGCCCTGAATGACCACGGCAAGCCCACCACTGACCCGAAGGCCGCTATGGCCGGCACCATGCTGCCGATGGGTGGCGCCAAAGGGGCTGCATTGGTTCTCATGGTGGAGGTTTTTGCCGCCGCCCTGACCGCCGCCCATTTCGGCTTCGAAGCCAGTTCCTTTTTTACCGCCGAAGGTGAACCGCCCGGTGTGGGTCAACTCCTGATCGCTATTGCGCCAATGCCCCTGTCAGGAGATGCATTTAACGAGCGCCTGGAAATTCTTCTGACCGCCATTTTGAAGCAGGAAAATACCAGACTTCCCGGTGATCGGCGTCTTCGATTGCGCCAAGCAGCCCAAAAAAAGGGAATTGTGATCACAGAACAGCAATACGACCAGTTGGTCGCTCTTGGCCACAGCGCCTGAAACGTCAATGATAGACACCGTAACATGCGAATAAATAATCCCGCTCAAATTGTTCAACCAACAAAACGTAAGGAGGCTCAACAATGATTCAATTTTTAGTTCACGAAGCAGCTGACTCGGTTGGCGTGGCCACCGTGGATATCAAGGCCGGCGAGACAGCCTCGGGTCTGTTCATGGACTCCCAAAAAGGCATCGAGATCAAGGCCCTCGACGATATCCCGTTGGGGCACAAACTCGCTCTGAATGATCATGCCGAAGGAGGGAATGTCATCAAGTACGGCGAGGATATCGGTAAGGTGGTTGCAAACATCAAAAAGGGCGGCCACGTACACATCCAGAACCTTAAAACCAAGAGGTGGTAAAAATGAGCAATTTAGGAACCGTCTGGGGATACAGACGTGAAAACGGTCGTGTGGGTATTCGCAACCATGTATTGATTTTACCGTTGGATGACCTTTCCAACTCGGCCTGTGAAAAAGTCGCTTACGGCGTCAAGGGCACCAAGGCGATTCCGCATGCCTATGGCCGGCTGCAGTTCGGCGAAGATCTGCAGTTGTTTTTCCGCACCATGATCGGCACGGGAGCCAACCCCAATGTGGCGGCCGTGGTCGTTATCGGCATCGAGCCGGAATGGACCAACATCATTGTGGACGGCATCGCCGAAACCGGAAAACCGGTCACCGGTTTTTCCATCGAGCGCCAAGGCGATTACAAAACAGTGGAAATGGCGTGCTGGAAAGCCTACGAGTACATGCAGTGGGCCAGCGAACTCAAACGTGAAGAAGTGGATTTAAGCGAAATCTGGGTTTCCACCAAATGCGGTGAAAGCGATACCACCAGCGGCCTGGCCAGCAATCCTACCGTCGGCAACGCCTTCGACAAACTTGTCGCCGCCGGCGCCACCTGCTCATTTGGTGAGACCAGTGAGATCACCGGTGCCGAGGCGGTCTGCAAACAACGCGCAGCCACCCCGGAGGCCGGTGAGCAGTTCATGGCGATCTTCAACAAGTATCAGGAGATGATTGACCGTTATAAAACGGACGACCTTTCAGGCAGCCAGCCAACAAAAGGCAACATCCGTGGCGGCCTTACCACCATAGAAGAGAAGGCCTTTGGCAACCTTCAGAAAATCGGCAAGAAAAGCAATTTCGTGGGGTGTCTGGACAAGGCGGAAACACCGTCCGGTTCCGGCCTGTGGTTCATGGACACGAGCTCGGCGGCAGCTGAAGCGGTTACCCTGTGGGCGGCGGCGGGTTTTGTGGCCCACTTCTTCCCTACGGGACAGGGCAACATCATCGGCAACCCCATCGAACCGACCATCAAACTTTCGGCGAATCCGCTAACCTGCTCCACCATGAAAGAGCACATCGACTATGACTGCTCCGCCATACTTCGCGGCGAACTGACGCTGGATCAGTCCGGCGATGGTCTTTTGGAATTATTGAAGCGTACGTGCAACGGCCGTCTCACGGCCCAGGAACTGCTTGGCCATGAAGAATTTGTTTTAACCAAACTGTATGAAAGTGCCTAAAAAAGAGGGCCCTTTCGGGGGCCCCTCTTTTGAGTTGCTACGTTTAGGAAACGGTTGTCGAGAAGCCCCAAAGAGAAGGCGCTATCAAATACAGATAGGTACTATCGGCGCCGGTGCCCTGGGCGGCGGATAAGCCCGCAATCTGACGCTATCCTGCAAAAAGGATCCGCCGCTGGATCTGGAAAAGAAGACTGAAATCCTTTCTACCAAATGACTCAATAAAGACTAAGCCATACAAAAGGGTTAAACGTTATGGAGAGTGGAAAAAACAAAATACAACATTCCGCGCATGCGACACCACCGGCGGGCAAGGGAATGTTGCGGATATCACTTTTCCTGTTTTTACTTTTTTTTGCCAATCTGTTGATCGGCAAAGGGAATATCTCCTTTCATTGGGGGTTGCCGCATTTGGAGAGTGTGGCGGAATTTCTATTGCTCGGTGCGGCTTCGACAACGCTGATTTGGGCCGCGTTGAAACGCGAGGCTGGCGAAAATGAAAGCACCGATACAACTTCAAAGGAGGCATAACATGAAGGATCAGATGAATGAACAACAAGAATTGAAATCTGCAGAGCGGCGGCGTTTCATGGAAGTCAGCGCCAAGCTTGGTTTTACCGCAGCGACATTGGCGCTTTTTAGTGGTGTGATCCATTCGCCGGAAGCCTCGGCTCAAGTCGCCAAAGAAGAAAATGAACGTAAAAAAGCCGCAAAGTACACAATGAATATTGCCACCGCATACATTCTGGGGGCCTCCCGCAGCTATCCCATCATGCAACTGGATATGAAAGAGAATGTTCAGAATACAACCAACGGCATGATCTACGTAAAACTGGCCCCCGGCGGCCAGCTGGGCGCCGGCAGCGCGCTTGCACAGAAAGTGCAGGCCGGCACGATTCAGGCCGCCCAGCATTCGATTTCCAACTTCGCACCTTACGCACCGGTGGTGGATCTGATCAATATTCCCTATTGGTGCGGTGAAAATCAGCCATTCGTCAATCTGGTCAACTCCGATGCCTGGAAAAAAGAAGTCGATCCCAAGGTGGCCGAAAAAGGCTTCAAGGTTCTCTGGTATGTCTGTATTGATCCTCGGGTAGTGGCGATTCGCAGAGGGATGGAAGGCCCCATCAAAACGCCGGCTCAGATGAAGGGCGTTAAATTCCGCGTACCCGGTTCAAAGATCCTGGCCCAGTTCTACCAGTTATTGGGTGCCAATCCGACGCCCATCGCTTGGGGTGAAACATCCAGCGCCATCAAGCAGGGCGTTGCGGATGCTCTGGATCCCTCGGTGGAGGCACTCTATGTTTTCGGATTTAAGGATGCCTTGAGTTGGGTCACTTTCAACGGTGCGGTGCCGGACAGCCAGGTTTACTCCTGCAACCTGGAATGGTTCAACAGTCTGCCCAAAAAGGTGCAAGAAGGGATCGAGTTTGCCAGCGAAATCACCATGCGTCAGAACCTGGCCAAGGTTCCGGCGGCGCGCGCCTATGCCATGGCGGAACTGAGCAAATCCGGTGTGCAATTTTACATACCCACAGCGGAAGAAAAGAAAATGTGGGTAGCCGCGGCCGGGGCCCAGCTGCCCGCATGGGATGCGTTCAAGAAAGAGCTGGCCGGTGACTTGAAGGTCTTTGATAGACTCCAAGAAGCCGCCAATACCAAAGGTCGGTACTACGTGCATGACGTATAGACACGCAGAAAGGGTGCCGGATGCATCTTTGATGCTGCCGGCACCTGATACGCGTCAGACTGGAGGAAACAATATTTATGTCGGCAAACAAATTTTTCAAGAAACTGGATGCTAACGGCGAACGGTGGCTGTTGCTGCCTCTCTACGCACTCATCGTCATCACCATTTTTGTAGAGGTGTTTCGCCGTTTTGTGCTGAGCTACTCCTCGATCTGGGCCGAAGAAATCGCCCGCTATGCGTTTATTTACGTCTCCTGGATCGGCGCTTCGGCCGCCATCAAGAATCGGGCGCACATCCGCATCGATGTCATTTTGCCTTTTGTCGGCGAGCGCACCCGCGGAATCCTGATGATTGTCGGTGATTTGGTAACCATTCTATTGGCAGTTGTCGCCTTTTGGTGGTCCCTGGAGACGGTCCTCACCTCCATCAAGTTCGGTTCCGTCACGCATGGTCTCAGGATCAGTCAGGCCTGGTTTTTGGCCGCGGTTCCCTTTGGCTTCGCCATGATGTTTTTCCGCTTGGTACAGTCGATCATCCGCGATGCCGGAGATGTCCGCGCAGGACGGCCCATTTATCGCGGTAAAAAACTATTTGATTAGGAGGAGAAATGCTTCAGCAGTATTTAATCCAGCAACAGGACATCACTTTGGGATGGCAATTCTTTGTTCCTTTGGTGTTGATGGTCGTCTTGATCCTTCTGGCCGTTCGTATTTGGGTCGTCGTGGGGCTTGGCGCCCTGGCCATGCTCTATTTTACCGACGTGCTTCCGTTGACCCTTTTGGGAGAGGCGCTTTTCGACGGCATCGATTCCTTTGCCCTTATCGCGGTACCGCTTTTTATTCTCACCGGCGACGTGCTGGTGCGGTCCGGCCTTTCAACCAAACTGTTGGATGTCGCCGAAGCCACCATGGGGGCGCGTCGTTCGGGATTGGGTACTTCTACAGTATTGGGGTGTGGTTTTTTCGCCTGCATCAGCGGTTCCGATGCCGCCGATGCCGCCGCCATCAGCCGTATTACCATCGACCGGCTGGTGGACAAGGGCTATCCGCGACCCTATGCTTGCGCGTTGGTTGCTGCTGGTGCGTGCACCGGTATTTTGATTCCACCCTCTATCAGTTACATTATCATTGGCCTGGTGCTCGGCATTTCGGCATCGACCTTGTTTTTAGCGGCGGCAATTCCGGGTGTGATGATTCTCACATCCATAATGATCACCAATGCGGTTTTGAATCGTGTCAAGGGTTATGAAAACTCGCTGGGTGGTTTTAACCTTAAATACTGGCTCAAGACGATTTATGACGGCCGCTTTGCCCTCCTGATTCCCTTTATCATTTTGGGTGGTATCTATACCGGAATTTTTACGCCCACCGAAAGCGCTGCGGTGGCGGCTCTGACCACCATTGTCATCGGTTTCTGGCAAAAAACCTTGAAGTTGAGTGATATCCCCAAAATTCTGGAGACGTCGGCCATGGTGAGCGGCGTGATCGTACCCATCATTGCCATGAGCCTGCCGTTGGCCCAGACCCTCGCTTCGCTTCAGGTCCCCCAGGCGTTTGTCGCGTTCATGACCTCGTTGACCAGCAACCCGTACCTGATTATCTTGATCATGATCCTGATCCTGATGATCGCCGGTTGTGTCATGGAGACCACCCCCAACATCGTGATCCTGGCGCCGATTTTGTTGCCACTGGCGCAGGAAATTGGAATGGATGAAATCCATTTCTGCATCTTCATGGTTTCGGCTCTGGGAATCGGCTTTATCACCCCTCCCCTGGGGTTGAATCTCTTTGTGGTTTCGGGAGTCACTCAAGTTCCGGTTGTCAGTATTTCCCGCTATGCTGTTCCATTTGTACTGACAATGATCGTCGTTGTCATCATATTGGGATATGTGCCCGCATTGTCACTCTGGTTGATTAATTGATCTGTTTCGGATGAAAACTAATTTAACGTGGAATGCGATGCATTTTACTACAACCGTTTAACGGATTTGGGATTATGCAAAAAGACCGCAAAGATAAAGCGCTCACATCAACTGAGCGCCGCCGATTCCTTAAATTGAGTGCCGGTTTTGGCATCACTGCCGCAATGATCGCACTGTCAAAAAACGCTCTGGGTTCGGAAGAAGCCTCTGTCCAGATTGCCCATAAAGAGACGGAGCTCAAAGCTGCCGCCGAATATACTATGATCCTGGGCACGGCCTATTCTCTTGGCGTTTCACGAAGCTACCCGATCATGCAGCTTGATTTTAAGGAGAATATTCAAAATACAACCCTCGGCAAAATTTATGTGCAACTGGCGCCGGCAGGGCAGGTAGGGGCCAGCGGGGCACTGGCCCGTAAGGTGCAAAAAGCGACGATCCAGTCCGGGCAGTGTTCCATCTCCAACTTTTCGCCATTTGTGCCCGAGGTGGACCTGGTTAATATTCCTTACTGGTGCAGTGAAAACCAAAAGTTTGTGAACCTGGTGACTTCCGACACCTGGAAGAATGAGATCCATCCCAAGATCGAGTCCAGGGGATTCAAGCCGCTTTGGTATCCGTGCATCGATCCGCGTACCCTGGCCATGGGCAAAGGGGTGAAGGAGAAAATCACGACGCCTGAGCAGATGCGTGGAATCAATTTCCGAATTCCCAATTCAACAATTCTTCAGCGCGTTTACCACCATTTGGGAGCCAATCCCACCATTGTGGAGTGGGTGGAGGCGGCGACGGCTATCCGGCTGGGGCATGTGGATGCGCTGGACCCGGCCCTTGGCGCGCTCTACGTGTTCGGCTTCGAGAGTCTGCTTTCTCATATCACCTTTGTAGATATTGTTCATGATGCCCAGATCTACTTCTGCAATCTTGAATGGTTCAAGCGGCTGCCGCTGGCCCTGAGGGCATCCATCGATTTTGCCAGCGAAATGACCATGCGGCAGAATCACGCCAAAGTGCCGGCGGCGCGCGCCCATGCAAAGATGCAGATGATTTCGGCCGGCGTCAAACTGCACCGGCTGGGTCCGGATGAAAAAGCACAGTGGATGCAGAAAGTCGGCGCCCATCTTGCCATTTGGAACGATGTGAAAAAAAATCTGGCGGGGTCATTGAGTCAATTTGATAAATTTAAAGAAGCAGCTGATACCCCCGGGAACTACTACGTTCCCGAAAGGTAAGACTGTTATTCAAGAGATCGGAGTAAGCCGTACGATAATAATGGGGAAACAATGAGAACGCCGGGCGACATTCTCGAATCAACAATTGATTAATTCATGACCACGGCATGCATTACACCTTATGTTGGCGATACGTTCTATTAACACCCACATACCTTTGGAATGTTTTTATACCAATTATCATTAATTCAGATTAGGAGAATAACTATGAGTATCGAGTACCTTAAAAAGGCAACCAAAACCGCTGAAACCGATGAAACGAAAACCCGTGAGATCGTTGTAAACATGTTGAATGATATCAGGGAAAACGGTGAAGCGGCAGTAAAAAAGTATGCTCAGAAGCTGGACAACTGGACCGGTGATTTCATCATTACTCAGGATGATATCGCCAAGGCGGCGGCGAGTTTGGATCAGCGCATGAAAAACGATATTCAGTTCGCCTACGATCAGGTTTTCACTTTTGCTAAAAAGCAGCGTGAGAGCATGCTTGAATTTGAAACAGAATTGCACCCCGGTGTCGTGGCCGGACAAAAACTGATCCCTGTGAACGTCGCCGGGTGTTATGTGCCGGGAGGACGCTTTGCCCATGCCGCATCTGCCCTCATGAGCATTGCCACGGCCAAGGCCGCCGGGGTTCCCTACGTGGTTGCCTGCTCCCCTTCCCACCATGGGGGCGGCATTCATCCGTCCATTCTCTATGCCATGTCGGTTTGTAAACCGGACGTGATACTGACTCTGGGCGGGGTGCAGGCCGTTGCCGCCATGGCCTATGGGATTTTCACGGGCAAACCTGCGGACATCCTGGTGGGACCCGGCAACAAATTTGTGGCCGAGGCCAAGCGCATTCTCTATGGGGAAGTGGGTATCGATGTGTTTGCAGGTCCTTCTGAAATCTGTGTCATTGCCGATGAGAAGGCGGATCCCGACATTGTCGCCGCCGATCTGGTGGGCCAGGCGGAGCACGGCTATGACTCACCGGCGGTATTGATCTCCACATCACAGGACCTGGCCCGGCAGGTGATGAAGAAAATGCCGGAGGTCATTGCCGCATTGCCTGCGCCCGAGGTATCCGAGGCGTCCTGGCGCGATTACGGGGAAGTGATCGTGGCCTCCACAAGGGAGGAAGCGGCCCAGGTGAGCGATGAATATGCATCGGAGCATTTGGAGGTTCAGGCTGCAGACCTCGACTGGTGGTTCAACAGACTGACCAATTACGGTTCCCTCTTCTTGGGAGAGCAATCTACTGTGGCCTACGGAGATAAGACATCCGGCCCCAACCATATCCTGCCCACCAAGAAAGCGGCACGCTATTCTGGTGGGTTGAGTGCCGGCAAGTTTATTAAAACAGTCACCTACCAGCGGTTGACCCGGGAGGCAAATCGGCAGATAGGATGCGTTTCTGCGCGCATTTCCCGTCTGGAAGGCATGGAGGCCCATGCGCGTACATCAGATGTGCGCCTGGCCAAGTATTTTCCGGATGAGAAATTTGATTTAGGAGAATCCAAATGAGTATGATTGGCGAACTGTTTGATTTGAAGGGCCGGGTTGCCCTGGTGACAGGCGGCAGCTCGGGAATCGGACGGGCCATAGCGTTTCACCTCGCCCGGGCGGGAGCGGCGGTCGTGCATGCCGCGCTGCCCCGAGAGGAGGAGGCTCTCAAAGAAGCGGTGACCGAAGCAGAAGCCTCGGGGGTGCGTGCCGCTTACGTGACGTGTGACGTGAGCCATCTCGAGGAGCTCCCCGGTATGGTGGAGCGGGCCTCTTCCTTTTTCGGATCTCCCGACATCCTGGTCAACGCCGCCGGTGTCAACCTCAGGGAGCCATGGGAAAAGGTGAGCCCTGAGTCATGGAACAAGACCATCACCATCAACTTGACGGCCCCGTTCTTCCTGGCACGGCTGTTGGTACCATCCATGCGCGAGAAAAAGTGGGGAAAAATCATCAACATCGGGTCCCTTCAGTCGGTGCGGGCCTTTCCCAACAGTGTTCCGTACGGCGCGTCCAAAGGTGGGGTGATGCAGTTGACGCGTGCCATGGCAGAAGCGTGGTCCAAGGACCAGAGTGGGATCACCTGCAACGCCATCGGGCCGGGTTTTTTCAAGACCGGCCTTACCGCACCGTTATATGACGACCAAAATGTCATCGACGCCCTGGCCCGACAGACCATTATCGGGCGCAACGGGGATATGTCGGACCTGGCGGGTGTGACGGTGTTTCTGGCCTCCCGGGCATCGGACTACATCACCGGGCAGCTGATTTTCCTGGACGGCGGCTGGTCCGCTAAATAGTGCCCATCCGCGATCGTTTCAGGCACTATTGGGTGTCCTATTCATAAATGAGATTTTTTTTCGCTGGGCAAGGCCGCACAAGGGTTTGCGGCGAGGCGTACTTTATGTACGCCGCAGCCGGAAACCCGCGGAGAACACAGTCCAGGGGAAAAAAGGCCATTTATGGATGGACACTAAATATCACAACGGTAAAAGGAAAGAACACGCATGAAAGCGCTTGTGTACACGAAACCGGACGAGGTCGTTTACCGAGACGAACCGGAACCGGTGCCCGGCGAGGGTCAGGTGCTCGTAAAAGTGGCGGCCTCGGGCATCTGCGGTTCCGACATGCACGCATACCACGGGCACGACCCTCGCAGGGTGCCCCCGCTTATCCTGGGCCACGAGGTGGCAGGAACCGTTGCCTCGGGAGAAAGGAAGGGCGAACAGGTGGTGATAAACCCGCTCATGACATGCGGCATGTGCGCCTTCTGCGAAAGCGGCCGCACGAACCTGTGCCCCACGAGGGAACTCATTGGAATGCGGGTAGCGGGTGCCTACTGCGAGTATGTGGCGATTCCCGAACGGAACCTGGTCCCCATTCCCGATTCCTTTGACATGGTGAAGGCCTCCCTCGCTGAACCGGCGGCCTGTGCACTCCATACACTTAACAGGGCCCGAATGATGTCACCGCGGCCTCTTAGTGAACTGCGGACACTGGTTATCGGGGGCGGGGCCATCGGCATGCTCTCCGCTCTGCTTCTCACGAGCTACGGTTGCCGGCACGTGACGGTGGCCGAAACCAACAGGCTGAGACGCGAGACGGTTGCGCACACGGTAGACTGCGCTGTCCATGACCCGTCGAGCAACCCCGAACTGCCCGCCGATTCATTCGAACTGGTGATCGACGCGGTGGGGGGAGGGGTGACCCGGTCTCTGGGGTCGCGGGCGGTCATGCCGGGAGGGATCTTCGCCCATATCGGGCTCATGGATTCGAAGGAAGGCCTCGACATCAGGAAGGTGACCCTACAGGAAATTACCCTCATTGGAATCTATACGTACACCCGGGAGGATTTTCGGGCCACCGTGGGCGCCCTGGCCGGCGGCATGTTCGGGGGCCTCGAGTGGGTGGAGACAAGACCCCTTGCCGGCGGCGCCCGCGCTTTCGAAGACCTTGACAGGGGAAGAACTCCCGCGGCCAAGATCGTGCTGGTGCCGGAATTATAGTCGGCGCCACGCCTGGCTTACGGGCGCTCGAGTCTGACAAACCATGCCGCTGCGGATTCGGATCGTTGGGCTAACGTCGTTGAACACCCCCGTTCCGTGCCGGGGCAGTTCCCGGAGACCATCCGGTGCTGTGCCGGCATCCTATGAATTTATGGTAGACGACGAACCATTAGAACCTATCTCTTTAGCTAAAGCGGAAACTTTCGTCTTCAGAGCACGCATCGATGCTCCCCTTCGGACTTCCTTTGGGACCATGTATGATAGACCATCGGTGTTGGTTCGGCTGGAAGATAAAGATGGTGCCTATGGGTGGGGTGAGGTCTGGTGCAATTTCCCAAGCGATGGGGCAGAACATCGTGCCAATCTGATAAGTGATGTGTTGATTCCGCTGTTATTCGAACAATCCTCCATTCAACCTGCTGAAACTCTCTCATTTCTCAGCCAAAAAACGCATATTCTGACAATACAATGCGGTGAGCCCGGCCCTCTGTCTCAAGCGATTGCCGGTTTGGACATCGCTATTTGGGATCTAATCGCACGTAAAAATGGTAAACCCCTATACACTCTATTTAGTAATAAAGCGGTTGAAAAGGTACCGGTTTATGCCAGTGGAATAAATCCCGACGAATCGTTGAAAACTGTATCTGATTGTCGTACAGAGGGTTATCGGGCATTCAAGCTTAAAGTCGGCTTTGGTCATGAATTTGATTTTCCCAATATAACCCGGATCATCGAACAGTTGAGCACGGATGAAGCGCTCATGCTCGATGCCAACCAGGCGTGGAGTTTGGCCGAGGCAAAAGATTTTATCGGTAAAATATCTGATTATCCAATCGAATGGCTTGAGGAGCCTTTAGCTGCAGACCGACCGGAAGCAGAATGGGCTGAACTTTCATGGGCCTCTTCCGTACCTCTTGCTGCGGGCGAAAACATTCGCGGGATCGAGGATTTCAGCAATAGAATTTCAGCCGGTCATATCACTGTTATCCAGCCGGATGTGTGTAAATGGGGAGGTGCTACCGGTTGTCTACAGGTGGCCCGAAAGGCTGTCAAGGCCGGGAAACGTTATTGTCCTCATTATTTAGGCGGAGGCATCGGACTCTTGGCATCGGCGCACATTTTGGCGGCCGCAGGCGGGGACGGTTTGCTTGAATTAGATATAAATCCCAACCCCTTGAGAGAAGGGTTAGCCATTCCCTTTCCGGAATTTAAAAACGGTCACTTTATATTGTCCAATTCACCAGGACTTGGTGTAGAACCTGATTTTGAGATCGTAAAAAAATATCTCGTAGCGAACTATGTTACGGCGTCACGTTAGGCCAACAAGGGTATGCTAAGAGCGCCTCAAGTGCGCCGGCAAGTGTCCCTCCCGGTGCGTTTGGAGCGCAAAAGAACGTCGTGGCATGTTGCGGTGAATTGTCAACAGGAAGTGCCTGGAGGATTCCGGGTCCTTCCACCGAAACCAAGGAGGCAAACCATTATGAAGAAGCTCGCGACCATCGTTCTTGTAGTTCTGTGCGTGTGTGCGCTCGCCGTGCCGGCGTTGGCCGAAGACAAGTATCCATCCCGACCGATCACCTATTCCATCGCCTTTCCCCCGGGCGGGCAGTCCGACCTGGAAGCCAGGAGACAGCAACCTTACCTGGAAGAGATGCTGGGACAGAAAGTCATCATTCAATACAAACCGGGTGGCGGTGGCTCCATTTGTTGGGCCGACATGGTTAAGCAAAAACCGGATGGGTATTTCGTAGCCGGCATCAACATTCCGCATATTATCCTGCAACCCATCGAACGCGGCAATGCGGGATATGAGACGGAACAGATCGTACCCATCGCCATATTTCAGGCGACTGCTCTCGGACTTGCGGTCATGAATGATTCTCCCTTCAAGACGGTCAAGGACCTGGTAGACTACGCCAAGGAACATCCCGGAGAGGTCGTGGCAGGCGGATCTGGCACCTGGTCCGGTCCGCATCTGGCCTTCCTGCAGTTCAGCAAGCTGGCCGGCATCAAAATGACCTGGATCCCATACAAGGGTGCTGCTCCGGGAGTGGCCGCATTTCTGGGCGGCCATATCAAAGTCACGATGGGTAACTCCAACGATCTGGTGGCCCACAAGGACAAGATCCGCGTCCTGGCCATGGGAACGGAAGAACGGTTCAAACACTTCCCCGACACGCCCACCTTCATAGAGTTGGGTTACGACATGACAGCCAGTGTGGACCGCGGAATGGGAGGCCCTCCCGGATTTCCCGAGCAAGCAGTGAAAGTTTTGGAAAAGGCCTGCCTCG
>Ga0316198_10001488_pt1 | contig 13785 bp, 13 predicted proteins | sample OudBieAanoxic_MG_FD_204935 | JGI IMG/M metagenome (GOLD analysis project Ga0316198, IMG submission 204935) | Coastal sediment microbial communities from Oude Bieten Haven, Netherlands - site A anoxic | ecosystem: Environmental > Aquatic > Marine > Coastal > Sediment | place: Netherlands...
CCTTTCTCGCTCGTAGGTATCGAGCAAAGCGTCGTCGGCTTCTCCCCCGAGAACGGCAGCGAGCTTCCAGCACAGATTGTGCGCATCGGCGATCCCGGTGTTCATGCCCAGCCCGCCCGTTGGCGGGAAACGGTGTGCTGCATCCCCAACGAGGAATACGCGCCCCTTCCGAAAACTACGTGCGACCTGCGCTGTCATCCGCCAGAAGCTGATCGAGCGAATGCGAATCGCAACATCGTCGTCGCCGGTGGCCTTCTTGATCCGCTCGATGAAGACATCCTCCGTGTAGTCCTCGGGCCGCTCGTAAGGAGAATGGATCGGAACGTGATACACCCAGCGCTTCTCGACGTGATGTGCGATGAGGGTGCCTACCGCTTCCGGGTGGAGGATCCAATAGAGCTTCGCCGGCGTCGTGAGCGCCTGGCTGAGGTCGGCCTCGAAGTAAGCATTGACGAAGTCTTGCAGCTTGTCCGGTCCGTCCATGGAGATACCGAGTGCCTGGCGCGCGCTGCTTGCTGCCCCGTCGGCCGCGATCACATATCGACTGCGGATCCGGATCGCTTCACTGTCCGCAGTGCGGACGACCATGCTCGTGATCCCCGTGCTGTCGTCTTCGAAGCCCTCCCACCGATGCGTGAAAAGAACTTCCGTTTCGGGTGCCTCACGCACGTGCGCGAGCATCGTCTTTTCGAGCTCGGTCTGGGACAGGTTTAGGTACGGTTTCTTTGCACGGAGATGACGCCGGTACTTTTCGGGGTCGTTCTCCGGCGCGCGCAGGTCGATTCGCCCGAGCTCCTCGCCGATCGTCTTGCAGAAGACGATCCGTGCAGCGTCGGGTTCGGGCGACGCTTCGGCCTCGAGCTCGGGTAGGGTGAAGCCCAGGCTCTGCAAGATCTCGATCGACCGTGCGTTTACTTCGTGTGCCTTCGGGTGCGTGGCAAGACCGGAGGCGCGCTCGACCACGATGCTTCGAATGCCCGCCTGCGCCAAACAGAGCGCGCTCACCATCCCTGACGGACCGGCGCCGATGATGAGCACATCCGTATCGATCTGTTCCGTCATGCCGAGGCTTCGACCGAAATGGAAGGCTCGACCTTAAGCTTCAGATACGCGAGGCTGACGAAGAGAATCGCCGTGAGCACGACGAAGGCGAAGACATTCTCGTTCAGGCCGAGGATGCGCAGGTGGAACTCGGGATCGACGATCGACCCACCGTAGGAGCGCTCGAGGATGGCGGCGCCCCAGAAGCCGAAGATGTTGCAGGCCTGCCAAGCCCACGAGAGGTACAGATTCGAGATCGCGTGCGGTCGCCGAAACCAGATGAGGTAGAGGTTGCACAGACCCGAGAGGCCCATGAACACGAGCGCCCACGCCAAGTGAAATCGCGCGTGCCCGACCCATGCGGGGTTGAAGATGTGGGTGACGCTCGTGTCCCTGACGATCGGGCCGAAGAACTCGAACACGCTCAGGGTCAGCAACACCTGTGCAAGGCGGAATGGTTTGCTTGGGGCCATGCGTTCTCCTCTTATTCGTATGAATAATATAACGCTAATAAACTTGTCAAATGAATAACATCGTGCTATACATCATTCATCGGAATGAGCGCACTTGCCGAGGAAACGCCGAGTTCCACGAAGTCCCGCATCATCAAGGCTGCGATCCAAGCCTTCTCCGCGGACGGCTTCGAGGGCGCGTCCACACGGCAAATTGCAGCATTGGCCCAAGAGAATCAGGGGCTGATCACCTACCACTTCGCGAGCAAAGACAACCTTTGGCGCGCCGCCGTCGACGCCTTGTTCGGAGGTTTTCGCGCAGAGCTCGAGTCGAGAGCGGAAGCGCTCGCAGATGCCGACGTAGGGACACGGGTCCGGCTGCTGATCTACTTCCTAGTTCGATACTCGGCGAAGCATCCAGAGCAGATGCGACTCATGGTTCAGGAGGGCAAAGTGGACAGCCCGCGTACCAAATGGCTGGTCGATCGACACATCGCGCCCATGTTCGACTTCTTCACGACGCTCGTGAGTGAAGCGCAAGAGGCGGGCGTGCTCCCTCACACGCGTCCGATTCATCTCTTCTACACACTGATTGGCGGAACCTCGTTGATCTTCACGCACGCACAGGAATGCAAGCACCTGACCGGCCGAGACCCGATGCAAGAAGACATGATCGAGGCACACGCCGAAGCGGTCGCGAGCCTGATCTTGCGAATGCCGTAGCGGTCCTGCAGCGGAAGCGCTGCGGGACTGTGGGACGGCTTCACTTCCCCGCCCAAGGGTCCTGAAAGCGCGGCGGACAAGGCGCCGCCGAGTTCCTCCGGCTTCATTCCTGCGCTTGTATCATCGCCGGTGTCCATCGCACTAGCGGGCTGCGTCAGATGGGACAAAGAGGTCGTAATTTGCCGCTTGTCCCAGCGAGATTCACAGTCGCAAGATCGGTTGGGCGTCGACTCCTAGCGAGGGAACAGCCGCACCGCAGAACGCCGGCTTCGAAGACGCAACCAACAACCGCAGCGTTGCTCTCGGCGCAGATGACGACTTACTCTACGTAGCCCAAGGCGCGCAGGCGAGCGATCTCATCGGAGTCGATTGGCGCTGGCTTGGTGATGCCATAGGCCATGTCCCACCAGTCTGCCGCTGCTTCTTGCTCCTGGACAAAACGTTGCAGGTCGGCACGGGCCTTCGCGTCGATCGGTCGCGCGTGCGCGGAATCCTCGCACGGGTTCTCGGCGAGATTCCACGAAATCGGCTTTGGATATCCGAGCACCGATTTGCTTCCGTCTCTACCCAATCGAGCTACGAGGTGGTAGCCGTCGGGGTCCCAGGGGAACCAAGTGCGCTCGGCGAAGACGGCGGCGGGCGCTTCGGACGATCCCGGCAGGAGCGAACGCCCCTGCGCATAGGGAAGCGGCGACAAAGAAAACAAGTCGAGTAGGGTCGGGGCGACGTCGACGAGAGACGCAGGCTCGATGACACGACCGCGTGGGAGCCAGCGTGGTCCATGAAACACAATCGGAACGTGGACCTGATTCTGGCGCAGACTATAGCCGTGCCCAGCTTTGAGTCCGTACTCGCCGAAGCTTTCGCCGTGGTCTGAGACGAGAACGATGATGAGGTCGCGTTGACGCTTCTTGTACGTCGCTAGGAGCTCGCCGAGCAGTGCATCCTGACGTCGAACGGCGCGGTCGTATGGAGTTTCCCTTGCGCTCCCCCGCGCGAACATGGGGCGCGAATACTCGTGCACCTCGAGGGTGTGAAGATACGCGAACACCGGCCGCGAGGGGTCCTCGTCGATGAAGGATAGCAGCGCGTCCTGAACCTGGCCGGCGCTGGGGTGGGCGAGCGGTCCTAGCTCGCTTGCCCAATGTGCGGGTGGGTGAGCGAGGTCGAAGCCGCGCGCCAGTCCGCTCGCCGCAGAACCCAAGGGGCTTGCGCTCGAGGAGAGTGTACGAAAACCAGCGTCGCGAAATCGCTCCTGGAGCATCGGGGCCTCGTCGGGTACGCGCGTCCGCTCCTTGCTCGTCCCGACGCGATGGGTGAACGGATAGACCCCCGTGAGAAGCGAGGTAACGGCGGGCTTGGTCCATGCGGAAGTGCTCGTCGCGCGCACGAACGCCAGCCCTTCATTGAACAAAGTATCCATGACCGGGGACACATCTGGGATGGTGCTGCCGAGCGCGCCCAGTCGCGACGCGAGGAGTGTGTCCACCATGTAGAGCACCACGTCCGGCGGCCGCGTCGGTTCAGGAGCCACCCATAACGTCGGATCGCCAATGAGGACCACGCCCGATCCGCCGGCTGCGAAGCGAAGCTCGCCTCCTGCGCTCGGCGGAATCTCGAGTTCGTGACGGGTCCAGCCCCGGCCCGGAGCCGTCAATGTCTTGGACGTCGACTTGTCTGTCATACTCGCGACGACCGTCGGCTTGCCGATCGGCGCGTGCAGGTAGAATGCCAGCGTTCGAGGCTCTGCTGCGGCCTCGACTGGAATGAGCAACGCCGCCCCGCTCCAGAGGTGGAACCCAGGTCGAAGCGAACCGGAGGGACCATCGATCCGAGTCGCCGCAGCGGCTCCTTCGAATCGGGCGCTCAGCGCTCGGACCTCGACCCGGCGCAAGGCTTCTACCGGAATCTCGGCGGTCACCTCGATTTGGAAGCGGCTCGAGCCCGACGCCCGCGGAGTTCTCCACGGTGAGCGCAGAAGCGGCTCGAGCGCAATCTCAAAACTGTGTGTCGGGTCATTGGATGCCGGCAGGTCCAGCTGAACGGTTCGGTGATACCGCTCCATCGCATCGAGCGACTGATCGGAGGGAACCACGGTGACCTCAGCCTCTTCAATCGCGGATTGCGCGATCTGGAGCAAGAGCTTGTCCGCTCGTCCGATCGGCGTCGCGAATGGTGGCGATTGTCTGCGGGGGCCCCGCGGAGTTGCGACGATCGGCCAAGCACGAATCGCATCCGCTTCGAGAACCTCGACGTTCGATTGGGGTCCGTGACGGGTTTGACCTTGGACCTCGAACGGCAGCCCTACGAGATGGACGGGCGACTGCTTCCTTTCGGGAAGTCTCGTCACCTTGCCCAGGACTTCCGATCCCTCGGGAAGGACGCCCGCACGGCACTCCTCCGCGGCTTCCTTTGCGAGATCCCGTGCCGCTTGCTCACCTCTGCAGGCGATGCTGCAGAGCATGAGCAAAGTCAGGATCGAGAAGGCACAAAATCTCGAAGCCCCGTTCTTTCCGAACATCAGCACTCCTCAACTACGATAGGCAATTCGCTGGCGGAGATCCAAAGAAGGGCCGATAGGTACAGCGAGGCGATCCTCCGCCACGAGCCCGCTGCGGACCACAGCGGAAGCGCTGTAGGACCCCTTCTCGAACGAAGAGCGCACAGGGCTTGCCGATGGCGCGGAAGCGTCACACATCTTGGAAGATGGCAGAGCTATATTCCGTGAACGTCGGGCTTCCTAGACCGGTCGACACTCCGAGCGGCCCCGTGCTCAGCGCTATCTTCAAGCGGGCGACCGACAAGCGTGTTTGGGTACGGGGCTACAATCTCGAGGGAGATGCTCAGGCCGACCTGTCGGTGCACGGTGGCGAAAACAAGGCGGTCTATGGGTACCCGCACGAGCACTACCGAACCTGGGCGAGCGAGCTCGGGCGCGACGACTTACAGCCGGGGCAGTTCGGTGAGAACCTGACGACCGAGGGGCTGCTCGAAACGGACGTGCTCATCGGGGACGTCTTTGGGATCGGCTCGGCGAGGCTTCAAGTCAGCCAGCCTCGATCACCTTGCTTCAAACTCGGCATTCGCATGGGTGATCGGAAGTTCGTTCGAACCTTCCTTCAGAGCGGCCGCCCCGGCTTCTACTTTCGCATCGTCGAAGAAGGCACGTTGGGCGTCGGCGATCCCATCGAGCTGATCGAGCGCGGCGAAACTGGCATCAGCGTCTACGAGCTTTGGGATCTGAGCTTCGGAACGGCCGACGACCCGGAGCGTCGCGCGCTAGCCATCACCATCCCCACACTCGGCCCCGAGTGGCGCAACGCATTGGGGAAGGGCTAGCCCTCGCCGCGACGAATTATTTTCGTCACGTGAGGGCTACCACGCACTGAATGCCGGCCGTGTCTGCTTGTCGGATCTTCGCCCGCTGTACTATGCTCAGCGCGGGCAAGAGGAGGCGTTGCGATGTCAGACGTAAAGAAGCAGGCCGAGGGTGAACCATCCCCGTCCGATCGCACTCTGCCCAGAAGAGAATGGATCACCGCGTTCACTGTGGGCGGTGTTGCTGCGGCTGGCGCTACACTCGGAATCGATTCCTGCGACACGGTCCCTCGGGCCGCTGACTCACCCGAGCTCGAGCTACGCTACATCAAGGCTGCGGTCGAGCCCTTGAGCAAGACGGACTACGTTGCCAAAGCGAAGCGTCAGGGCCTCCTCAGCGAAGATATTCAGGAGGCGCTCAGCGCAGACGTAAACGAGTACTTGGCGACTACGTATCAAGCACTCGTGTACTCTGAGCTCATCAATGCCTTGCCGGAGGACCTCCGCGAGAGCGAAGAGGTTCAGGCCGACATCGCTGCGATGTCGCCGGTGTTGGACCAGGCCGTGGCGGACGCCTACTTCATCGTCGGTACGGCCGATGACGAGATCAAGCAGCAGATCGATCGAGAGGTGCGGGAGGATCCCGATGTACTCATGGACATGGCTTCCTTGCTCGACCGAGACGGGGCGAAGCAAGGAATGGGGATCCGCGGCCGTCTGCGCCTCCGCCGGGCGTCCCGCCAGCTGTCATCACGGCTGCGCATGCAGTCCGCTGAGGAAGTGATCAGCGACCTGACCGATCAGATCACGCGTTACGCGGAGCGGAACGAAGCGCGTACATCGAGCGACGCGAGCTTCGAGGTCAGCATGGCTTCGAGGCGGATGTTGGCCGCATATCAAGAGCCCACCAGCGCTGTCGAGCGATGGCATCCGGAAGCGTTCGTCGAGCCTGAGCCGCCGACGGAGGACGAAGGAGCTGAGGTGGATGCGGAGGCCCAGCGGCAAACGGCACAGGCGGAAGAAGAGCTGAAAAGGCGCCAACGCGTCGCACGCCTCACGCAGAAAGAGAAGAGTCTGACGAGGGCATCGAGAGGGCTTGCCGGGGCCGGTGGAGGTCTCTTGATTGCCGGGGGTATCGCTTTTGGCGTCACGGGAGGGATCGGTGGCGCCGTCCTCATGTGCATTGGCGGCTTCTTGCTGTTGATCGCGCTCTTCGTCCTCGCCGCCCGTACGCGTCGCCGCAGGCAGCTCGAAGAGGAGAAGGCACGGTTGAAGTCTCCTGACGGCCAGTGAGCGAGTCACCGCACATCACTGGCTGGGGGGTCGCCAGCGCCCTAGGCGTCGGGCGCGAAGGATTTCGGAGTGCCTTGTTCCGAGGCGATAGCGGAATTGCGGCCGTCCGTCGCTTCGACACCTCCGCGTTCACGACCCACGTCGGCGCGATGGTGGCGGGCTACGAGTCAGACGAGCGGGACCCGGCCGTGCTCTCGCTGGAATTTGGAACGCTCGCCCTTCGCGATGCCCTCGAGCACGCTCGGCTCGACCTCGAGGACCTACGAACCATGCGGGTTGCGTTGACCTTGGGGGCGAGCCTCTTTGGGGATCACACCACCGAGAGTCTCGCGCGTGACCTCGCCGTGGAGTTTGGCATTTCGGGGCCCGCAATCACCGTCTCTACGGCATGCACGTCTTCCACCCAGGCGATCGGCTTCGGGGCGGACCTCATTCGTGAAGGCCTCGCCGATGTCGTTCTCGCCGGTGGCATCGACGTGTTGACCCCTGCGCTCTTCGCGGGATTTCACGCTTTGGGAGTCCTGAGCGAAAGGCCATGCACTCCCTTTGGTCGGCAGATGGGAACCACGCTCGGTGAGGGCGCGGGTTTCGTCGTCATTGAACGCGGCGGCCTGCGAGACAGCGTCACGCATGCGCGGCTTCGAGGCTATGGGCTATCGGGCGACGCGTATCATGAGACCTCTCCCGAGCCACGCGGTCGGGGCGTCGCGGCCGCGATTCGCAGCGCTCTCGAGGATGCCGGAGCGTCCGAGACCGAGATCGGCTACTTCAATGCGCACGGCACCGGCACGGTGGCCAACGACACTGCCGAATGGTGCGCCGTTCAATCGGTGTTCGGCTCCGATCTCGGTGGCTCGCTGCCGTTGAGCTCGAGCAAGGGGCACTTTGGGCACGCACAGAGCGCAGCCGGAGTGCTCGAAGTGATCGGTACGCTCGAATGTATGCGCGCCGGCCTTGCGCCAACCACGGCCGGCTTCGAAGAAGCGCGCCCCGGAGGGCCCCCGCATCCCGTCGGTTCGAGGAAGCCGAAACCGCTGCTCTACGACCTCGCGCTTTCCAGCAACTCGGCGTTCGGCGGTAGCAACTGTGCGCTCGTGTTCGGCAGAGGCGAGCCTGCGCGGGCGTGCAAAGAGGAACGAAGAAGGGTCTTCGTGAGTGGGGCCGCTGTCCTCTGTGCCGGCGTGACGCGCGTCGACGAGCTCGCCTCGATCTATGGAACCGAGTCGCGGCCTCCGGAAGCCAAGCTCGAGGTCGATCTGGCTGCCGAGCTTCCGCGGGTGGATCTCCGTGGAATGGACCGAGCCTCGGAGCTGCTCACGACGGTCGTTTCGAGAGCGCTCTCCGACGCGCGTCTCAAGCTCAAAGGAAAGATGCGCGCGCGAACCGGCTTGATCGCGGGGGTTCGCCGCGCCTCTCCCGACAGCCTCTATCGGTTTCACAAGAGCCTCGAGCGACGGGGCCTCGCCAAGCCCGACACGACGGCGTTCGCGCAAGTTCTCCCGAGCGCTGCGCAAGGTGCTTGCGCCAAGGCGCTCGACATCCGTGGTCCGCAGACCACAGCAACCATCGGGGAGGGCAGCGGCCTGATGGCCGCCGTGATCGCGGCGTGGATGCTCGCGCGCCGTCGCGACTCAGACCGCATCGTTGCGGCGGCTGTCGACGTAAAGCCGGAGTATCAACCGGAAGGTGGGCTTGCCGATGCTGCCTGCGCGCTGGTGCTAGGCACGGAACCCAGCTCGGTGGAGGTCGCCGGCATCGGACTTGCAGGGCCGGAACAACTCGATGAGGCAATTACCGAGGCGCGCCGCAGATGGGGCTCTGGAGAACCGGCGGAGCTGTTCGTCCAGCCGGCGAGCCCCTTCGGCGCAATGCCCGCAACGTCGTCCGCCTTTGCGCTGGCTCATGCTGTCGAGGCGCTGCGGAGCGGGAAGGCAAAAAGCGCTCTGGTGGCCAGCAGAGGCACGACCGCCAGCGTTGCGATGATTCTTACTTCGAACGAGGTGACCGATGCTGACTGAGTTGTCCGACTATGTTTCAACGAGAGCAGGCGTCCTCGATCGTGTCCGGCGCATGCTCCGTGACACCATGAAGCTTCGGATCGAGCCCGAGTCCATCGACCCCGACGTTCCTCTCTTTGGCACCGGTCTCGGGATGGACTCCGTCGATGCGGTCGAGCTCGTGGTGCAGCTCGACGCCGTGTTCGGATTGACTCTTTCCGGCTCCCCATGGGTTTCCGCGAAGTTGCGCACGGTCAACACCATCGTCGACGCGATCATGGAGGTCGGCGATGAGCCTTGAAGAGGAGTACCGTTCGGCACGGCACGGGGCCGCGTTGAGCCGCATGGATCACGTGGGGCTCGCCAGAGTGCGGGGCGATGACGCGACCGAGGCGGTCGACGCGATCTGCTCCGGTGACCTTTGGGTTCGGGACGGACGGATGATCCAGTCCTTGATCCTCGACGAGCGAGGTCATCCGGTCGCGGATGTCTACGTCTGTCCCGACGACGACGACTGCATTCTCATGTTCGAAGGGCTCACGACCGACGAGCTGTCAGCGTGCCTTCGAAAGTACGCCGATCCCGAGCTCAACTTCGAGCTCGAAGACCTTCGACCTGCGTACGAGCTGATCTCCGTGAATGGACCATACGCCTGGGAGGCGTTGAGCAAATGGCTGACGCCCGACATCATCGGCCTTCCCTATCTGAGCTTCTATCACTTCGACCGAGGCACCTGCTTCCGCGCCGGCAAGACCGGCGAGTACGGCTATGATCTCGCGATTCGCAGCGACCAGGCGGAACGCTCCTGGGAGGAGTTGCTCGGCTTCGTTGGTGTGCTGGGCGGAGGCGAGGTCTCTTTGGAGACGCTGGATCTATGCGCCCTCGAGAACGGGTTCTTTTCCGTCCGCAACGTCTCGGGCGAAGGGCTCACTCCTCTCGAGCTACAGCTGCAATGGCGCGTTTCGGCGCGGAAGCGGTTTCCAGGGGTTACGGCGATCGAAGCGCGGAGAGCCAAGGGCATGGAGCGTCGACTGACGCATTTCGTCGCGCGAGGGGGCGTCGAGACGGGCGAGCTGATCCGCGATGTCGATGGGACGGTGGGGGAGGTGGCGGCGGCCGCCTTCTCGCCAAGCATCGGAGGTGTCGCTGGGATGGCGCTGCTCGACGTCGCGGTCGCATACCCGGGAATCGACTCGTTCTTCATAGCCCAACAGAACGCCGAGCGACCCATTCGCACGGTCTCGAGTCCGCTCCTCTTCAACCGTAGCCTTCTCGTCGACCCCCACCGGCATACCTACGCCACGCGCGATCAGACGAGCGATCCTCCCCTGTGGCCGGGGTCACTTCCATGAGCAGGTTTGCAGAACAGAGGGTCTTGGTCACCGGTGCATCGCGCGGCCTCGGCCGCGATATCGCGCTGCGTTTTGCGAGCGAAGGGGCGTCGGTCTTCATCGGTTATCGGAACCGGCGCGACGAGGCCGAGGATTGCGCCAGTCGATGCGCCGAGTTTGGCGTCGACGCCACGTCGCTCGCGCTCGATCTCGCAGATGCGGCCTCTGTCCGGGCGACGATCTCGGGCTTGCCAGCGCTCGACGTGTTGGTGAACAACGCAGCCACTGTCCACGATCAATTCTTCTTCCTTCAGTCCGATGCCGATGATGCGGAGCTGATCGCGATCAATCTGACCGGCACCATGGCATGCATCCGCGCCGCGCTTCCCGGCATGATGCGGGCCGCAAAGGGGGTCGTCGTCAACGTCGCCTCCGTCGCGGCCATCCACGGAAGCCCTGGACAAGCGAGCTACTCCGCCTCGAAGGGGGGCATCGTCGCGTTGACGCGAACCCTCGCGCGCGAGCTTTCGGTACGCGGAATCCGTGTGAACGCAGTGGCTCCCGGAATCTTCGATGCCGGAATGGCGCAGCGCATGGATCACCGCGTGCGAGACGCACGGCTCCAGTTGCTGCCAATGGGACGGGCCGGGCGGTCCGAAGAGCTTGCGAGCGTTGTTGCCTTCCTCGCCTCCGACGAGGCCAGCTATATCACGGGGCAAACGATTGCCGTCGACGGAGGGATGACCGCATGATGGCGTGGCTCGTTGCGGGGCAGGGAGCCGAGCATCCAGGGATGGGGCTCGAGCTTGCCCGATTCTACGCTCCGGCGGCGGCGCTTTGGGAGCGGGCAAGCGACGCAGCGAGCAAGGATCTGCTTCGGCTTTCGGAGGCAGGTGGGCGATCCCTCTTGCGTACGGAGTACCTTCAGCCCGCGCTGACCGCAGTTGCATTGACCGCAGCGTTATTCCTCCGCGACCAGGGCATCGATCCATCCATCGCGCTAGGACACTCTGCCGGGGAGGTCGGAGCGCTCGCACTCGCGGGGCTCCTGAGCTTCGAGGATGCCTGTTATCTCTCGGCGATGCGCGGACGAGCGATGGCGGAGGCGGCGCGCGCTACGCCTGGTGGGATGGCAATGGTCCGCGGCTTCAAAGCGCAGGCGAGAGAAGTCGTCGAGAGCGCTGCGAGCGCCGGCGCCATCTTCGAGGCCGGGCAGGTCACCGGGGACGCGCACTTGGTTGCTGCCGATCGCAGTGCGTTGCGAGCCGCCTCTTCGCTCCCCGGAGTCTCTCCGCTCCCAGTTTCCGGACCGTGGCATTCCCCACTCATCGAGCCCGCCGTTGCCGAGCTCCGACCGGTCGTCGCGTCGGTCATGGAGGATGCGCACGGAAAGACCACTTGGGTAAGCAACGAGACCGCTGAGCCCGGCGCCACCGACGCGAAACGAGCCGGCGAGCTGCTGCTTTCCCAGCTCACACGACCGATGAATCTTCACGGCGCGATCGAATGTCTGCTCGGGTTGGGCGCGACGGAGCTGGTCGTGTTGGGACCTCACCGAACGCTGCAGCACATCGTCAGGCAGCACTTCGACGAGTACTGCGAAGCGAGAATATACGGCACGTCTTCTCTTCAAGAGCTGAAGACCGTGGTCAGGGAGTTGGCATGACAAGAACCAGCGAGGAATATCGCGGTCTCGGTGCGAACATCGTCCAGCGTCTCCTACCTCACGGGAGACCGTTTCTGTTCGTCGATCGCATCAAACGCTATCGTTTGGGGGAGGCCCGCTCCATCGAGGCGGCGTTTCAGATCTCGGTGAGCCACCCGGTGTTCGACGGGCATTTCCCCGATTGGTCGTTGTGGCCTGGGGTCTACGTCGTGGAGGGTTTGGGACAGACGGCGCAGCTCCTGGCCACGCTCGACGCGATCCACGGCGCAGGTGCAGCGCGCGAGGACGCGGGCCTCGGGCTCCGTACGCTCGACGCGCTTGACGCCACGTATTCGCTTCGACCGGGCGCCACTCCGTCAGAGGAGGGCCTGGCCCTGCTCGAAGGGGTTGCGCGCTCCCCGATTGTCGGGCTCGCTAGTCGTATCGACGTGCGATTCTTGGAGCCTGTCCTCCCCGGCTGCCGGCTCGACTATCGCGCCGATTGGACGCTCGAACAGAACGGAGTGATGGCCTTCGACGTCGAGGCTTCGGTCGGCGGGCTTCCCGTGGTGCGTGGTCAGCTTGGGGCGAGCGTGAACACGCGAATCCCCCGGCGCTCTCAATAGGCGGTGGCCGTGAAGCGAAGACATTGGCTCTGGTTAGTCGCCGTCGCCTTGGCTGCGACCGCCGTCTCACTGGTCGACTGGCGGAGGCCGGAGTGGCTCAAGCCGCTCATTGCCACTCGTTTTCCCAGGGTCGACTGGGTGGACACGCGCACCCTTGCCGAGTGGATGACCGCTTCGGAGCACACGAGGCCGCTGATCCTCGACGCGCGCAGCCACGATGAGTTCGCAGTGAGCCATCTCGAGGGCGCGCTGCGTGTCGATCCGGAACGACCCGAGCTCGGATCGCTGCGCGTGCCCGAGGATACGAGCGTCGTCGTGTACTGCTCGGTGGGTTACCGAAGCGCTGCGATCGTAGAGAAGCTGAGCGCTGCTGGCGTCGACGATGTCTACAATCTCACAGGCGGAATTTTCGCTTGGGCCAACGAAGGCCGCCCCATCGTCAAGAGCGGAGAGCCGGCGACGAGCGTTCATCCGTATAACGACATCTGGGGATACTTCTTGAGTCAGGACCGCGCTCATTGAGTGCGCGGGCGTCCGACGACTACAGCTCCAAACGCTCTTTGATGTTGAGAGCGGAGAGCTCGGCCTCCCTTTGCATACGTTTGGCGACCACCTTTTCCGCTAGCTTGCCGAGCACGGGCACAGGGATCGAGTAGGTTGTCTCCACATCCAGTTTGGTTCCGCCGTCGACTGCCTCGAATACCATCGTGAAGGTGCTCGGAATGCCGCCTGTGCTTTCGGTGACCAGGCGTTCGTTGGGGACGTGCTCCTTCACAGTGGTCTCACCTTCGAATGGAAGCCCGAGCATGTTGTATGTCCATCGATAGTGCTGACCGACACCGATGCCGGTCACGTCCATGATGGCGGATAGGTTCACTAGCCACTCGGGGATGTTCTCCGGGTCGGAGACGTACGCAAAGGCCTTATCGATCGGTGCCTGGATGATTGTCTTGGTTCTGGTTGCAGCCATGGTGTCACCCTCCCTTTCGGCAAGTTGACCTCGATCACCGACTCGGCGTCTATACGTAATTGTTTCCAGAACCGGAGCGGCAACGCCTCCCCAGGGAGATCTTCGACGAAATAGACCGCCAACACCGCCTCTCGGCGTGATTGAGCGCGTTGTACGCGGTCAACGGTCCCGGTCAGACGGAGCCGAGACTAGCTCATGGAACGACGATGACCGAGCGAAGCCCAAAGTGATCCGACAGCGGTACCGTCATGTCATCGACCGGCACGACATCCTCGTCGAAGACGCGCGCGGTCGAGACCACTGCCTCGGATGCCAAGTTGTAGAGCAGGATGTGATCGATCCAAACCGAGTTGGCGGCGGGGTCGTCGGTGGGGTTGGTGACCGGGTTC